>Ga0255780_10003276_pt1 | contig 14192 bp, 9 predicted proteins | sample 071ome_32_FD_179978 | JGI IMG/M metagenome (GOLD analysis project Ga0255780, IMG submission 179978) | Coastal salt marsh microbial communities from the Groves Creek Marsh, Skidaway Island, Georgia - 071405AT metaG (version 2) | ecosystem: Environmental > Aquatic > Marine > Intertidal zone > Salt... | reverse complement strand
AGCGTCGCGGCGTGGCAGGCAGAGGCAGGGGACGAATCGTGCAAGTGACGAATCGCGTGGTATCTTGGCGTTGTTACAATGAAATTCGTGCGCTCGACGTAGGAACGTACGTGCGTACGTGCGTACTTACTTCCTCTCCCTGACCTCGACGCCGTTGGCACCGGCGATGATGCACACGTCGACCATGTCCATGAACAGTCCGTGCTCGACGACACCGCAGATGGACTCGATGGCCTTGGCCGCGGCGTACGAGTCCTTGATGGGCTCGTTCTCGAAGTACAAGTCAACGATGTAGTTGGAGTTATCCTGTAGGGAGGCAGAGACGAGCGACGAGATGCGCAGTGAGATGCGCCGTCCTTCAGACCCAACGCAACATCAACGCAACATCAACGTACCGTGACATAAATCTGGTCGCCGTTCATCCTCAGCTTGGCAACGCATCCGGCCACCTCCGGCAGCGCCTGCAGCTTGCGCAGCGTGTACTCGTGGCAGAACTGCACAATCTCCACCGGCATGGCCAGCTTGGAGCCACCCAGCCCGTCCACCAGCTTGGAGTCATCCACAATGCACACGAACACATCACTCGCCAACTCCACCATCTTCTCTCGCAACAGAGCACCCCCACGACCCTTCACCACGTCCAGGTTCGGGTCCACCTCGTCGGCACCATCAATGGCCACATCCAGCTTGGGCTCCGTGTCCAGCGTCGCCAGCGGAATACCCAGCCCCTTGGCCTGCTCATACGTAGCAATCGACGTCGGAACAGCAACAATATCCTTCAACTCACCAGACTTCAGCAGAGAGCCGATGCGGTCGACGGCAAACGCAGCCGTCGAGCCCGTTCCGAGGCCGACAGTCATACCAGACTTGACGTACTCCACGGCCTTCCACGCGGCCTCCTGCTTGAGCTGGTCCTGCTTGGACATCTCAGCCTAGCAGAGCGCAAAGAGCAAAGCGTACGAGTGAGTGAGACGGGTGCCTTTCTGTCTCTTCCCTTCGCCACCGAGCCATTCGACGCACCTTCACCATCATGGTCTTCTTCGTCCTGGAGCTCCTCAGCGACGACTGCCTCGCAAACTGGGTCTTGATGGTAGCACTGGTGGCGAGCATTGTGAGATCGAGCGAGAAATTGGTCTGCGCGCTGATGGATCATGATGGGTGAGAGAGAGAGAAGGGACCAGACCCACGGGGCGCACTTTTGAATCGAAAGTCGAGCATAGGTACGTTGTATGTGCATACAGAGTACGGTCGAATACACGGGACGGGCGGACGCGGGAAGGACACGACAGACGACGGACGACAGACGACGGCCTGCCATTTGGCGGATTCGTCTTGGGCTTTGTCTTGTTTGCCACGTTCTCGACCCGTGCCGCGTTCTCGACGTGGCTGTCGTGTAGAGAATGCGTGGTGGCCCGCGGGACGGGCGCGTCGACGGCCAGCGCGCGCGGGAATCGTGTTGCAAAATTCCGCCGTCCTCTTTCCGAGTCGGGTAGAACCGACTCGGCGGGGGGTCCCGGGGGTTGTCGGTGCAACGACACGAAGATTTAGGTGTCTATGTTGCCGTAGACACGCGGGAAAGGCGCACGGACGGGTGGTTTCGCGCCGGGGTGCATCCCTGATGATGCCTCTGTGCGTGTGTTCGCGCTGCCAACTCACTCGCTCTCCCTTTGTCAATCGGCAGCAGATACAGAAGACAGAAGATGGTCGAGGCGAAGACAAACATCGCTGTCGGGCTGAACAAGGGCCGGACGGTGACCAAGACCACGAAGAAGGAGAGGCCGGCGAACCGCAAGGGGCTGGCGTCGAAGAAGGTCAAGTTTGTGCGTTCGATCGTGGCGGAGGTTGCCGGGAATGCGCCGTACGAGAAGCGTGTGATGGAGCTGCTGAAGAATGGGCTGGATAAGAGGGCGCTCAAGCTCTGCAAGAGGAAGCTGGGGACGCACATCAGGGCCAAGCGCAAGAGGGAGGAGCTGTCCAACCTGCTGCGTGAGATGAGGAAGTAAGTTATGGGTGGATAACGGGGTAATTTATAATGTGAAAATAGCAAACACCATGAAGAAGAATCGGAAGCTTCTAGTTCTTTCTTGTTTCTTTCCGTGTGTGGTCTGGGTCAGTCTCGTCCGGGTCCGGCTCATCGGACTAGTCGAGGAGGCTCTCGACGAGGCCGAGGTGGGCAAATGCGCTGTCAAAGTCGTCCGTGCTCGTGCTGGCGTTGATGTTGACGTTGGCGGCGACGCCGATGTCCGCGACGGCCTCCGGGGAGACTGCGGACGTGCTGGGGACGTCTTTGCCGACGCCGACGCCAACGCCGGCTTGGCGGACGGGGCTAGCCTGCGGGTTGCCGGGGACGCCCGCAACACCGGGGACGCCCGCAACACCGGGGACACCGGCGACGCCGTACATGTAGGCGCTGTTGCTCGTTCCACCGCCGCCGCCGCCGCTGCTGGCGCTCACCCCGAGGATGCTCTCCGAGGGGTTCATGGCCATCTGCTGCAGGATGTAGGCGTGCGAGGCCATGTGCTGCTGCGACATATTGGAGATGTTCTGAGACGGCGTGGACGGCGCCGACTTTTTCTGGCCGGCAGCAGAGAGGCTGCTGAGGCGCTGGAGCGCGTTTTCCAGGTCCGTCTCGAGCGAGCTGACCTTCTGCGTCAGGCGCTCAATCTCCTCGTCACGGGCATGAAGGAGCGCCTTGAGCGCTGCGACGGCCTTTGCGCTGGCGGGATCCGCGGCGATCCCGGCGATGCCAGGGGCCGTGCCAGCCTTGGCGGGGCTCGTCGGCAAGCTCGCTGTGCGCACGGGACCCGAGTGGTCACTCAGCGCGACAGAACCGTCGAGGCTGCCTTGGCGAGAGTGTTCCGAGTTGTTGGAGATGGAACGGATCTCCTGCTGCTGCTCGCGCTTCTGGCGCTCGCGCTCTAGTCTCTCTTGCTTCTCCAACTTCTCCTGCTTCTCACGCTCCAGCCGCTCCTTCTCCAGCTTCCGCTCCCTCTCGGCCTTCTGGGCCATGAGCTGCTGCTGCTTCTCGAGCCGTTCCTTCTCCCGCCTGGCCAACTCCAGCTTCATCTCCCGCTCGCGCTCGAGCAGCAGCTTCTGCCGCTCGGCTTCCATCTCAGCCTCTTCCTTGCGACGCATCTCCTCGAGTTCCAGGCGCTTGCGCTCCTTCTCCTGGCGCTTCTGCTCCTCCTCGCGGGCCTTGCGCTCGGCCTCGGCCTCCCGCGCAACGCGCTCGGCCTCCTGCTTGGCCTTCTTGGCAGCAGCCTTCTTGGCCCTCTTCTCGCGTTCAGCTTCCGCTTGCTTGGCCTTCCTGGCAGCCTGGTCCTTGTGGGCCTCCTCCTCCTCGCGGATGAGCTCCTCCTGCATGCGCACGATCTCGGCCTCCTTGCGCGCGTTCTCAATCTGGTCGGCGATGTGCTCCATGGCAAACGCCTCCAACGTGAGCCTCGCGGCCGTCACCAGCTTGAGCTCGTCCATCTCTCCAGGCAGCGTGAAGCACTTCTCCTCTGTGAACATGGTCAGGTTGAGGTCGACGAGGCCCTTGGTGCTGGTCGGCATTCCCGTCGAGGACGAGTTGCCGGCGCCGTCACCGCTGCCCGCGCCGCCCGAGCCACCGATACCAGCACCCTTTTTCTTCGGGTTGTCGCTCACCTCGATGTACCTCAGATTGCCCATCCAGATGGGCTCGATGAACATCCCCAGCGCGTCGATGGGCGACACGAAGTCCATCTTCTCGAACTTGAACACGCCGTTTGACCCGTCCAAATGCAACGAGTGCCAAGACTCATTGATGCTGCGGATGTACCTCTCGAGCGGGTTGACGAAGTCGTCCTTGCCCGAGTCCTCCTCCGAGTCTGGGATCTTCTTCCCCTCGATCAGGTACTTGTGCCTGCAGTCCATCACCTTCATGGCACAGAACGCCGCATCCATCATCAACGTCGACGTAACTTCCTTCTCGTTGAAAAACGTCTTGGTGAACTTCTTCAGCAGGGGCCCAGCCGGCGTCGCCGCCAGCTTGAGCTTCTCCGAGTCGTCAGAGATGCTGTCCCAGAACTCGGCCATGCCGTCGTCCTTGAGCAGGCCTCGGACTTTCTCCTTGGTCTTGTCGATAAACCGCCGCACGATCCCCTCGATGTTCGACAGATAGACTCGGATGAGCTCCCGCCTGTAGTGACAGTCCAGCGTGCGGAACGGCGCCGACACCCTGTCCTTGATCACCTGCACCTGCACCTTGATCACGAGCGTGTCCTGCACCACAAACCCTTCGTCCATCTTGCCGAGTTCCATAAACTTCTTCCAGCCCCAGTCGTGCTCCTTCTTGCAGAATCGATGCAGCGTATCCGAGTACTTGGACTTCTTCGGATCCTTGTTCACGACGGCAATCGTAAACTGCGCAAAGTGCGACCACCCTGGTAGCAACTTGTCATAGTCGGCCACGCACAGGAACAACGACAGGTGATCGCTCACGTCGCACCCGTTGGGGTACACGAGTATGTACCACTTGTACGGCCCCACGGAGAACGAAGACGATTTCAACTCCCGCTTGGCCGCCTCCTTGAACTTCGGCACCTTCCACGTAAAGCTCCCGTACAAACTGTGCGGGTCCCCTGTGTCCGCCGCCGTCAGTATCCCCTCGTCCAGGAACGTGCTCCCGCTCGCCCCCGCCCCGACGTCGTCTATGATCGAGTAGTGCATCGAGCTCGACGCCCGACCGTGTGCATTCGTCCCATTCGCATCCTTCGTCGACGTATCTACCAACGTCGGCTTTGTGCTCGCCGTGCTCGTGCTGCCGGCCTTGCCTGCCCCATCCCTGTCGTTCTTCACGAGCCCGTTGGTGCCGTTCGCGGCCCGGTCGTGCACCGAGGGCGCGCCCGCCGGAGACGTCGGCGTCTTCTGGATCACGCCAGCGCCCTTGGTCCCCGCGGACGGTGCCGTTGCCTGCTGCACCTCTCCCTCCGGTTGCATTTTTCTCTTCGCGCTGCTCGCCCCCGCACCGCTCGCGGTGACCGTGCCAGCCGCCATTCCGGATTCGCCGGCGAAGAAGCGTCCTATACTGTGCACTCTGTTCAATTCGTCAGATGCTCGGCATCCTATTCGGGAGGGAGCGCGGAGAGTGAGCGCGAGGGACGGGTGTGCGCATTTGTCCGAAGGGGCGTGCCTTTTTCGCAGGACACGTACACGCACGCACTCGAGGAGATGCCGTGACTGACGTTCTTTGTTTCAAGAAGGGGTAAGCAAAATTTTTGGGCGAGCGAGCGCTTGCGTTCGTATGAAGGAGCAATTGGGGGTCAGGCCGCGAGGGGAAATAGCGAAGGGAGGGCCAGCGGGAGGTCCCGACCCCGCTGCACCCGACCCGTCGTCGCTGAATGGCTGAACGTACCGGGGACTCCAGGCCGCCTCACCAGACCTGTCGAGCGAGCGTCGCGCGTCGCGCGTCGCGCGTCGCGAGAGTGAGAGCGAGCGTCAGCGTGCGAGTGAGAGCGCGAGGGCGCACGGCAGTCGAGGCTGTACGAGTCCAGGCGGCCTGCCTCGCGACACACCAAAGTTCTCTTGCCCGTCCGTACCCACGCGCTCATAGCCCCCCGGAACAGATACCCCGAGATCCAATCTCATCACAGGATCCACGAGTCTGGGTGCGCCTGAAGGGAAGAAATCGCGGCCAACGACAATCTCGTTGAAAAAACAAACTCTCGTTTCCCCGGCCAAACAGGGCACGCTCCCGCCGTCTCTCGACGCGTGTTGGGTTCTAGATACTATGAACAAGGAGAACATCCAGTCGTTTGCGGCCAATGCGGTGGCGTCCGTGAAGGCTCGCATCGCTGGAGAGCGGGCTGGCGCTGGGGCCAACGCACACAGCGCGCTCCAAGACAAGACCAACACGACGAGAACGGCCAGCGCGTCGATGCAGCCACCCGCTCCGAAAGCGAGCATCGATCCGAGTACCGCGCTCAACGCCAATGCAAACAGCGAGAAGAGGAGGCAGTGGCGCCTGTCAGACTTTGACATTGGCCGGCCGCTGGGGCGCGGCAAGTTTGGCAACGTGTACCTCGCCCGGGAGAAGAAGAGCGGCTACGTGGTGGCCCTCAAGGTTCTGTTCAAGAACCAGCTGCAGCAGTCCAACGTCGAACACCAGCTGCGCCGGGAGATTGAGATCCAGTCGCACCTGAGGCACCCGAACATCCTGAGGCTGTACGGGTACTTTTACGACGATTCGCGGGTTTATTTGATTCTGGAGTATGCGGCCAAGGGGGAGCTGTACAAGGAGCTGCAGAAATGCGTGCGGTTTGACGAGAGGAGGACGGCGACGTACATTGCGTCGCTGGCCAACGCCCTGGTGTACTGCCACTCCAAGCACGTCATCCACCGGGACATCAAGCCCGAGAATTTGCTGCAGGGACTGAACGGCGAGCTGAAGATTGCAGACTTTGGCTGGTCGGTGCACGCGCCCAACTCGAGGAGGCAGACGCTGTGCGGGACGCTGGACTATCTGCCCCCCGAGATGGTCGAGGGGACCACACACGACAACTGTGTCGACGTATGGTCTTTGGGAGTCCTCTGCTATGAGTTTTTGTACGGGAACCCGCCGTTCGAGGCGGCGGGTCACTCGGAAACGTACAAGCGGATCCTCAGGGTCGACCTGCGGTTCCCGGCCGAGCCGGCCGTCTCGGAGGACGCCAAGGACTTGATCAGATCACTGCTCGTCAAGAACCCCACGGAGCGGATGGACCTCTCGCAGGTGATTCACCACCCTTGGATCAAGCGGTGCGCCGACTCGAAAGTCCTGCAAAAGCTGGCTCAAAAGTAGTCGTGGCAGTAGCAATTTTGGTCTTCGGCAAGCGAGAGCATGCTGCAGCGGATGTACACATCTTTTTATTCCTTCCATGTCACGAACAAACGAATCACCATCATCACCCGCCGCCCATCGCTGGCAGGACGTCGAGGTCCCCAATCCGCTGCTTGGGATTGTCGGCGATCAGGTCGGCCACCGCGTTGATGTCCAGGTCCCAAAGCGTCTCCTTATTCACCTTGACGCCCGTGTTCACGAAGATCTTCTCCGCGGAAAGCGTCTTGCGCACCTGCGTCCGCCAACGCGGCACTTGCTGTGTCCCGGGCGCGATGGACATGTCCAACTCGAGCCTGAAGTCGGGATGCCCCTCGATCGCCTCGAAGATATCCGGCGCAGTCCCCTTCATCTGATCGAACGTCCGCATCACCGTCACGATCATCCACTTGTACGCCACCTTCTTCTGGTGATGCCTCCTGTTCTGCTTGCGTTCCTTCAGCACCCCACCGTTCGCACCCAGCATACCCTTCAGCGCCTGGAACTTTTTCTGCGCCTGCCCAGCCTTGCAGTCCTTGAACTGCTTCGCCAGAACCTCCCACTTGACCGCCTTCGACCCTCCGTCCTGCACCCCGCGCTCCACCCGATACGCCTCGCTCTGCACAAACTGTTGCATCCGCTCATTCTCCTCGTCCGTCCACTTGCGCTTCTGCTGCTGACTCGCCTTTGTCTTCTTTGTATCCTGGAAAGTTTCCTCCTCGGACGCTGCACTGCTCGCTGCCTTGGCGGTGCCCTCCTCCTTCTCCTTCTCCTCCTTCTTCCCGTTCACCGCCTGCCGCTTCATCGTCATCGACCAGCACTTTTTCCGCACGGCACTTTCAGACCGCTGAAAGTGCAAGCCCAGCTTCTGATAGTCCAACGCCCCGTCCCCCAGCACCTCCAACCTGTACCCTGCATCCTCCACCAACCTCCCCAGCTCCTCCTCCTCCCACGCCTTCCACACGTGACGCCCCTCCTTCGAATGCGCTCCCGACGATATCTTCTCCATCGCCTCCACAGCAGCCCGCCGCGCCGTCCCCATGTCCAACTTGCTCCCCGCCCCCTTTCCCAGCGCCGCCGCCAACAGCGCCCCCCGCCGAGCACCCGGACTCGGCTGCACCTCACTCAGCCTCCGGATGGACGCAATCTGCTTCTCCACGGATCGACACAGTGTCGAAGAGACCGGCGGTGCCTCGTAGCCCGGGCATAACGCGTCCCTGATGCCCGCCAGTTGCTGGGCAGTCAGCTTGCGCGATAAGTTCGTATAGGAAAGGTCGTCGTCGGTCTGGTCTGTCGTCATGGCGTGTGGGTCTTCCCCTCCTTTCGGTCTCGTTCTGTACCCTGCTCCGTGGCGTGGCGACGTGGTGGTAGTAGTAGTAGTAGTAGAGTGGAGAGCGCACGGAGCCACCCGGGCCGAGAATTGGAAATACTGCGCCACCAATTCGCGCGGAAACCTGAAATAAAAAAGTATCAAGGTGCTCTTTCCTGTCTACTGTATTCTTCGATACGGCGTTTAGACCTTGCGTCGACATCTCCGTCTGCAGGCGCTTGCGAGGCGGTGAATTTGCACGCGAAGATTTCGATTGGATTCCCGAACGCAGCGGGTCGCGGAGGGGAGGACATCGAGACGTCGGGACGTCGGGACGTCGGCCACGGATAGGCGCGAGTGTGCCGAGATGATGTCGAGTATGAAAGGCGTGTCAAGGGTACTGGGGCGCCTGGAGACTGGGGCTGTGAGGTTGCCGGTCGACGATGAGGACCTTGACATCGACGCGGATGCATCGGGCAGGGAGTGTGACGGGGAGGGCGCAAGCGGGGAGGAGGGAAGAGAGGGCCACCGGGGCTCATCTGGAGATGAGATCAATGATGATAATAATAAAGACGACGGAGGAAAGCCGGCGGCGATAGGAGCGGGGATAGATCTGGCGGCAGCGGCGACCTTGGAACCGGCTGCGTTGGAACCGGCTGCGTTCGTACCGGCGGCAGCAGACGTCAAGCAAAATAAAAAGGGCAAGGGCCGACCACCGCGCACCGGGGTGCTCAAGGCAAATATGGTGACGGCTGCAGGTGCAAAGACGGGCACGTTCTGGGGTGAAGAGGAGATGATCGAGCTGCTTCGGCTCGGGCGCGACGAGGTGTATCGGGCGAGAATAACTGGGAGCTCCACGCCGGACTGGGCCGCCATCGGCAAGAGGCTGGGGCGGGGAGCGAGGGCGGCCAAGCGGAAGTTCGACAACCTGGTGGACGTGGATGTGGCAGTGGCAGAAGGCAAATACGTGCTGAAGCGACCTCCGAATGATGGCATGAAATGGAACGACGAGGAGGTGCTAGAGCTGCTCGAGTTTGGCGACCCGAACAACAGGGCACTCCGGCTGTCCGAGCTGGGCACGGCCGAGGTGGACTGGGGACGGATCGCCAAGCGTTTTGGCAGGTCTCGGGACACTGTCACCTACAAGTTCGACTACGAGGTGAAGGGTCGGTTCAAGGCTGCGGCCAAGGAGGGCAAGACGACGGACAGTCCAGACGGGGGTGGTTCGAACTCTGGCACAACAGCGGTGGGAGTCACGGCTGGCAAGTCCGACTCCCATTCCTCGGGCAAGTCATCGGGCAAGTCGTCCGACGGTTTGTCGTATAAGCCGTCGGATACGGGCGTGGAGTACACCAAAGAGGATCCGGGCACCTCCCGCGTCGGGCGCCCTCCCACCAGGGGCCCGGAAGCCGACCCGACGAAGACGTACCACAATATGACAGTGAAGGCCTTCGACAAGATCAACCCGGAGAGCCTGGAGGCGACGAGCAGCCAGATCTTCGCCTTTGTGGAGAAGGACGAGGTGTTTGTGCAGCAGCTCGACCGGTCCATCCAGCAGGGCAAGAAGAACGTGCCGCGCTGGAAGCACAGCATCCGTTCCGCTCTGTACGCCTACCCGTATTTCGTCAAGACGAACAAGAAGCTGGGCGGCGAACAAGTCTATCGCCTGGATTTGGCTGCCTTGAAGGATGCCGAGCGCAAGGCGGAGGAGAAGGCGATGATCGCCGCCGCAAACAGGCGCCTCAAGGCCGAGCGGAGCGCAAGGGCACAGGAGAGGAAGGCCGCCAATGCGGGAGAGAGGCGAGCAGGCGTGGAACTGAGGAAGGTCAAGGTGAAGAGGAGGATCACGACGACGGAGAAGCAGGTGGCTGCCGAGCAGGTTGCTGCCGAGGGGTCTGCGAGCGTCCCCGTCAAGCTCAACGCAGCGTTGAGACCAATCGACACGAGGAGGGCAAACGGTCCGGCGGAAGCAAAAAGGCACAAGTTCGCGCCGAATGCGTCCGCAGGGAAGCAACCTAGCGATCACTCGCTGCTCGACGATCCCATGCCCACGTTTGACACCTCGGCCGACGCCCCGGTTGTCATGATCCCCGTGACGGGGCACCCGCACCAGCACCAGCACCCGCACCAGCACCCGCACCCGCACCAGCACCAGCACCAGCATCTTTGGGAAGGTCCGGCGCACTCTGACGGAGCGACAGTCGCCAGCCACCCCGAGGCCGACCTGGTGGACCACTCTGCGGTGAACGCAGAGGTCATGCGGCTGATGGCCCAACATCAGATCCCCTACTTCGAGGACGACTACAGGGCGAGGGCCATGCATCTCATCAAGAACTACGAGATCGAGTCGCTGTCCGCCGAGCAAGTCTTCTATCTCATGTTTGCGCCGGCCAACGTGGGAGGCCACGACGGCACGGGGCCAGCCGCCATGTCACCGGAGATGCTCCCTGGCAACGCCGTCCCAGGCTTGTACGGAGGCCATATCTCCGGCCATCAACAGCAGTACGTGAACGGCTTCGAAGCCCACTCCCACGGCTTCGAAGCCCACGCCCACGCCCACGCCATCGAGCAGCAGTACCCCCCCGACGCGGAAGACTTCGCCCCCCCACCCGAATGATGAATCAACTTTGTACGATTCTTCTTCGATCTATCACACCACCAGCAACAATACGCATTAAATATCGTCGACGTCCTCGAAGTCGACCAGATCCTCCTCCCCGTCCACCTCGTCGTCCATCAGCGCGTCTGTATCGTTCACCCTGATGTTATCCGGCAGCTCCCCATACTGCTTCAGACTCCTCGCCTCATCCGCCATATATTTCAAAATCACATCCGCCTTCTCATCCTGATACTCCCTCAGCCCCAACAGCACAATATCCCCCGTGTTCACCCACACCTTCTTACGCATCTTCCCTCTGATGTGACACAAGCGCTTCACTCCGTCAATACAGTACGCCTCCAACCGCCCATTCCCCAGCATCCGAAGCACCTGCGCATACTCCTGCCCATCCTCTTTAAATATCAGTTCCCGCTTCTCCTCCGAATCGTTCTTCCCCCTACGACGGTTCTTCCCTCCCTTACCTGCGTGTCGTGTTGTCGGTCGGTGGTTGGCGTCGTGAGTCGGCGATTGGCGACGAGTCGATGGCGACGAGTCGATGGCGAGTCGGATGGACAGACGACAGACGACATATCGATCGAAGGTGAACAGAGCCGTCGTCCGGCTACATGGTGCCCCCACCCATCGAATTCCGATTCACGCTCGACCCCAGAACAACACGCTTCTCCCGTCCTCCCCCGCTATCTCCCACCATCACACCCCCTCCCACGTGTCACCCACCCACTCACGCCCCCACACCCCCTACCAAGCCAACACCGCCGAGAGAATTCAAGTCGCCCCCAATTTCTTTTCGCCCCAATCCTCGCCGTGCCCGCGACAGACCAACCCCCAGACACCCAGACACGTACCCTTATTCTTCGGCATGACGACGGAAGGACACGACCAGCGACAAATACGACAAGAGGCACCACCGAGAATGAAAACGTTTAAAGTTTTTAGCTGGCGGTGCTTTGCGCCGTCTCCAGACCGAATACTGGAAAGTTCGCGTTCGTTTCCACCCGAGGAGCTCACGGTCGTGTCTATCTACCTGTAGACGAGGGACGAGGGGCGAGCGCGCGCGTGTCCAGATCATGCGTGTCCAGTGGACATGTCGGACGCTCCGATTATTGGCCTATGAGAATTCACGGTGGGGCGGCGTCGTCCCTTTGCTCTCCGGGGAGGGACTGCATGGGTCGATGGGAGGATCAGTGGCAGTGGCAGTGGCAGTGGCATCGGCGAAGACGGCATCGACGTTGACGTCCGTCTCCTTCAACTCAAAGGACTCGAAGCTGTCGTTGGGTCTCCTTCGAGGACCAGCACGTGGGTTCTCCAGCTCGTCTGTTCCGGCTGCCCGTCTGTTTCCGCCTGCGTCATTTGCGGCGCGGGGTGAGGACGACGACGACGAGGAGGAGCAACAGCGGGAAGTAGCGCAGGACGGGAGGCGGGCAAAGGTGCGGCTGAGCAAGCTTTTGGAGCGTCTCGGGGGGGATGAGGCAGAGGCGGAGGCGGAGGCGCGGGAGAAGGCCAAGGCGTTCTTGGACGAGTTTTTCGCAGATAGACTGGGTACGGAGACAGGTGTGGGGCGTTCGAGCAGCTCTGCGACGTCGTCTTCGTCGTCTTCGTCAGACGGCGACGACGACGACGACGACGAGGACGACGCAGAACGAGCGGAACTCGACTCGTCGCGGGTGAACGACAGCGTCGTCCTTCGCGAGCTTCGTGGGTTGCGTCGGGGTTCGCGTCGTGTGGTCCTTCAAAAGTTGCTGCAGGGTGGTATTCTGTCTGCAGATCCGCTGGCGGCGGAGGAGCTGAAGAATATCGAGCGGTCGTTTCGGCCGCCGCCGGGTTTTCGGATGAAAGTCGTGCATATCGCGCGGACGTCGAAAGGGACTCGTGCGGGTGGGTTTGGTCGGTTCTCGGCGTTGGTGGTGGTGGGCAACGGGGAGGGGGTGCTGGGGTGGGGGACGGGCAAGGCGGTGGAGGTGGCGAGCGCGGTGGCCAAGGCGCAGCAGAGTGCTTACCGGAATTTGTATCCCGTGCCGAGGCATAACGCGCACACGATTACAGAGGAGGTGACGGCGACGTTTGGGAAGACGAAAGTGGTGATGTATCCGAAGAGCAGTGGGCGGGGGATTGTCGCCAACCCGATGTTGGCGGGGGTGTGTCAGCTGGCGGGGATTTTCGATGTGGGTGTCAAGGTGCACGGGAGTAGGAACCCGCAGAATACGATCAAATGTTTGTTTGCGGCGTTCGATCGGTTGCGGAGCGAAGACCAGCTGCGGGGGTGGGATGCGGAGAAGGGGGTGCTGCGTGTGCCCGTGCCGACGGGACGGTTTGGGCGGGTGGGTTTACCGGGTAGCTGATCGGGTAACTGATCGACGTTGTGGATCAAAGTTGTGGATCGAAGTTGTGGATTGTAACCGACTCTCTAAGTCGCCTGGTCGATGAACTTGGCGACGTCGATGACCCTTGCGCTGGGGTCGTTCAGATCGTCCAGCAGTCCGTGCAAGCAGCACGACTGCCGGTAAATCTCCTCCAGCGTGCTCACCTCTCGCTTCCCGAGCTCCTTCCGCAGACATCGCGCCAGGCTCGCGGCGAGCTCGGTCTTGTGGCTCGTGGAGAGCAGCCATCCGTGCGGACTGTTCTCGGGATCTGTGTAGGCAAACAGGCACAGCGTGCTGTCGAGCAGCTTGGTATCCTCCTTCGTCTTGGCGGCCGGCACCAGCACTTCCCGGCCGTAGATCATGGCTTCGCTGTCCTTCTTCGCGCTGATCAGTTCACACAGGACCTGTGCCTTGAGCGCAAACGCGATGCCAGGGTTCCGCTCGCTCAGTCCCGGCTTGAGCGCCTCGGCCGCCTCGAGCGCCTTCATCGAGTCCCCCTGCATGACAAACTCTGTCACACCCGACAGCGCCGTGGACTCTTCCTTGGCCGCCTCCGACACGGTCCGCGCGCCCTTGAGAATATCACGTCCCACGATCTGCGCCGTTTCCCAGTAGCCGTGGTGCTGCAGGTAGTCAAACACCAGCTCGGGGATAACCGTATTCTCGGAAGGCACCTTGGTGTTGAGCACCGCCCGGTACAGGTTGGACACGACGCCGTCCAGGATAGACCGATAGTCTCCCTTGAACGGCCGACGGTCCAGGTCGTCCCCAAAGTTGACGACAATCTCCTCGTCAGGCGTCCGGAACCCAACGGTCGGATAGAACTTGTTGTTTTCCGGCACGTTCTGGAACGCCGGACCCAGCTGGAACCCTTTCTTCGTGAAGGTGATTGTCCGCTCGAACCGGTCGTAAATCACCCCGATCCAGTCTCCCGTGGTGTACACGGGTCCGTAGGGGCGCCCGGTCCCGCGACCGTTGAAGACGTGGCCGTCGTCGCCGTGGTACCCGTAGCTGTTCGGCTCCCAACCCGGCAGTCTGTCCAGCTTGACGTCCTTGACGGAGAGCCCGATCCCGATGTACCCGTCG
>Ga0255780_10003275_pt1 | contig 14192 bp, 15 predicted proteins | sample 071ome_32_FD_179978 | JGI IMG/M metagenome (GOLD analysis project Ga0255780, IMG submission 179978) | Coastal salt marsh microbial communities from the Groves Creek Marsh, Skidaway Island, Georgia - 071405AT metaG (version 2) | ecosystem: Environmental > Aquatic > Marine > Intertidal zone >... | reverse complement strand
TGTAGGAATCGCCTCTCAAGATGCGCAAAACCACCCGCTGTGCAAATCTTTGTCACGACCACTAGGTCCAATTTATCTCTTCGTCACTCATTTGCAGTGTCCAGTGTTTGGAGTACTCCTCGCCTGGACTCTTCAGCGCAGGTGGGCAGTCCTGGGGTGGGGCACTCCTCGAAGCTCGCCGCTCTAGCCAAAGGCGGACGTGGTCCCCATGGAGGGGATCCCGGGATCGTGGCCTGGGTATGACGGACGCCGTCTCATCTCCGTAGGGTTGCAGAGCTTCGACGCAGGTGCGCACGTCGGTGCCCCATTACCCCCAGTGTCCAGTGCGAGCCCTCCCCCTGGCAATCCTCCCCGCCGCCGTCACCACCGCAGCCTATCGTACGCCGTCCCATACGGATTTGGCAGTGTCGTCGTGACACGCAGTCCTGGGCGGCGGCCTGCCTCTCGGCTCCATTCTCCTGGTCGTCGAGCCCTCCACCCTGGACTTCGGGTGCCATCTCGCAAGGGCATTCGTTGCGGAGGGGGCCCACGCTGGCCACCGTGCTCATGTCTACGTCCCAGGCGATAGTGCGCGCGCCTCTGTATCGCTGGCGGACTGGATTCCCGGCATGAAGCGCCAGCGGGTTGTATCCGGGGGCAGCAGTGCGCCAGGCCCACCCCCCGCCTCGGCCCGGGTGGGCTCGGGAGCGGGTGACATCGAGGACCTTGCAGGGGGCTTGGAGAGCGGGGCAGCGCTCCGGATCGCTTGGCAGGTGCGCTAGTTGACCCGCCATACCCGTCCATGGCGACTCCCGCGGCGGCTACGCGCGCGATCCAACCTCGCCAAGTCTCACCCCCGCTTGCAGTACCGGCGGTACACAGGGGACCTGAAGGGGAGGGCGGAGGACCGGGAGAGCAGTGTCGGCGAGGGGAAGGGGCCGATGAAGGAGACGACGGCCGCGGAGAATCTGAGGGCTGGGGCCTCACGCAAGCGCTGCCAAGACTGGGACCTCTCGAGTACCCTTGCCTCTGCTGGGGGCACCCCTGCAGAAGCCCATGGTATGCTTGCAGCCCTGGCTGATAGCACCCTGACGCAGGGGGCTGGGGTTGCCGGTGCGCTGGACCTGACAGCGGGCGCCCTGAAGGCATGTTTGTCGGCTGCCAAGAGATGGAAGGAGGTGTGCCATGATGGACAGGGCCCCGGGGTGGGAGATGGCACGGCACAGACCGAGGGGACTGTGTCTGCGGCCTTGGAACCGCGAGCTAGCAGCGCTGCGCCGCATGCGGGGGCGTTCGGTCATCCTGGTAGTGTGCACAAGAAGCTCCACCCGCTGGTGGCGAGGCGCCTGGCGGCGAGGGCCGCTCAGAAGGAGGCAGAAGAGGTGTCAGCAACCGAGGCGTCGTCAGGATGTTACGGTGGGGGGGCAGGAGAGTCTCCGGACGCTCCTGGCGCCGGTCCCAGAGTGCTGCACCTGTCTACCCCAGGACCGCTGTCATCGGAGCCGTCGTCAACACTCGTCCCGGTGATACTGAGACTCGCCGCCCTTCGCCTTGGGGATCCCGTTGCATTACTCAGTCGGCCTCCGTGGGGTGACTGGGGCGGGGGCAGAGGGCTTGCTCTGAATACCCCAGGGTCCAGCAGCAGCGCAGGTCAGCAAGACTCCCTCCTCCGGTTCTTGGCGTCGCTGAGAGGCGCTCTTCAGGGCTCGCGGGCAGTGGCAGTTGTGTCAGTCAACAGTGACGCTGTGTCGGATGCCGAGATCGATGCAGCAGTGCACCTCAGCACTGCTGCCCTGAGGATCCGGGGCACCTGCGATGACAGCGACCTAGTGTCCAAGGCGCGGGCAGGGAGCTTGTGGGTCCCTGTGGGGACGTGCGAGGTCCTCAAAACGCCTGCCCTGGGGGGCCTCTCACGCGACCCTCCTCCCAAGGCGCCTTTCGTTCTCCAGCTGAGCCGGACCTCCATGCGCATCGCCGAGGTGAACGACGTCATCGACGCCGTGTAAACCCACCCGCATAGAGGGCAACAGGGTTGTGGACTGGCGTGGTCGGCCCCACGTGCCTGGGCCGCAGGTACCTCGGGGAGGCCACGCACTGACGCCTGACTGACAGGGCCCTCCCCTGCTGACCGGGCGGGTGGGGAGGGGGCTCCATCTCTGCACCGATTGAATGTGTTGGAGAGTCCCCGCCTGTGTCATTCCCCTGCCTTCGCCAGGGAGCAGAGTGCCTCCACGGCGGAGGCCTCTCAGACACGTGCGCAACGGGCCGGGGCCCCACTGGGTGCAGGGGTTGAGCACGCGAATGGCAGGAGCTGGTGGCGGGGAGCACCCCCCGGCGGGTGGAGACGGTCGCATCGTCCACTTTAAGGCCGCGGCGCAGGATGGCATCCGCACCGGCCTGGAGCCCTACCAAAGGGCCACCTTGAGAAGGAACCTCGACCCGATGGCCCCGGTGATCAGGACTCTTCAGGTACGATGACACTCCGCTGAGGCGGCTCAACAGACGTGAACTGCATCGCTGCATTTTCAATCGATATTTGGACCCAATCCTGAGACGGGGGCCCCTGGGCCGTCCTGAGCGCCCCGCCTGACCCTTGCGTTGCCTTCGCGCGGGCCGCTGTCTCCGTGGCGCGTTTTGCCCTGCGCTTTGGCCTGCAAAGTACATCAATGGCACTGCTGGGTCAATGTCTGCGTGACTCAATCAAGACCCTTCTCGCTGCGGCATTAAGCATCCTCAGCGGGGCGTCTCTCCCAGTGACCCGCTCCACGAGGCTGCTTGCGACCGCGCGATTCCCTCGCCTATGCGCCCCGACGCAGGTACGCCAAGTGCTCTCTCTCGGAGAAGGGGGCGCATTAGTGGAAACCACGCCCGCGGGGCACCAACGGAAGCTCCTCCCGGGCTGTTACCTCCGGAATCCCGCCTCCAGCGTCTGCACCCAGCCCGTCCACTCGTACCAGGCCAAGACCACGGTCAACTGCATCGCCTTCATGCCAGAGGGCGGGAGGTTCATGATGGGCGGGAGCAGCGGGCGCGTGTTCACCATGGAGAGCCTCGAGCTGAAGGAGACCATCCCGCCCATCATGACGGAGGCCTCCGTCCTGGCACTGCGGTGGATGCACAACGGCCTCTACATGGTCTCAGGTGCGCCCGCCACCCCCCCCCCCCTTGACGCCGCTCCTCGCGCCTCCCGGCCGCCTAGTGGTGACGCATCCCACGCACGCCGTTGCCGGAACACTGCCGGAAAGGTGCCCCCCTCTCTCGCCCCTCCCTCGCAGCCGACAAAGAGGGCAACGTGAAGATCTGGGATGGCCCTCCCAAGGTCATGCCGAACTTCACCCGTAACCTCCACAAGGAGGCAGTGAGAGACGTCGCGTGGGCCCCCAGCGACCAGAAGTTCGTGACCGCGTCGGCGGACTACACCCTCGCCGTTTGGGACCTCGAGAAGCTCGCCATTGCCGGGAACGACGTCGGCAGCGCCCGCGAGCTGTCCCTGAGTGGGCACGGGAAGGAGGTGACATCAGTCGACTGGCATGCCACAAAGGCTCTGTTCGCGTCGGGCGCCAAGGATGGCATCCTCCGCCTCTGGGACCCGCGCACGGGGGTGTCGGGGGCAACGATCAGCGCGCACATGGGGGCCATGACATCGCTGCGGTGGTCCCCGACCCAGCCGGACATGCTCGCCACGTGCTCCCTCGACCAGACCCTCCGTGTTTGGGACGTGCGCAAGTACAAGGACGGGGAGCCGCTGACGGTGCTGCGGCACGGTTACGAAATGCAGCAGTTGGCGTGGCACCCAGTGCACGAGGAGCTGATTGCCACGGTCGGGTCCAACAGGCAGGCGGAGGCGCACGCCAATGCCCTGGCGTACTGGCTTGTGGACGGCCCGTCCAACTCCCCCCCCGTGGCGGAGGTGCTCAACGTACACCAGCTTCGGGTGTGCTGCCTCGCCTGGCACCCGCTGGGGCACATGTTGTGTACGGGAGGGCAGGATGAGTTCGACGACACGTTCCGCCGCGGCTTCAAGCACCACCCCAGCAGCGCACCGGGGGGCAAGTGCAACTTCTGGGCACGGGCCCGGCCCGGGTGGTCGTGGACCCCGCCCGACCTCGCCGAGGTTGAGCTGGGGGTCCCACGGGAGCCCACGAGGGCGCCTCCGAAGCCCCCCTCGTCGGCCCCGCGCCCACCCCCAGCTCGCCGCGACCCGAACTCATCGCGCCGGCGCGGAGGGGAGAGGGCTGGGGGCCGCCCAAGCCGCAGCCGGGAGCCGCCCCACAAGCAGCCCCGGTGGGTGGACTCCGGGGGATCGGCCCCACCACCGCCGCCTTCGTGGCCCACACCTGCGATGCCCCCCCCGTCTCTCCCCGTCGCGCCTTCCGCGGGCATCCCTGGGCTCGACGACTTCGGCCCCGCGCCACCGGGGCTCGACACGGACCGTCCTGTGGGCCGTGCCCCCCCGGTGGGCAACGCTCTGGGGAACCCTCCGGGGCCCCCGCCTGCAAGGGATGGTGGGAGGAGGCCGCCAGGGCCTGCACCCGGACCAGCCCCGGGCAGGGGTAGGGCGAGCAGGGGGGGTGGGCCAGGAGGCAGGGGCACTCTGGGCCCGCCCCCACCAGGAAGGTGGGAACCCCCGGTGGAGGCGCTGCTTAGGCGAGATATCCCCCCTCCCCCCATGCGGGACTTTCGCGACGATCAGTACCGCGGGGGCGACAGGTGGGACCCCCCCCATCCGGGGGCTCCCCCGCCCGGGGCTCCCCCACGGGACTACCGTGGCTTCGACCGTGGCCCGTACGGCGGGGGCCCTCCTCTGCCGGACATGCGGAGAGGGCCACCGGGGCCGGGGGCGCCGGAGTTCGAGGTGGTGGACCAGCGCCCGGGGGAATTGAGGGGGCCGCCTCCTGGTGTGTTTGAGCCTGGGCCCGGTGGCCCGGACTGGCGACAGGACGACGGGCGGGGAGGGCGGTATCGCGGTGGACCGCCTCCTCCGAGGAGGCACTGAGCGCGTGGAGCGGGTGCCGTTGAACGTTTCACAGCTCCTCCTCGAAGAGCGCCCGTCTGGACTGGTCCACCCCCGACCCCTCGACCACCCGCGACTGGGGCTCGGCCCCCCTCTCGAACAAGGCGTCCCTTTCCGACCCCTTTAACCTCTTTACGCCCCCCTCCTCTGGCCCCTCCTCCCTCGCCCTCTTCGCGCCGTCCCCTGCCTCCGCCCCCATCGCGCCCCCCGCCTCCGCCTCGCCCCCCGTGCTGCCCCTGCCACCTCCCGCTCGGCCCTTCTTGGGGACTCCCCGGGGCAGCTCAGCTGCAGTGGTCATCGGGACCCCCTCAGTGAAGAACGGGTGGCGGAGCGCCTCCCCTGGCGTGACGCGCTCCCCCGGAACGTACCGCAGCATGTTTCGAATGAGGTCCAGGGCGAGGTCTGAGGCTCCCGGGACCAGCGACTGCAAGGGCACGCCCCGCGTGCCACGGTCAAGGGGCAGGAAGCCCACGTGCGGCAGGTGGGCCAGCTTGCCCAGCTCCTCTTGAGAGGGCGGGCCCAGCGTCTTGAGGATTGTGCTGAGCTGCGCCAGCTCGCTCTCTCGGTCCGAGGCGAAAAGCGGCGTGCCCCGGAAGATCTCGGCCATAGTGCACCCGCATGCCCACATGTCGACGGGGAAACCGTAGGCCCTGGCCCCGAGGAGCAGCTCGGGGGCGCGGTACCACTGGTTGAAGACGCGCGGGGTACACTTGGTACCTGGCCCCGGGTAGACTCGGGACAGCCCAAAGTCAATGAGCTTGAGGCACCCGTCCACGCCAAACATGATGTTGTTGGGCTTGACGTCGCGGTGCAGGACGTTGTGCGCCTCAAGGTGATGCAGCCCCGAGAGAATTTGGAACATGTAGCTCTTGATGTCCGCTTCCGTGTACGTCAACAGTCCCGACCGCCTGGCCTTAATCACTGCTTCCAGGTCCCCGGTACACAGCTCCAGGGCCACCCAGACGTTGGACTTGTAGACGAAGGCATCATAGAGGCGCACCACGAACGGGCTGCTGATCTCCCTTAGCACCTTGATCTCCCGGACGGCGGACCGCGAGATGCCCTCCTCCGACCGGTCCTCACCCAGTAGGAACTTCTTCAGCGCCACAGGCTTCCCCGTGCTCTTTTCTGCAAACGGGGGAGGGCGGGGTCCAGTTGGCTTGAGGACAGGACCGGAGCGAAGGCGGCACCGGCTTGGGCGACGCCTTTGGCACTCACCCGTCGCCCTGAATACCTCTCCGTACTGTCCAGCCCCTAGGACTGTCCTTCCCTTGTACTTGTGCATGATGCACCGGGAAGGCGCGAGCTGCACAGCCGGGTCGATCCGATCGAGAGACCCGGGCTCGATGGGCCCGGAGCGCTGTACCCGGTTATACGATACCCAGCACCCCCTCTCTCCGCGTCGCTGGGACGAGCCAGAGAACTCAGCGCCAGCGTTCTCGGACCAGGGGAATGAGGGCACGCCGTTACGCCTGAGGCCGGATCTCTGCATTCGCCTCATGTCGGGCTCAACAGCTGGCTCATCCGGAAAACGTTTCCGGCGTTGAACGTCCCACTGCTCCCACCATTTTCTGCGATCCCCGCCGATATTTCCATTGATGGGCCTCGCGTTTGCCTGCTTCTCCACCGCAATATACATTCCGAGTTCCGCTCTGCCGCTGAAAAGAAATGAGGGTCCTCACTTTCCCTCAGACTTCGCGGGCGTTCTTTGGGGCGGTATACCCTTCTGCACCAACTAATCTGCGCCAATGCCTCGTGCGTGGCGGCAAGACGCCCATGCGCGTCATTCTGGCGAGTCGATGCGGCGCTACAGCTGCCAACGACCCATGCTCCATTGCGTAACGACCCGCAACCTTGCGCGGCGTCAGGAGCAGTCCCCCCTACGCCAGTCAATCAAGCGTCGCACAAATATGATGGAAAGAGACGGGGCCATGTAATCGACCGCACGGCGCCGTGTGCGAGCTGTCGCGCTGCCCTCCACGTCACTCTCCCGAAATGCTCTTCTGTTCCGCAGACGCGGTACCGGAAGGCAAACGAAACGGAGCCCGAGGCTGAGGACGCACCGGATAGCTCCCCGAGGTCAACGTCGGAGCTATTCAAGGACGCGTCCTACACGACTCAGCTCCGGGCGCACTTCGCTGGGGAGCGGCAGCGGCACCGTGGGGAGACGTCCCTGAGGCGATCGGTGATCGACCACCACATGCGGACCGAGTCACACCACGAGCTCCACGCCGCGGCCGAGGACCTGTCCGACTTCTGCGCCTGCCTTCCCGGGGACGAGTCCTCCGAGCGCTGCCGCGTCGCCCTCGAGTACCTCGAGGATCAGATCGCGGGCTCCCTTGCGGCGTGCGAGACGGGGAGGCAGGGGGCGGCTTGCGAGAGGCTGGAGAGGCTGGAGAGCGTCGTGAGGGAGCTCGACACGGCGAGCGGGGGCTTCGATCCGCTCATCACAACGCTGGGGGTGCTCTCACGGCTGGAGAAAAAAACGGCTGCACGCAGGGGTGCCGGCGCTGTGGCCGACACCCCCACACCCGTCATGCCAATGGAGGGCATCACTGTGAAGGACATCCGCCAGCTCCCACACACCCAGAGGGCCGTCGCATGCCGGAGCCTGTTCGCGGACTTTGATCTGGACGGGAACGGGCTCCTGGACGTGTCGGAGTTCCGCGAGTGCATGAAGGCACTGGGGATGGAGCTGGATGGCCACGAGGTGGAGCTCGTGTTCCAGTCCTTCTCCGACCGGCCGGCGATTATGGGCATCGACCCCGAGACTTTCCAAGAGATCGTCGAGTGCGAAGAGATGCGGTCCACGTCCTCCATCGCAAACTACGCCCGGCGCTCGGCTCTAAAGAACGGCCCGAGCTCAGGAAGCTCATCCTTCCTCCTTTAGCGGCCGACGCCCCGGCAGGGATGCCCCGATTTGCGCGCCCACTTTGAAGAAACCGCGCACCTCGAGTAGATCCCGACGCGGGCATCATCCCGTCGCACGCTTCCCGACCCCCTGTTGCCGCTCGGTCGCATCCACCGCGTCGTCCGTCTCCTCCACGTACTTGTCAAAGGACGTTGCGTTCGCGAGCACGCACTCGTGCATCGCTACGTAGGCTCCGACGCAATCCTGCCCCTTCACCTCCGCCCGGGATCGAAGGTAGCTGCGGGGCGGGGAGAAATCGGGACTAGGTCGAGAAGGGGGGTGCCGAGCAGTAGTGCCCCGGGAGGGCCGAGCAGCAGTGCCCCGGGAGGGGCACGCCGCGGCGAGTATGCTCCCCTCCCCGGCGGAGCCCGGTGTGCTGCTCACCACGAGAAGGCCTCAGCGAAGGCGTGCCCGCACGGGCCGGTCTTGAGATCGTCCACGCATGGGCAGTCGAGTGCTGAACGGACGCGCTCCTCCGTCTGCAGGAGGAAGTGAGGTCAACTTGACCCGGTCAACCTGACCTAGACCCTCGGCCTGGACTACTGTCCTTCCAGGTCACTGGTGCAAGCGGGACACGCCCCCCCCCCGTTGCGCCCTGGCTGTGCATCGCATCCCATAATGTTTGTTAGGCGTGAAATCGCCCTATGCAAGGGTCAAGTGCCGAGGAACCTGTCAAAAACGCTGCATCGCCGCGAAGAGCACCTAGGGCCCGGGAGGGCCCATTCACCCCGGTAGCGACGTCACCTGCGGGTCATCCACGGCCTCCGTCTTCGGAACGTGCTTGTGATTCGCCACCTCCTCCGCGACCTGCTTTAATGGGCTCGTCATCCCTATTGAGCGCCAAACGGACTAGGCCAGTGTCTTGGGGGCGGAGTGGGGGGTGGCGGGGGGGGGGGGGGGGGGGGGGGGACGGGGTTGCAGTCGGCCGTTGGTGAGCGCCGCAGACCTATGCGGAGGAGGGCTACGCGACCCCTTCGCCGCGTCACTTTGACCTGCCTGCTCGGTCAAGCAGTTCGGCCGGCCCGGTGTGGACCTCGTGACTCACTCCGGTGGTGAGACTCGAGGCCCTACGGCACAGGTCTCGTCGCGCTGCGCACGGCGTCCTCCCCGCGCGTCCCCGTCGCCAGCCACGCCGCCACCTCCTTCCCCACTAGACTCAGAGTCACTCTTCAAACTTGGGGACCGCGGGCTCCCTCGGGCGGGTACTTCTCACGCGGACTCCGTCTTGGGCCCGCAACCCCCGCCACAGCCCCCACCGGACTTGGCCTCGGTCCACTCGGAGCCGTCCGAGGCCGTGTTGCCCGCCAGGTAAGGGACAAAGGCCGGGCGCGAGCGGAGGCCCAGCTCCTCGAAGAGCTCGAGGTCCTCGTTGCGGTCGTTGTTCTTCGTGGTGAGGAGCTGATCGCCGTCGAAGATGGAGTTGGCACCGGCCATGAAGGCCATGGCCTGGTCTGCCTTGGTCAGGGTGATGCGTCCGGCCGACAGGCGTACCACCGTCTTGGGCATGATGACACGGGCGGTGGCGATGCAGCGCACGAAGTCGAAGTTGGTGGGCGGCCGCTGCTGCTCGAGCGGGGTGCCCTTGATGGCCACAAGCGAGTTGATGGGCACCGACTCGGGGTGCTCGAAGAGAGTCGCCAGCTGGTGGAGGAGACCAATCCGGTCCATGTGCTCCTCCCCGAGCCCAATGATACCCCCCGCGCACACCGAGATGCCCGCATCGCGCACGTTCTTCAGTGTCTCGAGGCGGTCATCGTAGTTGCGGGACGTGGTAATCTTCCCGTAGTGCTCGCGGGACGTGTCGAGGTTGTGGTTGTACGCTGTGAGCCCTGCCGCGCGGAGGTCGCCTGCCTGCTTGGGGGTGAGCATCCCCAGGGTGGTGCACACCTCCATGTCAAGCGCCCGGATCTTGGTCACCATGTCGAGCACGCGGCCCCATTGCTTGGAGTCGGCTTCCGCCCCGATCTGAGACGGGCCCCGCCACGCCGCCCCCATGCAGAAGCGCGTCGACCCGCTCTCCTTCGCCCTCACCGCCGCCTCGTATACCTCGTCCAGGTTCATCAGCTTGGTGGCCTTGGTGCCTGCGGAGCTGAGTAGAGGAGGGCTGACCCTGGCCACGCGCGGCGAGCTGAGGGAACGGCGCGTTCGAGGCCGGGCCGCCCGGGCCCGCGGGGTGCGGGGCGGGGGAGGGGGGGGGGATATGGAGGTGCTCCGACGCCGCAGAGGCGATGGCCGCGTGACCACAAGGGAATGCCGGCGCCAAGCAGCTGTAATACACCTCTCGTTGATGTAGCGCCCCTGAATGCACCCAGGGCCACGGACAACGGGGGTTGTGAAGCCCCCGAGGCTTAAGGCCAAGGTGAAAGAAAGGCGCGAGGACTGCAGTGACGTCCTTCTGTGGGGGTTAGCCGCCCCCCTTGTTGGTCAAGCGTGGGGGGGCGGGGGGGGGAACCCGGTGGGGCCACTCACCGGTGTCCTCCGACCAGGAGCTCGACTGGGAGCAGTACGTGCACGTCTCGGGGCATCCGCCCGTCTTGATGGAGAGGAGGGTGCAGCGCTGGACCATGGAGGGGTCGTGGTGCATACGGTGCACAGTGGCGGCCGAGTGCACGAGGTCGAGGAAGGGGGTGTGGTACACCTCCGACACCTCCTCCCTCGTCCAGTCCGTCCTCACCGCCCCGAGCTCGCGCCTCCACCTAGGAGCCTGCGGCATCGCAGCGCGGGGGTGGCGAAGGTCAGGAGGCGGCCGCGGCAGTCCCACCCCGCAGGCCTGCTGGTGGGGCCCCCGGCCTGGCGTGGGCCTCTGGGAAGCGAGGCCAGATGCGCGTGCTGGGGGCGACGATGCCGCCGATTCTGGCTCTTCGTCGACACGGTTCCGCATATTTGCTCTTAGATGGACCCCCGGCCCCCACGGGACCCCTAATCGTGACCCAGGGACGGATTAGGGGAGGGTGTGCCGGGGGGTGTGGGGGAGGTGCAGTGGCAGGAGAGCGCCGGGAGCAGCAGCGGAGGGCCAGCCATGCATCACAAGACAGGGCATGCGGGTCTCCTGGGCACGATAAAATTCGAAAACCGAAAGAAAGCTCCAGTTAGGAATTCGCGTCGGTGCGTGGCATGGAACAGAGAATTGGATAGTCTGATGAGAGATCGAGGGGAACTGCATGGCGTATATCACGGATATTTCGAGCCTCTTGCGGGCTAGATCATATCGTTTATTGCCGCTGGCGCGGTCTCCTCGCGCCCTCTTTGCGCATCTGGTGCGCAAACAGCGTCTGAACTACCCGAAGCCATGGCCCCTGCACGGGGCCCACGGTGACCATGCGCGGGGTATACTTGTGCCGATAGGCATGTAGCGATTCGAATCATGGCCGGGCGCGGCCCTCACCTCGGTCTGCTCCTCGGCGGGCATAGGGTGCGCTGCGGACTGATTGCTCGCAGCGGCCCCCGAGACGGCACGGGCAGCGTTGTAGCCGAGGGCACCAGCGAAGCCGTCGGCGGCATTGATCAACCCAGCCTCCCTCACCACTAGCGACCTCGCAGCCCTCAACATTACGCCCCGCTCGTTGCCTCTCGGGCTGCCCCTTCGACTTCTCTCCCGCTGACCCCGGATGAACCCGATACTTGAATGGAGCCCGCGGCGATGGGAGCTAAAGGCGACATTGAACCGGCTACACGGGCATCCGGCAACTTGAGCAGCTCCCCTTGCAGCGATTCCGCGGGACCTGAGACGCACTTCCTGACACACCCCACGCTCGAGCCACCCGAGGCTCTTTCTCGGTCCCAGCGATCGGGCGGGACTGCTCAGTGTGTCGGAGATAACGAAATTGCGCCAGAGATCGACAGGGATCGACCCAGGGAGCGTGTGAGGGGAGGGAAAGACCAGGTCGACGAGAGGTCGCGCCGTGGACGAACGGGGCGAGGATGGAGGCAGCGATGCCGGAAGGCATCCCCCTCAGGACGGCTCGTTTGCCGAGCACGGCCACAACCAAGCTCGAGGCTCCGGAGGGGGCGGAGGCGGTCGACGTTATGGTGTCGCTGTTTGGGGACACGGCGCTGGTGGTGGCCACACAAGTGGGGGCCCTCGGCACGTTGGTACAGGCGCAGCTGGACCAGGCCTCGGGGTCCTTCCGCACCAGTGTGCTCATGGGGAAGCGTGACGACCCGCTCCTAGGTGGGGTCGCGGAGCCCGTGCCCGACCCCCACAGCCATTCGGCAGGCCCATCGCCGCTCCCCGCTTCCCCGCCCCGTGTGCCAGATCACTCCCCGCCACACCTCCCCTCGCAGAGGTCGCCTCGCGGCAGATTGCAGAGGGCGCGGCGCAGAGGGGGTGGACGGGGAGACTCCTCGTGGGTCTAGGAATGAAGGGCGTGGGGGATACCGGGGCCCTGCGCCGGATCGTCGACGCCGTCCGGGCAATGGGCGTCTGGTCTGCAACGGGGCCGGGCGGGGACTAGGGCCCCGGGGAGGGGGCGCCGCCCCAGGTGGAGGGACAGCACTTGAATGAACCCGCCCCTTTCTCTAGCTGCCCCCCTCCCTCTAGGGGTCCATCGCCGGCGGGCGGGCGTCCGCGAGCGTGCTCGATGTCCCCGGACGAGTGGCCCCAGGGTCCATTGCGTGCATGGTCCTTGCGATCGAGAGGCCCAACTCCTCCCCCGTGAGCTCCTTGCCCGGGTCCCTGCTGCCCCGCTTGTCAGCACTGTACGTGGGAGAGTGCGCCTCGGAACGGACCTCGCGAGAAGTGTCGACGCCCCGGGGGGGGCGGGGCGGGGTCCCGCGCACCCCCAGGCCGCCCACTGGCAGAGGTGGGACCTCCACGCCGCTCGTCGCCTGCGCCGGCCGGGCCGTCTGGGCACTCTTCTTGGGTGTGACGGGCACGCTGCTCACAGACCCGGGCACGGCGGCGTTTGCCGAAGCCAGCACGGCACGGGTGTGCCTTGACGGCTCGCCGGGGCGTGCACCGTGCAGCCCCGAGGGGGGGGCGTAGTCCATCGACTGGTGGCGCCGCCCCGGGTCCACAGCCGGCGAGGCGGGCTGGGACGGGGTGCCGGCGCCGTGCCTGCTGCCCACCGGGGTGGGGCCGTAGGGGCTGGAGCCGGCGGCACAGGACCGTCTTCCCAGACTCTCGGCGGCATGGTACAGGGACGCCCCCCCTGCCATCGCCACCCCCGGCTGCGCCCCCAGAGACGCCAGCAGCGCGCCCTCGGTATTGCTCCGCGCTCCCCCCTGCCCGTGAAATCCCCGCCCGGGGGGGCTGCAGGCCCAGCCAGCCCCAGCGACCACGGAGGGCACGTGAAGGTCCTTGAGGTGTACATGTGACAGCCCCGAGGAGGCACCACCGAGCCCGCCCCCCCCCAGCCCGGCAAAGGACGAGGAGAGAGACGACACGGAGGGGGGCATTTCCCGCTCGCTCCCGGAGACTGACATGTCGTCCCGCGCCCCGAGGGCCTCGAGCTTGACTTCGAGGCGCCGTGTGTGCCTGACCAGGAAGTCGATCTGCCGGGTCATCCGGTTCACGATCCCCTCCTCCTCCATTTCCATGCTCATCTCCATCTCGACCTTCTCCCGGCAGAGCTGGCTAACTGACGCGCTGAGGGATGCCACCTGGGACCGCAGCTGCCGCTTCTCCCGCTGGAGCCCCTCCTTCTCAGCGCCCAGGCGCTCCACCCTCGCCTGCAGTTCGTTCTGGAGGTACTCCCGGTCCTTTCCCACCTGCGCCTCGACCTCCGCCTTCTGCTTGGCAAGCTGATGTCTCTGCATGCGCAGCCGGTCCATCTCCTTCCCCAACTTGTGCACAATCAGCTCCTGCTCCGCCTCGAGCGAGTTCTCCATCTCGACCTTCTCCCGCCGCGCCTGGTCCAGCCTCGCCTGCAGGGACAGCCCGATGTCCACCTGCGGGAGGCAGGGGGGTCAGCGCGTCGCCAGGCATGGCTCTCCCGCGGCCCGGGAACGAGGAAGTCCCCGCGCGCAGCACCCGCATAATCCCTACCCGTCAAGATCCCTGTACCCTTCGAATTGACCTAGCTGGCGGTCTGAGGCGCATTTGGGCTAGGACCAGGAGAGAGGGACAAGGTTACAAGGTCACGCATGCCCACGTGAGGGCGCCATCGCTCCGCCTGTCGTCACCTCGCTCTGCAGCTCCCCCGCAAGCTCGATGATGCGCTTCGCATCTTCGTTGATGCTCAAATCCGCCATTCCCTTTTCACGTAGCGCCGTTTGGGCGTGGTCAAGGGCCTGCAAAGGAAAGTGCGAGGTGCGGGACAGGTAGAGGCTAGGCGACAGTGCCGCGGG
>Ga0255780_10003251_pt1 | contig 14229 bp, 10 predicted proteins | sample 071ome_32_FD_179978 | JGI IMG/M metagenome (GOLD analysis project Ga0255780, IMG submission 179978) | Coastal salt marsh microbial communities from the Groves Creek Marsh, Skidaway Island, Georgia - 071405AT metaG (version 2) | ecosystem: Environmental > Aquatic > Marine > Intertidal zone >... | reverse complement strand
GGGGTGCGTAGTGCGTTTACCTCTGTCTGGAACTCAGGCGATTTTTCGGCAGAGCGCGGATTGACTGTTACCGAAATTATGGATGCGGTGCATGAGGGTCATATATCGGGGATGTATATCTTGGGTGAAAACCCGGCTATGTCTGATCCTGATGTGGAACATGCGCGCGACGCACTTTCCAAGCTCACACATTTGGTTGTGCAGGATATTTTCCTGACGGAAACGGCCAATTATGCTGATGTCATCTTGCCCGCAAGTGCATTTGCCGAAAAAACCGGAACAGTGACCAACACCAACCGTCAGGTTCAAATGGGCCGACCAGCGGTCACGCCACCCGGTGAGGCGAAAGAAGACTGGTGGATCGAAGTTGAACTTGCAAACCGTATTGGTCTTAAGTGGGATTACCAAAGCCCTGCGGATATCTTTGCTGAGATGAAGCTGAACATGCGTTCCCTCGACAATATCACATGGGATCGTCTAAGCAGTGAAAACGCGGTAACCTACCCGTCTCTCTCAGAAGAAGATCCCGGTCAGGCGATCGTTTTTGGTGACGGATTCCCCCGTCAGGACGGGCGTGCACGCTTTACGCCTGCCAGTGTGATTGCACCTGACGACACGCCGGATGCCGATTATCCGATGATCCTTACCACGGGGCGGCAATTGGAACATTGGCACACGGGATCGATGACGCGGCGTGCCAGCGTGTTGGATGCCGTGGAACCTGAGGCCAATTGTTCACTGCACCCCAAAACCCTGCGCAAACTTGGCGTGGAAGCGGGGGGACATGTGCGGCTTACAACAAAAAGGGGAAGCATCGTTGTCATGGCGCGCGCCGACCGCGCAGTGTCCGAAGATATGGTGTTTTTGCCCTTTGCCTATGTGGAAGCCGCAGCCAATATCCTCACCAACCCCGCTGTGGACCCCTATGGTAAAATCCCTGAGTTTAAATTCAGCGCGGTCAAAGTGGAAAAGGCGGACCTTGGCGGGATCGCCGCGGAATAGGGGATGACCCTTTGTGCCGCTGACATCCGTCATAGCGCGCGTTTCGCGCTACGGTATCTGCTGGTATGTCTGAGTTTTGCGGTCTCCTTGCTTTCCGCCTGTGCACCCGTTTCTGATTTGCGCCCGACAGATTTGGGCGTTCGCGTGATTGATGGTGACAGTCTGAAAATAAACGGCGAAAACATCCGCCTTGTGGGGTTTAATGCGCCAGAAATCCGGCTGTCCCGATGTGAATATGAAAAGGAACTTGGACTGGCGGCAAAAGCCAAATTGCAAAGTATCATCCTTCAGTCAAAGGATGTCAGGCTTGACTTTGAACGTAAAAAGGATGGGTCTTTTAAACGTGACAAATATGGGCGTCTTTTGGCCGTGTTTTATGCCGATGGACGGGATGTGGCGGATATCATGACAAATGCGCGTCTTGCTGAATATTATGATGGTACAGGGCGCAGGCGTAATTGGTGTGACGCTTGAGCGCCTGTTCAGTACCCGCTTTGTCGATCCACAAGATGTAAAAAAGGCTCTCCTGCTTCGCCGCGTCGGATGTTTTCGACAATCACGGGGGCGGCGCATTCTGGACGCGTGGCAGCCGCAATATGTGGGGTGACGGTCACTTTATCATGGGCCCAATAGGGATGATCTTTGGGCAAAGGTTCGGTGCGGAACACATCCAAGGTCGCATGTGCGATCTGACCGCTATCAAGTGCCTCTAACAAGGCGTCATCATCAATCAACGGTCCACGGCCGGGATTGATCACAAAGGCGCCTCTGTTCAGCAAAGCCAGCGTTTCCCGATTGAGCGTGTTTTCCGTATTGGCTGTATCGGGCAGCAAAAGAACGACAAAATCTGCCCCTGTCAGGGCGGTCCTTAAACCATCTTTGCCCGCAAAGCATGCAATATTTTCCACCTCTTTGGCCCGACGGCTCCAGCCGCGCATCTGAAAGCCAAGCGCCGCTAAACTGCGCGCGCAATGTTCACCCAATTCACCCAGACCAAGAACCGTGACAAGGCGTTCTTGCGCTAAAGGCGGGATATGCGGTGTCCAAACTCCGGTTTGACCCATAGTATGGCGGTCCATACCAAGATGATGACGTAAAACATGACCCACCACCCATTCTGTCATTCCATGGGTCAGCCCGTGATCAACCATGCGCGCAAGCGGAATGGTGAGCGTTTCGTTTGGCGCAATATCTTCGACGCCGGCCCAAAGGTTTAAAACGGCTTTGCAGCGCGTGAAAGGACGGAAATCACTGACATCCGCGTTTGGTGCATAAATGATATAATCCACCTGTTCGGGAGCGAACTCTGTAGCGAGGCGATAGGGCAATCCAAGACGGTCCAGATGTGTTTGCAAAGGAATTTGGTATTTTTCCCAGCCTTCTGAACTTGCCGAAAACAGAATATTAATCGTCACTTTTTTGCCCTTGGTCTATGTACATGGGCGGATTGTATCAAACCAAAGCCAGCCATCAAGACCAACATCGAAGATCCCCCCCAACTGACAAGTGGCAAAGGCACGCCCACCACGGGCATCAATCCCATGACCATGGACATATTGACTGCAAAAAACAGAAAGAAGGTCATCGCAATACCCGAAATCAAAAGGGAGGAATATTTGTCTTTGGCTTCAATTGCGGAAATGAGGCAAAAGACCAAGATCAAAACATATATCACCAAAAGAGATATTCCCCCCACAAAGCCAAGCTCTTCGGCAAGGGTGGTGAAAATGAAATCTGTGTGTTTTTCGGGAAGGAAGTTAAGCTGCGACTGTGTCCCCTGTGTCAGCCCCCGACCCGAAACGCCTCCTGATCCAAGCGCGATTTTGGACTGGGTGATATGATAACCTGCTCCAAGTGGGTCACTTGAGGGATCAAGAAACGTATCGATCCGTTTATATTGATAGTCTTTCAAAAGCTGCCATGCTGTGTCACGGGATTTGAAAACCGCAAGAACTGTACCGGTCCCGGTCGCAAGGACGGTGGCGAAATAGGCCCAATGGACACCCGCTAAAAACATCACCGTGCCTCCGCTCAGCATAATCAAGATTGCGGTACCCAGATCGGGTTGTTTCAGCACAAGACCAACAGGCAAAGCGATCAGAAGAAGAGGCAATGCTACCCAAACAGGGCGGGAAACTTTCTGTGCAGGCAGCATGTCATAATAGGCCGCCAAAGCCATGACGATCCCCAATTTGGCCAGTTCTGAGGGTTGTAACTTCATAAAACCAAGGTCGATCCAGCGTTGCGCCCCCATCCCCATGCTTCCCATTAGGCTGACCAGAATTATCAGAAGCAGAGCGATTCCATAGGCGAGAAACGACATATTGCGCCAAAACCAAATTGGGATCATTGCCATGACAAACATCATCAAAAAGGTGACGCCAAAGCGCTTTAGCTGTGGATCTGCCCATTTTGAAAATGATCCTCCGACAGAATAAAGCATCACGCAGCTCACGACGGCGATCGCAGTGACCAAAAACACAATCGCCCAATTCATATGCAGAATTTTTGCAAATCCCGAGGGAACTGTAGTGACACGATATTCAAGATAACTCATGTTTCCACGTTCTCCTCTGGTTCAAGGCGTGGTAGAATTTCTTGAAATTGGGTTTGCTGTTTTGAAATGGTTGCTCGGTCTTTCACGGGGTATGCCGTTAATGGGGGCGTTCCGTCATAAAGCGCCTGAAGCAGAATATCCCGCGCAATTGGTGCTGCAGTGGTTGATCCCCCTCCGCCATGTTCGACAACGACAGAGACTGCAATTTTCGGGTCATCATACGGTGCGAAACAGACAAAGAGCGCATGGTCCCTGCGCTCCCAATCGCGGTCTTCATTTGAGGTCACACCCTTTTTGCGTTCGGCCTCCGAAATCGTAAAAACTTGGCTGGTGCCCGTTTTTCCAGCCATTCGAAAGGCCTCATCAATCACGCGCGACCGATAGGCGGTACCATTTCGCGCATTGCTGACTTCGTACATGGCTTTGCGCACGGCTTTGAGATGTGCAGGGTTTAAGGTCACTTCCGCCTCTTCGGCGTCATTTTTTTGTGCGTCTGTATCAGCGATAAGTTTGGGAGAAATCATTTTTCCCGTTGCCAAACGTGCAGTCATAATTGCCAGCTGAAGGGGTGATGCCAAAACATCCCCTTGTCCAATGGCCACATTTGCGGTGTCTCCGATCAACCAGTCGCTGTCGCGTGTGCGCCGCTTCCATTCTTTGGACGGCACAAGTCCTTCGTTTTCAACTGACATCGAGATATCATGTTTTTCGCCGAACCCGAAGCGGCGGGCCACTTCGGCAATTTTTTCAATACCTACCTTGAGTGCGATGTCATAATAAAACACGTCACAGCTTTCGCGCAGGGATTTTTCCAAGCTTACCTTTCCATGACCTCCGCGTTTCCAGCAATATTTCTTTTTGCCTGCTATTTCCAAGTGACCGGGACAATAGACTGTGGTTTTTTCGTCAATGATCCCAGCCTCTAAAGCTGCAAGTGCCGTGATCATTTTAAAGGTAGAGCCAGGAGGATAAGCACCCTGAACAGATTTTGACACCAAAGGTTTTCGTTTGTCTTCGAGCAATGCGTTATAATCTTTATGTGAAATACCGCGAACAAATTTGTTTGGATCATAACTTGGTGAGGAAGTCAGCGCCAAAAGTTCGCCTGTTTTACAATCCATAACAACGGCAGAGGCACTTTCTTCTCCAAGGCGCGCTTGTGCATAACACTGCAGCTTTGCGTCTATCGTCAACTTGAGATTTGCGCCTGCCTCGCTTTCGCGACGGTCAAGTTCTTGCATGACGCGTCCGGCGGCATTGACTTCGATATTGCGCGCGCCGGCTTTGCCCCTCAAATGATCCTCAAAACTCGCCTCCAATCGGGATTTCCCAATTTGAAAGCGTGGGATTTTCAGAAGCGGGTCGGGTGCATCGCGCTTTTCAAGATCCCGTGTGCTGACGGGACCTACGTAACCGACGACATGGGTAAAATATGACCCGAGTGGATACTGGCGCGAAAGTCCCGTTTCCGGAGTGATGCCAGGCAGAACTGGTGCGTTCAGCGCGACGATGCTCACATCGTCCCAGCTTACTCTGTCTGCGACGGTAACGGGCAAAAATGGCGCGTTCTTTTTCAACTCAATAAAAGTCTGCTCAACATCTTCGGGGGTAATCGTGATCAATTCCCCGAGTTTGCCCAAGACCCCTTTTACATCATCGGCTTCTTCTTCGACCAAAGTGATGCGAAAGCTTTGTTCATTGCGCGCCAAAGTGATGCCGTTGCGATCGTAAATTTCCCCACGTTTTGGAGAGATCAGGCGCACGTTTATTCGGTTTTCGTCCGCCATTAGGCGAAATTGATCTGCCTGATCAATTTGTAAATGTCGCATCCGTACAGCTAAAACGCCTGCAAAACCAAGCTGCAATCCACCTACCAAAAAGGCCCGTCGCATCATTTTCTTTGACAGTTTTGGGGCAGGCATCGACATGACTTAATGCTCCTGTCCGAGGCTGGCGTCAAAACCCGACATTTGCTGCGTCCGCAGTCCGAACCCATATCGCAAAAGCACCACCACAACGGGATAGGCTAATATGGTCGGCATCAGTTCTTTAACAAACATCACGGTCGGTGGCGTTGCAATTAGGCTCAGACTTGCAATCCCCTGACTGAGTACAAAAACTGCCACTATTGCAATGCTTGCCGTGAGCCATTCTGCGACAAAAGGAAAGTCTTCTGCCCGCAAAACCTGCCGTTTGCACCATTCGCACACAAGGGTTGCACATGCCGCATAGAGACCAGGCGGGCGTTGGAACAGAATGTCTTGTAAAAGAAATAACAGGCCAATCAGCACAATAGGTGCGGAAAGTGGTCGACGAAGGCACCATGTAAGAATGACGCAAAATAAGACATCAGGGCCAATCCATTCCTTTGGTATCGTATCAAGAGGTAAGATTTTGATAAACATCAAAAGAAATATGATCAAAATGAACAGGATCGGATATGTGAGCGATTTTAATCCCATATCTTAATCCACAACTGGCATAGTCGTTTCAGAGGCTGTCGGATTTGTTTGTTCAGGCAAAAGAAGGGCACCGGCGCCGTCGATTATTTCGCCTCTTTGATCCCTTAAAACGCGCACAAATTTGAGCCTTTCGTAATCTGCCGCCAATTTGACGCGCAAACGTTTATTCGGGTCAAGCACGAGTTGACCAATTAAAAGATCTGGCGGCAATGTGCCCCCGCGTCCTGAGGTTACAACCCGATCGCCGGGCCTTACAAGACTCGGATCTTTTAGAAACTCTACGGAAGGGTTGAGTGTGTTGTCCCCAGAAACCAATGCATTTTGTCCTGACGGCTGAACAATGACCGGAACTCGGCTTGACGCATCGGTCAATAGCATAACACGGCTTGAGGATGATCCGATACCGGCAATGCGTCCCACAAGGCCAAGTCCGTCCATTGCCGGCCATCCATCCTTTATCCCGTCCTTTTCCCCTACATTCAATAAAACGGATTGGCTGAAGGGGGATCCGCTGTCTGCGATCACGATGCCACTTACAAAGGTAAACTTTGGATTAAGCTTCAGATTGTTCAATTCCAGAAGCCGTGCATTTTCTTGTTCCAGCTGGATTGCGGCTTCTTTCCAGCTTTTCATGCGTTGCAGTTCAAGGCGCAGTTCCTGATTTTGTTCTATGATTTCCGTGTAGCTTCTGAAATCACGTACCAGATTTATCGCCGTTGTTACGGGTGCAATCGCCCAATTCATATTGGGAACGATCGCATCGATGATCATTGCACGGAACCTTTCGACCCTTGGATTGTCTATGCGCCACACAAAGAAGATTGCGATGAGAAACAAGAAAACAAGCCAAACCAACAGCCGTCGGATCGGAGTAACATAATCCTCATATCGCGTCGTATTCTGTGCCAAATGAGCCTCTCGGTCAAATGGGGCGCTATGGCATGGTGCGCAGTTTAGCTGTCGTAGTCAATCGCATGGCGCAGCTGCTCTTCGAATTCCAAAGCCCGCCCAGTCCCCATCGCCACGCAATTGAGACTTTCTTCCGCTATCGAAACTGCCAGTCCGGTTTGTTCACGCAGGGCGCGGTCCAGATCACCCAAGAGTGCGCCCCCGCCAGTCAGCATGACGCCCCGATCCACGATATCAGCCGCAAGATCAGGCGGGGTTGCTTCAAGAGCAGTCATCACCGCTTCGCAGATTTGCTGCACCGGTTCGTTCAAGGCTTCAGCCACTTGTGCCTGCGTTATTTCTGTTTCCTTTGGCACTCCGTTCAAAAGATCGCGGCCACGGATCATCAAAGATGTGCCCCGCCCATCATCCGGCATCCTTGCTGTTCCAATTGTGGTCTTTATGCGTTCCGCTGTACTCTCACCAACAAGCAAATTTTGTTGGCGGCGCAGATAGCTGATGATCGCCTCGTCCATACGGTCGCCTCCGACCCGCACAGAACGGGCGTAGACAATATCCCCAAGCGAAAGCACTGCAACTTCAGTTGTTCCACCACCAATATCAACGACCATATTTCCTGTCGGATCCGTGATGGGCATTCCAGCCCCGATTGCCGCTGCAATGGGTTCTGCTATCAAACCTGCTCGTCTCGCACCAGCAGATAGGACTGACTGGCGAATGGCGCGCTTTTCTACTGGTGTGGCACCAAAGGGAACGCAAACGATGATCTTGGGTTTTGAAAAACTTGATCTGCGGTGCACTTTTCGTATGAAGTGTTTGATCATTTCTTCAGCCACATCAAAATCGGCTATCACGCCTTCCCGCATGGGGCGAATGGCTTCGATGCTGCCTGGTGTACGTCCCAGCATCAGTTTTGCATCTTCGCCCACCGCGAGCACTTTCTTTACGCCGTCTTTGACATGATAGGCCACAACGGAAGGCTCGGATAAAATCACACCGCGGCCCTTTACGTAGACCAGAGTGTTTGCAGTTCCTAAATCAATCGCCATGTCCTGCGAAAACATGCCGGTCAGATTGCCAATTCCAAACATAAACTGTGACCCCTACCACCCGTTGGCCCAATTGATTCTCGTATGGACCAAAACCTTTATAGGCTTGGTGTTAAGTATTGAAAAGTGGAGAGATAATTATGCGCGTAAAATGACCAATTCATTCGCGAGAAGGGCTAAGTTGGGTTTGTATTTTTATGAAAAGCTTATTTGACGGATGCCAAATAATACGGAAAAGTCGGTTTTGATCGGTGTGAGGTCGGCTGAATGACGCCGGTGAAATCGACCTTGGCGCATAGGGGCGTTAACACCATTTAGTGAGGTAGTAAGATGAAGACACATGTCAAAGCGCTGGTTGTCGGGGGCGGAGCCGTTGGAACTTCCATTGCCTACCATCTGGCGCGCGCTGGGTGGGACGATGTTATGCTGTTGGAGCGCGACGAGCTGACATCGGGATCAACGTGGCATGCGGCGGGTCTTTTGCCTTTGTTCAATATGTCTTTCGCGACAACCCATATTCATCAATATTCTGTCGAATTTTACAAAACGCTTGAGGCGGAAACCGGACTGAACGCCGGGTTCTCCATAGTTGGAAACTTGCGCATGGCCCAGACGCAGGCGCGGATGGACGAATATATGGTCTATGCGACCACAGCGGAAACTTGCGGTGTGCCATATGAATGGCTGAGCTCGGCACAGATCAAAGAACGTTATCCGCTGGTGCGGACAGAGGATCTTGTGGGGGCAATTTACCACCCGACAGACGGGTATATTAACCCTGCAGATGTGACTATGGCCATGGCGAAGGGCGCGCGTCAACGGGGCGTAAGCATAGAGCGCAAATGGCAGGCGGACGGGTACGAATGGACCGGCAGTGAGTGGAAGGTGACGCTCACAAAGATGGTGGAGCAGGGCGGAAACCTCGTTCCCTCTGATGAACAGGCCGTGATCCATGCCGAACATGTGGTGACGGCGACCGGCAACCACGCGCAGCGAACCGCAAGGCTCTTGGGGATCAAAACGCCTGCCATTCCGGTGGAACATCAATTCATTGTGACAGAACCTGATCCTGCGCTCGTGGAATGGCGTAAATCAAACGGAGAGCACCCCGTTTTGCGTGACGCCGATGCAAAATGGTATGTGCGCGAAGAGCGTGGTGGCTGGATCCTGGGACCTTATGAACGCAATGCGCCTGCGCGCTTTGAATATGCGGTGCCTGACAGTTTCCGCGCGGATCTTTTCCAGCTTGATCTGGAGCGGATCGAAGAAGAATATATGTCTATGATCCACCGTATTCCGTCAAGTGAAACGGTAGGTCTGAAGGATGATTACAACGGCCCTATTTGTTACACGCCTGATGGTAACCCTCTGGTTGGGCCTGCCCCCGGACTGCGTAACATGTGGATTGCCGAAGGGTTTTCTTTTGGCATCACAGCGGCGGGTGGCACGGGATATTACCTTGCCCAGATGATGGTCGAAGGCGAAGCTGAAATTGATATGGCGAGCCTTGACCCGAAACGCTACGGCGACTGGATGACCACTGAATATGCCGCACGTAAAAACGAAGAGTGTTATGAACATGTCTATATTCTTCACCATCCTGACGAGGAACGCGAAGCCTGCCGTCCCCTGCGCACGGCACCGGCCTATGACCGACAAAAAGCGCTGGGCGCACAGTTTGGTTGTGTGAACGGATTTGAACGGCCGAATTATTTTGGGCCGCTGGATGCCAAAGATAATTTTGATCATGAGGCGCGGAGTTTTCGTCGTGGCGGGTGGTGGCAATATGCTGTGGAAGAAGCAAAGGCCATCCGTGAAGGCGTTGGTTTGATCGATGCGACAGCCTTCACCAAACATATCGTAAAGGGACCCGGTGCCACGGCGTTTCTTGATTGGTTTACCTGCAACAAGCTTCCTAAAGTAGGACGGATAAACCTGACATACGCGCTGACGTCTCATGGGACAACACGCACAGAATACACCATCGTTCGCTTTGGCGAAAACGAATATTATCTTGTCTCGGCCGGTGCATGGACGGCATATGACGGGGATTACCTGCGCAAGGCCGCAGAAGATAAAATGGGTGAATTTGGTTATATCGAAGTCCAAAACGTCACCACACAGTGGGGTGTGTTTGCCATAGCGGGCCCAAAATCGCGTGATGTTTTGAACGAAGTCATCAAAGACGGGGAGCGCTCGACTGTTTTATCCAATAAAAGGTTTCCATGGCTTTCTGCGCGAAAGATTGAATTAGGTATGTGCCCAGTCAATGCAATCCGTGTTGCGTATACCGGTGAATTGGGTTGGGAATTACATCATCCAATTGAAATGCAAAATTATCTTTTTGATCTGCTGAAAGAGGCGGGTCGGATGCACGGAATGAAACTTGTCGGCGCACGCGCGCAAAACTGGCTGCGTCAGGAAAAATCTTATCGCGCATTTGGGAACGAACTGGGCCGCGATGCAACCCCATTAGAGGCTGACCTGCCGCGCTTTATCGATTTGAACAAAGAGTTTCACGGTAAGGCAGAGATGGAACAAATAGGCGTGCGATCCAAATGCGTGACGCTTTTGATTGATGGGCCGAAAGACGCGGATCCATGGGGGCGCGAAGCACTTTACACAGAGGACGGAACGCGCGTCGGGCGTTTGACCTCTGGCGGATATTCGGTGGTTTTTGGAAAATCCATCGGAATGGGCTACGTGAAACCGGAATTCGCGATTGTCGGGGCTAAATTGAAGGTCAAAATTCTGAATGCGCTCTGGGATGCGCAAATCACCGAAGATAGCCCTTACGATCCACAAAACGCGGCCATTCGAGTGGACGGCTAGTCGATCTGTTTGGTCCCCAAAAAGACAGAGAGATTGCCTTTCTTTTAGAGGAGTTTTTGCTTCATTAGTCTAATTTTGGTATTCTTTAGACTAGCAATGTGTGTCGCTTTTGCATTTTTTATGGCTACTGCACACTTGTTTCCGCAGCATCTGGGCAGGTAAATCTCCAGTCGGAGAAGATGCACAGATGACAGGCGTTAGAAGAAATGCACAAATTGATCATATTTGCCATCCTAGGCACTTTGCTTGCGAGCTGTTCTCTAAAAGAGAGCCTCAAATCTATGCCAGTGGATATTATCACGCCCGAAGGTCCTGTCACATGTCAGCATTACACCAAGAGCAGAGTGCTTTGGGATGAGGCAATTCTTAAGCCGATCAATATGAGCCAAGCACGCGCGGACGAATATTGCCGTGCTGAGGGAGAGCGGCGAAAATTTCAAACTGATCCTTCGGATTAGGCTCTGCACAAGCATCAACTTAAAAACTGTCATGCGCATTATCTGCGCAGACCCTGAAGCAGGGTATTGGACATTGCCTTTGTAATTTTATCGACTACGCGGCTCTCAAAGTTTGACTCGAATAAATTTTGCCGCAATAGTCGTATCACAGCCAACTATTCTGACATATCTGACAGGGAGATTGATATGATCAAATTATCAAAAAGTAAGTTTGCGGCTTTGCTTGCTGCGGGACTTACGGCCGCGGCGACTTTGGCAGCATTGCCGACGAAAGCTATATCTGAAACAGAACTCAGAGTAATGCCACATTCAGGGCTTAAAATTCTGGATCCGATTTGGACAACCGCGTACATCAGCCGAAATCATGGATATATGATTTACGATACGCTCTTTGGGTTGGACACAGCCGGCAACATCCATCCACAAATGGTCGACACGGTCAGTCGCTCCGGTGATGGTATGACGGTAACTATGACGCTTCGTGATGGCCTCAAATTTCACGATGGCGCGGCAGTGACCGCGGAAGATGTCGTTGCCTCTATCAATCGTTGGGGTTCCAAGGACGCGATGGGCCAGAAAATGCTTGGGTTTGTAGATGACCTGTCTGCAACTGATGCCAAGACATTTGTGTTTAAACTGAACACACCGACAGGTTTGATCGAACTCGCCCTTGCCAAACCATCCTCAAACGTCCCCTTCATCATGCCTGCGCGCATTGCAGCGACACCTGGTTCAGAGCAAATCAGTGAATATATCGGGTCTGGACCCTTTGTGTTCAATGAGGCGGAATGGGAACCAGGTACAAAGGTTGTTTATGATAAATTTGACGACTACGTGCCACGTTCTGAAGCAACGGATGGTTTTTCAGGCGCGAAAATTGCCAAGGTGGATCGGGTCGTTTGGACACCTCTTCGCGATCAACAGCAAGCCGTAAATGCGCTGATTGCAGGTGAAATTGACATCATTGAAGCGGTTCCTGCAGATTTGCTGCCGCTGTTAAAAGAAAGCGATCAGGTTTACCTCAAAGACGCAAATCCAGCTGGGTTTCAATATACCTTCCGCTTTAACGTGCTGCATCCACCCTTTGACAATCCAAAAATTCGTCAGGCTTTGCTTTATGCTTTCAACCAAGAAGACTTCTTGGATGCAACAATCGGCAACCCCGAACTCTATAAAACCTGCAAAGCTCTGTTCGTCTGCGGCTTGCCGTTTGAAACGGATGCCCATATGGATGGATTGCTGGAAAGCAATTTCGCCAAAGCGCGCGAATTGTTGCAAGAGGCCGGATATGATGGGACGCCCGTTGTGCTGATGCATTCAACGAATGTTGCATCCCTGACCAATCTTGCGCCAGTTGCCAAAGAACTGATGGAAGCAATTGGTCTAAACGTCGATATGCAGTCCATGGATTGGTCTACTTTGGTTGCGCGCCGGTCCAAAAAGGAACCTCCAGCTGAAGGCGGATGGAACGCTTTTGCGACAGCTTGGACCGCAGGTGATCTCTTTAACCCAGTTGCCATGGCGTTCTTGAATTCCGGCTGCGACAGAGCACTGTTTGGCTGGCCATGCGACGATGAAATCGAAAGATTGCGTGACCAATTTGCCCGCGCAACGTCGTTAGACGAACAAAAAGACGTTGTCGCGCAAATCCAGAAACGCTGGACAGAGTATCCGACACATATTCATCTAGGCCAGTGGAACCAGTTATCCGGTCTTCGCAATGGTGTCGAAGGTTATTTGGATGCCGGTGTCTCTGTTTTCTGGAACATCTCTAAAAACTAAATTTTGACGAAAGCAGCCCCTTCAAGGGGCTGCTTTTTTGCTAAAGGTCAAACAATGGCGAGTTATCTGTTCAAACGCATTTTGGCGACCATTCCAGTTATGCTTTTTGTTGCAATATTTATTTTTCTTTTGTTACGGCTGACACCGGGTGACCCTGCGGCTATTATTGCCGGCGATTTTGCAACGACAGAACAAATCGCGGAAATTCGCAAAAAGCTTGGGCTAAGCGAACCGCTTTGGAAACAGTTTTTCATCTGGTTTGGAAATGCGCTTCAATTCGATCTTGGAGAGAGTTTTTATTACAAAAAAGAAGTCTCGGAGCTGATTTTGAACCGGATTGAACCGACTTTTTCTCTGTCCCTGATTACAATCATCTTCACTGTCTGTGTTGCGGTGCCTTTGGGCACGATGGCGGCTTACACGCAAGGCAGCTGGGTAGACCGTTTTATTATGGGGTTTTCGGTGATGGGATTTTCCCTTCCCGTGTTCGTAATCGGGTATGGGGTGATTTATGTTTTCTCACTAAAGCTCCAATGGTTCCCCGTGCAGGGCTACACACGGATCGGTGACAGTGTTTTCGGGTGGTTGCATCAGCTGATCTTACCCTCTCTTGCACTGTCCGTGATTTTTATAGCCTTTATCGCGCGCATGACCCGCACTTCGGTGCTAGAGGTTCTAAGTGAAGATTATATTCGCACTGCACGCGCCAAAGGACAGACAGAAAGCAAGGTTTTGATGCGCCATGCCTTGCGCAATGCGGCCGTTCCCGTCGTGACGGTGATCGGGCTTGCTATTGCAATTTTAATTGGGGGTGTTGTTGTTACGGAAAGCGTCTTCAACATTCCAGGTCTTGGTTTGATGACAGTTGAGGCCGTGCTCAACAGAGATTTTCCAACTGTACAGGCAGTCATCCTGTTTTTTTCTGTGATTTATGTTCTCATAAATCTGCTCGTCGACCTCAGCTATACGCTGTTTGATCCAAGGATTAGGTACTGATGCAGGATACTGAGCGTTCTCCGTTTCGTCTGACACTCGCGCGCATTTTGGGAAATACATCTGTGCGGGTTGGGGGCATCGTTGTGCTTCTCATTGTGCTTATGGGAATTTTTGCCCCCCATCTGGGGACCCGCGATCCCGGCGCGATTGCACCGAAAAACAGATATAAGGAACCTGGTTAT
>Ga0255780_10003247_pt1 | contig 14242 bp, 15 predicted proteins | sample 071ome_32_FD_179978 | JGI IMG/M metagenome (GOLD analysis project Ga0255780, IMG submission 179978) | Coastal salt marsh microbial communities from the Groves Creek Marsh, Skidaway Island, Georgia - 071405AT metaG (version 2) | ecosystem: Environmental > Aquatic > Marine > Intertidal zone >... | reverse complement strand
GTTTCAATACTGATGTTTCTTAGCTCAGATGGTTTTCTATTATTTTCTCGATTCATATGCGCATTATATCGCTATAATGAAGAGGTATTTAATCAAATAGGGATGTGAAATGACAAAGAGCAAATTTTATATGCTTTTCTGTGCCTTTTTCTTAGTTGTTGGATGTGAAAAAGCTGACATCAAAGAAGAAGTGCTCCAAACAGAATCTCAAGCATTTTTATCCACCTATCAACCTATGGCATCAGAAAATATTGTAATTGTTAATGCTAATATGTTTGATGGGCTTGGCAATGAATTCAAAGACTACGATCTTTTACTTAAAGATGGCAAGATTCAAGCAATTGGGCCAGATCTTGTAATAGATGGTTCAGAAGTAATTGATGCACAGGGTAAATGGGTAACTCCAGGCATTATAGACATTCATTCGCACATGGGTGTTTATCCTGCTCCAGGAGTTAGAACTAGTTCAGATGGGAATGAAGCCACTGCTCCAGTTACAGCTGAAGTTTGGGCAGAGCATTCAGTTTGGACTCAAGATCCACAATTTGTATTAGCTTTGAAAGGGGGGATTACTTCTTTTCATGTCTTACCAGGGTCAGCCAATCTCATGGGTGGAAGAGGGACAACCTTTAAGAATGTTCCTAACAATTCTATCCAAGCTATGAAATTTCCAAACGCTCCTCATTCCTTAAAGATGGCATGCGGAGAAAATCCCAAAAGAGTATACGGAAGCAGGGGGCAGTCTCCTGCTACCAGAATGGGGAACATGGCAGGTTACAGAAAAGCCTGGATTGATGCCGAGAGGTATTATGAAGATATCCAAGAAGGCAAAGATACTAAGCGTGACCTAAGAAACGATACTTTAGCCGGAGTATTGAGTGGCGATATATTGGTTCAAAATCATTGCTACAGAGCCGATGAAATGATGATGATGATTGAGATGTCAAAAGAGTTTGATTATCAAATAACTACTTTCCATCATGCTGTGGAAGCTTATAAGGTTGCAGATGCTTTAGCAGAGCATGGAATTTGTGCAGCTATGTGGGCAGATTGGTGGGGATTTAAGCATGAGGCATACGATATGGTCCAAGCCAACATCGCTATAGTGGACCAAGCAAGAGGAGGATCCGGCTGCGCTATAGTCCACTCAGACGATGAGGTTGGGATCCAACATCTTAACCAAGAAGCAGCTAAAGCAATGGCTGCAGGAAATAGAGCTGGCTATGATATTTCTGAAGCGAGGGCTATGAAATGGATAACCTACAATCCTGCCAAAGCTGCCGGCATCCTGGATCAGACAGGCACTTTGGAAGTTGGGAAAGATGCAGATGTAGTTTTATGGTCAGGCAATCCATTTAGCGTTTATTCAAAAGCTGAGAAAGTATTTATTGACGGTGCTCTTGCTTACGATCGTGATGATCCTAAGAAGAGACCTGTTACAGATTTCGAGCTTGGCATACTAAACCCTAATTCTGCGAGGATAGAGTCATGAGAAGATCATTATTTATTTTGTGTATCTTTTTTTCATTTAGTTCTTCTATTAAAGCCGAGCTATTAATAACTCAAGCAAATATCCATGTAGGGGATGGCACAGATGCTTTCACTGCAGATATCTTAATTAAAGACGGAGTTATTCAACGTATAGCTACCAATATCTCAGCTCAGAGCAACTGGGAAATAATAGATGCAGGTGGCTTAAATGTGACCCCTGGACTTATTTCTCCTACTTCTAATATTGGCATTGTTGAAATCAATGCCCTGGATGTTACCAGGGATGATGAGAGTGAATTCTTGAAGTCAGGATTTAGTGTATTTCATGCATTTAATCCAAACTCTACACTTATTCCATGGAACAGATCGAATGGGGTAACTGGAACTATATCTACTCCATCATGGCGTTCTTTTCCTTTTTGGGGAATGGGATCTTATTTCTTGCTTGATGCCTCTATGAATATTACAGGTCTTAAAGATGTAGCCATGTATGGAAGACTTGGATCTTCTGGGAGATCCAGAGCAGAAGATATTTTGGTATTTGAAGCATTGTTTAAATTAGCAATGACCATTGATATTGATGATATTGAGGATGAGCTCGATGATTCTCATTTGGCTGAGAAGTTTGAATTACAGCCCGAAGACATTCTTGCCATACGAAGACTTATTGAAGAAAAACTTCCTTTTGTGTTAGAAACGAACAGAGCTGCGGATATTCTGCAAGCCATTAGACTTAAAAATACTTTTGGCTTGAACTTAATCTTGGCAAGCGTAGAGGAGGCTCCTTTAGTTCTTGAAGCTTTGGCTGCTGCAGATATTCCAGTTATCATCGACCCAATGGACAACATTCCAGATTCATTTGATGAGCTTGCCTCCAGTCTAGATCTTGCTGGAACACTGGACCAAGCAGGAATAACTATAATGTTTAGCACCCAACGAAGCCATAACTATCATCTTATGCGACAAGGTGCAGGTAATGCGGTTGCCTATGGTATGGATTACAACAATGCTATTAAAGGCATGACCAAAGCCGTTGCAGATATTTTTAGGATTCCTAACAGAGGATCTGTTCAAGTAGGTAATTATGCGGACTTAGTAGTTTGGGATGGCGATCCGCTGGAGCCATCTACGTTTCCTAAATATGTTTTCATCAATGGTGAAAGCATGGATTTAACCACGCGATCAACCAGGTTAACTGAGAGGTATTCTAAAGAGACCTCAAAACCGAGATCGTATTTACATTAATTTATTAGTTTAGATTTGACGGCAGCGCTGACGATTCCCATGTCAGCCTTGCCGTTGAGCAAGGGTTTAAGAGCTCCCATAACTTTTCCCATGTCTTGGGGAGAAGTTGCACCTAGTGATGCAATAGCCTCATTGATATGAATATCTATTTCCTCTTCAGATAATTGAGCTGGTAGGTATGTGGTAATAATCTCTAATTCGTTTATTTCTATGGAAGCTAAGTCTTCTCTTCCACCTTGTTGAAACTGCTGAATTGAGTCTTTTCTTTGTTTAGCCATTTTATTAAGAATAGAAATCACATCATCATCTGAAACTGTAATTTTTTTATCTACTTCTAATTGCTTAATTTCAGCTGAAATCATGCGAAGAGTATCCCTCAAAGTATTATTTTTATTAAGCATGGCTTGCTTAATATCGTTGGTGATGGTTTCTTTAAGAGACAATTATCTGAAGGCGCGTTGACGAGAGCGAGCAAATCCAAATCTTCTATTGGTTTTCTTGGCGCGCTTAACGGCAGCAGCCATTTTCCTTTTTCTCATCTCTGTAGGCTTTTCATAAAACTCACGCTTGCGAATCTCAGGAAGAATTCCTGCTTTCTCGCACGCTCTCTTGAATTTTCTGAGACCAACGTCAAAATATTCTGTTTCTTTTATATATACTGAAGGCATAATTAAGTTGCGTATTTTATGCAGTTTAGGGTGTAAAAGTAAAGGAAAAATTTAATATGTTAACTCTTGGTATAGAAACCTCATGCGACGAAACAGCATTGGCTGTTTATGACCCAGAGCACGGCATCATAGCTGAGGCGATTTACTCTCAAATTGATTTACATGCTATGTATGGAGGAGTGGTACCTGAACTAGCTTCCAGAGATCATTGTCAAAAAATACTTCCATTACTGGAAAATAATATTCTAAATACAGTTGATATTCAGGATATAGAACTTATTGCCTATACTGCTGGACCAGGATTAGGAGGAGCCTTGCTGATAGGTGAAAGCTTTGCACAGGGGTTGGCAATTGCGCTGAATCTTCCTCTCATTGGAGTTAATCATCTTGAGGGTCATCTGCAAGCACCATTCCTTAATCAAAATGAAGTTAGACATCCATTGCTTACCTTGCTGGTATCTGGAGGGCATTCAATGATTATTGATGTTGCTGATTTGGGTCAATATACTATTTTAGGAGAGTCACGTGACGATGCAGTTGGGGAAGCTTTTGATAAAGTAGCAAAATTACTTGACCTGCGTTACCCAGGAGGGCCAGAGATAGAGAAGCTCGCTCAAAACGGGGAATTAGGAGTTTTTAATTTTCCTATCCCTCTGGCAGATAAAGATACATTTGATATGAGTTTTAGCGGGCTCAAAACTTCGGTATTGTATGCGTTACAGGATATTAAGACTCCTTCAGATCAAGATAAGGCAAATATTGCAATTGCTTTTCAAGAGGCTGCTACTTCAGCCCTCGCTAAAAAAGTACACAAGGCCCTTACTCATACCAAAAGACCTCTTCTGGTTTGTACCGGAGGAGTTGCTGCTAATAAGGTATTGCGAAGCAAGTTAACTGAGATAGCTAAGAATTGCGATGCTGAAATTTTATTTCCAGAGCTGAAACATTGTACTGATAATGCTGCCATGATAGCTTATGTTGGCTATTTAAGAAGAAAAGAAGCTTCTCGAAGCTTTCAATCTATAGTTAAATCAAGGTGGCCACTAAAAACACTTTCTAGTATTCATGGATAAAGTATTTATTAAAGATCTGCGTGCACAAGCAATCATTGGAATCTTTGATTGGGAAAGAGAGGTGCGCCAAGAAATTAAAATGGATTTTGAGTTTGATTTTAGTTGTTTGAAAGCAGCTAAATCAGACGATATCAAAGATGCACTTGATTATAAAAGTATTGCAAAGAAGGTTATCGCTTTTGTAGAAGGCTCTAAATACAAGCTGATCGAATCTTTGGGAGAAAATATAATCAAACTTATAAAAAAAGATTTTCCTGATTTAAAAATAACTCTCACCATCTCAAAACCAGGGGCTTTACGAGGAGCCAAAGATGTTGGGATTATTTTAAGTAGATAATGTTTCTCTACTATCTATCGCTCGGCAGTAATATCAATCCCGAAGAAAATCTTGCTGAGGCCATCAAAAGGCTTCGTAATACTTTCCAAATTACAAAGATATCAAATTTTTATCTCAACTCGGCGAGTGGATTTGAAGGCGGAGACTTTATCAATGGTTGCATTGAAGTTGGTTTGCAGGAACATGATTTTGATCACATCAACTCCATTCTTAAATCTACCGAAGATCACTTTGGGAGAGATAGAAAACAGCCAAAATTTTCTGATAGACCTCTCGATATTGATATTGTCTTGGTGATCCAAGAGGAAAATTTGATTTATATTTCCAAAGAGATTCAGGATTATGATTTCGTCTCCATACCATTGAACGAAATTATTACTGAAACTATTAGCAATAAGCTTGAGATTTCTCAGGTCAGCAATTCGTCGTTTAAAGAAGTAAAAATTTATTTATAAAATTTTTCAACAGATGCCCATGCAGCCTCAGAAAGAGGAAAAACTTGATTTCCCCTTTCTTCAGCATGCTTGCTAGAAGCAGTTCCATCTCTAACTCTTCCTAGAATGCCTTGACATATCGCCGCTATCTTGAAAATGTTGAAGATAATATAAAACTCCCAGTTTTCACTGAGATTTTTACCCGTGGCTTCAGAGTACATGTCTCGATATTGAAACTCGGTAGGTATTCCATGTTCCTTGCAGAAAGCCTCATCAGCTAGCTGGGGAAGGGTTCTCCAACTTAGGCAATGATAACTAAAATCTGCAATAGGGTGACCCAGGGTAGACAGCTCCCAATCCAGCACTCCCATGACCTGATGCTCATTATTAAAAATCATGTTATCAAGTCGATAATCACCGTGGACGATAGATGTCTCATCATCATCGGGTATGTTTTCAGGAAGCCACTCTATTAAATTATCCATTGCACTAATTTTTTGAGTCTCAGAAGCCAAATACTGTTTTGTCCATCTTGAAACTTGTCTTGCAACGTAATTCCCAGGTTTTCCAAAACTTGAAAGACCAACTTTATTGAAATCTACTGAATGCAGGGCCGAGAGAACTCTATTTTTTTCCGCATAGATTTCTGTTCTTTGCTGATTGGTCATATTTGGAAGCAAAAGATCCCAATGCACTATTCCATCTAAAAATTCCATCATAAAAAAAGGAGTGCCTACCACTTCATTATCCTCACATAAACCAAATGAACGTGGAACAGGCACATTGGTATCTTGTAAGGCAGTAATGACAGCATATTCTCGGTCTACCGCATGTGCTGAAGGCAAGAGTTTACCGGGAGGCTTTCTTCTGAGCACATATTTATTGGTATTAGTTGAAACCTTATAGGTAGGGTTTGACTGGCCACCTCTAAATTGTTCAATAGAAATGATTTCTTCTTGAGCAATATTCTCATTCATCCATTCTTGCAAATTACTTTTGCTAATGGCTAAAGATTCATCTACCGGTTTTGTTCCTGAAAATAGATCATCCATTTAAGGTTCTTCCTCCGTCCACGGTAATAGTTTGACCGGTGATATATTCAGATTCTAGCAAGAACATTACAGCAGATACTATATCTGATACCTTGCCTATTTTCTTGAGAGGAATAGCAGCAGCGATTTTGTTTTCGATTTGTTTAGTCCATTCTTTATTGGGAGGAGGAAGGATGGCACCGGGAGCAACAGCATTAACTCTGATGCTAGGAGCAAGATCTTTTGCATAGGTTTGTGTGATCTTTGAAAGGCCAGCTTTAGCAGCAATATAAACAGAGTGATTGGAAAATACCCTGTTTAGATTTGCATCAGTGATGTTAATTATATTTCCCTTAGATTTCTCCAGATGTTTCTTGAGGCCATCTATTAAGAATATCGGAGCCATCAGATTGCTGCCTACTAATTCATTCCAATCTTTAATAGTAATTTTTCCTGCTGGAGTAGGGTAAAAACTGGAGGCATTATTTACCAGTAAGTCTAATCTTTTAAAAGCATCTGTTGTTGCTTGGATTAAATAATCAATTCCCTCGTGACTGCTCAAATCTGCACCAACAGATATTGCACTTTTTGCTCTGTTATTATTTAGTCTTTTGACTAGCTGTTCGGCAGGCTTTTGTGAATTTCGATAGTGGACAACAATCCTCCATCCTTTTTGATGCAATTCATTAATGATTGCTTTTCCAATTCTCAGACTTCCTCCAGTCACCAATGCCACTTTATTCATTTAAATCACCAATAGCCTTCATAAACATTTTTTTCTTAGTTAGCTTAACATCTCTGGTTTTATCATTAGATAGTTCAGACAAATCAAGATTTTCTATTGCGCTTTGTATTTTAAGTAATTTATTCGTATTAAGATCTAATTCAGGCATTGCTAGCAATTGTGTGACCTCAGATGCGTGCCTTTGGAAATTTAGTTGTTCACAGATATCAGATATTTTTCCTAGATTATTTTCTGCAGACAGAGCAATAAGAGTTTGCGCAATGGCTTCAAATTTTTTGTAAGTCTTGGCATATAAGAAATCTTTACCCAGTGAAAATTTATTGTGGTGCTGTAAAGCAATCCATTTCAATTCCGGACTATTTAAATGATCCAGTTGTGGAACCTCTTTTAGAGTATTGAACCAAGGATCTTGTAAACCATAGTCTAAAATCATAGTAAAGAAATTTGAGCTTTTAGAGTTGAGCAGGGCTTTTTCAGTCTCTTGCCAAACTCTTTCAGGGGTCAGAAAGCTAAGTTCTCCTGAATCTTTGATTTGTGTTAATGCCAACTCCAAAGAATCTGATATTTCAAAAGTATGTAAATGTTCTAAAGTTTTTAATCTTGCCACCCTAAACGCTCTCAACGGGTCCTCGCTGAACGCCTCTGAAGTGTTGCGCAGCAATCTTTGTCGAAGATCTTGTAAGCCCGAAAAAGGATCAATCAACTCTCCAGTAGAATCTTCTGCTATTGCATTAATGGTTAGATCTCTGCGTTTGAGATCATCATTGAGAGTAACGCTCTCATCTGCAAAGAAGGTGAAGCCTTTGTAGCCAACACCTGATTTTTTTTCTGTTCTCGCAAGCGCGTATTCTTCTTTAGTTTCAGGATGGAGGAATACTGGAAAATTTTTTCCTACAGGAATATATCCAAGCTGTTCAAGCATTGCAGGGTTGGCTCCAACTACCACCCAATCAATTTCTTTGGGATCTACTCCAAGAAAGCTATCGCGAATACAACCGCCAACCTTATAAATCTTCATGCATAACTTTAACGCTAAATTTTTTTTGATCCTCAAGACGAAGGGCAGTAAGCTTGTTGCCCCAAACACATCCAGTATCTAAGCCTAAGGCAAGAGGGTTTTTAGTTTTTCCATTCAGAGAAGCCCAATGCCCAAAAACAATGTTCACATTTTCCTTATCAAAGTCAAAAACATCAAACCATTTATTAAAACCTTTTTTTGGTTTTGCAGATGTATTATTCAAATCTAGAGTACCTTCCATGTTGATAAACCTCATTCTTGTGAAGCAATTTATTGCGAACCGGGCTTGCTGCTCTTCATTTAACTCGTTTGACCATTTTCTTGGTTTATTCCCCCAGACAGCTGCAATGGAAGAGCTTGGATCTTGCATAATGAAATTACTAGTATTTTTTGCAATTGCCATTGCCTCATGAGCTGTCCAAAAGAAGGGAATGCCAGCGTGTACAAGCATAAATTTTTTTCCATCAATCAATTTTTCAGCCAGTAGAGGTCTTTTAATCAACCATTCGTAAAAAGCGTCTCGCTTGGGATGCTCGAGTAATTTTTTGAGAGGCTTATATTTCTTATTTTCATTTAGTAATTTCAAAAATAAAAAATCATGATTACCTAATACAGCATCGACACCGTCATGTGTGGTACAAAATTCTAGTACTTCAGCAGAAAATTTTCCTCTATTTACCAAATCACCAATAAAAAAAAGATCATCGTTATTTTCTTGGTAATTAATTTTTTTAAGTAGTTTTAAGAGCGTTTGGAAACAGCCATGCACATCGCCAATTACATATGTGCTCATTTTTTTAACTGGTTAAAAAGCTCTATATAATCTTCCGAGCTTAATTCCTCTGGTCTCTGCTTAGGATCAATTAGATCCTTAAGGTCTTTTTGCGAAAAAGAGTTTTTTAAGTTATTGATCAAGGTTTTTCTTTTGTATTGAAAGGCAGCATCTATAAATTGAAAGAATTCAGTTTCAAGCTCCGGTTTAATTAATGATATTTTTTTTTGCATCTCTATAAAAGCTGACATTACCTTAGGTTTAATATCAAAACTCTCAGGAGGAACATCAAATAAAATATTGCTTTGGTAATGCAAAGAGCATTTCACACCCAATTTTCCCCAATTCCTTGAGCCTGGCTTTGCGATGATTCTTTCTGCAACCTCTTTCTGCAGCATAAAGAATGCAAATTGTGGCTGAAAGTGTGGTCTCAGTATTTTAAGAAGAATTTGAGATGAGATATTGTAAGGTAGATTACCAACAATTATTTCGAATACCTCACCATCTTTTGGAGTCCAAGACAGAAAGTCAGCTTGAATAATTTGTCCACTCTGGTTTGTAAGGCTCTTGTTTAAATACTCAACATTTTCTGGATCTATTTCAATACAAGTAAGCTTATGATTTTTAGCCAAACCAGAGGTTAGGGCTCCATTTCCTGGACCAATTTCTAAAACCTTTGAACCAATGGGGTGAATGGCTGAAAGAATACTATTTATGACGAGAGGATCTTTAAGATAATTTTGTCCAAACTTATATCTTTTCTTTCTATCCATCACTCAGAAGTCTATTGGCTTCTTTAATGGCGCTCATTAGAGAATCTGAAGAAGCATGACCAGACCCAGCCAAATCAAGCGCAGTTCCATGATCAACAGAAACTCTTATGACCGGAACCCCTATGGTGACATTCACACCTTTCCCAAAAGAAAGAGCCTTGAAAGTAGGTAGCACTTGATCATGATACATTCCAATAAAAGCATCAAACCTTTCAAGATTTGATTTAGTAAACGCACTGTCAGCTGAAATAGGGCCTGCTATATCTATCCCAAAGCTTTTAAGTTCTGAGATAGCATCAGCTAAAATCTCTATTTCTTCTGTTCCAAGTACTCCGCTTTCTCCGGCATGAGGATTGAGACCCAATAATGCAATATTTGGACGCTTGATGTGGTAAAAATTTTCAAGGTATTTAAAGGTCGACTGACAAACTCTTAATATCAACTCTTTATTGATTGATTGAGCAACTTCTTTAAGTGGGATATGAGTTGTTGCCAGCACAACTTTTAAATGCTCGCTAGACATCATCATGAAAGCATTCTTGGCTTTGGTAATTTCTTCAATATATTCTGTATGCCCAATAAAAGGCACTCCACAGCCAGACATATTATTTTTTTGAATAGGCCCAGTTACCAACGCGCAAGTATCTCTTTCCATAGACATACGAATCCCAGCCTCTAGGTTCTTTAATACATATTCTCCATTAGCAGGATTTAGCCTCTTGCTTTTAGTATCAACACATTCCGTAATTTGAAGTATTTGGAGCGTTCCCATTTGATTGGGTGATAGCTCCTCAAGACTTTTAACCATTTGAATATTGGTCTGAAGATTGAGTTCATTGGCACGGTCTTCAAAAAGTTTTGGGTCGCCAATAAGAACTACTATTGCCTTGGATTGTTCCCAAAATGAAGATTGGGCAAGTTGAATGATGATATCTGGGCCAATGCCACCAGGCTCGCCTGCAGAATAGAGAATAGTTTTCAATCTAAGTCTTTAAACTCTACAAAAGCTTCTGCTCTCATAGTTCTAAGAGAGTTTTCAAGCTCCTCATCGTATTTTCTTGAAAAAAGAATGTTATAGGCTTGATCTTCAATGATATCGAAAGTTTTTTCATAGTTTCTTTTGCCCAATACTTCAAGAAAATGAAATCCAAATTGAGATTCAAACACCGGAGAGACGATGCCTATTTCTGACTCTAAAAACATTTTTTCAAATGTTGGGTCTGTTACTCCCTTGCTAAGCCAATCTAGATCTCCACCACGATTAGCAGACCCAGGATCTTCGGAAAACTCTTTGGCAAGAAGTTCAAAGCTTTCTCCTGCGAGCACTCTATCTCTGACAGCTTCAATTTCTTGTTTGGTAAATATCTCATCCCTTACTTTGGTTGCAGACATTAATATATGTCTAACATTCCACTGATCCTCGTATTGAACAAATCGTCCTCTTTTATCAGTAAGCTTTAAGATCTGAAAACCTGCACCTGTTTTTAAGGGATTTGATACAAAGCCTATAGATTCATTTTTGACAGCTTCTGCAAAGATTGATGGCATAGCATTAATCTTTCTGAATCCTAGACTTCCACCATTTCCTGCATTGCTGGCTTTAGAATATTGCTGCGCTAAGACAGAGAAATCTTTACCGCTTTGAATTTCTTCTACTAATGTATTAGCTAAACTTTCAGTTGGCACCAAAATTTGCGCAACTTCATACTCGGGATATAGTTGATCGAGTGCTTCTTCGGATGCTAAGAATGCAAAGAGTTCCTGTTCCGTAATTTCAATACTACTGGCAACTTTTCCTCTTTGGACCCTTTGGATGATCATTTCTTTTCTTATCTGATTTCTAAATTCCTCATAGGTTTGATCTCTGGTTTCAAAACTAGATACAAATTCATCCAAAGTAAGATTGTTATTTCTAGCAATATCTTCCATGGTTGCATTTAATTCACCATCGCTAATTCGAACTCCCGCTCGATTTCCCATTTGCAACTGTAACTCTTCAACAATTAGTCTTTCATTTACCTGATCCAATAAAACCTCATCAGGAGGCATTTGAATACCTTGCTCAGTAAGCCGAGATTTAATAGTTTTAAGCATGGAGTCAACTTGTGACTCAAGCACTACGCCTTCGCCGACAATAATTGCAACTCTATCAATAATTTCTACGGCAGAAATTGGCACAGAGAGTGAAAAAGTTATAAATAATAGTGAGGTAAAGTTTTTCATACGTAATTTATTCTTGAAAGTTCTGCAAGAGCCTTTGAATCCTTTTAGAGGGACTCATTAAACCCTTAAGCTCAATCTCGAAAGTGATTCTACTTTTATTTTCGTAAGAAATCATTTCTTTCCAACTCTCTTGAGCAATTAATTGGGCATCCGCCTGCATGAGATTTAGGTCAATCAGTCTTTTGTCTCTTGCAAGAATTCTCCATGCCACACAACAATTTTCATACCCTATACCAATGTAACTATCCATATTTTTATGGGTAATAGTATCCTCGCTGTTATAAATAAAAGCCTGGTAATTATTTCCAAGATCAGAAATTATGGAAAATTCTCTAAAATCAACCTCTTCTAGGAACAAACCCCTGCCAACATTTTGTTTATGTTGAGCAATTTTAAAAGTGCTCCCTCCTATGCTTTGTTGAAATGCAATTTGGCCATGCTGCACTTCAGATTGATTGAAATCATAATCAAGAACAAGTTGGATAAATGTATTGTTATGCATTAATGTTGCATCAAGCAGGAGTTGCTCTGCAGGCAACTGAAAATTAGTAAAAAACTTATTCAAAACCTTTGAGTCTTCATAATTTTTTTTGATACCAAGCATGCCTTGGAATTGAGTAGAGGCTTTATTGAACAAAAACTCAAACCCTGCAGTAAGTGAGCGCTCATCTAAAGTAATATCTTTTCCAGAAAATACTGGGTTTGAGAGCATGTCGTATGCAAAAGTATTTTTTACCTGATCATCAAGTAGGAGAATATTCCCATAATCTTCATAGGGAGTATATTTTATTAATAGAAATGGCTTGAGAGCTGAATTAGAGTTCTGATCTTTTAGGAACGTAGAGGCATGTAGATATGCAGATCCTATATTTGTATTTTTTGGAGATAAGGTATCTTGGACATCATATTCTCTGGATGTATGTGTATATGCCGCTTGAACTGACCATTCTTTAAAATAATGCATGACATTAAATTCAGTTTTTAAATAGTCTCTTGTGAGGGAAGAGCTATTAGCTTGAAAACCACTGGTTTGGATAAATTGCTGAGGCAGATGAAATTTAGAGCGAATTGCCTGAAGGCTAAAGCCAACGTTGTTCCAGATATCAGCATAATTAATCTCAATTTCAGGTTTTTTTGCAACTGATTTAGAAGCCACAGGATCAAGCAACTGCGCATCTTCGCTTCTAATGGTTAAGTCAAGATTATTATTTCTATATTCCAAGCTAGCATTCTGGAGAAGGTAGGGCGACCTATTTATGTCGATATTTGAAACAAAGGTTGGGATATTTTGTAGTACTAGAAAATCAGAGGCTTTTGCCCAATTAATGTTGTAGCTAAATCCTGCAATTCCTCCATGTGCGCGGGTAGCTCCTGCCCAACGATTATTATCCAGTGCATCTAGCCCCTTCAATTTTTTATCTTTATCCAAAAACAAACCATCGATTTCGATATCTAGAATTGAAGATTTATATCTGAAATTGCTTTCAAATCCTTTGCCTCGATCGGCAAGATTTCTTGGTGCAAAAGTAATATCAGATGAAGGTGATAAAATCAGGAAATAAGGAAGAGAAACGTCTAATCCTTCGCTACCAAATTGAATCTTTGGTTCTAGAAATCCTGAAAGACGGTCCGTGGTAGCAGGAAAGGGTACCCACGGCAACCAAAGAACCGATCTTCCAAAAACTTCCAGCTCCATATCTGAAATACTCCCTCGGCCGTTATCATTAACAATGACATCACCGCCATTAATTTTCCAACCCCCGGGATTATTGCTGCAGCTGGACATAACGACCGTTTCCATTTTAAAAAGGCTAGCTTCTCTATTCAGTGTCCCAAAGGTTAACTCCAAGGGACTTTGATTTCTCTGAAGCATTCCATTTATAGCAGATAATTCTTCACCAGAGTTTTGAATATTAAGAGATTCAAAAGTGAGTCGAAAAAGCTCGCTGTTCAGGGAGCCAGCTTTCACAAACCCTGAATATTCATTACCGTTTCTAATTACGTTTGCTTCGTTTGCTTGGATTGTGTTGCTTGCAGAGAGAATCGAGACATTTCCTTTTAATATAAAGGTATTATTATTCTCAACCTCTGTAATATTCGCTGATATGCTGGGAGCAGAACTATATTCCATCTCCCAAGAGGGAATATTTGGGCACGCATGTTCTTTACTAAAAAGCGGCAACGCTGTTAGCAATAAAAAGAACTGTACTAATCTAATATTCATAGCCCCACATTAGTTAGAACAAAGAATCTCTCAAAAGTTTGATATTTCGATGTATTTTGGGATTTCAAGTAACGCCTCTTTACCAAAGAATATCTCATCACCAATTTTGAAAGTAGGAATTCCAAAGACTCCGAAATCTACTGATTTTGTAGTGTTTTCAAGCAATTTATTTTTGGAGGATGGATCTTCACTTACATTTATTAATGCA
>Ga0255780_10003235_pt1 | contig 14265 bp, 13 predicted proteins | sample 071ome_32_FD_179978 | JGI IMG/M metagenome (GOLD analysis project Ga0255780, IMG submission 179978) | Coastal salt marsh microbial communities from the Groves Creek Marsh, Skidaway Island, Georgia - 071405AT metaG (version 2) | ecosystem: Environmental > Aquatic > Marine > Intertidal zone >... | reverse complement strand
ACGCCCCCCTACCCCCCGGGGGCTCCGCCCCGTCTTCTGTCGAGGGGGGGCTGACGAAAACTAGGCGGCCGATGGCCGACGGGGGTAGGGGGGCGGAGCCCCCCGGGGCAGAAAACTAGGCGGCCGATGGCCGACGGGGGTAGGGGGGCGGAGCCCCCCGGGGCAGAAAACTAGGCGGCCGATGGCCGACGGGGGTAGGGGGGCGGAGCCCCCCCCTTTTGTGTGCGCTAGAGCAAGCACTCAAACGGCGATGGCGAACAGGAGCATCCTGGTCCCGGTGACGCTGCCCTTCGCGCTGTGGTACTCGGGGCGCCCCGGGAACACGCCGCTCGGGGGCTTCCTGGCTGCCCTCCACGGCCTCACCGCCCTGGACCTCGGCTACAACGTCTTCCTCGCCCGCGAGAAGAGGCAGGAGACGATAAAGAAGGCGGTTCTGAAGCGGAATGAGGCGGAGGTGAAGATACTCAATGAAAAGTTAAACCAGTCCATCCTGGCCCTCGCGGCGCAGGTCGTCAGCGCGACCCTCCACGGCCTCTCCATGTTCCTCGTCCAGGGGCGGGCGAAGATGGCCGTGCTCGCCGCCGGGATTCTCATGGCCCACTTCCTCGTGACCTGGGTCCTGCCCGGCGACGACGACCTCGGTATCATCTCCGCCGTCGTCTGGGGAACCCTGGTCCTCTTGCTGGCGGTCATCCTGGTCCTCGCCGCGCACCACGCGATCTCCGGAAAGAGCGCCATCGCGTCCGAGTTCCCCGCGCCATAGACACACTAAGGCTACTGCTTCAGACTCAGCGGGAGGGACTTTCGCACCCAGCGGAGCCCGAGCGACCTCGCCTGCTCCCGCGTGACGTGCGAGTGCCCGTACGTCCCGTCCCCGTTCTCCACCAGGACCGCCTGCCCCGCCGGGACCACCGCGGAGCCCCGGGGGGTCACCACCGCGATCCCCGAATTCTTCGCCAGAGTGCGGACCTCCCTCTGCCGGTTGTGTTTTCCCCGCGGGCCACGCCCCCCGACGCGGTCGGTCGTCCCCGCCGTCGTCGACTCCCGGAAGTCCGTCCGCACGATCCGGCGACAGACGACATACGCGCGCACCCGACCCTTCTTCGCGAGCTTCCCGAGGAAGTCGTCATACGGCTCGGTCATCGGGAACGCGCGACGCGCGATCTTCTGGAAGGCCGGGCGGCGGACCAGGTACGCGTAGCTGCCGATGAACGCCCCGCCCTCCTCCCCGTACATGCACTTGGTCGCCCCCGTCGCCGTGCAGATGTTCGACGTGCCCGGCACCGGATACATCTTCCCCCCGTAATTCCTATCGTAGTTCGGGTACATCCCCAGCATCAGCACCTCCCAGTCGTCGGGCACCTCCGTCAGCGCGCGCTCGAGCTCCCGCTCGAAGTTCTTCTCCGGCTTGGCGTCGTCGTCGAACATCGCCACGACCTCGCACCCGTCCCGCTCCGCCTCGATAAGCGCGCGGACCGCCGATATCGTGTACCCGACCTGGCCGGGCGTGAAGTAGAACGGCAGCCCGGGCGCCACGCACCGCCGCCGCACCATGCCGTGGTTGAACTCGGCCATCGCCTTCGACACGAACTGCGGCAGCCTGGCCTGGCGGACCGCGTCGCCGCCCGGCAGGTCGAACCCGTTCGTCGCCACGAGGCGACGCGTGACGGCCTGGAGGGACTCGGGGAACCGTGCGAGCACCCGCGCGTAGTTCCCCCGGTGGAGATCCGTGTCCAGGTTCAGCACGTACGCACGGTCGATCTTCATAATGCAATTAGGTAGAAAAACGGGGGGGGGATCGAATTCCGAGGTCCTCTTTCGGGAGTCAGCAGCTCTTCAGCAACCTCAGCCAGAGCAAGCTAACCAACCATGACCACGGCCATCTCCTTCAACGGGGCCACCGGGGCCAACGCCAAGGAGTCGCGCACCGTGCCGGTCAGCCCGGCCGACCCCAAGCTCCTGGGCGATGTCGATCGCGCCACGCGGGCCGTCGTCAACGCGATGGCCAATGTCGAGAAGGCCGAGAAGGCGCTGATTGCGCAGAAGGCACGCCTTCTGACCGCGATGGCCGACCTCCGCGCCGCCGAGAGCCTCCCGCCCCTGGGCGAGGAGGCCGCTATGGCGGCCATGGAGGCCGCCATCCAGGCGGCGCTCCCCCAGCCCGAGCCCAGGCAGCGGCGCGCGACCGCCATCCAGGCGGCGCTCCCCCAGCCCGAGCCCAGCCAGCGGCGCGCGTCCATCCGCTTCATCACCGCTCCCGGAGCCCCCTGCAGGGAGGGGGGGGAGGCCATCCAGGGCACTATCCAGTTCATCTACGTGGACGGGAAGATCGTCAAGTTCAACGGCGGCTCCTTCGCCGGCGCCAAGGCCTTCCCGGGGCTGGGGTATCCCGGAACGGCGATTCTGCTGAGCTCGGGCTACATCGTCGAGTTCCTCGAGAACGGCAGGTACAAGGTCATCAACGCCAACTTCATCTCCGAGTCTCTTCGCCCCCGCAAGCCCGTGCACCCGCTGCAGGAGGTGGTCAAGCCATTCTCCAGGAACCCGTTCCTGTACTTCTTCGCTGGGTTCACAGTGGTGCACAGGGACAACGACGGGGGTCTCACCGTCGAGGTCGTCACCTTCGTCCGGGAGGGCGCTCAGACCAGGCAGATCTTCGCGAAGGTCCTCAAGAAGCTCGAGCTCGACAAGAAGCTCGGCTGCTGCAAGAAGCTCGTCTTCCTTGTGGCCCCCAAGCTGACGCTCGAGGAGGCGGGCGCCGAGTTCTTCCCGGAGGAGACGGACCGGATGAAGGCCAAGGAGATGTACGTCGATCACCTCTTCGAGGAGGTCCAGCGCCCGTACCTCTCCGCCAACGGCTACGTGGCCCTCGAGGAGGTCCTGAAGAAGATGAAGACCTGGGCGACGAAGGTCGAGGACGAGGCGGGCTGTAACTGGGCGGAGATGGTCGAGGAGGCCGAGGCGAGGCGCTGAGCGCCCACATGATTCCATGTAATGCTATGACTGATTGTTCTGTTCTCTAGTTTGTTGTTGCTTGATTTCATGTTTTTGCACGGACCAGCTCCTCGAGCTCCGTCACGCGCGCCTGCAGATCCCGCATCGCCGCGACCATCGGCGCGATCAGGTCCGTGTACGAGACCACCAATCGCCGGCCGTCCACCATGTCCGCGTCGGGGACCGCGCGGACCAGACCCGCCGTCGCCGGGCTCTCGAGCAGCTCCTGCGCCACGAAGCCCCGCGCGCGCAGCCCCGGGTCGCGCGCCCAGACGTACGACCGCGGCCGCGCCGCCAGGAGAGCGGCCCAGGCCTCCTCCGCCCCCAGGTCGCGGACCTCCGCCTTCAGCCGCGCGTCCGAGTGCAGCAGGACCTCCCGTGCCGCGGCGTCGCCCTCGCACATGAGCGACAGCCGCGCCGCGCCGCCGGCGAACGCCCCGGGGACGGAGAAGTCCTCGGAGGACAGCAGGTGCGCCCACTGGCCCACCACGCCCCCGTGCAGGACCTCAAAGTTGCGCGTGACGGCGTCGAAGACCGCGAGGTCGACGCCCTCGTTCACGTTCCGCACGCGGACGCGGTCTTCCAGCGCCCGGACCTCCGTCGCGTCCGTCGCGCTCAGGATGGCCGCGCGGTCGTGCTGGTCGAGCGCCGCGCGCAGGGCCGCCGCCGCCGAGGCCGAGGCCGCGACCGTCGCGTCGTCCAGCGTCAGCGACGCTGAGACGCGGACGACGCCCGGCTCCGCCGAGGTCGCAACGGGCAGGTTCTTCCAGCTCGTGTACGGGTCCCCCGTGACCTCGACGCCCGCGACCACGGCCTCGCCCGTCGCGGCCCGCAGCGTGACCCCGGCCCCGACCGCCAGGTCCCCCGTCATGGCGTCCCCGGAGACGTCCACGAAGGACGCCGTCCCCCATGCGCGCAGGCCCGCGTCCAGCGCCCGCGTCGCCGCCAGCGTGGGCACCAGGTCCGTCCGCGGGGCGCCCGGGAACAGGGGGTCGTCCGTCAGCAGGACGGTGCCCGCGTCCCCGGCCACCGTCGAGACCTGCGCGTACGGAAGGCCGTAGTAGCGCGTCGCCGTCACCGAAGACGTCGCCGGGTCCAGGAGGACGTCCCCCAGCGCCAGCGGGCCCGTCATCGTGTCGCCGGAGACGTCCACGTACGCCCCGGGGGCCTGGTCCAGCTGGGCCTGCAGCGCGGCGACCGCCCGCGAGGACGCGGCCGTCGTCGGGTCGTCGACATCCGTCGCGTCGCGCAGGAGGACGACGCCCGGGTCCGCCTGCGTCGCGTACGGGAGGTTCAGGTACGTCCCGGCGGAGACGACGCGCGCCGAGACCCGGCCCGTCAGCGGGTCGACGGCCGCGCTCTCCGCCGCCGCCGCGTCCACGAAGCGGAGCGTCCCGGTCATCGTGTCCCCCGCGGCGTCCACCAGCTCCGCGCGCAGCGCCGTCCCGAGGTCCCCGACCGCGCGAGAGGTCGCCGCCGCGGTCGTCCCCGCGGACCCGTCCGTCGCGTCCGAGAGCGTGGTCAGGCCCGGGACGGCCGACGCCGTCGAGGCGACCGGGATGCCCACGTAGGTCGTCGCGGTCACGGTCCCGCACCGGAGGTCCCCCGTCGGCGTCAGGACAGCCGCGGCCTCGGCGTCCGTCGCGACGGCCGCCGAGGCCAGCCGCAGGCTCCCCGTCATCGTGTCCCCCGCGGCGTCCACGAACTGCGCGGCGGCCTCCGCGCGGAGCGCGGCGCCCAGCGTCGAGACGGCCAGCGGCGTGGCCGCGCGGTCCTCCGCCGCGGACGTCGTCGCGGAGCTCAGGGAGGTCACGCCGCGCGTCCCCGAGACCGACGCGGAGACCGTCTCGGGGGCGAACGCGGTCGTCACCGCCAGCGTCGGCGTCGAGGCGCCCCCGGCCAGCGAGACCGCCCCCAGGACCGTCCCGCCCGTTTCCAGGCGCAGGTACCGGTCGTCGTGGCCGCCGGCGAAGTGGCCGTCGAAGTCCGCGCGGAGCGCGGCGACCGTCGCCTGGTCGGCGACGCGCGCCGCGGCCAGCTCCGTCCGCGCACCCGCCAACGCCGCGGCCGAGGCCGCGACTGCCGCCGTCGCCGTCCCGGGGTCCCCCGAGGGGTCGTCTGTGAGCGAGACCACCCCGCGCACGCCGTCACCCGCCGTCCCCGCGACCGGGAGACCCACCCAGGCGCTGTACGCGTCCGGGCCCGTGACGGCGATCGCCGCGAACGTGGCCGCGCCCGTTGCGTGCACGACCGTCGCGGACGCCCCCACCGAGAGGTCCCCCGTCAGCGTTCCCCCGGCCAGAGGGAGGTACTCGGCGCTCGCCAGCTCCTGGACCTCGGCGATCGTCTGCTCCAGCGACCCGCGCAGGAGCGAGACGGCCAGCGACGTCGCAGCGCGGTCCTCGCGCGTCGAGTCGATCGCGCTGCTCAGCCCCGGCAGGACGCCCCACTCGCCGTCCGCCAGACCCGCGACCGGCAGGCCCAGCCACGCGTCCCGCCCGCCGCGCACGTCCAGCCGCGCGCCCGACGCCACGACGACGTCCCCCGTGAACGTGTCCCCGGCGACGTCCGCGAACCGCGCCGCGTCCGCCAGGGCCTGCGCCGCCGCCGCGGAGACCAGCTCCGCGCGGAGCGCCGAGACCGCCGTCGCGGGCGCCGCCGCGTCCGGGTCGATCGCGCCGCCGGCAGACAGGAAGTCCGCCGCGGCCAGGATCACCGTCCCCCGGCGCCCGTCCGCGCCCGTGGCCCGAGGGAGGTTCCCCCAACTCGCGTACGGGTCCCCCAGGACGGTCACCGAACCCACCGCCAGAGAACCCCCCGTCGTGGACGCCGCCAGCGACCCACCGCCGCCCAGGTCCAGCGCCGCGCCGTCGTCCAGCGCGTCCCCGGACGCGTTCAGGAACCGCTCCTCCGCCCAGGCGCGCGTCGCCGCGTCCGCGTCGCCCGCCGAGGTCGTCAGCGCCGCGAGCGCGTCCGCGGAGGCCGCCACCGCCGCGCCGTCCTGGACCCGCACGATACCGGGCTCCGCCGCCGTCGCGACCGGGAGCCCCACGTAGGTCTGCGCGCGGACCTCGACGGCCTCGACGTGACCCGCCGGCACCGCCAGGCTCCCCGACGGCAGCCGGAGGTCCCCCGCGACGTCCTGCGACGCGGCGCCCGCCAGCCGGACGTACCGGTCGTCGTGGCCCCCGTCGAAGTGCGGCGCGTACGTCCCCGCGAGCCAGTCGCGGAACGCGACGTTCGTCACGACGGCGTAGTCCCGCGCGTCCGCGAAAGGGTCCGAGGCGGAGGTCGTCAGCAGCACCACGCCGGACACGGTCGACGTAGCGTACGGGAGGTCCGCGCCCGTCGCGGAGTCGAACGAGATGTTCCCGACCTGCAGCCCCTCCGCCTTGATGATGCCCGCGACCTCCAACCGCACGCCGACGGACGGGACCTCCACGCCGATGCCGACCGTCCCCGCGTCGTGGATGACCACCGCGGCGTCGTTGTCCGAGTCCACGAACCGGGCCAGCGGCACGCCCGCGCCCGCCTGCTTGACGACCAGCGCCGGGCCCGTCCCCAGGTTCTCGACCACGAGCTGCGTGCTCTGCTGCTCCGCCGCGACGACCTCCAGGCGCTTGCCGACCACCGTCAGGTCCCCCCCGACGGTCAGGCTCCCGCTCATCACGTCCCCGGCGCGGCGGACGCGCCCCCGGAGGAGCGTCTCCAGCTCATCGAGCCGCTGCGGGACGTCGAAGATCTCGCGGATGTTCACGGGCATGGTGTCTCTGCTGCACCAGCCCGAGGCGCCTCTCCTTACAGTGAGTGCGGAAGTTTTTCAGACGGGGATGCATGGAGCGCTTCGTCTTCCGCTGGGGCGCCTTCCTGCTCGCGTTCGCCGCGGGCATCACGGCCGTGTGGCTCCGCGCCGGGGCCCCCGAGGTCGTCGTCCGCTACCCGCACCCCCTCGCCCCCTCGCGGGTCTTCCGCGCGCCCGAGGACGACGAGGAGACCTGCGTGACCTACCGCGCCAGGTCCGTCGCATGCGAGGGCGGGGAGGACATGCTGCCCGTGGGGGACTGGAAAAGCTAAGGGCACTAGGCCCGACGCAGGACGGAGATGTGCCCGAGGCCCATCAAGAACTTGATGAGCCATCCGGAGAGGAGGCTCCAATCGAAGGAGACTCCCAACTGTGCCGCCCTCTCCTCATCCCTTCCCCACTTCTCGGACTCGGACTCGATCAGGTGGATGGTGTACCGGCGGACGGCCGCCAGGTGCTGCTGCCAGACGTCCGTACCTGCGTCGAGGGCTGGCTGCGGCGGCATCTCCGGCATCTTGGTGAAGCCGGGAACGAGGAAGGAGCCCGGCTCCTCCTCGCTATTCCCGTACCGCCACCGGACGTACCGGTCGGTGGGGTCCATCTTCATCTTGAGGACCTTGCTATCCTTCACCCAGCTCTTGACGCTCTTGACGCAGTTGGTGAGCGAGACCCAAATGAGGACGAACCCCAGGAACTGAGAGCGGCTCATGGAGGAGCCCTCGACGACGCCGGCCCGCGTCAAGGCGTACTGGAACGCCTCGTCGAACGTCTGGGCTGTGGTGACCGCGCGCCGGTCGTCCTCGTCCATGATGGCGAGGACGTCAATGGGGGACACGACGGTCGTGTCCTCGGGGACGAGGAACTCGAAGAGCTCCACGAACGCGCTCCAGTCGTCAGGACCGGTCACGCGCACGTACAGGAGGGGGTACCACCTGGCGAGCTCCTTGGCGAGCTCCGGGTACTTCCGGACCCAGCCCATCATGTCCTTTGCGGACGGGCTGGTGCACCTCATGCACCACCTGAGACTGGACGCTTCTCCGTACCCGACCAGGAGCTTCGAGTCCTCCGAGTCCTCCGAGTCCTTCGGGAACAGTTTATTGAGGTGCTCCCAGTACCAGTTCGGGACGCGCTGGTGGTCGTGCCTCAGGACGTAGGAGAGGAAGGCCTTCTTCGCCTCCTTCGCCTCCGGGTCGCGGGTGAAGATGTCCCCGATGCCACCGATGGCCTCGAAGTAGTCGCTCATCGTGGCGCCTGTAAGTGAGTCTGTAGACCTGTAAGTGACCTGTAAGTGACCCCGGGGGTCGTTTTTTCCCCCCTGCGCGACGGCACCAGACGTCGGGGCCCCGGTTATACCTCCCTTGGCCGTGAGAATATCGTCCAATTCGAGTGAGAGCAAGCGTGAAAAACTCCCTTCCCCCGCGCGGCGGACGACGAGGTGCGTGACCTACCGCGCCAGGGAGGACATGCTGCCCCCGGCGCCCCTTACGGGGCAAAAATGCGCCGAGAGGGCGCGGCGGCGGCCCTCAGTCGCTGGAGCCGCGGGCGGCCTCGGCGATCTGCTCCGCCAGTTGGCAGGTGAAGGGGGTGGTGGGGGGCACCTGCAGATACTCGCGGATTTGTTCCAGGATACGGGCTCTATCCTCGATGGTTCTTCCTGGGATGAATTTCCCGCGGAGGACGATCACATTGGTGCCGTCTGGGAGCTGCTTCAGCCTGCCCTGCAGGCTGGGGTGCACGAAACACCCATTCAACCGAAGGCAGAACCGCGTCGGTTTCTCCGGGGGCGCCTCGGGGTCAACGCCCTCGGGGAGACCGGGAGCCCACTCCTCCGGAGAGTCAGGACAGAGAGTCGTCTCCGTCTTCATCTTGTAGGAATGCTTTCACCGTGTCCTCCCCCCCCGTATTTTGCCTTCCCTGCAAAAAACGGCGCGTTCCAGTCGCTCGACCCTAGCCCTCGGCGACAGGCTCGACAGGCTCATCGCACAATTCAACCTTGTTCAGCTCCACCACAAGGGGGGCTTCGGGGCGCCGCCGCTTGGTGGTCCAGGCCCCTCGAAGTCGTTGCCGCCGTAAGCATGGTACTCCCCCGACGGACCAAAACACGCAATCATACACATTACACACAACATACATGGAACCAAACCAGTCTCAGACGCTGCCTACGAGGACGGAGTCTCGTCGTTCAGCGCCCTGCTGAGCGCCTCGGACCACCCGGGGAAATGCCTGAGATCGGTATTATGCTTCTCCAGCCAATACCTGTTATCCTTCACGAGAAGAACACACTTGGCATAGCTGTGGAGCGTCTTGTCCTCCAGGACGTACTTCAGCGCCTGCTCCTTGGACTCGGCCGACAGGGTGAACAGGTAATCGGCGAGGTGCCACCCGAAGTACTTGAGGTCGTAGACCTCGTACATGGCGTTGAGCAGCCCCCTCACGGTGGCCCCGAGGTACGGAGAGTGGCGGAGCTGAAAGAACACCTCCCCGGCGAGGGTATCGATGTCCTCGGACCGATAATCCTCATCGACGATGTTGTACAGAAAGTAGCGGAAGTAATCAACGATGTTGTCGTCATTCACAGCGCCACAGCAGTTGATGTAGCCGAGATACTCGCCGAAGAACTCAACGACATGACGATCGTGACGATCGTGACCGTCATCCACCTGACCGTCATCCACCGAGAAATCCATGGTTGCAACTGCGAGCAGCTGGTTGGCGGGCGAGAGCGCCGGAGGGGTCGGGAGCGTCCTCGAGCGGTTAATCGATAATTATCGTGTGTTATCTCGGAGTCCGGTTATGGGCGAGATGAGCACTGGGCGGGGTGCTCTCCCCCATTTTTCATCCTAACTCACATCGTTCGCGAGGGCACGTCGCCACGTGCGCAGGGGGCAGGGTGAAAATCGGGGCCCCGGGGGTCCTGCCCCGTAAAGTCTTTACGATGACAGGCTCGGCAACGTTCACCGTCGAGACTGGAAACCGTCCTCTCGCGAGGGGGACATTCGGTAGCAACAATGTCGTCGTCTTCGAGACGACCCCGTTGACAAGGGTCCTTCCGGACCAGGAGCTCGTCGTTCATCTCACCACCCCAGGGGGGGATCTCGAGGTGCTCGTCGAGAACGACTACGAGGGGTTCATCGTCCGCTTCGAGATCCGCAAGTTGCCCCACGGGGGAGCCACCGTCGGCAAGATCCTGATGGCCTTCTCCATCCTCGGCGCGACCGTCGTGGCCTCCGGGGCGGCGGTCCCGCCGCCCCGCGGGGAGCTCCCCCCGGCGTCCGAGCTGGACCGCGTCGTCCGTAACGTCGAGGAGGACTTCCTCGACCCGCCCCCGAACGTGACCAGCTTCTGCTGCCAGCCCCTGGTCGACATTGCCTTCGCGCGCGGGGCCGCCATGAAATCGGCCACCTAGATCTCCTCGGCCGTGACGCGCACGTCGTCTTCGTCGAGGGACCCGTCGAGCGATAACTCCGCCGCGTTCTCGCCGTCGAGCGAGACCGTGAAGGGGATCGCCTCGGCGAACCTCTCGAGGGCCTCCGGCTTGACCCGAACGGGGACGGCCGCCCGCAGGAACTTGCGGGTCCACCGGAGCTCGGAGGAGGCGATGTCGCGCAGGGCGCGGGCGCGGGAGGAGGCCACGCGGCCGACGGGGGGGCTCTTGCGAGGGGCGTCCATCGTCTTCCCTCCCCGCGACTTTTTTCGGGGGGGTCCCGGAGTCTGAAAAGTTTGCGGGGCGGAGCATGACGGCCCCCGCCACAGTTGTCGTCAACATCCCCAACTCCAGGGACGCCACCGCCGTCATATTCCCCGCAGGCTCGCCCCCACGCGACCTCCCGCACCACCGCGTCCTGCACGAGCGCCGCACGGTCGTCTACGACCACCGCGGCTCCCCCACCGCCTCGGTCGTCCAGTGGATCCGCGCCGTGGGGGACGACGGCAAGGAGACGCGATTCGAACCGGACGACACCGCATGAAGATGGATTCGAACCCGCGACCTCGGGAATCACATCGAGCCCCGTGCGCTCGACCCCCCCATATCTGGCCTGGGCTCGCCTCGACCCCCCCAGACAATTCCCCTGGACACCCCCGCCCGCCTCCGGACGTCCGGAACCCGGAGATGGCCCTCCCCGTGACGTTCGATGACCTCCCCGTGGAGATGCTCGGGGAGATCGCCTCGCACCTCGGCCTGAGGTGAGCCGGTTCGAACCCGCGACTGCCGTCCACCCAACTCCGGACCGGACGAGGAGCCCGACGGACCGAGCCCCGGCCGCCCGCAGGGACCGCGCGACCTTCTCGAAGCTATGCCGGACGTCCCGCGCGGCGGTCCGGGACGTGGCCCGGGCCGCCGGCCACCGCCTCGTCGAGGGGGACGTCCCCCGCCCGGGGAACTGGACGGAGGACGACCGCATCGCCGCCGCGCGGAGGCAGCGGACAGACCCCTTCCGCGTGGCGCTGGTCGAGGACTGGGGGCGGGCAGAGTGGGAGGCCTCCGGAGCCCCCCTCCCGGCCGTCGCGGACCGGGGAAGCGCGGACCGGGCCAGCCGCGTCGCGCTGCGCGCCAGGGGGTTCGCGGGGCTGACGGGCGCCGAGGGGATGTACATGGACACGGAGAACGCGGTGCTCGAGGTTGCGATGATGGCCAGCGCGGACGAGCTCCGCGAGTGGGTCCGGTGGATGACGGCCGCCCGGGAAACCGACCTGCATGCCGCGGTCGCCCGGGCGTCCGCCGTGGGCATCGGCCGCGCACTGTTCCTCGCGAGCCGCCTGGACCCCGCGCGGTTCCCCTCGGTCCCGTCGGCGATGCGGGGCACGCGCCGGTGGGGGGAGGGCGTGACCCCCTCCCCCATCGACGTCCTCGCCGTCTTCGGGCGCCTGGGAGAGGTCTGGGAAGCGCTCCCGCGGGGGACGCGGGAGGACGAGCGGATGGGCTTCTCCCTGGCGCTCGCGGCGCTCCGAGGCGCCGCCCCGCCGCTGGACGCCCCCGCCGCCCCGCCGCTCTTCTACCTCGTCGACGGGCTCGACCTGCTGGCCAGGGAGGACAAGACCGGAGCACTCTGGTCGGATCTCGCCACCGGGGGAGGGGAGGAGGTCGCGCGCACCGTCCTCGCGGCGCTCGCGGCGTACGACGGCGAAATGACCGAGTCCCTCGCCGAGCTCGCGGCGCTCGCCTGGGCCGAGGGCGGGGGCGCGGAGGAGTACACGGAGACCTTCCGCGGGACGTTCCCCGAGATGGAGGACATCCTCGTCCGCGTCGCCCTCGGCCGTGGCGACGCGGCGCTCGTGCAGGCGGCCATGTGCTCCGCCGCCTTCCCGGTCAACGAGGTCTGCGAGAACGTCGCCGACATGTGGCACGCGTTCGGGGACACGCCATACTCCCCCGACCTCGTCCGCGCCGCCTTCGCCGGGGGGCCCTGGGGGCGGGGGCTCCAGCGGACGGGTGCGGAGAGCCTGCTGGCCGCGTCCCTCACCCGACAGCGGGTCCCGCTCGTCATGGCCGTCTTGCACGCCGCCGCCGAGGCCGGCGAGAGCATCCAGGTGCTGACGGGCAGTGCGATCGACACGGGGGGCGCGGCGGCGCGGCGCGCGCTCCTCCAGATGTGGCGGGACGCGCCCGTCTCGGGCACCTCCCTGCCCTGGGAGATGGTCCAGGTCGCCGCCCTCCGCGAGCTGATCGGCGGGGGCTCGATCGCCACGCTCCTCAAGCACGGGGGGGTCGATATCGCGCGTCGCATGATCCGCGCTGGATACACGACGGCCGAGACGCCCGCGGGGTGGACCGCGTCCTCCCCCGAGCTGTGGCGCGGCGCCCCGACGACCGTGGCCGTCGCGGCCGTGCGGGAGGCCCTCACGTGGGGGTGGCCGTGGCGTGCGTCCGACATCACGCTCGACACCCCCGAGCCCCTCCTCATCGAGGCGCTCCAGCACGGGGTCTGGTCCCCGACGGAGCCCGGGCTCTGGGACGAGGTCCTCATGCAGCGCCGGAGCGTCCGCCTGGCGCGCGAGGTCCTGCGGACCCGGGACAGCCTCGCGATCCGCGCGCTCGCGGCGCAGAGGATCGCCCAGCTCCTGGGGCCCGCGCGGAGGGGGGACGTCAACGGGGCGCGGTGGGGCGAGACGCCCGAGGAGCGCGCGTTCGCGCGCGACGTCCTCGTCGGCGCCGACTGGGAGCCGGTGCACGCTGCGCTCGAGGAGCACTTCTCTACCCGGTCCTCCGTCTCGGGCCCCCTGCGGAAGCGCGCCCGGAGGACAGTCGAGGGGCCCGGGTGCAAGCGCTGCCGGTTCGCGCCTCGGGGGTGCGTCGAGTGCATCCCGCGCTGGATCAACACGGCCGGCACGGCCGCCTCGCGCGAAGACATCCTCGCGTGCCTGCACGGGAGCAGCCCCTCCGGGCGGACGAGCAACGCCCTGCGGACCATCCTGGCGGCGATCATCGACCCCTCGCTCCGCGAGGAGCTAAGGGCTGTCGTGCCCCTTTGAATAACGATTCTCTGCGGAGTCATGCAGGCCGGACTCGCGCGTCCCACCGCGAACCTGACTCGGATCGTCTGGGTCCTGGTCGCCAAGCGGGGGCAGGACACGCGCTACCTCACCGTCCCGTACCAGAAGCACGGCGTCCGCGACCCCATCGCATGCCTCTGCATCTTCGACGACTTCGCCGAGGCGACCTCCTTCGCGGACAGCTTGGTGGCGAACGAGGGGCTCGCGACCCCGCGCCCCCCCTCCCCCGTCCTGTCCACCCCCGTGGCCCAGGGCCGCGTCGCCGGGCCCGGGGACCTGTTCACCGAGTCCCTGTCCCTCGCGCGCGCCTTCCGCACCGCCGCGTCCCTCGGCCTCGACGCCGTCATCGCGGGCGACTCCCGCATCGGGGCGTACAGGATGATGATGCAGCTCGAGTTCCACGCCGTCTCTCGCGAGCCCGCCCTCGAGCCGCAGCACTTCCTCAGCGTCTGCTGGGACCGCGAGGTCCTCGAGTAGGGGGGCTGGGGGGCTCCGCCCCCCTACCCCCGGGGCTCCGCCCCACCTCTGGGGGGTCAGCTTGCCCGTCGGGATGGGTCTATGCCGTTTTCGCGCCGGATTTCCGTAATTTCGACCCATCTTTCTGGGTCGGACGGGCAGAACTCCGTCCGCTGGAGATGAGTCTCTCCGCAGGACCAAGGAGGACTGGAACTCGGCCCCCTGATGGGATTCCCCTGGCCACCCTGCGGAGGGGTCCTGCGGACGGATCTCCTCTGCGGACGGAGCCCGTCTCCGTCTCCGTCCCGGGGGGGGCTCCGCCCCCCTACCCCCGGGGCTCCGCCCCATCTCTGGGGGGTCAGCTTGCCCGTCGGGATGGGTCTATGCCGTTTTCGCGCCGGATTTCCGTAATTTCGACCCATGGCGGACCGCCTGCGGACAGACAGAGATGGGTACGGGGGCGGGATACGGGCTCCGTCTCCGTCCGTCCGTCCCGTCATCCGCATGAGCCCCCCCGGGGA
>Ga0255780_10003224_pt1 | contig 14298 bp, 14 predicted proteins | sample 071ome_32_FD_179978 | JGI IMG/M metagenome (GOLD analysis project Ga0255780, IMG submission 179978) | Coastal salt marsh microbial communities from the Groves Creek Marsh, Skidaway Island, Georgia - 071405AT metaG (version 2) | ecosystem: Environmental > Aquatic > Marine > Intertidal zone >... | reverse complement strand
CTGAGAGGCCTTTGGATATGAATGATTATTAATGATCATTTTAGAGAAAAATGAATTTTAATGAATAATTTGAAGTCTGATTTTCCAGCTAGTATTGTTGTTTTCTTTGTTGCCTTACCTCTTTGTTTAGGGATTGCGTTAGCCTCAGGAGCCCCCCTTATATCTGGGTTAATTGCAGGAATCGTAGGAGGTATTATCGTAGGTTCTATAAGCGGTTAGCAAATTGGTGTAAGTGGACCAGCAGCAGGTTTAGCTGCAATCGTATTAACAGCTATTACCAGCTTAGGAGGTTTCGAGACCTTTTTGGTTGCCGTGATTTTGGCAGGAATCTTTCAGATTATACTAGGGGTAATGAAGGCTGGTGTCATTGGGTATTTCTTTCCAGCATCAGTCATCAAGGGAATGCTTTCAGCTATTGGAATCATTATTATTCTAAAGCAAATACCACATTTTTTCGGTTATGATGCAGACTGGGAGGGAGACCTTAGCTTTATCGAGGCGGATGGTAGTAACACCTTTAGTCGTCTTCTTATGACGGTGAAACAAATTAGCACCGGCTCTACCATCATTTCTGTTATTTCTTTAGCTCTATTAATTCTATGGGATAAAGTGCTTATTCATAAGGGCCCAATCTTCAGAATTATTCAGGGCCCTATCGTCGCTGTTGCACTGGGAATTATTTACTCTATATCTTTTGCAGGGGATGCTACTTTAGGAATTTCACCTGAGCATTTAGTAGCTGTGCCTATCTTCGACTTAGGAGCGGGAATAACGAGTCAACTCACCTTTCCAAACTTTGCCGCAATTCAAAATACTGAGGTTTGGATAGTCGCTATTACAATTTGCGTAGTAGCTAGTTTAGAAACGCTACTTTGTGTGGAGGCAACAGACAAATTAGATCCACATAAAAGAGTAACTCCAACGAATCGAGAATTATTTGCACAAGGTGTGGGTAATGTTATCTCAGGTGCCATTGGAGGCCTCCCAATTACTCAAGTAATTGTTCGAAGCTCGGCCAATATTCAATCTAGAAATAAGACCAAGGCATCTGCCATTATTCACGGATTTCTGCTGCTTATTGCCGTATTTATTCTACCAAATGTTATTAACCTTATACCCTTATCCGTTCTAGCTGCTATACTGTTAATGGTAGGATATAAATTGGCTAAACCTGCGCTATTCAAATCTATGTATCGTCTAGGGAAAAAGCAGTTTGTTCCTTTTATCGTTACAATTGTAGGTATTGTGTTCACTGACCTATTGGTAGGTATCATTCTGGGTCTTGCAACCTCTCTGGTAATTATTCTTCTTGAAAGCTTTAACAACTCTCACTTCATGCATTTGAAGAAAGAAGAGAGCTTAAGTAGTATTGTGTTAGCCGAAGAGGTGACCTTTTTTAATAAAGCAGCTATTCTAAAATCTCTTCAAGAAATCCCTAATCGAAATAAGCTCGAAATTGATTTTAGAGGAACAGTGTTTATCGATTACGACGTTATCGAGATTCTTCATGAATTTCAAGAAAAGGCTTCAGAAAGAGACATCTCAATAACCTTCATCTTTGAAAATGAAAAGGTTGAGTCGCCAACGAATTTAATTGAGCGACTCTTAAACAAGAGAAAAGTTCAAGCTTAGTACAGGCTTAATCGAGGAAACTCACTTTGCCTGTACCAACATCGTACATAGCTCCTACAATAGTGATTTTACCCTCTTCTTCTAAGCGTCTAAGAACGTTTGATTTCACTCTAATGTTTTCTACCGAACGCAGGACATTATTTTTAGCTACTTCATTCACAAAGAGAAGGTTTGAAGAATTACGCATAGTGGGATCATTCGGTTCAACCGTTTCTTTTACTGAGGCGTTAATTTTTGAAAGTAGACTAGTTAGATTTCCTAGTTCGACACTATCACAGGCCCCTTTTACTGCTCCACAAGAGGTATGTCCAAGTACAACAATCGCTTTAGACCCTGCCGCGGCGCATCCAAACTCTAAGCTTCCTAGAATATCTTCATTAATAATATTTCCTGCTACCGTAGCAATGAACAGGGACCCAATTCCTTGATCAAATACAGTAGTTGCGGGCACTCGCGAATCTATACATCCCACGATACATGCAAAAGGAAATTGTCCTTTTGAAGTCTCTTCAACCTGCGCCATCAAATCTCGTTCTCTCATCTCACGACTAACAAATCGTTTGTTGCCCTCTTTTAAAAGCTGAATGGCTTCTTTCGGAGATAATTTTGATTGACTTTCTGCTGTTTGTGTTGGCATGGCAAGTAATTTTAGAACTTAGCTAAAAGGTAGCAAATTTTCTAAATAAACTAATACTCTCGAATAAATCGTATTGAAGAAGTGACGATCCAACCCGATTGACCGTTGGCAATTTCGATTTTTTGAAATTCTTCAAAAGACTCTACTGGCTTTACCTTGGTGCCTTCGTGTAATTCAAAAGCAACCGGAGCGTCCAATTTTGGATCGCTAAGCACAGTGACCACCGGCTCAAATACAATAGCGTAATTCTCTGAGTGTTCTATTTTTCGAATAAATAGAAGTGTTAAAAAGGCCATCGAGGCAACAATCAGACTAGGGGTAGCTATTTTCCTTAAACGAGGTTTTATAGTTTTTGCAACGGCAAATAATAGAGCGAAAATAAGACTAGTCATAGCCCAACCTTCACTGTTCATAAGGTTTAGTAGAAATTTATAAACTCGTTTTATAATCGATTCGGGCAATGGTTCGATTCGATCAATTCGTTGATTCTCAGCGAACTGCAAATTCGTTAGTAGGTCAATATCTTTTTTGAAGTGTAGTAACCCCTTTTCGTAATAGAGAATGCTTGATGCTGTCTGACCGTTTTTATAATAGGCGTTACCTAAATTTAAATAGACCTCTTTCGAATGTAGTCCTTCAGCTAATACTTCCTGGTAAGCTTTAATAGCTCCATCATAATCCTTTTCGAGATAGGCCTTGTTGCCAGTTTCGAAGGATACTGTTCCTTTTTCAAAACCAGCCTCTTGCGCGGTAATCGTTGGGCCTAAGAAAAGTGTAATAAGTAGGATTAAGCTTCGCATGAGTTTATAAAAGATCGTCAATGATGTTATGAACTATATTTAAATCCTCTTCGAATGGAGCACTTGCCGAGCCACTGTATTTCACCAAAAGGATTCGGTCGTTAATGGTATTTATTCGTTCAATTAGGTGGGTATCGGTGCCCAGTTTTTGAAGTTTTTCTTCTCGCTCCTGTTTAGAGGCTGCAGACAAATCGACTCCTGAATACTTTTCTAGACATAAGAATAGAATTTCAGAAGCGATAGAATAAAATTCAGGGTTTTGTTCTTTCGCTAGTTTATCTGCTCGTTTTAAAAGCGCTTTGATTTTTTTCGGAATTGCCTTTTTAGCTCCTTGGCCTGCCGATCCCAGACTTGCTTTGAGAGTGTTTATGATATAATTTATAGTGAATCCTAGTATAATGAGCAGCGCCAAGAAGATATAATAGGTCTTACTTTCAAACCAAGGAGAACTAACCATCGTAACAAGACTTGTTTGGTAAGCATTTGATTTAAACCCAGAAGTAGCAGCTGGGGTAGTTTTCTCTAATATAGGTGTTGAGGTGCTTGTGCTAGGAATTAGCGCCTTTCCTTCTACAGTAAGATCAAAAGGATCACTATTTAGTGTTTTGTAACTTTTTGAATTCGGGTCGAAATAGGTAAATTCGACGGGATCGACCGGATAACTTCCTGCATATCTCGGCACTACAGTGTACGAGTTACTCACTGATCCGTTCATGCCTTCTCTGTTGACGCGGACATCATCAGTATATTCGGGATCGTATTTTTCGAGCGCTGAGGGTAAACTTAATTCAGGGATAGATAATAACTTCAGATTCCCTTTCCCAGTAACTTTGACTTTAATTTGGGTAGACTCATTGGCCTCTAAACGGGTTCTACTTGCGTCTACTGACAGCTCAAAATCTCCTACAGCACCACTAAAATTAGAAGGTTTTCCCTGTTCAGGCAATGCTCTGACGTTGATGCTGAGATCGCCTGCTTTAACTGTTTTTGTTGCAGATCTCATGATCGGATCACCGAAGAAATCTCTTCTCCCGGTCGGTATTTGGACATAAAGTTCAAGGGCAAAAGGATCTAAAGCCAACGAACCAGATTTCTGAGGGTATAATACTACGGTTTTTAAATCTACCGCGTTGAAACTTTCGTTTCTGAAGGTGGTTCTTCGCGTTTCGTATTCTTTGATAGGTAGGTCTTGGCTCCAGAAATTTTTATAGGTCGGATTCTCAACAGGAATAAAATTATTGATGTACACCCTCGGAGAAAAATAGAGGGTATACGTCACTAAAACCCCTTGATTTAAGTAGGGCTTATCATTGGATAATGTTGCAACTAGGTAAAGGCTTTCATCGGCGATATCTTGTGCGGTCTTTGGTGCATTGGGGTTATCGATGGGCTCTGTTACCAAAACTGTTTTAGGGTCAGTGGTATAAACCGTATTATCGATGGTTATTGACGCACTATCAATGATTAATTGTCCTTGCTTCTTGGGTCTAAGAACATAGGTGTATGATTTAGAAAAACTCCGCTTGCCATTGATAAAAGAGGAGCTAATGGACTGTGAAGGGCCCATGAGTACCTCGAAATTTTCAAAGGAAGGTGCTTCAAAGAAATCACCATCCTTATTCATTTCAAAGGAAACTCGAAGGCGTTCGTTTTGGCCTAGTTTAGCTTTACTTAAGACCGCTTCGAACTTGATGCCATTATCCTGAGCCTTTGCCAATAGACTAAAAAGAGAAAATAAGAGTACTGCCCAGCGTTTCATCACCAATCTTTTTCAACTTTCAATTTACGACCTTGAACCTTTTTAGCGTTCATTTTTTCTTGCACTTTATTCTCTTCATTTTGAAGAGCCTGTAAAAGGTTTTCTATCTGTTGCTTAGAAAGTTCCTGAGGCTTAGGATTTCCTTGAGGCTGCTTGTCTTCTGGTCGTTTTCCTTGTTCCCGTTTTTGGTCTCCTTGGCCTTTTTTCTGCTCTTCTTTTTCAGAACCGTCTCCCTTTTCCTCCTCTGACTCTTTCTCTTTTTCTTTGGAGCCTCCCTGATCACCTTCTTTCTCTTGATTACCCTCTTTATCTTCCTGATCGTTTTCCTCGTTTTCCTCGTTTTCCTGTTGATCCTGTTGGTCCTGTTGGTCCTGTTGATCTTGATCCTGATTCTGTTCTTGCTGTTGCTCTTCTTTTTTCTTTTTTGCTAAAGCGAGATTATACCGAGTTTCTTCATCTGTAGGGTCATTTCGTAAGGCCTGCTTATAGGCTTCTATAGCATTATCGTATTCTTCCTTTTGCATATAAACATTGCCTATGTTGTGGAATGCTTTATGGGAGAGATCGGGCTGTGAGCTTCTATTTGCGGCCTCTTTTAGGTGTCCAAAAGCTTCCTCAATGTGATTCTCCTGATAGAGTGTTGTTCCAAGATTATAAGGAGCCTCAGCAAAAGTGGTATCAATAGCCGATGCTTTTCGAAATAACTGCTCTGCCTTTGTTGGAGCACTTATCTTATCGATTCCACTATTGTTGAGTTTTTCAACTTCTAAACGTTGGCCATTTGCAAGGAGCCCGATTAATACGACGATATGAAAGAGTAATTGCTTTCTCATTTTCGAAACCATAGTAGTTTACGCTCAGGAATTAAGAATTCAATGACTAAAATAACAAAGGCAATGGCGATGAACCATTGAAAATGATCTTTATAGTTAGAGTAGGTCTGCGTTTCAAAAGCAGTTTTGTCTAGTTGCGCTAGGAAATCGCTAATTGCTGTTATCGTTGCTTCGGTGGTTGGGGTATCGATATAAATACCGTTGGTGCTGTTTGCCAATTCCTCTAATACGTCTTTGTTCAGTTTTGAGATGACTACATTGCCTTCACTGTCTTTTTTAAAGCTGCCTTTTGCTATTCCTCCTTCGGGAATTGGGCCTCCAGAGGTTGTGCCTATTGCAATGGTGATGATTTGAATGTTCGACTCGATGGCGGTTTCGGCGATGATATCTGCTCCTGTCTCATTGTGATCTTCTCCGTCAGACAATAAAATAAGTACTCTGCGAGTCTCAGCATTTGGATCGAAAAAAGTGCCAGCAAGTTTGATAGCTTCTAGGATAGCTGTTCCTTGAGAAGACATCATGTCTGTATTAACTCCTTTAAGGAACATCCGAGCAGCTCCATAATCTGTTGTGATGGGTAGCTGAGGAAAGGCAGAGGCTGCGTAAGTAATGATTCCTACTCGGTCTCCCTTGAGCTCAGAGAGTGTTTCTGCAACTATGCGTTTTGCTTTTTCTATACGATTAGGGGCGATGTCCTCAGTGAGCATACTCTTTGAGACATCGATGGCAAATACTAGATCAACCCCTTCTCTTTTTACCGTACCCAATTGTGTTCCGATTTTAGGATTGGCTAATCCAATGAAGGCAAAATAGATGGCTAGAAGTATAAGAATGCGTTTTAGCAAGAGGCTTTTATTGCTTCGAAGTGGCGCGAGTCTTTCTAGCATTTGATCTCTCAATTTCTCATCGGGCTGGGCTTTTTTTAGCGTATGCTTTTGCCATGCTCGATACCCTATGAAAAGAAGGGTGACCAGCAGAACAACGATCCCGCCTATAGTGAGGTATTGGGTATGTTCGACTAACATCATGACAGGGCTTCTCTAAAAAGGGTGTGACGTAATAAAAGTTCAAGAGCGAGTAGACTTAAGGCTAGAAATACCCAAAATCTAAAATGCTCTTCGTAAGTGTAATAACTAAACTCTTCAATTTCGCTCTTTTCTAGCTCGTTGATTTGATCGTAGATGGCTTCAAGACTTTGATTGTCAGTGGCTCTGTAGTAGCTTCCGCCAGTAAGCTCTGACACGCTTTTCAGGAGCTCTTCATCGATTTCTACTGAACGCATTCCGTATCTGAATGAACCGTCAGGATTGTATGCAATGGGGCTTAAGGCATTACCATTAGTTCCTAGACCAATGGTGTAAATTTTGATACCATATTCGAGGGCGAGATTGGCAGCAGTTTCAGGTTCAATGAATCCACTATTGTTCACACCATCTGTAAGTAAGATGATGATTTTTGAAATCGCATCACTTTCTTTAAGACGATTCACTGCTGTTGCGAGCCCCATTCCGATTGCGGTTCCATCCTCGATAGCTCCAAAACTTAGCTCCGAAAGTGCAGTTAGGGTAATTGCGGTATCGGTGGTAAGGGGTGTTTTTGTATAACTTTCCCCGGCATATACAACGAGCCCGATACGGTCGCTTTTTCGGTCTTTAACAAAGTCTGAAGCCACTTCTTTCAGAGCTTCAAGTCTGTTAGGTTGCAGATCTTTGGCGAGCATACTTGAACTCACGTCGATGGAAAGAACGATGTCTATACCACTAGAAGTTTTGGTCTTGGTATTTACTCCAGAGGTCTGAGGCCTTGCTAAAGCCATGATCAGTGACGCCAGAGACGCGATACGGAGTACCCAAATTAAAGGGCGTAGTTTAGATTTTAGACTGCTTGACCGATCAACTCTTGTAGAAAAATTGAAAAAAACGGATTCTTTCGAAGCGCTTTTAAGCTTCCAAAGTACAAGAAGTAATAGGGTTGCGAAAAGTGCAAACCACTCAGGGTTTTTATAAGGTGCTAAAAGTACTTCTCTCATAATTCGGTAGTTACTTTTATAGACTCCATTATTCTAGCGGCTATTTGTTCAGCCCAACGTTCTCCTGTAGGGTAGGTAATAACTACTTCTTGAGAAAACCCTTTTCCGCCAAAAATGAGATGGTCAAATGATCGTTCATTCTTCGCTGTATCTAGAGCAGTACCGAATGAGTGATAACCCGTAACATCCTCTTTAGTATTGTAGATTTCTGACTTGGGTAAAATCGTCGAAAATCCTTCTTCTTCAAATCGAAGGAACTGTGCTTCTGAAAGAGCAACGAAATCAATCTCTGATTCACTTTCGCTTTTTTCAATTCGGATAGAGACTGTTAAATCTTTATTAAGGTTCCAACTAAATCCTTCCTCGTTTCTAATTAGTGCCTCTGGAGATTCAATACTTACTGGAGGAAAGCCATAACTTGATGAGACCCAGGTTTGTTCGTAAGACTTTTTGAACGGATTAAGGGTAATGCTATCCCAAAGATTCTGATAACCAGTTAGGTATCCATATACACCAAGTGATCCTAGGATTATAATTAAGGTTGAAACGGCGATGATTGTACGCTGTTTTACTCGATTTTTCTTTTGAGGCACGAGGGTAAGTGCTTCTAACTTTCTTAGATAACCTTCTTCGTAGGCCTCTATCGTTTGACTGACAAGTAAAAGGTCCGCACTTCGCTGTGCATCGGTAACCGATTGTTTCGCGAACTTGTAGAGTTCTGCACGATTAAGTAGTTCCTTCAAACCAGTCTGTTGCTCCTTAGTCTGCTGGTAATATGGCTCGTTTTGGCCGAGACTATCTAGTAGGCCAATGAGTTCCTTAGAGGTTCTCTGTTCTGTAGACAATGAGAGTCTGCGGTGCAGGTAGGTTTTGAAAATAGAGGTTGCGGAATAGTAAATAGATGCAGCTTCGACTACTTCTATTTGCTTTAGACGATCAATGGAATGGATTGCCTCTTCAAAGGGGCTAATGACTCGTTTCTTTTCACGAGATCTTTTGAAATAAATAAGAAGCCCGATTGCGATGAGAGCAGTGATAAGTGCATAAGGCCAATAACTCTGAGGTTCAGGAATTTTTTGACCAAGAGGTTTAATGTCGTACAGGCCTTGGGCGGTCGTATCGACGACTACATCGTTAATTCGAACAGGAATTGCATCAGTAGTGAACGGATTTCTATTGATAGTGATTTGTTGAGGTGCAATCAAATAGTCTCCAGCATCAAACTGCGTGATCTTATAGGTTTTACGAAGCGATAATTGAGGTCTTTTAGACAAGGTGTCTATCGCCGATTCATTGATAACCTCTAGCGGATAAAAGGTTTGGCCTTCTGGAAATAGAATCAAGGCTTCAGGATCAGCAGAGGCGCTTAGCTGTAACTCAATTTGCTCCCCGATGAGAAGACTGTCTCGATCTATGGAGGCAGTTACTTCTTGACCATATCCTTGTTGAAAAAACAGAGCAAGAACCAATAATGAGATGATTTTATATGTTGCTAAGAAGCTTTTCATTAGCGATGCTTTGCCTTAAAGAACTGTAGTAGTTTAGAAATATGATCCTCATTTAATTCACAACTTACCATCGGGGCTCCTACCTGAGCAAAGCTCTTTTCAAAGTAGGACACGGCTGAATTAATGTCTTTGGTATAGGTTTTAGCAATACTTTGTGAACCGGTATCTACGTAAGTGATGGTATCCTCTTCTAGGGATCTCATAGGAATCAATCCTAAATTAGGCATTGCCATTTCGAGAGCATCATAAATACGGAATCCATTCACATCGTGTCGCTTGGCCAAAATTCGCAGCGATTTTTCGTAGCCAGTATCTAGAAAGTCAGATAGTAAAAAGACAATGGTTTTCTTTTTAAGATAACCAGAAAGAGAAGAGAGCGCTTTGTCGATACTCGTTTTCTGTGCAGGTTTCGAGGGGTCAGAAAGAACGAGGAGTTCTCTTATGATTCTAAGAAGATGGGCTTTACCCTTTTTTGGAGGTAAAAAAAGCTCGACCTCGTCAGAAAAAGCAAGTAACCCGACTTTATCATTGTTTTGTAGGGCAGAGAATGCCAGAATTGCGGCGATTTCAATACTTTTTTCAAGTTTGGTAGTTTCGCCACTACCGAAAAGACCAGACGAACTAACATCCACAGCCAGCATTAAGGTGAGTTCGCGTTCTTCTTCAAAAACCTTTGAATAGGGCTCCCTATTTCGTGCAGTAACATTCCAGTCGATCGTTCTAACATCATCTCCGTATTCGTACTTTCTTACTTCACTAAAGGTCATACCTCTGCCTTTGAAGGAAGAATGGTATTCTCCTCCAAAAACATGGTCAGAAAGCCTACGAGTTTTAAGAGCAATCTTTCTAACTCGGGCAAGAATGTCAGAGACTTCTAGCATGTTGTTTGTTAAGGTACTTTGACCGCTTCGAGAACTTGTTCGATAATTTGAACGCTTCCGATCGATTCAGCCTCAGCCTCGTAGGTTAAACCGATACGATGTCTGAGCACATCAAAAATCACCGCTCTAACATCTTCAGGAACTACGAATCCTCTTCCCTGAATGAATGCATAACACTTCGCTGCTTTTGCAAGACTAATACTACCTCTTGGTGAAGCTCCGAAACTTATTAATGACTTTAGATGAGCTAAGCCATAATTTTCAGGATACCTTGTCGCGAAGATTAGATCAACAATATATTGCTCAATCTTTTCATCGAGATATACTTCGGTTACACTTTCTTGGGCCTTGAGGAGGTCCTTAGTATTTAGTACAGCGCTTATCTTATGGGTAGTTAAAGCTAAATTTTGTCTAATAATCAGCTGCTCATCCTCTCTTTTCGGATAATCAATGACCACTTTCAACATGAAACGATCTACCTGAGCTTCAGGCAAGGTATAGGTTCCTTCTTGTTCAACAGGGTTTTGGGTTGCCATAACAAGGAAAGGTTGGTCGAGTTTAAAGGTTTCATCGCCGATAGTCACTTGTTTCTCTTGCATTGCTTCTAACAGGGCTGATTGAACCTTCGCAGGTGCACGGTTGATTTCATCAGCCAAAACGAAATTGGCAAAAATGGGACCTTTCTTAACGTTAAAGGCCTGTTCATTCATGTTATAGATTACGGTCCCAATTACGTCGGCTGGCAACAAATCAGGAGTGAACTGAATTCGACTAAAGCTGCCTTTAACTGCCTTCGAAAGCGTATTAATTGCCAAGGTTTTTGCAAGGCCCGGAACTCCTTCGAGTAATATATGACCTTTGGCTAGTAGACCAATTAAGAGGCTATCTACCATATGGTTTTGTCCGACAATCGCCTTCGACACTTCGTTTCTCAATGCCGAAATAAAGGCGCTTTCTCGTGCTATTTTCTCGTTTAACTCACTAATATCTACACTCATTTCGCTCTGTCTTAAGTTTAGAGGGCGCAAATTCTAAATTCTTATCGCTTTCCCTTGTTAATGATAGGTTAAAAATGCCTGATTTAATAAGGTTTTCACAAAGTTTTGGCTTTTATAAAGTTGTAACTTATCGCCTGAAAAACGGATTACTATGAAAAAACACTCACTGGTTGTTGGGACGATGACATGGGGTTGCTGGGGAAGCGCCCTGAACACCACAGAAATGGCTAATCGTATAGAAGGAGCTCTAGAATTGGGTTTAAATCGATTTGATCATGCTGATATCTATGGAGATTACACTACCGAAACAGAATTTGGAGCGGCTTTAAAACAGGCTAATGTGGCTAGAGAAGATATTGAGCTAATTACCAAGTGTGGGATTCAAATGACCAGAGGTAGAGCGAATAAAGTCAAGCATTATCAATACGATTCGGCCTATATTATTGAGTCGGCAGAGCAAAGCTTAAGAAATCTAGGAACGGATTATCTAGATCTTTTTCTATTACATAGACCGAGCCCATTGCTGAATACTGAAGAGGTGGGTTTTGCTGTTGCGGCTCTTTTAGATCAGGGAAAGATAAAGTCGTTTGGACTGTCAAATTTTCTTCCGCATCAGGTTGAAAGTGTCATGCGATTTGCTCCAGTAGAAGCGAATCAGATACAGTGTTCGATCACGCATACTGATTCGATGTACGATGGCACTCTAGATCAGGCGAAGCATTTGAATATCGAGCCGATGGCTTGGTCACCACTCGGAGCGCTGTTTAAAAACCCAGATGACGAGGCCGTGACTCGTATTAGAGCTATTGCTGACGATTTAATGAAGAAATATGATACCGATTTAGCAGGCTTAGCGTTAGCTTTTCTAGCGAAACATCCGTCTAAGATCAGCCCGGTTGTAGGGACCACCCAAATCAATCGCCTCGCTGACGCAAAGAAAGGTTTTGAGACAGAGTTAGAGCTTGAAGACTGGTTTGTGTTGCTCGAGGCCGCCAAGGGCACAAGAGTTCCTTAGGGTATGATTAATAAGCGTCTTTTAATTAAAAATTTGCTCGCTCATAATGACGAGAATAGTTTTTATGACAAAAAACGCAGTATTTCTATTGGTGAAAAAGAGGGTAAAGCCAAGTTCCTCAAGCACGTTTGCGCCTTGGCTAATACTAATCCCTTGAACAACTCTTACATTGTGGTTGGGGTCGAGGATATAGATAGTAGTATCGTTGGTGTTGATTTTTTTGACGACAGCAAAATTCAGAACCTGGTAAATGCTTACTTAGATCATCCGCCGAAGGTTTCGTATGAGAACATTCCCTTTCCACATTTGCCTGACAATAAGGTAGTGGGTCTTATTACGATTCGATCTTCGGGCAAACTTTGCTCCCTTAGAAAGAACATCTGGAAGTATTATGGAGGAGCTGTTTTTTATCGCGAGGGTAGTATGTCGGTTCCGAAGAACTTCGAATCTGAATTGCGAGATACTAATTCAACTATCGTTCAAGATTTAGAACGCCACGCAGAAAATAATATAGAACTCACTCTCGATGGGGTGATTGATTTTATTCGAAATCGTCATCCTGATATGCCAAGTGATTACAAAGTTTTCAAAGAGCAATTTGTAGTGTGTTGGGCTGGACAGATAAAGAAAGTCAAGGACAAGACTTATTATTCACGAGTTGATATCGAATTGATCAATGAACAGGTAAGATTGTTCTATTCTGCCCTTGACGAGATAGAGATTACTTATACCAATGACACCTTCAGTCTAACCGAGTATGTGTTTCTTGGGCTTGGAGACAAAAAATATTATCCACTTGAACGATTAGATATTCGTTTCGAAGAGAACGGTACCTACCAGATGAATACCGAACTGATTTTTGAGCCTCCGCGTTACGACACTCGAGAATTATTTCACGTATACAATACGAATAACACATTGGTTAAGCTTCTTGAGCAAAAAGTTCGACTCTCAGAAAATCAACTAGTAGATCTAAGACGACTTCCTGATACCTATTTAATCTGTTTCTTAAATGGATTTGAGGAGGCTAAAGAACTGTTAGAAAATGCGAGGGGACTTATTAAAACAATAGACCAAGAGGCTTATGACTCGCTGAAAGAAGCATTACGAGTAATACGAAAAGTAAGGTATAACTAGAGGGTTTATATTAGATCTTCAGCTCTCGGCAGGGCAGCAATGGCCCCGAAATTCTTCGCCGTAAATGCTCCAGCTTTGTTAGCGATACTCACTGCCTCGGTCATCCACTCCTTGTCTTTTAAGATCGATGTTGATGGTGCTTTGGAAAGGGTGGCGAGTAGACATCCGATAAAAGCATCTCCAGAACCTGTGGTGTCAATCGCTTTGACGGGGATGGTAGGAATTGTTGCTCCTTGATCACTACCCAAACTCAAAAGCGTCCCTTGTTTTCCAAGTGTGATACAGATCGTCGCGTTGGTTCTCTTATGAAAGTATCGGCAAGCCTCCTCTAGGTCATCGGTGTTTGCGAGTAGTTTCGCCTCTTCTTCGCTGAGTTTTATTAGGTGAGCCTTCGAGATGAAATGCAGTGACTTTTTGATAAAATCTTCGGGATCGAATCGGTGTAGATCGTGACGGTAATTAGGGTCAAAACTGATGAGTGCTTTATTGGCTATCGCCTCTTCTAGATAAGTCGAATAGGTATGTTCTAGGCTTCCACCTAAAAAGGAGGTTGCGGCTCCAAAGTGAACAATTTGTTGAGAGAACTTACCAGCGAGCGCTTTGTCATAGGTCAGTTCCCGATCAGCTCCTCTCGAAAATACAAAGTCACGTTCACCATCGGCACCGAGATTTACAAAAGCGAGCGTAGTAAAAGTTGAAACTCGTTGTAAAAACTCTGTACTAACCGCTTCTTCTTCTAGGGTCTCTGTTAAGAAGTTTCCGAAAGGGTCGCTACCCACAGCTCCAACAAAATAGCTATGACCATCAAGACGACTCACTGCAGCGGCCACATTCGCAGGAGCTCCACCGGCTTTTTTAAGGAACTGATCGGTTTTTGTAAGAGAGGGATGCCCTCCCTGTCCAACAAAATCAATCAATAACTCTCCGATACAAAACACCTTCTTCATGGGGTAGATTTTAAGTGCCTAAAGTACTAATTTTGAAGTAAACCGAAAGATTGAAACGCACACTCGCCATCGGAGATATTCACTCCGGAAAAAAGGGACTACGACAGGTACTAGATCGAGCA
>Ga0255780_10003218_pt1 | contig 14327 bp, 6 predicted proteins | sample 071ome_32_FD_179978 | JGI IMG/M metagenome (GOLD analysis project Ga0255780, IMG submission 179978) | Coastal salt marsh microbial communities from the Groves Creek Marsh, Skidaway Island, Georgia - 071405AT metaG (version 2) | ecosystem: Environmental > Aquatic > Marine > Intertidal zone > Salt... | reverse complement strand
CGCCGAAGATCGTCGTTGAGTCCATCCTCGGATGGAGGCGGAAGAACAAGGCCATCGATGCTGCGGACCAGAACGACGACGCCAATGCCAAGAACAACGACGGCACCAAGAACAACGACGCCGCAGACGCCGACGCCAATGCCAATGCAAATGCCGATGGCAACAACGACTCGACCAAGAACAACGCCAACAACGGAATGGAATCGGCCGTCGACGCCTTGCTCGCCGTTGCTGATCAGGACGAAGGGATCGAGTTCCTGGTCAAGTACATCGGTCGGAGCCACATTCACAACGAGTGGGTGGCGGAGGCGACGCTGATTCAGATCGCCAAGCGCAAGGTGCTGAACTTCAAGAAGCGGTACGGCTGCGACCAGCTGGACGCGACGCCGGTCAACCTGACGTCCGAGTCCTGGAGCGTGCCCGAGCGGTTTGTGTCGAGGCGGCCGGCCCTCCACGGGCCTGGATGGGAGATCTTGGTCAAGTGGAGCACGCTGGGCGTCGAGAGCGCGACGTGGGAAGCCGAGTCGGAGGCCTTCATGTCCCGCCCGGAGAGCGTCGAGCTCGCCACCAAGCTGTGGCAGCGCCAGGTCAAGGCGCTCCGCCGAGCGCAGCCCGAGGCCCAGGATAAGTTCGAGGCCAAGCGCAAGGCGTTCGCCGAGAACATCACCGAGATGAAGGAGTCGCCTCCCTACCTGAACTGGAAGCTCATGCAGCACCAGGTCGAGGGCGTCAACTGGTTGCGAAAGCACTGGGCCGAGCGCGAGCACTGCATGCTCGCGGACGACCAGGGCCTCGGCAAAACGGCGACGGTACTGACCTTCATCAGGTCCCTTCGGGCGGAGTTCGCGAGCCCAAAGCCGATCCTGATCATCGCGCCGTCGTCCTCGCTGGGATTCTGGGAGGGCGAGTTCGGTCAATGGCTGGGCGACATCGACTCGGTGACCTACTCTGGGTCGGCAGTGGCACGCAATACGCTCTTGGAGAACGAGCTGTGGCTCAGTCCGTCGGCCCTGGACGGGCGCGGCGTGCTGCAGCCCATCGTCAAGTCGAAGATTGCCAAGGCCGACGTGGTCCTCACCAGCCACGAGGCGTTCGCCTCGGACAGCGCCGAGCTGACAGCGATTTCATGGGAGGCAGTCGTGTTTGACGAGCGGCACCGCATCCAGAGCGCGTCTCTGAAGGCGCATCAGTCTCTCGGCGAGCTCGACACGAGCCACAGGATCGCCCTCGCCTGGCCGCTGCTGACCAACAACGTCCAGGAGCTCATGGCGGAGGTCACGTTCCTCAAGCCCGCCTTCCAGTCCCTCTCGGACCTGCCAGAGTCTGTGGGCGAGGCTGAGACGGGCGCGCAGCTCGCCGCGTTGATGGCGCAGCTGGAGCCCGTGATGCTGCGGCGGCCCCGCTCCATCATCGGGGAGGTCTCCATGCCGTCCCACGAGGTCAGGCTTTCGTTCAGGCTGCGCAAGGAACAGATCGAGTCGTACAAGATGTCGCTCACCAAGAGCTTTGAGCTGCTCGCGGACCCCAAGGCGAGCAGGTTCTCTGGCTACCGGGCCATGCAGCTCCGGGCGCTCGTCTCCGAGCTCAGGAACGTGTGCGCGCACCCGAGGCTCGCTGGCAGCGATATCAGCGGCAACGCCCTCCAGCCGATCAGCTTGAGTAGCGAAGACGACCTGAAGCGCGAGATCGCCACCAGCGAGAAGCTGCAAGCGTTCGATATGCTGCTGCAGGCGGAGAAGCGCGCCGGGCGGCGGGCGGCCGTCTTTGCCCACTCGCCCGAGGTTCTGTCGATGCTGGGCTCGTGTATCGGCGTCAGATTCGGCCAGGACAGCTACGTGTCGATCAATGCGTCGACGCCGTCGCTCGACTGCCGCAAGGCCATCACGGCGTTCAACGCCGACGGGGCGGCCGCCTCGTTCATCCTGATGCACCCGACGGCGTGCGGCCTGGGGACCAGTATCGAGCAGTTGGACAGCGTGATATTTTTTGACTCCGACTGGAGCGTCACGTCGGACGTGATCTCGCTGTACCGCGCCCGGAAGCTGGGGGACACGCAAGCGCTGCGCGTGTACCGGCTCTACTGCGAGGGCACCATCGAGGAGCGGGTCATCGATCTCGCCGAAAGGACCAAAGGCCTCGAGGTTGCTTTGAGGCAGAGCCACGGCCGGGCCTATTCGCACGGATCCAAGGTGCTCGACGACATCCTTCGCGCGGGCGCATCGGGGCTGTTCGAGGCCGCGACGGCCGCGACGGCCGCCGCCGTCAAGCAGGAAGACGGTGCGACGGCAAAAGACGCCGACAAAGACACGAGTAAGGACGAGGACGCGGCTGCGGCCAACGGCAAGGACGAAGCCATGCCGGACGCTGCTGCTTTGGACGCCAAGGAGACTCCCAACACCGACGACGAGACCACCGCTGTGCACAACGACTTCTTTGCGGGCGACGCGGCCGCCGCGCTCGAGACGCTGAGCAAGCTGATCGAGGCAGATATCGTGTCCATTTATAACGGCGCCATGGGCAAGGGGTCTCCGGTCCCCGTCGATGCGACGCTGAAGGGCGCCACGATTGCCGACATCGGCCCTCTCAAGCCGGACCCTAAGTCGCACCAGTTCGACCGTCCCGATCTGGAAGAGGACGAATTAGCGTCTGGAGATGACGTCACGGATCCCAACGCGCAGTCCCGCGCCGAGTCTGCGACCGAGTCTTCCAAGTTCTGGACCGAGCTGCTCGCGGGGGCTTGGCAGAAGTACCAGACGGAGCGCGGCGCCATCCAGGCGGCCGCGGCTGACGACGATGGCGATGACGATGACGACGATCATCAAACCTACGAGCGTAGCGCTGGTATGTACGGCGGGGCCGCCTTCGACGACGACGAAGACGCCGGCCAGAGGCGGCGCGGCCGGGGCCGCGGACGCGGACGGGGCCGTGGGTCCCGCGCGAAGCGGTTGGACGACGACGATTACGACACGGGAGGCTCTTACGGCAGGAAGAGGAGGAAGCGGGGCGAGGGACACCATCCCGCGCTCACGCACGAGGCGTTCGAGTACATCGCCGAGTGGAACAGGCAGACGGCCGTCATGAACGCCATCGCCGACCCGTCCACGGCGGAGGCCCTGATCGCAAGGAACGGCTTTGACCGGCTGGACGCTATGGGCAAGGAACTTGGACTTCCCCGAGACATCCTGGACCTCTCCCACCAGTGCGCCCAGATCCTCCTGGTCATGCGCCCCTCGGAGGAGACGCCGTCCGACTTCCAGGACTATACGCTGGTCGCCGTGATGGCCGTCGCCACCTACTTGGGACAGTACCCGATGGGCGAGCAGCACGGCGTTCCGGCTCTCGCTCAGAAGTACGGCCAGAATCCGGCGGCGCTCGAGCAGGTCTTTGAGTACATCATCGCGTCGGTGAACAACTATCGGGAGACGTACATGAGGATGCACGCCCTCCAGGAGGAGGGCGCCCTCGACGACGACGACGTCGACAAGATCTCTAGAAGCCACTTGCATCCCACCGGAGGCCTCATGGCGGCCATGTCCGACCTGGACGGGTTCGCCACGAAGCTCAATGCCATCCTGCAGGCCGACCTCCGCGCCGCGGCCGTCGCCGCCGGGCCCATCCAGACCCCAGAGATCAACTTGGCGGCCAACGCCGACCCAGTGAGCGCTGGACACCTGCGCGAGGTATCGGAGAAGCTCACGGAGACGCACAGGCAGGTCGATATCCTGGATCGCGTCCAGAATATTCGCGTGAAGAACATCCAGGAGGAGTACCAGCGCTTCATGGAGCGGGTCAGGTCCAAGGCCCAGTCGGCCATCGACCACGCCAATACGACGTATAGCCAGCAGAGGAACGTTCTCATAGCTCGATACGAGGCGCTGTCTGCACAGGTGGCCAAAGACTTCCCGGACCTGGCCAACCAGGCGCCGAGCCCGAGGGCGATCGGCCTCACCATCGCGGCCGGCTCGGACGGTGGGCCAGGGGCGGCCACCGGGATGGCGATCGGCGCTGACATGTCCAACGCAGCGGGAATCAGCCCGATGAACATGCTCTCGCACTCGATGGCCTCCCAGCTTCTCGCGTTGCAGAGCCACTGGGCGGCCAACATCGCCCAGGGGATGTCCTTCTCGCCCGAGCAGATGGAGCAGTACTCGCAGATGCTCTCCAAGGGCACCATGATGCAGAACGTCATGGCCGCTGGCGCCTCTGGCGCCGCCGGCTCTGCTGCGGGCGCCGCGGTGCCAGCCGCTGCTGCTCCGGCCCCGGGGCAGGAGGCCCCCAAACCCGACGAGCCGGCCGTCAAAAAGTCTCTTTTGGAAATGATGGAGGAGGACTTTGAGCCAGACGGAATCGCGGTGGCCGGCGACGGGGGCGATGGAGGCAACAGGGAAGGTGGTGGCGGTGGCGGTGGCGAGGCCACGACCACGACCACCGCGACCACCACGGCCGACGCCGCCCAGGGAGCGACCCCGGACGTCAAGGTCGCTCGCGTCGGCAGTCTCTCGGGTTGGATCCCACCGACGGTAGGCAACTCCCCCACGAAGGCCGGCTTGAACGGCCCAGGCGACAAGGCCTGATCTCGGCCGCCGACACCCAACTAGCGACACAATTTTCAATTTCGCACCTTTCAGTTTTGACAACAACCACAACATCCACGACCACGGGATTCTTCTCCTTAAATAGGTAATAAAAAGTTCCACAATCAGCGCCGGGCGCGACCCCTCGCGGTTGGCGGCGCGCGCCTCCTCGCGCCGCCGCGGGCGCCCTGATTGGCGCCCGTCAGGCTCGCCTTACCCCTGTTGATCTCCCTCCGCGCGGCCGCGGCGCCCTCCGTGTCCCCGACCTTGGTCTTGAGATCGACCAACAGCTGCCAGAACGGCTCGAGCATGCCGATCCTCGAAGGCAGCGGGAAGGTCTCGCTCTGAGCGTATATCCTCGCCAACGTCTGAGCGTTGATGCACGCACCCTCCGCGTAGTCGATAGCCGTCTCGGGGTGTCCCTGGAGGTCGTACAACTGGGCCGTGTCCTTGAGGATGGCGACACGGTTCTGCAGCAGATCCGGGTCGTACACCTGAATGGTCGCGTCCATGATGTTCAAGACGGCCTCGTGGCACGCAATGGCCTCATCGATGGCTTGGCGAGCCTTGCAATGGTTTCCGATCGCGTACAGCGTGTTCATATGCTGCACGCTGTTCTCACCATGGACGCTGATGGCAAGCTCCAGGGTGTCGGCCAGGAGCTCCTGCGACTCGATGTGTTCGCCCCTGGTGTCCAGAACACCGGCAGCATTCATCAGATTCTTCATGGCAAAGTGCCTGGCCAGCTTGTGGACCGGCAGCGACTTGATCTGCTGGTCCTCTTCCGAGGCATCCGCGGCCTCTCCCTCGGCGCCACCGTCCTTGTCCTTGTCCCTGTTCTTGTCACCGTCGTACGCCTTCTCCAGCTCATTGGCTCTCTCCTGCAGCTCCTTCGCCCCGGCCACCAGGAAGTCGACGCACTCCCTGGACCGCCCGCACTTGGCGAGATACGCCGTGTAGTCGTACTTGGCCTGTTCGACCAGCTGATGCACGTCACCGTAGTCCGCCTTGGCCGCGTCGTACGCCATCATGTAGCTCGACAGCGCCGACTTGGGCTTCTGCTGGTTCTGCATGAGGTTTCCGAAGGCGATGTACGCCTTGGACTTGCCCCCCTTCCTGGTCGCCTCGCTCGCATTCTCCACCGCCTCGAGCGCCACCGCGTAGCAGACCTTGAGCTCGTTCAGGTTCGGCCTTCCCCCGTGCGCATGGATCTTGATCTCAGCCAGCGCAAACGCCGTCGCGGCAACCAGCGACGGACGAATGTCCCCGTTGGCGGACGACCTCGCGACGCACGCATCCATCGCATCCTGCGCCGTCTGCACCGCCCTCCTCATCAGATTCTGCGCCAGCGCGGGATCCGCATGCATGTTCTGCACCGCCTGGTTGCCCAGGTGGTGTGCCTCCACGATCATATCCCGGATCCTCCTCTCCTCCCCCTCCACCTCCTCGCTGCTATCGTCCTTTGCATTCGCAAACGACAGATCGGGATGCTCAACTTGCTCCAGGCTCTCCACAGCATCCTCCGCCTCCTCCTCCAGCAGCGGCTGCGACCTGTCCTCCGTCGTCGCCTTCCCGCTCAACGTCTTCCCACGCAGGTCCTCCACCGTGAACACGTTCTCGATCGGCATGGGCTGTGCTTGCGCTGCTTCCTGAGACGCGTCACCCTCTCCCTGTCCCGAAGTCTCGTTCTTTTTCTTGTTCCGCCTCTTCGGCGGCGCCGTCACCGAAAACGCCTTCTTCTCCGTCGCAGCAGCCGTTTCGTCCTTTCCTGCCTGTGCCTCCGCCTTCGCCTCGGCAAGCACCGCCTCAGCCTCCTCGATCGCCTCCTCCGCCGCCACCTCGGCCGCCACAATCTCCACCACCGCCTCGATCGCCTCCTCCTTCGCCATCTTCATCTGGTCGTCCACGACATCCGACACCTTCTCGACATTCGCAATCGTCCCCGCCACATCATGCGCCGCCGCCGCAGCCGCCGCGCTCGCCAGCGCCGCCTCCGTGACATGCTTCAATTCCTCCGATTTCCTGGCCGACGACGCTGAGACATTGTCCGTCTTCTCTTCCACCTCGTTCTTCTCTTCCACCTCCACCTCCGTCTCCGTCTCCGTCTCCTTCTCTACCTCCGTCTTCGTCTTCTTCTCCCCCTCCTGACTACGAGCAGCGACAACGTGCTTCTTCCTCGGCGGCAACGCCGGCGCCTTGGACGCCTGCTTCTTCGCCGACCCTTCCTTCTCCTCCGGGATCGCCGCCGCCGAACGCGTCTCGACCGGACTGCAGGTGGTGCAAGGGCAGGGCGAACGCGCAGTGAGCGAAACACGACCGATTCCAGCACTCGACGGCCGACGGATAAGGCCACGGGATAAGGTGCATGGTGCAGCGTGCCTCCCTCTCCGTCCCTCCCCTCGACACCCGACGCCTCCACCTCCGCCGACACCAACCGACCCAGCCACACGTACCTCTTCACGCCCTGACCGCCGTCCACGGAACTCGCCACGGAACGAGGCCGACGAGGCGGTGCCTTCCGAACCTTCGCATTTCCTCCCGTCGAGGATTTCTTCGCGCCTTTCTTACCCGAATTCGCCTGACGGGCACCCTGACGACGCCCACGAATCATCCACGCCCCGATGCCCACGACCAGCGCGCCAACACCGGCCACTGCCACGGGAATTACGGGAAACGAGGAATTTCCCTGCGTTTTGGCCTTTCCCCCGCTGCTGACGGCGGGGGGAGGGGGTGGCGCGACCGGGGACGCCTCATCGTCACTCGAATAGTTCATCGTTGATGCTGATGGGGGGAATTGGGAATGCGGACGGCCACGGGGAGATGGGCGAGTCGTCGATGTGGTGATGGCCACCACAATGGTGGTGGTGGTGGTGGCGGTGTTCGTGTTCGTGTTCGTCTTCGTGTTCGTCTCCGTGTTCGTCTCCGTGTTCGTCTCCGTGTTCGTCTCCGTGTTCGTCTCCGTGTTCGTCTTCGTTTTCGTCTTCGTTGTCGGGCAACCCGGGAACGGGGGTCCGGGCGCGTCCGGGGCGGCAGAGAGGCAGCGAGAGGCAGCGAGAGGCAGCGTGTCTGTCAGAGAGTCAGACTGACTGACTGACTGACGAACGAACCGAGAGGCCGAGGACCTCGGAATTCCCCGCGACACGTCTGGTCACCGTGCACTCTGACACGTTCTCCGAGAGCCAAGCTTTTCCAAGCGCTTCTTCTCTTTTGTGTATGTTTCGTTCGCCCACGCAACAAACAAACAACAACCCCGTCCTTCATCTCGTACGCCAAAACCCCTCCTCCCAGCCCGCTCCCTCGGCCAAGCAAGAAACCGAATCGAGATTTCAGAAGGGGCCTTGGACGAAATGCCCACTCCAGTGCGCCGTAATCGGGGTCTCGACGCGTCAGGTGCAACAGAAATCAACCCAGGATCACCGACAATACGCGTGTCTTCCCCACGGGGCGTGCAGACCACCGTGGTACGTTGAATCGATCACGAAGAGCCAGGACTCGGGCGACTTCGGCTCGCACCCACTTTAAGACTACCTCGCGTAGAGTACCTCCCTCCTCACCTCCTCCCCCCCGCGTCCTTCGTCAGGTGGACACGAATCTGAATACAAACTGGTTGGAGAACAAGGCCTCGTGGTTGTACTACTCGCTGCTGGTCTTGGCGTGGTGGTTGGTCGTGTCGAACTTTGTCGACCCGGGGATGGCGTGGACGGTGGTGCATATTTCGCACGGTTTGGTGACGTACTACCTGTTTCATTGGATTAAAGGGAGTCCAATCGATGGGGACCAGGGGAAGTACGATTCGTTGACGTTTTGGGAGCAGATTGACAGCGAGGTGCAGGGGACTGGGACGAGGAAGTTCTTCATGATGGTGCCGGTGGTGCTGTTCTTCCTGGCGAGTCATGGGAGTGCGTATGATCGGCAGCCGTTGGGGATCAATCTGGGGGTGCTCGTGGTGTTGTTGGTGGCCAAGTTGAGCAGCATGCACCGGGTACGCATCTTTGGGATCAACAAGTACTAGTAAGGAACGTACTCGTACTCGTACTCGTACTTGTCGTCGCCCGTTCTTCTTGGTCGTAAATAAATACTAGACGAGCCGTCGTGGCATTGGACTGCTACTGCTGTTGTGACCGCTCGTCACGACGCCTTCAGAGTCGACCGCGACCGCCCCCCTGTCCGGCCAGACCTCTTCGCTCTCGCTCGACACGCCGCCGATCCCGCCGCTCAAGCAACTCATGCTCCCTCGTCGGGGGCTCGCTGGTGGCGTGCTCCGCGGACTGCTGTTGCCCCCAGACATGGGTCCCTGCTGCTTGACATTCATCGTCCCGGCCCTGCTCAACATCCATATCCTGTCCCCCGTCTCTTGCTCGAAGGCGTACCGGTCGCTCTCCACGTGTTCAGGTCGGGACTGCGACTGCGACTGAGAACTCAGTCGGACGTAGATCCCGTCCTCCCGCTCTTCGACCTCGTGCGTCCGCTGCCGCACGCCGACGCTCTGCCACGCGCCGGGCATTGGCTTGCCGTCCTGCATCGTCGCCTGCTGGTAGAATTTCTGGCCGTCGGAAAGGCTGCAATGGTAGAAGTGCCACGGGCAGACGAGACAGGAGGTGTCGTTGATTTCCTCAATGTCTCCCAGTGCCAGCGGACCGCCTGCGTGGAAGCAGATCGAGTCGATGCAGAAGATCCGGCCGGGGGTGGGTCGGATGACCGAGACGAAGCGCCCGTCGATGCAGACGTGGTAGCGGATCGTCGTGCTCTCGGGGGTGTCGTTGCAGGCGGCGGAAGGTGGGATTTTGGCCCAACCGTCTCGAGAAAAGAGGCGCGGTGCGGTGGAGGGTGGAGGCCGTGGGTCCGTCATGCTGGTGTTCGTATTGGATATTGGATCTCCGATATCCGGAGCCCGCTGGTGCTCGACGATTCGAATGAGAGAAAATCGGCCGGGCGTCGTTTTCGTTCCGTTTGGCCGGGCTGGCGGCGTGGGAATGTTTCGCTTTGGTCAGTCGGAGGAGAGATGTGAGAGGGTTTGGACGGACAGACGAATACAAAGTGCAGCGAAGCGAATGCCAGCCCCTGGGGCTCTCGGTTGGCCTCATGAGGCGGTGATCACCGAAAATTTTGGCACCGGGTGGGTGGGCCCGCCTTCTCGTGCCAGGTCACTGCGCCGCGAGGGTCGGGGGAGGGAGGACGGCTGGCGGCCGTGGATCCACGTCGCGTCGGTCGTTGACAGCTGCCGTTCGGCCGGCCGGCAGTCACTGCGCCGGGCGTGCCGGCGGGTTTGCGGTTCGTCGCCGGCGTTCGAGCCGGGGAGTGTCCCTGTGTGGTCTACGGACGAGTCCGAGGCACACCCAAGACGGGTCCCGTGCGAACGTGCGGGGGAGTGAGTGTCTGTGATTCGTCGCCGCTGCTCGATCCGGATAAGGCTACTCACCCAAGTTTTGACCACGCGGGTCGGTTTTGGTGCACCTCACTCTCTATACTCTATACAACATGAATACGGTCACCTGCTCTCGTAGCGTTGTGTGTGCGCCTCGCGCTCTTAACGTACGTTTTGCGTCAGGGGACTGGAGCCTGCCATGATGCGTGCGAACGTCCGCTTTTCTGAAGCCGCGCGTCGACCGCCGGCCGGCGTCATCACCGCGCGGAGAACTTTCATACATGCAACCAATGGCTGGACGGGCACCAATGCGCCGGGCATAATCGCGAGGATCCTGATTATCGCTCACTCGCTCCCTCCCTCCCACACCCTCACACCCTCCCCGTCCGCAGAAGGCCAAGGCCGCTTCCAACCTGTCCGCCAAGGCATCCCTCGCCGCGGCCCCGCTGGCGCCCCGCCGCGCGGCCTCCCTGGCCACCGCCCGCAACCTGACGGTCTCGGTGTCGGCCGTCGCCGACGGCACCGTCCTGGACCGCCCGCTGCGCGTGGCCGTCATCGGCGGAGGTCCGTCCGGCGCGTGCGCTGCCGAGACGCTGGCCAAGGGTGGCGTGGAGACGTACCTGATCGAGCGGAAGATGGACAACTGCAAGCCGTGCGGAGGAGCCATTCCCATCTGCATGGTGGAGGAGTTTGACCTGCCGATGGAGATTATCGACCGGCGCGTGACGAAGATGAAGATGATTTCTCCGTCGAACCGTGAGGTGGATGTGGGCAAGACGCTGAACGAGAAGGAGTGGATCGGCATGTGCCGTCGCGAGGTCTTTGACGACTACCTGCGCAAGCGTGCCTCTGGACTCGGTGCCAGCCTGATCAACGGACTTTACATGGGCTTCAAGCAGGATGGAGCCGATGGACCGATCACCGTGCGTTACAACAAGTACGAGGAGGGCAGCAAGGTCGGTGTGCCGTCTGAGCTCGAGGTCGACCTGATCATCGGTGCCGACGGTGCCAACTCTCGCGTCGCCCAGAACATCGACGCCGGCGAGGCCGACTACGCCATTGCCTTCCAGGAGCGTATCCGTATCAACGACCAGCAGATGGACTACTACAAGGACCTCGCCGAGATGTACGTCGGAGACGATGTCTCTCCGGACTTTTACGGATGGGTGTTCCCGAAGTACGACCACGTCGCCGTCGGAACCGGAACCGTCGTCAACAAGACTGCCATCAAGCAGTACCAGCAGGCGACCCGCGACCGCTCGCAGGTGAAGACCGAGGGCGGACAGATTATCCGCGTGGAGGCCCACCCGATCCCGGAGCACCCGCGCCCGAAGCGTTTCCAGGGACGTATTGCGCTCGTCGGTGATGCCGCCGGGTATGTCACCAAGTGCTCTGGAGAGGGCATCTACTTCGCCGCCAAGTCAGGACGCATGGCGGCCGAGGCCATCGTCGAGTACTCCGAGCAGGGCAAGAAGATGGTCGGACCGGCGGCCATCAAGAGCTACCTGAGCAAGTGGGACAAGAAGTACTGGGCCACCTACAAGGTGTTGGATATTCTGCAGAAGGTGTTCTACAGGTCCAACCCGGCCAGGGAGGCGTTTGTGGAGATGTGCGAGAGCGACTACGTCCAGAAGATGACCTTCGACTCGTACCTGTACAAGACGGTCGTCCCGGGAACGCCGATGGAGGACATCAAGCTGCTGACCGGAACCGTCGCCAGCCTGCTCAGGGGTAACGCGTTGAGGAGCGCCGCTTCCAAGGGCGTCAACGTGTCTTTCGGATCCAAATCGAACGAGGAGAAGGTGACCGCCGCCAAGGCCTAGAAAGCGGAGGATTAATGAATATCTTGCAATAACACTAGTCAGAGTCGGTGGATCACCAGAACCAGATGGAGTTGGGGAAGCACTCGGACTGCCTGCAGCGACAAGTCTCAGAAGAACTGGACCCAGGAGCGTGCCGACAAGCTCGCCCTGGCCTTTCGCGACCGCTGGCAGTCCGAGTGCTTCCCCAACTCCATCTGGTTCTGGTAAACGCATTACGTAGTACGTACTTGGTTTCTCAATGGGAATATCAACTTGAAACAACATTCAGTCATGGTCATTCAATTGCACAGCGCGCGCTCAGACGCCTCCGCCGATGCGTCCGACGAGGTGCTCGGCGGCGTCCTGGAGCTCGTAGCAGCTCGCCGTCTGGAACAGCCACTCTTTCCGCACGGCAATCGCCGAAGGCTTCATTCCGCTGGGGCGGGATGCCTCCTCGTCGTTCATGACGATGACGATGTCGGCCTCCGAGACGTGGAACAGCGTGCCGCCCAGCTCCTGGCAGATGCGACGGACGACCTGGTACGTCTCGGTGCTCGCCGCACCGCCCGCGCGCTTGCCGTTGTAGATGGCCACCTTCTTGCCATGGAGCAGGCTCGTCGACTGGCTCGGACTGGTGCCCGACAGGAACTCTCGGGCTTTGTCGGCCCCGGCCTGGAAGACGACGTCGGCGAGGTACTTGTCCTCGTCGAGCCAGCGACCGGCCGCGATCGAGTCCGTGACGTACTCGGGCGTCAGCAGGTAGGCACCATGCAAGACGGCCAGCATGGTCTTGAGCGTCCTGCGAGGCGGAGAGGAGGACGACGACGTCGACGAACACGAGGACAGAGTGAGGACGAGGCGCGCGCGCCTGCGTCGGGCCGATCAGGGAGGAATGGAGACGTACCGCCGATTGTCACCGATGATGAGGTGGGTGATAGGCGCCGAGGCCGACTTCCGAGATGTGTTCGACCAGAGGGTGAGCCCCGGGAGGGATGCCGACGCGACCTTGCACGACTCGAGGACGGACTGGCTCACAGACGTGAAGGCGATCGTCCCCGTCTTTGCGTCGGGCTGCGTGGACGTCTCCTGCGAGCAAGGCAGCGAAGGCTGCGTCGTCGGCGCGGACGGAAGCACGGCCTTGTCGGGCGCCTCTGTCTCCTCATCGCTGACGACGCTGATCTGCGACGGCGTGGGAATCGTCAGGATCTCCTGGCTCAGGCGCGGCGGGGGTGGCTGCATGGCGGCCTGCAGCTGACTGATGTTGGCAGCCGTCAGCGGCTGGGTCATTTGCTGGCTCATCAACCCCTGCGTCGCCTGGGTCGCCGCATCCTGTGCCGTGTAGTAGATCGTGGGCTCCTTGGAAAAGAGCGACGCCTCCTGCGTCGGCTGCACGGGCGCGGCCGGCTCTTGCGTCGGCACCCCCCGCTTGTCCGCCGGGGACTCGGTCACCTGCGTGCCGTACTCGTCGTTGACGTCCCCGTCGTTCACCTCGCCGTCCTCCTCTGCCGCGTCCCGCTCGACGGCGGGAACGACCTCCTGGGTGACGACATCGTCCGCAAACATCGGCGGCACTTGCGACGAGATCACGGGGGGCTGCTGGCCGGCTCCGAGCGGACCAAGTCCGCTGGGACCGACTCCCAACCCGCTCTTCTTCGCACCGCCCATCAGGACCAACGGCGATGGGTTGGGAGACGCATTCTGGCTCCCGTTCTGGCTGGGGTTGCCCGCCCGCTCGTGCCTTTGAATGCTCATCCGCAGGCTTTGCACCTGCGCCCGATTCATCCGCAGCGGCTGCGAGCTCATGGGCGTTTGCGCCTGGAGACCGCCGCCCAGCAGGCTCCTCCTCGGACCACCGGTGCCGCCACCGCCGACCGAACCAGGCGTATCCCGCGGCACGTTGCTGTCATACACCCGAACCACCGACCACGGACTCGGCACCTCCTTGATCAGCTTCCTGGTCGACGCCGTGGCGTCCCGCACATTGGCCTTGGAGACCGTCCGGAGGTCCAGGTTGCCAATCACCCCGACCGGCAGCCGGCTCGTCGTCTGCGGCGTGCCCCAGGGCGACTCGACCCGCTTGATCTCGGGAATCGGGGCGTGCGCGCCGCCCGCAGTCGCCTTGAGAATCTTCTTCGCCTCCACCGGCCCCTCAGGCAGCGTCTTATCCAGCTTGACGGGCCGCTCGGGGTAGACTGTCAGACAGCGCGTCGAGAACCTGACTGCCGGCTGCGCCTTTTTCTCGGCCTTTGCGGCCTTCTTGATGTTGGCTTTGTTCTCCATGCTCCCCTTCTTCTTCTTCTCGCCCCCGGCAGACACCCGCCGCGAGACCCGCTCCTCCAGCGACGTCTCCAGCGCATCCTCGTCGTCAATCTCGACTGCCGTCGCGGCCCGCTTCTTTCCAGCCCCCCTCGTCGCCCTCGTCACCCCCTTCTTGGTATCCTTTTTGGTATCCCTTTTGCTATCCTTCTTGTTCTCCTTCTTCTCCACCACAGCTGCCGCCTCTCGAAAGCCGCCGCCCCTCGCCCGCAGCCTCCTCGACGAATCCAGCTTATCCTCGTCCATCACAAGCGTCTCCATCGCCCTCGG
>Ga0255780_10003214_pt1 | contig 14331 bp, 15 predicted proteins | sample 071ome_32_FD_179978 | JGI IMG/M metagenome (GOLD analysis project Ga0255780, IMG submission 179978) | Coastal salt marsh microbial communities from the Groves Creek Marsh, Skidaway Island, Georgia - 071405AT metaG (version 2) | ecosystem: Environmental > Aquatic > Marine > Intertidal zone >... | reverse complement strand
TCAATAACAACCAATTCTTCTTGTTGGCCACCATCAAATACAACGATGTACGCCTAGTTGGTGCGCCCCCGAGCTCTATCGGTAAGTTCGGCGCGGATACGGACAACTGGGTATTTCCGCGCCACACAGGGGATTTCAGCCTGTTCCGAGTATACGACGAGAGCGGAAATGCCTTCACGCCCGCCCAACACTTGAAAGTAAATATCGCACCGCGAACACCTGGAGAATTCACCATGGTGTTCGGTTACCCAGGTCGCACTCAAGAATATTTGACGGCGGTTGAAATGGACCAATTGGTCAATGTGGAAAACGCCCGTCGCGTAGAAATCCGCGATGTTCTTTTATCCATCATGGATAGTGAAATGCGCGCTGATGCGGAGGTACAGCTCAAGTATGCTTCAAAATATGCTCGCATTGCCAACGGTTGGAAAAAGTGGATCGGTCAGATTGAAGGAGTCCAATTCTCCAAAGGCCTTGACCGCAAACGCAAGCTCGAAGCCGAATTCACGGCGCGCATTGCGACAGATGCCAACCTTTGGGATAAATACAGTGGATTGTTGAACGAAATTGCGGTGAACAACACGCAGATTGCGGAAGGTCAACTCAAACGCAACGAGTTTATCGAAACCATCTACTACGGTATGGAGTGGTTCTCATTGATGAGCCAACTGCAACGCGCGAAATCTAATGTTGATATGGACGTTGCCCTAGTTGAGTTCAATCAGAACTACAGCCGGAAGGTCAGTGAGAAAACCACCGCGGCAATGCTTTCTATGGCGTTGGTAACCTTCCCGGACCTATTGGGTGATCAGGACGAGGCGACGTTTGTAAGTACGGTTCATAATGAGATTGATGCGTTGGTAGAATTGGCCACGAAAGATGAGCCTATTGAATTAACAACAGTTGCACCTACAGCCAGCAACTTCAACACATCGGCATTCCAAGCGTTTTACGCAGTATCACCGGACAACGCCTTGTTGCAAAAAGCGACCGAACTTTCGGCCGAATACATGCGTGCATTGATGGAAGTATTTCCTGAGCGCAACTTCTACCCGGATGCCAATAGCACGCTTCGTGTGACCTACGGAAAGCTAGAAGGTGTAAGCCCTCGCGATGCCGTGTCGTATGGAACCACTACGTATTTGGACGGAGCGATGGCGAAATACAAGCCGGGCGATTATGAGTTTGATATGCCTGCGAAATTGGTCGAGTTGTACGACAACAAGGACTACGGTCAATATTCAGAAAACGGCAAGCTTCCGGTGTGTAATATCGCTTCGAATCACACCACCGGCGGAAACAGTGGATCTCCAGTGTTGAACGCTCGTGGAGAGCTCATTGGCTTGAATTTCGACCGTATCTGGGAAGGCACCATGAGTGATGTGAACTTTGATGCCAACATCTGTCGTAACATAATGGTGGACAGCCGTTATGTGTTGTTTATTATTGATAAGTTCGCTGGACAGCAGTGGTTGATTGAAGAAATGGAATTGGTCACGGATTAAACCTTTGAGAAATCCGGGCATCCAATACGAAACAGCGCCCATGAAAACTACCCCGACCATTCTCGCACTTTCGACAGCAGCATTGCTTCTAACCTCATGTGGCAAGACAGAGCCGACACCTGCTGAACCGTTCGAGGCGGTTTATGGGACTTTCGGAACGAGCATTCCCGTGGAGCCGCCGTATTCGTATTCCAGTCAAGCCCCCGCGTATATTCAAAAAGACAATAGAGGTGGAGTAGCTATAGACGATAAGAAAGCAACCTTGGGACGCGTGTTGTTTTACGATAAGGCGTTGAGCGACAATCAAACCATAGCCTGCGGTTCTTGCCATCAGCAAGCTTTTGCATTCTCGGATACCGCGCAACGCAGTGTAGGGTTAAATGGCGGTCTGACTGGACGACACAGTATGCGCCTTGTGAATAACAGGTTTGCTGTAGAGCAAAAAATGTTTTGGGACGAGCGCGCCATCGACCTTCAGGCCCAAGTAGTACAGCCCATCCAAGACCACATTGAAATGGGATTCAGTGGGACTAACGGTCAGCCTGGCGTAAGCGAATTAGTCACACGTCTTCAAAGCCTTACATACTACCGAGAACTTTTCGCTTGGGTGTATGACGGCGACAGTACCGTTACCTTGGATAAAATGGGAGAGGCGTTGACGGATTTTGTCAATTCTATTGAGAGTTATGACGCCAAGTTTGACGATGGATATACCAATCAAGCCGCTTTAACACAGCCGTTTTCGAACTATACTTCACAGGAGAATCAAGGAAAAGCACTGTTTTTAGCACCTCCTAACGTTGACGTGAACGGCATTCGCACTGGCGGTGGTGCGGGTTGTGCAGGATGTCACCAACCTCCCGAATTTGACATCGATCCTAATTCTCGGAATAATGGAGTCGATCATGTTGCCGGTGATCCGGCAAGTGCGGATTTCACCAACACCCGTTCCCCATCTTTGAGAGATGTTATAGGCCCTAATGGTCAACCCAACGGTCCCATGATGCATACCGGTGATTTTATTGAGTTTCAAACGGTCATAGAACACTATAATGAGGTCATTCCTGATGTGAATAACAATACGTTGGATTTGCGCCTCAGACGTGGACCCAATAGATTGCAACTAGAGCTAACAGCCACTGAACGCACGGCTTTAGAAGCCTTTGTAAAAACGTTGACAGGTTCAAATGTCTACACGGACGCTCGTTGGTCGGACCCCTTCTAATGTGTATAAATAGGGTGGTTTAATTCGATAGTCCGCAGTACTTTTGGTGCTTCAAGTAAAAGTACCATGAGAGATACAACCATCTTTGACTTAATCGCCCAAGAAAAACAACGCCAGATCAACGGGATTGAGTTGATCGCTTCTGAGAATTTTGCTTCCCCTCAAGTGATGGAGGCGCAAGGTTCTGTATTGACTAATAAATACGCGGAAGGCTACCCTGGCAAGCGTTATTACGGCGGTTGTGAGATCGTGGATGTCGTTGAGGAATTGGCGCGTGATCGTGCGAAGGAGCTATACGGCGCTGCATATGTGAACGTTCAGCCTCACTCAGGGTCTCAGGCTAACGCTGCAGTATATCTAGCGGTGATGAAGCCTGGTGATACAGTATTGGGCTTTGATTTGAGCCATGGTGGTCACTTGACACACGGTTCGCCTGTGAACTTCTCCGGAAAGACCTACAACGCGGAATTCTACGGTGTAGAGAAGGAAACGGGATTGTTGAACTACGATGCTATCGAGGCCAAAGCGAAGGAATGCAAGCCACGCATGATCATTGCAGGTGCGTCTGCATACAGCCGCGATATTGATTTTGCTCGTTTCCGTGAAATCGCTGATGAGGTAGGTGCCATCCTTTTAGCAGATATTTCTCACCCTTCAGGTATGATTGCCAAAGGAATCTTGAACGATCCTATGCCGCATTGTCACATTGTTACTACAACCACACACAAAACCTTGCGTGGTCCACGTGGTGGTATGATTATGATGGGCGAAGATTTCCCTAATCCATGGGGTGAAACCAACAACAAGGGTGAGGTGAAAATGATGTCAAACATCTTGGATATGGCGATTTTCCCAGGGATTCAAGGTGGTCCGTTGGAGCACGTTATTGCGGCAAAAGCGGTTGCCTACGGCGAAGCATTGACAGACGAGTTCTTCCACTATCAGCTCCAAGTAAAGAAAAACGCTGCAGCTATGGCTAAAGCTTTCGTAGACCGCGGATATGATATTATTTCTGGAGGTACGGATAACCACTTGATGTTGATTGATTTGCGCAACAAAGGCGTTACAGGTAAGGCTACAGAGCAAGCCCTCGTTCGTGCACACATCACAGCGAACAAAAACATGGTGCCGTTCGACGACAAGAGTCCGTTTACGACCTCGGGTATTCGTTTGGGAGCACCTGCGATCACCACACGTGGTTTGAAGGAAGGGGATATGGACACCATTGCTGATTTGATTGATCGCGTCGTCATGAACATGGACTCTGATGCCCATATCAAGGCAGTAGGCGAGGAAGTGGTTAAAATGATGCAAGACCGTCCATTGTTTACGTGGGAATAACGAAATTTGTGGTAAACCAAGCCAAGTTCGAATGACAAAACAATCATTAAAACGCCGCGGCTGGTTAGCCGCGGCGTTCTTTTTTACCCTATCGCTGAGTGCGCAAATTCAGTTTGAACCGGATCGGTCAATCAAAGAAACCCGGTTAGGCATCGTACGGAATACGATTTTGACGGTTGACGATGATGCAAAAGCAATTATTCAGCGTCCGTTAAACAATCCGAACCGCACGGCCAATGCGGTGAAGCTCTTTGCGCTCATCGCGACAGACTACCAAACGACCAAATACTTCCAGGAGAATATTGAGCCGTTGGATCGGTACATCACCCCATATTTATCGTTCCCTTCAATCCTCAATCAGAATTCATTCTTGCGCAAGGCAACAGGAGGGCCGGATGGGTATATTTATTTTGGGTTTACTGCCCTATACGGAGCTGGACTCATTACAGGAAACGAAAAGCTTCAAGAGGCGGGAATACTAACTACTAAAGCAGTTATTGAGTCGTATGTAGTCTCGCATCTATTGCTGAAGTCAATGGTTGGTAGACATCGGCCACAACGTGTGTTAGGTGATTTTGGTGGTTCTTCACGAGAGAGTTCATTTCCATTTGTTGAGAGCCCGTTGGACTTTTTTAATTGGCACATTAATGCTTTGGGTTCCTCGGCCTATGGGACGGGTTTTCCTTCCTACCATGCAACGATGTATTTCACCATTGCAAGTGTAACAAGCCAAGTATTTGATAACTATTGGATTCCATACACGACGATGACATTACTGTGGTGCTATAATATTGAAGGACATAATCATTGGATTAGTGAGGTCGTATCTGGGATCGTCATCGGTGAATTCATCGGCCGAGTCGTATATGAAAACTATCATACACAACGATCCAAGTCGAAAACGACGCATGAGAAAAGGCCACTTTTCAAGAAAAACATGAGCTTGGGTCAAACCTTTGGCGTGATTGGCCCATCCTTAGTTTTATCATGGTAAATACAACGAGCTTGGTATAAAATTTGAATAGTACCATCGTACATTTGAGCCTTTAAGACAGACCCTTTTGAAACACCTTTTTGTAACACTTTCAATGCTACTGGTTTTCGCTTCTTGCGAACCTACAGAGTCTACGGATACGAACACCGAGCGCTTTTACCGTTCTGGTTGGAATGTTGAATTGCATCGCGAACATGCTGCCGTAGGTCAATTAGCGGCTGCAGATGAAGATTACACCACTACATGTACCTTGACTAAAGGTGGACAGTTCATCATTAATGAAAATGCGTTAAATGACCACATGTACCAGTATTGGGGTTATTCTTGGTCTACGGACCAATTCTTCATGAACTGGGAGCAATGTGTGAATTGGCACATCAATGAAGCGGAGGATTCCATGTATCTTCAGTACAATCACTACGATTACGATCCTAATACGGGCAATAGCTTCTATTGGTTGTATGAAATGGAAATGACGAGATAAAAAAGCCGGCAGAAGCCGGCTTTTTTCATTGATTGAGTTTCTTTTTCAATTCGGACAATTCCTTTGCTAGTGCGTCAATCACTCGAAAGGTGATGATGGTCGTGGCAAGAAAGCCAACAGTCAAGATGTAAATCAAAGTTTCCATGTTCAAGTAGTGGTTTTCTTTTATAACTCATCTGAGAACTACTTGTTTTTAAAAACAAAAAAAGACTTTCAAATATGTTGGCGGTGTTTATATTTGCACCCCACGAAATGGCGAGGTAGCTCAGCTGGTTAGAGCGTCGGATTCATAACCCGGAGGCCGAGAGTTCAAGTCTCTCTCTCGCTACAACAAGAAAGCCTTGATGCACAGCATCAAGGCTTTCTTGTTGTGAAGCTTCTATATCGGAATCCAATGGTCTTTGTCGTAGCGGAAGCATGCTATCACTACTATTGTTGATATAACAGAGTGTTTGCTGGTATCGATTACGGTATCATTAGAGGTCATGTAGTTGACCGTCAATAGCAATGTTGAATCGGTTATTTTGATTCGGGCAGGCTGATGCCAAGGTTACTTTTCGTTATATTTAATCTTCAATAAACCTCGAATTATGTTTAAGAACCCATTTTCTTTTGAAGGCCGTATTCGAAGAACTGAATATGGATTGAGTTTCATTATAATGTATGTATATGCATTTTTAGTTGGAATTTTTGTTGCTGTTGTGAATGGTGGTGATGGTTTAATGTATTTAATGCTTGTACCTAGTTATTGGTTTTTGTGGGCACAAGGAGCAAAACGTTGTCATGACCTTGGACATTCGGGATGGTGGCAACTCATCCCGTTTTATGGGCTTTGGATGTTATTTGGAAACGGGGAAATTGAAAACAATGAATACGGAGAAAATCCAAAGATGGAGAGATATAGAAGGTTACAAAGTCAATATCAATCCACATCATTTAATTTGAATAAGCAGCAGGTACCGCCCCAAAAAGAAAGCGGTACAGGTGAATACCAATCAGGTGACCTTTATAATAGATAGTGATGATATATGATATTAATAAGCTGAATATCAGCTCATCACATCCTTGCTTGATCGTGTACCTTGTCGATCAAAGTTATTCTATGAATGAAAGATTTGGTGGGCCTTGGCGAAAACGCGCTGATGCTGTTGCTGAATCTATCAATGATACCATATATAATCTAGGCCTTAGTTGCTTAAGTGATAATGGATTAAAGAATAGATTTGAAGTGGCGGTCATAGGATACGGTGCTGAAAAAGACGTGGTACAAAGTGCGTGGATAGGTAATCTTCAGCGCAGTTGGGTCTGCACTATTGAGGATATATTCAACAACCCGGTGGACACAAAAAACGATAAGCCTGTCTGGATACTTCCGAAAGCTGGGCATAATACTCCTATGAACAGAGCATTTGAAAATGCTCATAGGTTATGTTATGACTGGATTAACTTCGGTAATCATTTAGAATGTCATCCACCAATTATCATAAATATCACTGATGGTGAAGCTACTGATTCAGGTACGAAATTCACTCGCCTGAAAGAGACAGTACATCATGTTAAAAATCTTAGAACCCATTATGATGCGGTAAAAGTATTTAATGTGCATATTTCATCGGATAGAGGAGGGAAAGTAGCCTTTCCGATGAGCGAGCCTACACACAATGCAGCATTTGCCTCACTCTTATATGATTTGAGCTCTGAGCTCAATACAAGTATGATTGAAAGAGCAAATGCCTTGGGATATAATATTTCACAAGGAGCAAGGGGGTATATTTTTAACGGGGATTCATCAGACTTGATTAATTTTCTAAAAATCGGTAGCGATCCGATCTAATGAAGTCGGTAGTATTTCAGATACAAAAACCGGAAAATGGTGAGTTTGCTAATATCCAGGACGCCTGCCTACTAAAGCCTGATATGGCGTTGATTGCTGATGGGGCAACACAAGGATTTCAATCAGGCCGATATGCCAACGACATTGTTAATTCAATAGGCGCATTAAAAAAAGTTAATTATTCGGAGATTGAAAAGGCCGTCATTTCTGCCAATTCTACATTCGAGGATGCAGTGATAAATTACTCAACGAATCCTGCAATTAAAGCTCTTGAGCAGACTAAATCCAAAATAGGCGGAGCTTCAACCCTTACAGCTGCTTGGTTGAGAGATGGCAAGGTTCATTATCTAAATGTTGGGGATTCGACACTGTTACTTTTCAATTCGGATCTAGAACTTAAATGGTCTTTGCACAAAAATTCGCGCGAATTAGAATCGGATGGGCTCTGGTTATCATCAAAGGACACTACAAACCTTAAAAATTCACGCCAAGGTATTATCGAGGAATATTGTGACGGGGATGTACTCGTCGTCTTAAGTGATGCTGTTGCCAAGTATATCTTAGAGTTCCAAGAAAAAATAAAAGACATCCTTAAGATTGAATCGACACAGCATTTCATTGATTGGGTTGATGGATTATGGGATGCTAAGTCTTTAGAGTTTGACGATATCACAATTGTTATTTGGTATCCGGGTAAAGAAGAATGTTCTGTTTGTATCCCATCAACAGACTTTATTCTGGAAAAGTACATTCAGGAAAGGCCCGCCGTCCTTCCGGATTATTACAATGAAGCATTTATGAAAGAATTCAATCAATTAAAAAGTGATTTTAACCGACTATTGAGTCGTGTTAATGAACTCGAACGCAGACAGTATAATCTAAAGAAATCCATTCTCATCGTTTCAGCTGTTTTGATCGGTTTAGGATTATACCTGAATAGAGATATTGTCTTTACCGAGACACAAGAAGTCTTAGATTCATTTAAAGAAGCATTTAAGCCGTCCGAAGAATCTAACTCAGGTGAGCCCATAGATAGTCTAGGGGCTTCCTTTCAGGATTCAATGAATTCTTTAGTAGATAGCCTTGGAGTTCATGGTGCTGATAGTCTTGATTTAGTTGCTGGAGATTCAACCGTAAATGATTAAAAAATGATTAGTGCTTCGGCCATTGATCGCATTATTCGTTCAGAAGGGAACAAGTTATTTAAGACCCTGGGGGATTATAATTTTTTGCCTAGTAGAGAACGCCCTATTCGCATGTATCTGCATGGAGTAGGGGCCTTCGCAGCTATTTTGAAAGCGGAGTATCAGGGAGAATACAAAGCAATTCGTTGCTTTTTTGACCAAAAACGCGCTCTAGAACTACGGTTTAATAGGCTTTCCCAACTCAATTTCCCTTTTATTTTAAAGTTTCGGTATTTACCTGCTGAACTTTTGATTGAAGAGCAATACGTGAATGTTCTTGAAATGGAGTGGTATGATGGGATTCCTATAAACAAATTTGTGGCTTCCCATCGCGGCAAAAAAGCTGTGTTATCGGCGCTTCAAAATGAACTAATAAAGGTTCATCAGGAGCTTGAGGAATTAGGATTTGCCCATGGTGATTTACAAGCGGGTAATATCTTGGTTAAAAGGGTCCAAAGCGGTCTAGAATTAAAGCTTATTGATTATGATTGCTTTTTCATACCAGAATTAACGGGGGAGATTGCGCCGGAAAATGGCCATACCAGTTATCAGCATCCAAAACGCACGTTGCAAGATTATAACCATAGAATTGATCGTTTCTCTGTTCTAATATTATTGAATGGCATTGAAGTTGCAAAATGGCGCCCAGAATTATGGGAGGAAAGTCATGGGTTCAATGATGGGGACAATTTTCTGTTCAGAGGGTTTGATTTTATAAATCTGGATTCCCCAATATGGAATCTTCTAGAGAATGTTCATCAAAATGTTTCAGAATACACTAATCGGATAAAGCTCCAGCTGTTAAGTTCAGAAGTTACAGGGGAGTCAGTGGTAGATTTTTATAAGAACCTGCCAATAGATGAGGATATACATCTGGACGATTGGTATGAAGTATTCGAAACTCCGATGCCTCCTCCGCCACCAACTCCACAATTACCGCCAACTCCTCCGCCACCACCACCGATACCACCACAACCTACTGAACCTCCGGCGACTTCAGAGATATCTGTGGATAATAAATCTATTCGCGAATCGTCGCTACTTAAACCAGAAGCTGATTCATTTCTTATTGAATCAGATTTAAAGTCGGCCATGGTGTATAACTCTTTATTGCAGCCAATAGGTCCAGTACCTCTTTACTTATCAATAAGTGAATGGGATGGAAAAATAATTATTGTTAAAGCCAATGATTCCATGCATCGGATTGCATTAACCGCTGAAACGCTTAATTACCGTGTGTGATGGATAAAAGTTTCTTATTCAAAATAGACGGTCAGGTATTAGGGCCATATACCCTAGATGAAATAAAAATACTTGGAGTAACAGGTTCTACATTAGTTCTGTGTCCAAAATCTTCTAATTGGTTGCCATTGAGTATGTGCCCTGAGCTTTACAAGGAATTTCTTGCCACCAAGACCTTTGAAGAAGTGCCACAAGTCACTCAAGACCTTGGATACGATTTTCATGTATATAGTAAGCCTTCACCTACCAAAAGGCATCCAAGCAGTTATATTGCATTAGGATTTGTGTCGTTGTTTGCTTTATTGACAATATTCTTATCCATTCGACACTTCACGGAAATTTCTGATTATGATGATGCTGAATTAGACGAGACCATTCGTCAAGCGGCCATTCCCTCGGATGAAAATTTTCATCCTTACCTTAATGAATTCTACGCAATACTTGATGAGCATCAAATCACGTACTCGAAACCGTCGAAAGTAATAATTGAATTTGCTGAATTATCCGTTATTGGAGAGGAGTTTCTGGGTATTGCCGTAGGATTTGAAAAAGAAGATAGAATAGAGATTTATATTGATTACGATTCTTGGATAGATATGAGCAAGGATACAAGGAAGTTGTTGATGTTTCATGAATTGGCCCATGATGTGTTGAACGCAGAGCATTCACCATATTTACCAGCATACGAAGACGCTCTTATGTATCCCGAAATGGATGCTGAGCATACTCTTACATATCAAGAGGTTGATCAAATTATGGAAAGGTTTTGCGAGGATCAACAAAGTGGGGGGTTTAACCACTGGTATTATGGCATCTTACGCTTTTTCTTCTAGCATGAACCTAGTTTATTTGTTAACTTCATCTAAACAATAAAATTATAACCATTATGGTCACAACAGGAGACTTAAAACAGAATTACGATGTACTCGGAATCGTAGGTACAACCGTAAACGATCAAACAACTGTCCAAGGTAAAGGAGGCTGCGGAGGAAGTACAACCACCATCAGTAACAGTTGATGTGAATACTACCTATCAAAAAGGTGCAGATGAATTATTAAAACTAGCTATGGCAAAAGGTGGTGATGCAGTTGTATATGCCACGTTTGACTATCGAATTGCTATCCGAGGCACAGGTAACTTGGCGAAACAAGTTAAAGAATTGTTCTGCTATGGTACGGCTGTTAAACTTAGGTCTTAGCATAAGCTGTATAGCTATAATCAAGGCCTATAAGGCAATTCTCAGTAAAAGAATAAAGCGAAACTGCATTTATGAAAAAACGTGTTCATCTCGCTCTATTGATATTTTGAGGAAAAATACATCCTTCTTGGAACAATTAAGTATGATAAGGTTGCAAATAAGTGGGTGTAAAATCACTCAAATTATTCCTCAGAGTGATTCGAATACTTGGTATGTAATTAATGGGAATGGGGATCGCGTTGAAGCCGTTGACTTAAACCATCATACTCGCTTAGACATTTCTCAAACTATAAAGTCTGTTAGGGAATAGGATCATTGTTATCAAACCGTGCCTCCTATTTCTTAATTGGCTTGTGGTTATTTGTAATATCAATCAAATCTATATCCCTATGGTAATTGCCCAGGTAGGTAGTACTGCAGTTTTACCCCACCAAGTTTGTCTTCCCACACCAAGTTCACTACAAATGAAAGTTGGTCAAAAAATACTTCCATATAGTTATTTTAAATCCAGCGGCGTTAATAGGTATAATTTATGATTCGTATTTGAGATTATATTTATTCTTCAATGAAGTCTAGGTCTCGCCCAAAGGTTTCGTCTAAACCAGAGATAGCCCAATACGTAATCACCATAACTATAATCGCCGTAGCAATGCCGCTATTAACATAGTTCAAGTAACTCCCAAGGCCAATAAAAACAGCCGAAATACCATTTAATGAACCTCTTGCCATATTAGGAATGGTTGTAGCAGCTGTAGCGCGTAAATTTGTCCCAAAGTTTTCTGCTCCTATAGTTACAAATACTGCCCAGAATCCTGTTCCAAAGCCCATTATTCCAGTAGAAATATACAGTTGAAGAGGGGTGGTTGAAGTGAAGAATACGAGCATACCAATCATTGTGATTCCATAAAAAACATGCAAAGCTTGCTTACGGGATCGTAAGTATTGTGAAAGGAGACCAATAACTACATCTCCGACGGCTATAGCGGAATAGGAAATCATAATTCCGATGCCAGGGTCTATTGTGCCGATAATACCTAACTGACTCGCAAACTTAGGGGAGAAAGTGATGAGTATGCCTACTACAAACCAAGTAGGAAGTCCTATCAAGATACTCCTCAAATAGCGCATGAACCTTTCACGCTTATTAAACAGCATTAGAAAATTACCGCGAACAATTTTGGTATTCTTCTCCATTTTCTCAAATAAACCACTTTCGAAAACACTCAGTCGGAGTAGAAGTAAAGCTAATCCTAGACCTCCACCGATGAAGTAGCACGTACGCCAATCAAACCATTGAGCAATGAAATAGGCAAGCACTGCACCCGTTAATCCTATACCGGCTACGATGGAGGTGCCAATACCGCGCTTTTCCTTTGGTAATAACTCTGATACTAAGGTTATACCCGCCCCCAATTCACCAGCAAGACCTATGCCTGCAATAAAACGAATGATTGCATATTGTGTTCCAGTTTCGACTAATCCATTCAAAATATTTCCGATGGAATAGAGCGCTATGGACAAGAACAGAACTTTGGTGCGACCTAATCTATCTCCTAACACACCCCATAAAATCCCTCCGAGTAACAATCCAAACATTTGAGTGTTCAGTATGAGAAGGCCCACATCGTCTACATTTTGTACTCCGATATCCTCAAGTGATGGAATCCGAATTATACTGAAGAGGAGTAAGTCATAGATGTCGACAAAATAGCCCAATGCGGCTACCCAAATGATTACTTGTGAAAATATGGATGTCTGTTGTTTCATGGGGAGAGTTGCAATGATGCATTGAATTTAACAAAATCAGCTAAACACTTGGAATTTTGCCCTACCGTGTTATATTGCAAACACGATACAACTATCATGGATAAAGAAAAATTTGAATTAGAATTTCCTCTACGTGCATCACCAAAAATGCTCTTTCCATTTCTGAGTACTCCCTCGGGTTTAAGTGAATGGTTCTGCGACGACGTGAATTCACGAACGGAGGTTTTTACATTTTTTTGGGACGGCTCTGAAGAACAAGCTCGATTGTTAAAAAAGCAACAAGATAAAATGGTCAGATTTAGATGGCTAAATGATGATGAGGATGGCCTAGACTGTTATTTTGAATTCCGAATAGAGGTAGATGCTATTACACATGATACTTCAGTAATTGTGACAGACTTTGCTGAAGCAGATGAAGTAGAGGAGGCCAAGCAGCTTTGGGAAAGCCAGATACACGAATTACAGCACATTATCGGCGCTTAATGAAGAGCATACCTTATTTCAGTATACCCGCATTCCTTTTTATTATGGTCTGCGGGATTTTTTTATCCTTCTTCCCAGATAAAATCGAGGCCCAATTAGCCTTGCACAACAACTGGTATTCACCAAGAGGCTATACCTGGATGGGATACATTACGGGTTGGGGCGAGGGCCCCATGTTCATCATAGTTATTCTCTTATATGTTTGGAAGAAATCATGGTGGCGTGCTGTGGAGTTCTTAGCAGCTGGATTGTTATCAAGTTTGTTGGTCCAATTATTAAAGAAGCTCGTCTTTGCACCGTCACCGCGGCCTATGGGGGTTATTGAGTGGAGCCAAACACAATTGGCCACTGATATAGAACTTCCGCTACAATTCGCTTTTCCGAGCGGTCATACAACCACGGCTTTCGTTTTTTTTACCCTCATAGCCTTGCATTGGCGCCGTCCTGCCATACAAGTTTTTGCCGCCTTTTGTGCTATTGCTGTGGCGGTCTCCAGAGTATACCTGATGGCACATTGGATAACCGATGTAATGGCGGGAGCATTGTTGGGAATGAGTATTGCCTTGGTGGTGAGTGCCATTTCTAAAAGGGTACAAAAAAAGCCGCTCACCCAAGGGTAAGCGGCTCGCTACTAGTGTGGAACGGGATTATAGTTCCAATTTCTTTTTCATTGACTTCGCAATAGAATCTTTGTGCATCATCACGCTGATGGTCTTCAAGCGCACATAGCTTTCTGACGCATACAAATATCCTGGACGGTAATCATTAGGGATATCACCCCAAGAGTTCTTGATGATGTAGAAAAGGTTACCCTCTTGATCTTTTACCATTCCTTGAATGACCATACCGTGGTCGTCTTGGGTGAGGTAGTTGTCGTATTGCTCTTGGCGCATTTCTTGATCGATGACGGCTTCCTCGTGGGGGGCACTGTACACAGCTTGCGCTTCTTCTGAAGACATGTCGTTCCAGCTCTGGTTGGGCATTACAGCGATACCGTTTTTGATAGAGAAGCCTTTGTCGCTGACATCACAAGCCCAAGCTACGGGGTAGCCTGCCTCGAGAGAGGTGTTTAT
>Ga0255780_10003207_pt1 | contig 14359 bp, 9 predicted proteins | sample 071ome_32_FD_179978 | JGI IMG/M metagenome (GOLD analysis project Ga0255780, IMG submission 179978) | Coastal salt marsh microbial communities from the Groves Creek Marsh, Skidaway Island, Georgia - 071405AT metaG (version 2) | ecosystem: Environmental > Aquatic > Marine > Intertidal zone > Salt... | reverse complement strand
GAACACATGCCCGGAACCCGTGCCAAACGCCGCGAGAATATCGCTGACCTCTGAGCGAATGCGCTCGGGCGACGCGTTTAGCAGCGTCGGATCCATGTTGCCCTGAAGACAAACCCGGTCCCCAACGCGCGCACGCGCCTCGGCGATACTGGTCGTCCAATCGAGTCCGACAGCATCTGCACCGCAATCTGCGATGGCCTCCAGCCACTGCCCCCCGCCTTTGGTAAACACAATCACCGGCACACGACGGCCCTCGGCCTCGCGCGGTAATTGCTCGATGATCTCACTCATATATCGAAGCGAAAACTCACGATAAGCGTCGTGGCTCAGAGACCCACCCCAGGTATCAAAAATTTGCAGCGCCTGCGCACCGTTGCGCACCTGTTCCGCGAGATACACCGCCACCGACTTGGCGAGCTTTGATAACAACTGGTGCATGATCGCCGGCTCGTTAAAAGCCAGCGACTTTACCTTGGCAAAATCTTTACTCGAACCGCCTTCAACCATATAGGTCGCGAGAGTCCAGGGACTGCCCGCAAAACCGATCAGCGGTACGCTCCCCTTCAATTCCTTTCGAATCAGTGCAACCGCATCCATCACGTAACCGAGCTCGTGAGCGGCACGGTCGGGATCAAGCGCTGCAATCTCGGCCGCCGATGAAATGGGTCGCTCGAAGCGTGGGCCCTCGCCCTCTGAAAAATACAGGCCAAGGCCCAAAGCATCGGGCACGGTCAAAATATCTGAGAAGAGAATCGCCGCGTCCATCGCGTAGCGTCTGAGCGGCTGCAGCGTGACCTCGCAGGCCAACTCGGGGTTGGTGCAGAGCCCCATGAAACTGCCGGCCTGCGCACGGGTCTCGCGGTATTCGGGGAGATACCGCCCCGCCTGCCGCATCATCCAGAGTGGGGTACGGTCCACAGGCTCGCGCATTAGGGCGCGAAGGAACCGGTCATTTTCCAAGCTGACCATGCTATCGACTCACTTTTTTGTTTTTTGTCAGAGGCGCAGCAAGGTCAGATGACCCCCGCTGTGCCCCTTCCCGGCTTATACGCCGAGATAATCCAATATACCTTCCGCGGCCTGGCGACCTTCCCATATCGCCGTCACCACCAGATCCGATCCGCGTACCATATCACCCCCAGCAAAAATCTTGGGGTTCGCGGTCTGGAACTTAAAGGCCTGATGCTCGGGTGCGATCACGCCATCCCAGTCGTTACAGGTCACGCCGACATCCGAGAACCAGTCTGCGGGATCCGGCTGAAAACCAAACGCCATGATGATGGCATCGGCCTCGATCACGACTTCGCTGCCGGGAACGGCCTCCGGGCGCCGACGGCCTCCGGCATCGGGTTCACCGAGCTGGGTCTCAACGACTTTGACGCCGATTGCCTCACCAAAGTAGTCCATGATCTCAACGGGCTGTCGGTTAAAGAGAAACTGCACGCCTTCTTCCTTGGCGTTTGCCACTTCGCGGCGCGAGCCGGGCATATTTTCTTCATCGCGACGATAAACACAGTAAACACGATCCGCCTGCTGCCGCACGGCAGTGCGCACACAGTCCATCGCCGTATCACCGCCACCCAATACCACCACGGTCTTTTCTTTCAGATCTATGTACTCGCCGGGGTCGCGCGGGTAGTCCATTTTTTCATTCACATTAGCGATCAAGTAATCGAGCGCCTTGTAAACGCCCGGCAGATCCTCGCCAGGGAAGCCGCCTTCCATCGCCTTGTAAGTCCCCATGCCGAGAAAGACCGCATCGTAATCCGCCAGCAGCTCATCAATCGTGATGTCTCGGCCAATTTCGGTATTCAGGCGGAACTCGATGCCCATACCCTCAAAAACCTCGCGCCGGCGCTCCATGACCTGTTTTTCCAGTTTGAACTGTGGAATGCCAAAGGTTAGCAAGCCGCCGATCTCCGGGTAACGATCAAAAACGACAGCCTTAACGCCGTTGCGCGTCAGTATGTCAGCGCACCCGAGGCCCGCTGGACCGGCACCAATAATGGCGACTTTTTTGTCTGTGGGAATCACTCCCGACAGGTCGGGTCGCCAACCCATCGCCAGAGCCGTATCCGTAATGTACTTCTCCGAGTTGCCGATGGTCACGGCACCAAAACCGTCGTTTAACGTGCATGCACCCTCGCACAGGCGATCTTGGGGGCACACTCGCCCGCAAACCTCGGGGAGCGTATTGGTTTGATGACTGAGTTCCGCCGCCTCAAACAAATTACCCTCGGCCAGCAACTTCAACCAGTTAGGGATGAAGTTATGGACCGGGCACTTCCACTCGCAGTAGGGGTTGCCGCACTCAAGACACCGGTGTGATTGTTCCACTGCCTGAGTCTGAGTATAGGGATCATAGATTTCTACAAAGGCTTCGGTGCGCGTCTCCATGTCTTTCTTACCGGGGTCTTTCCGGTCGACATCGAGAAACTGAAACGGGTTCGCTAAACGCGTGCTCATACTCTGATCTGCCTCAGTCCGTATCGCGCAATCGCGAGAGAAGCTGATTGATATCTGCGGCCTTTGGCTTCACTAGCCAGAACTTACCGACATAGTCTTCAAAGTTCTCAAGCAAGTGCGCACCCCACGCCGAGCCGGTCTCCTCGACAAATTCGCGAATATTGTCACGCAGGAAGTGGCGATGCGCCTCCATGGATTCTGCCGCTACGCGGTGGATCTCCACCAACTCACTGTTGTAGCGGTCGATAAACGCACGGTCCTCATCAAGCACAAACGCCAGGCCGCCGGTCATGCCTGCACCAAAGTTGACGCCCGTGGGGCCGAGCACGGTCACCAGACCGCCGGTCATATACTCACAGCAATGGTCGCCAGCCCCCTCAATGACCGCATGGGCACCAGAGTTACGGACCGCGAACCGCTCTCCCGCCACGCCGGCCGCGAACAGCCGACCGCCGGTCGCGCCATACAGGCAGGTGTTACCAATAATGCTGGTCTTGCGGCTCTCAAAGCGGCTGCCCGGGGGCGGCGAGACCACTAACTTGCCGCCTGCCATTCCCTTGCCGACATAATCGTTGCAATCGCCCTGTAAATACATGTGCAAGCCACCGGCATTCCACACGCCGAAACTTTGCCCCGCGGTGCCCGTCAAATGAACGGTGATGGGGTTCGACTCCATGCCAGTATTGCCGTGTCGCTTCGCAATTTCTCCGGACAGGCGAGCACCGATCGAGCGGTCACAATTGGTGATCGTGTATGAAAACTCACCACCACTCGCGGCCTCGATTGCCGGCAGCATGTCGGCCAGCATCTGACTGGATTTCTCAGCGGTGTCGAAGGGGTCGTTACTCGCAACCTGACAAAACTGCGGTTGATCCGCGGCATCTTCGTCGACCCATAAAATGGGATCCAGATCGAGACTCTGCTGCTTCGCTGTCTCACCGGGCAGTCGCTCGAGAAGATCGACTCGACCGATCAGCTCCTCAAGAGACCGCACGCCCAGCCGGGCTAGCCATTCGCGGGTTTCGGTGGCGACGAAAGTAAAAAAGTTCACTACCCGCTCCACATCACCGACAAAGTGCGTTTGACGAAGCTGCGCATTCTGCGTTGCCACCCCGGTGGCACAATTATTCAGATGACAGATACGCAGGTATTTACACCCCATCGCCACCATGGGCGCCGTGCCAAAGCCGAAGCTCTCCGCCCCCAAAATGGCGGCTTTCACCACATCAAGACCGGTCTTCATGCCGCCGTCGGCCTGCAGACGAACCTTGCCCCGCAATCTGTTGCCGCGCAGCGTCTGCTGAACCTCGGCGATACCGAGCTCCCACGGCGACCCCGCGTAGCGAATCGAGGTGATCGGGCTGGCGGCCGTACCACCGTCGTAACCCGAGATCGTAATCAAGTCGGCGTAGGCTTTGGTCACACCCGCCGCAATCGTGCCCACCCCAGGCTCTGATACAAGCTTGACTGACACCAGCGCGTCTGGATTAACCTGTTTGAGGTCGAATATCAGCTGCGCCAGGTCTTCAATAGAGTAAATATCGTGATGCGGTGGCGGCGAAATCAGCGTCACGCCCGGAACGGAGTAACGCAGTCGGGCGATCAGGTCATTCACTTTACCGCCCGGCAACTGCCCGCCCTCACCCGGCTTCGCACCCTGCGCCACCTTAATCTGCAGCACCTCGGCGTTGACCAGATAATGCGGCGTCACGCCGAATCGACCGGAGGCAATTTGTTTTATTTTCGATACCCGATTGGTACCGAAGCGCGCGGGGTCCTCGCCTCCCTCGCCACTATTGGATCGGGCGCCGATTTGATTCATGCCCATAGCTAGGGCTTCGTGGGCCTCGGGTGACAGAGCACCGAGAGACATCCCCGCGGAGTCGAAGCGCCGCAGGATATCCTCGATTGGCTCTACCTCATCCAGCGGGACCGGCGATTCGGCGAGTCGTAGCGTCAGCAGATCACGAAGCGCCGCCACCGGGCGGTCATTGCAGTGGCTCGCGTAGCGTTGATAGTCACTGTAGTCGCCGCTGACAACCGCCGCCTGAAGACTCATGACTACATCGGGGTTATAAGCGTGATACTCACCACCGTGCACATACTTCAGGAGGCCGCCTTGATCGAGGCCTTTGCGGCGGGATCGAGCACGGCTAGCGACCTGCCACTGATCCTTCTCAAGCTGATCTAGGGACAGACCGCCAATACGCGATGTCACACCGGCGAACGCGATATCGACCAGCTCCGCGTCCAGGCCGATAGCTTCAAATAGCTGTGCGCCACGGTAGGAGTTAACTGCCGAGATGCCCATTTTGGACATGATCTTTAGCAGCCCCTTATTAATGCCCTTTCGGAAGTTTTTCTGGCACACCTGAGGGTCGCCTAGCAGTTCACCACGAGCCAGCAGGTCCTCGATAACGCTGTAGGCCAGATAGGGATAGATCGCGGTCGCGCCGAATCCTAGCAAACAGGCCGCGTGATGCGAGTCGCGTGCACTACCCGACTCAATGACCAAATTGCACTCGGCACGCAATCCCACGCGGATCAGGTGATGATGCACCGCGCCCGTAATCAGTAAGCTGTGCAAAGGAACGCGCGTCTCACCGATACCACGATCGGAAAGAATCAAAATATTGTTGCCATCGCGCACCGCAGCTTCCGCGCTCGAGCAGACGGCTTCGAGGGCCTGCCGCATATTGGCCTCAGACGGGTCATAGGTTGCGTTAATGACCGCACTGCGGAACCCTTCCTCGTCCAACGCCACAATCGTCTGGAACTTCGACTGGGACAACAGTGGCGAGGTCAATCCAATGCGGCGGGCGTGTGCCTCAGACTCGGTAAAGATGTTCCGCTCGGGGCCCAAATCGACCTCCAGCGACATCACAATCGACTCTCGAAGAGGGTCAATGGGCGGGTTCGTCACCTGGGCAAATTTCTGCCGGAAATAATCGTAAAGAGACCGCTCCTGCCGCGAGAGTACCGCCATGGGCGTATCGTCCCCCATGGAGCCCACCGCTTCGTTGCCCGACTCGGCCAAGGGGCGCAGCACCTGGTCGCGCTCCTCGAAGCTCACTTGGAACATTTTTTGATACGTACTCAGCTCGGCACCCGCAATTGCAGCGACGGCCTCACCCACAAAGCTGCCCTCGATAAGCCGCGCTTGCTGCCTCAACCACTGCTTATAGGGCTGGCGCGTCTTGAGAAGCTCGTCGATATCCTTAGTGTGCAGGACTTTGCCCTCCTGCGTATCAATCACCAATATCTGCCCGGGGCCAACACGACCTTTCGCAATGACCTGCTCTGGCTGATAGCCATGCGTACCGACTTCGGAGGCAAGGGTAATAAAGCCATCATCCGTTGTGACCCATCGCGCTGGACGAAGGCCATTTCGGTCCAGTAGACAACAGGCATAGCGACCGTCGGTCAGCACAATACCCGCCGGACCGTCCCACGGCTCCATATGCATCGCGTTATATTGGTAAAACGCCTTGAGATCGGGATCAATGCCCTCGATGTTCTGCCAGGCTGGCGGTATGAGCATGCGCAATGCGCGCGGCAGTTCCACGCCACCCGTGGTCAGCAGCTCGAGCATATTATCCAGGCTGGAGGAGTCGGAACCCTCGGTGTTTACCAGCGGGGTGAGCTCCTCGAGGCCCGGCAATAGCGGTGATTCCAGCTTGGAAGTGCGGGCACGGGACCAACTGCGATTGCCCTCGATGGTATTGATCTCACCATTGTGGGCGAGCATGCGGAAAGGCTGCGCCAGTGGCCACCGCGGCAGGGTGTTGGTCGAAAAGCGCTGGTGAAAAACGCAGATCGCCGTCTCAAGGGTCGGGTTATGGAGGTCTGGATAAAACCGCGCGAGATCCGCAGGCATCACCAGTCCTTTGTAGGAGACCACGCGATCAGAGAGGCTGCAGATATAAAAATCCGAATCGTCAGCCAACGCCATTTCCGCGCGACGGCGCGCAATGAACAGCTTGCCCAGACAGTGGGCATGATCAATCCCCGCCGCATCAACAAAAATTTGCTCTATGCGTGGCAGCTGATTGAGCGCGATTTCACCACAAACGCTGGGGTCGACCGGCACCTCGCGCCAGCCAAATACGGCCAAGCCCTGCTCGACAAGGGCGTGCTCCATCGCCGTGCGCGCCGCCTGCTGACGGCCCGCATCCTGACTCATAAACACCATGCCAACCGCGTAGTGATCGCCAAGATCCGCGCCCAAGGCCGCTTTCGCCTCGGCTCTCATAAACGCGTCTGGCATCTGCAACAACAGGCCACAGCCATCGCCCGTGCGACCATCCGCGGCAATGCCACCGCGGTGCGTCATACAAGTCAGCGACTCGATCGCTGTTTGCAAAAGTCGATGACTGACCTCGCCTTCAATGTGGGCGATCAGACCGAATCCACAATTGTCCCGGAATTCTTCGGGGCGGTAGAGACCGCGCGGGGCCGCCGACCGACGATCGACCGCGCCCACTTCCAGACCATGAATCATAATACGTTTCGCTGTGAACCGGCTCATGTGGCCGGAAAAGCCGCCCTTGCGGGGTTACATCAAAAGGGGCCGTAGTTTACACATCCGAGTGGAGGCGCTCAATTAGCGCGATCTTCGGCGATCAGGCTTCGATTGCGTCCGCAATGTCTTGCTCTGACACGCCGTCCGTGAACAAGGCACGCCCCAGACCCTCCAGCAAAATATAGCGAACTTTGCCGGCAGAGACCTTTTTGTCGCTCGACATGGCTGCCATCAGGTCGCGAACACCCACCCCCGATGGCAGCGCTGTGGGTAACCCGACCGATTCGTTAAATGCAATCAGGTCGGCGACCACATCCGGGTCGAGGTGGCCACGCAATGCCGAGATCCGCGCAGCCACCACCATGCCCGCGGCAACGGCCTCGCCGTGCAACCAATCGCCGTACCCTTGAATGCGCTCTATCGCATGCCCAAAGGTATGCCCGAAGTTGAGATGGGCGCGGACTCCGCCCTCGCGCTCGTCCTCGGCAACGACAGACGCCTTAATAGCGCAACTTCGCTCGATAGCCTGAGCCAATGTGTCGCTATCACGGGATTTCAGCGCACCCACGTTCGCCACCAGCCAGGCGAAAAACTCGGCGTCGCGAATCAGCCCGTACTTGATCACCTCCGCGAGGCCCGCCGCAAATTCTCGCTCGGGTAAAGTAGAGAGCGTCTCGAGGTCGATGATGACCTTGATCGGCTGATGAAATGCGCCAATCAGGTTCTTACCCTTGACGTGGTTGATGCCCGTCTTGCCGCCGACTGACGAATCAACCTGCGCCAACAAAGTGGTCGGCACCTGTACAAAGTCTGCACCGCGGAGAAAGCACGCTGCGGCGAAACCCGTCATGTCACCTACGACGCCGCCACCGAGTGCGATAAACAGACTCTGGCGTTCATGCCGATCTGCGAGCGCCGCATCGAGAATCTGCTGAATAGACCCCATGTGCTTGTGCTGCTCACCCGCCGGCAACACGATCTCGGTCAGTCGCCCGTCGTCACCGAGCGCCGCTTTGACTGCGGTCGCATAGTGTGGCGCGACGTGCTCGTCGGTCACCAGTACGACGCCGCGACCCTTTGTGAAAGCCTGCCATTCGGGTGCGCTCCCCAGCAGGCCACGACCAATCTCGATGGTATAGCTACGATCTGGACTCGATCCGGCCAAATCAACGTGCACAGTGTGAAGATGTTGCGGCATAACAATCGCCTGGTTAAAACGCGGGCCTCGTAGCTCAGGGAACCAAACTACGCTCCTTGAGTTGTCGCTGGATCTGCAAGGCAATCTTACGCGCACTGCCCGCTCCGGCGGAGATGATGACATCTGCAAGCGCCCTGTAAAGAGGCTCCCGCTCAGCCATTAACCTATTCAACGTCGCTCTGCGGTCGCCTTGCTGCAATAACGGGCGCCCTTCGCCGGTCCCCGTTCGCTGAACCTGTTGTGCGACACTGACATCGAGATAAATGACGACTCCGGAAGACGACATCAGCGCCCGATTCTCTTCAGCAAGAATCGCGCCGCCACCGGTGGCAATGACCACGCTCTCTCGCTCTGCGAGATCTCTAAGAACCGCGGTTTCTCGGCGCCGGAACCCCGCTTCTCCCTCGACATCAAAGATCCACGGAATGTCTGCACCGCAGCGGGTTTCGATCTCAGTATCGCTGTCGATAAAATCGCGGGACATCAAAGTGGCGAGCTGCTTACCCACCGTCGATTTGCCAGACCCCATAGGCCCGACAATGAACACTCGAAGAGGCGCGTCCTCGGCCACGCTGAAACCGATCAGTTCACCAGCGCTTCAGAGAGAATTCTGGGCGTGATGAAAATTAAAGTCTCGGTCTTCTGTCGCGTATTGGCCGTGCTCTTGAACAGGTTGCCGAGGTAAGGAATATCTCCCAGAAGCGGAACCTTCTCGACTTTGACCAGCTCTTCATTCTTGAACACTCCACCCAGCACAACTGTTTCGCCATTGCCCACCAACACCTGCGTGGTCAGCTCAGTGGTATCGATCGTTGGAATCAGGCCGCCGTTACCACTTGGGACCAGATCTCCCACCGAGTCCTGATTCACAACCAGGTCGAGCAAAATACGATCATCGGGGGTAATAGAGGGTATGACAGCGAGCGAAAGCACCGCCTCCTTGAATGCGGTCGTGGTGGCCCCCGAGGCAGCGCCCTCCTGATAGGGAATTTCAGTACCCGATTTCATAATTGCCTTTTGTTTGTCGCCGGTAATGACTCTGGGCTGTGATACCACCTCGCCCTCACCCGAAGCCTCCAGCGCTGACAGTTCCGCCGTCAAAAAGAGATCCGAGGAGGTAAAGCCGACGGCAAACCCCGAGGTCGCCTCCGCCACACCCAAATCAACAAAAGGCGCTGTTGGTGCTTCCACCAGACCACCACTAATCATTTGGTTGTTCAGGCTGGTGATGCTGGCCGTATTGCCCGCAACCGACGTGAATTTGTCGCCCGAAACATTGAGGTAACCACCGCCCCAGCGGATGCCCAGCTGCTCATCGAGATTGGAGGAAGCGATCACGATGCGGGCCTCAATCATGACCTGACGAATCGGAATATCGACCTTCTCGATAAGCTCGCGGATTTCAGCCAGCTTGGCCGCCGTATCCGTGACCACAATGGAATTGGTTCGCTCGTCCACGACAACTGACCCTCTCTCGGATATCAGCGAGCCACCTTCTTCGGAGCCGGCCTCAAAAAGGTCCACGACATTGATCGCCTTGGCATAGCGAATCCGGATGAATTCAGATTGTAGCGGTGCCAACTCGGCCAGCTGCTTATTAGCCTCAATTTCTTGCCGCTCACGCTCGGCGATTTCCTTTGCCGGCGCAACCATCAATACATTGCCAATCTGGCGGCTATCGAGTCCACGGGTTTTCAGCACCAAATCGAGTGCCTGGTCCCAGGGTACATTTTGCAGGCGCAAGGTGATGCTGCCTGTCACGGAATCCGACGCCACCAGATTGAGCTCGGTGAAATCAGCGATAAGTTGGAGCACAGCGCGGACTTCAATATTTTGGAAGTTGAGCGAAATTCTATCGCCGACATAATCGAACTCGTTCAGCCGCTCTCGCTTTTCCTCTTCAGTTAAGGCAGCAACCGCAAGGATGTATTCGTTGCCCGTTTGGTAAGCCAGGTAGTCATAAAGGCCATTTGCACGCAGGTGAATTCTCGCGCCGCGCTCTGTGGTACTGACGTCGACACCCTGCACTGGTGTTGCAAAATCGGTGACGTCGAAGCGCCTGATGAGCGACTCCTTCACATTGGTATCCATGAACTGCAGCGTAATGTTGCCGCCCTCGCTAAAGATACTGGCATCGACCGAGGGATTGCTGAGACTCAGGATCAACAGACCTTCGCCATCAGGCGAACGTTGAAATCTGAGATCGTTGATCTCCGAAACGACACGCTCGACTCGATTGGCGTCGGCCCTCAAGATGTCGGTCGTGCTACTGGTGGTGACCTGATCGGCGTTATCGTGCCCGATCTGCAGCGCCAGCTGTCGGCCCGAGACCTGACTCTCGAAGGGCACGAGCTCGACAAGGTTTACGATCATTCGAGTGCGATCGCCAGACTCCAACACCATGACGCTACTTGCGTTAGCCTGCGACAGCACGTAGCGTTTTTCGGGAAGCCCACTGCGGGTATTCGGGAAGTCGAGCACGATCCTCGCCGGGTCCTCGATGGTATAGCTTTCGATATCAGCGGAAGGCGCCTCATCAAAGGTCAAGCGAATCTCCAATGCGGATGCTGACAGCGCAGTCAGCTCTATGTCCTCGATCACCGCAGACTGAGCGGCCAGTGCAACAGAGCATAAGACTACAAAAGCAAAGACTTTCAATTGGCTAATTACATGGCTCACTTGAAGTTTCCTCTACGCTAACGTAACGAAGATCCTAATTGGGATCATTCCGCCGAGAGCTCGATAATTCTGGGGCGCTCGACCCACCCATCCTTAGTACCATCTGGCACGATTTCCACGACTGAGACGAAATTGGGCCCCAGTTGAGTCACTTTCCCGTGATCTCGGCCCAAGAAATTTCCTAGCGTAATCCGATGGATTCCTCCCTCGGCATCTTTGATCAGGGCCCACTCGATGGCACCCCGCCGCAAGGACCCTACCAGCTGTAGCGAATCAAAAGTAAAGGTTTCTAACAATTCTCGTGGGCGGCTCAAATCAGGCTTTACAACGGCACGCTTGTCTCGCGTTACCTGATCGTCAACGTCCAGAGGGCGGTCAAAGGGGCTCCGCTCAGTCGTTGCCGCATAGGCGAATGGCTCGTAGACCGGGACGCTGGGCGCTTCTTCAATAAACCCAAAGTTTTCTGCGGCACTTTTGTCCTTCTGAGCCATGAACTCATCGATATCGTCGAACCTACCAGCCGAACAGGCGGCCAATAGCGGCAATACGATGACGCCAGAGAGGGTTCTGGCGAGAACGCTGATGCTGTCACACCCCATCACCCTCACCTTCATATCGGTAGGTTTTAGCGAGAATTTTTATATTTAACATGGGTTGAATTCGGCTGTCATAAGCAATTTCAAAGTCATGTACTGTGACAATTCTTGGCAGTGCCGCCATACCTGAAACAAAGGCTCCCAAGTCGTGATATGAGCCCACCGCCTCTATAGAAATTGGGATCTCTACGTATATCTCACGGTCCTGCTCTTCAAGGAGGTCAATGCGATTGATCTTAAGTCCGTTTAATTCCCCCTTCTCTGTGATGTCATCCAGCAAACCGGGGACTTCTGTCTTGAGTGGCAGACTCGTCAGCAACTCTGCAAAACTGGCCCTCATCTCCGCTATCTGAGCCCTGTAAGCGTCGAGATTCGCCACATAATTAGCGTTGGTCTCATAATTTTCGCGAAGCGTTGCTTCCTCGCTGACTCTCACGGCCAACTGAGCCTTTAAATTATCAATATGCAGGTAAGACCCTGCCGCGAAGATCAGCAGGTAAAGAAGGCATAGAAAGAGAAATTTGAGCGAAACCGGCCAAGTGGCGATTCCCTCGACATCCAGGCCAGCCCAGTCGACCTCGCGTAATTCTGAAAGATGCTGCTTAAGATTCATATGGCTCGACCGGCATCTCGTGAGGCTCGATAACGCAGCTGACTCGCCGTCGTCGCGCCGCCTCCGAGCTTGAATTCAACATAGACGACAACTGAGCCAGAAGCATCACTGGAAGGCGAAGAGCCCAACTTGAGTTTTACCCAACAATCTTCGGCTCTGAGCCGTGAAATGGTGTCGGGTGATTTTGCCGATAGATTTGCCTCCGCAGATAACGCCTGAAGCCTTGAAAAAAAGCTTTCTGCGGCAACTGCATTACCCGCATCGTCGAAAAATGTCGCACTCTGAACATTGTGGGAGACGCCCAGCACAGTGATGTTCCCACTGTTGTCAAATTGCCTCACTGGCCCTTGCACCTCCGAGAGAGTGCTAACGGCAAGCTTAAAGTTGGTCGCCAGGTCGCCGTATTCGGGAACCGCCTGAACTGCATCAAGATTTGGGTTCCACAACCAGAGCGATGCATCGAGCTCACGCATCAATCGCGAAACATAATTGTTGGATTCAGCAATACCCTCGACGGTCAGGAGGTTCCCCGTGCGGGTCAGATCCGTGTAAAAAACACCGTCGGGAAGGGTTCTGACTAGCTGGTCAAGCACTCTGACAATAGTGGGGCGGTCATCCTGGAGCAACCCGATGGCGGTCATTCGCTCAATCAACCGGTTGCGTATAGCGTTAAGCCTATTAACTTCGCCAACTTTTTCTTGAAGCCGCGCGATATTTTCCTCGAGGTATTCATTTCGATCAATTTGGTCTTTGATCTGGCCGGTAACCCTAACATCCCAAATAAAAACCGTTGCTATTGCCAAACCTAGAGTGGCAACTGAGGCCATGAAAAACTTCTTTTTGGAGGCCTCCCTGCGCTCCTCCCTCCACGGCAGTAAGTTAATACTGGGCACTATTCCAGCCCTCGCATAGCGAGGCCGCAAGTAGTGACAAGGGCCGGCGACTCCCTAACTAAAACCTCGTGATCTACATCGGGCGCAACGGACATATCACCCACTGGGTCGGCGACAAAGACGGGCGTCAAAAGCCGATCTTCGAGAGTCGAAACAAGGCCCTCCAACGAGGCAACGCCTCCGCAGAGCAACAAGCAGTCCAACTCAGTGTAATCACTCGAAGAAAAGAAAAATTGCAGTGCGCGGCTGATCTGCTGAACTAAAGCCTCCCGATATGGATTTAATACTTCCAGCTCATAGTCTTCCGGCAAGCCACCGTATTTTTTTGCGAAGCCTGCTTCTGAAATACTCAAATCATATCGATCAGCAATGGCATCCGTGAGTTGCTTTCCGCCAAAGCTGTTCTCGCGCGTGAAGAGGATTCTGTCGCCGACAATTACCGAGAGATTTGTTGTAGCGGCACCCACATCGACAACCGCGATCGCTGAAACGTCTGATGTGGGCAATTGACTCGCAAACAGAGAGAGGGCGCGCTGCCAGGCATACTGCTCGACATCAATCACAGTGGGGACAAGGCCCGCAGCCTCCAAGGCTTCAACTCGAGTCTGAACAGCTTGTAGACGGCAGGCAACCACCAAGACGTCGATCTCATTAGTTTTTTCTGTCGACGGGCCAAGCACCTCAAAATCAAGGGCAACCTCGTTTATTGGATATGGAATGTATTGATCAGCCTCCAAGGCAAGCTGAACCTCCAGATCCTCGTCACTTAGGCCTGCAGGCATTGAAACAACCTTTATTATTGCTTGCGAACCAGACACTGCAGTAATCGCTTGCTGGGCTTTACAGCTCGTCTTATCAAGTAGCTCTTTGATGGCTTCGCCTAAAAGATCAGGGCGAATAATATCTCTCTCGATGACGACTTCCGGGGGTATGGCAGCGACCCCAAAGCTTTCCACCCGGTAATGGTCGCGCAAGCGACTCAGCTCCAACAACTTTACCGTTGTAGAGCTAATATCAATTCCAACAGCGCGATTTGTTGTGGCTCGGCTAAATACCCTCAACACCTGTCATTCCTTTGCGTGTGTCGATGTCCCCCCCCGGGGGGGGGGCCAAGTTTTTCAGCCCTCAATAGTACGATGGCCTTCTGGGTTTATGGCTCGCCAAAGTCGGTAAAACGTCACTTAATCAGCCCTGTAGTGTGAAATCTTCTCAAAACCCCTGATATGTTTATCCACCCAGCGATACACGATGGTTAGTATTGATCATCCAATGCTGACACGTTACATCATGAACGTGCTCACCCCGGAGAACCTGTAGTGCCAACAGCACCGAAATTGATGCAATACGGCGCGCTGATCGCCAGCGCATCGCTGTGGTGGCTAGCGGGTCTGT
>Ga0255780_10003206_pt1 | contig 14359 bp, 6 predicted proteins | sample 071ome_32_FD_179978 | JGI IMG/M metagenome (GOLD analysis project Ga0255780, IMG submission 179978) | Coastal salt marsh microbial communities from the Groves Creek Marsh, Skidaway Island, Georgia - 071405AT metaG (version 2) | ecosystem: Environmental > Aquatic > Marine > Intertidal zone > Salt... | reverse complement strand
CTATCATACGTCGGCCCGGTCAGCGTGCACCCCAGCCACGGCAAGCTCAGCCCGTGCTCGATGATCGTCTTGCTCGACGCCACCAGGTTAGGCAGCGCCACCGAGATCTTCAGAAACGGACGCGACTTCTTCGGCTGATAGTACAGAATCGTCTGTTTGTGCACAACCTCAACCTTTAACACCGACTTTGCATTCTTCGACCGGTCCCTGGTGCGCGGAGAGAGCAACGTGAGAGCGACGCGCATGCGACGGCAAAGATGCCCAAGACCCGAAACACCACACGACATACCTCGACCCCAGCGCCGCGTTGAGCACCTCCTGCAGATTCGTACAATCATCCGGACTAAACGTCGGCGTCGGCGCCTCCACATAGAAATACGGCTCAAACCCGTGCACAAACACACACACACTGTTCCCCGCCCGATTCACCCCAAACATCCGCACGATCGGCGCCTCCTCCAATCCATGCCCCTCCGACCCGCCCCCCAAATAATGCACCCGATTCGGCGCCCCCGACGTATAATCACACTCCAACTGCTGAAACACGATCGCATCCGCCGACGGATCGATCGCCGATGGCGCCGGACGCATCCAGTTCTTTCCCGCCTCCCCCAACGGCACATCTGCGCGTGGTGATGAGACGAGCGAGGACAGGAATGAGACTGGAAATGAGGCCGGGAACCCGCCAGTCGTACGAGAAGAGAGACAACGCGGCGCTTCGCTCCCTCGCTCCCTCGCTCGTCCAACCACCTGATCTCGAGCCAACAATTCAAATCACGCACCTTCCACCATCTCGTCCCCTTCAATCTCCTCCGCGTCTCCATCCATCATGTCATCCGCCACAGGCACGCTGCCGCCGACGTCCTCGTCGGCCTCAGCCTCCTCCTGAGCCAAGGCAATTAGATGATCTTCTTCATCTTCCTGGCGCTTTTTCTGATCGGCGTCCGCCTTCTGGCGCTTCGCGTCTGGAGACGACACACACGACACCATCGCCGGGCGTGACTACGCGGCGACGACGAGACTGGGCTGTGAACGAACAAATTCGAAATTCGAACTTCAAACGAGAGAAACGGGCCGAGTCGTTGTTTGTTCTCTATCACGAGTCCGTTGCCTTCCAACCCTGATGGAACGAACGTACGCTGTGTACAGGTACCGCGGCGAAGTATAGTAGCGGCGAGCGAGCGGGAATTCCTAGCTACATTCTTGCACGCTCTTCGATTTTCCGGCAAATCCGCCTGGCCACCCCACCGAGCACGGGTACGGTAGCTCTCCTCCTCCCGCCGTTGTCATCATCACCCACACCGCCGCAATGACGGTCTCTGACGATGACGGACGGGAGTTCGAGTTCGACGGACGGACGCGAAGCGGAATACGAGACGGTCAGACTCGGACTCGGACGCACCAGAGCGACTACGAGCGGTTGGGAGCGCCGTCGAATCTGTACGCGGAGGATTCTTCTTCGGACGGTTCGGGGGCGCATTCCAGGCTGGAGCTTCGGGCTGCGCACTCGGACGTGATGACGATCGAGGAGACGTATCTGCAGGAAGATGCGGACGTGGAGGTGCGGGACGTGGAGCGGTTTGAGGAGGCTTCGACGCATCAGCTGTTCGTGGACGACGAGGAGGGCGAGGAGGGCGAGGAGGGTCGCGGTGGAGACGGTCGCGCGGTGCCGTCGCCCAAGTTTGGGTCGGATCAGCAGCAGGAGACGTTTGATCCGGTGTCGCGGTGGGTGGCGAATACGTTAACTGGAGACGAGGCGGCGGTGCAGATGAAGGCGGTGCGGCCTGGGTCGGACGACGGGCCGGTGTTGATGGGGGTCCCGCCGATCAATCCGACGGGTCTGAAGCGGGGCAAGGCGACGAGGAAGAAGATGGGGGCCAAGGTGAGCAGCCAGAAGAAGTGGTTGTGTGTGGATGGGACGGGGAGCGCGGAGCTTGTGACGTTGACGAAGGCGGATCTGACGCAGACGCTTGGGATTCAGCTGCGGGATCTGCGGCTGCTGGATCCCATGCTGGTGACGAGTTATCCATCGGCTATTCTGTGTCGTGAGCGGTCGTTGGTGGTGAATTTGGAGTACGTGAAGATGATTGTCGGGTTGGAGCGGTGCTACGTGACGAATCTGGAGGACGAGAGTGCGCAGAATTTCGTGACCGAGTTGAAGCGGCGGCTGGAATACCAGTACGGGTTGCGGGCGGCCAAGGCGGCCAAGGTGGCCAAGGAGACGAAAGAGACGAAAGAGACGGAAGAGACGAAAGAGACGAAAGAGAAGGAACGGGGGCGGGAGCGGGATGAGATGGATCAGTCAAATCCCTCGCGAGGGTCGTTGGTGCAGAGCACCGAGGGGAGCAACAGTCGAACGCCGCTGATGACGGCCGCGGACCAGTGGGCCGCGCAAGATGGGCAGCAGGGAGCCTTCTCGACGCCGCTGGCGACAAATTTGCCCAGGGGACTCTCGGAACCCAGGCAGTCGAGCACGACCCTCACGAACCAACTGGAGGATCTGCCGTTCGAGTTGCGGGTGCTGGAGGCGGCGTTGGACATCGTGCTCAAGCACATGGAGACGCTGACGTCCGACCTGGAGGCGTCTGCACACCCGGCGCTCGATGCGCTCACCACCAAGGTCGATACGGACAACTTGGAGCGGGTGCGGCGGGTGAAGAACAGGATGGTTCGGCTGACGACGAGGGTGGAGACGCTGCGGGAGGTGCTGGAGAAGTTCCTGGACGACGATGCCGACATGCGCGACATGAACCTGGCGGCCAAGGAGGCCCGCGAGGAGCAAGAGCGGATCCAGGACCTGCTCAAGCACGGGAGCAGCGCTCCTAACCAGACTTTTGACAGCCTGAGCGGCGTCGGGGGTATCGGACCGGTTCCAGAGACGCCGCACTCGGCGCTGACGTACGACTCTGACGAGGAGGAAGAAGAGGCCATCGAGGTGGTCGAACAGTTGCTCGAACCGTTCTTCCTCCAGGCAGATAACACCTGGAACAAGCTGCAGACCCTGACGGAGTACATCGACGACACGGAAGACTACGTCAACATCCAGCTGGACAGCCAGAGGAACCAGCTGATCCGGCTCGACCTGATCCTCACGTGCCTGAGCGCTTCCATTGCGTTCATCACGGCGGTGACGAGTCTGTTTGCGATGAACGTGCAGCTCTCGCCCGGAAGCGACGACAACGGGCCGTACAGCTGGTTTGTCATCGTGTCTGTGTGTAGTTGCGCCGGGGCAATCGTCCTCTTCCTGAGCGTCATGACGTACTCGCGGTACAAGCGGTTGATCTAATTGTCGAATCATTGTTCTCCAATTGTTACACACAGAGTTCATTCCTTGCCATCACCACTCGATTCCTTTGCGAGCTTGTCCTTGAACAGCCAATACCGCACCGGCCCCGGCAAGGCGTTGTAGCGAAGCCACATGGGCACGAACTTGGAAAACGTGGCGACGGTCATCGGCCGGTTCAGCTCCTCTTCCGGAACCAGCGTCAGGCGCTCCCACTCGGCGTAGTACGCCTCCTGTCGTCGGTGGGCGGGAACGGAACTCGCGTGAGTAGGAGGTGATTTGGTTGAGGGGAGAGTAAGCAACAGCAACAGCAACGGACCTCAATCTGTTGCCGTGCCCGGCTGTCTGACTTCCCGTCCGTTGCCGTGCATCTGAACGGTCGCCGAGCGGTCGAGACGGCACGTGGTCGTGCCACTGTGGTTTTCGGGGCAGGAAGAATCCGCATGGACTGAACTTTGTTTGCCTCTCTCGTTCTCTTTCTCGTGCCGTCTACTCAGGTCGCAGTGCGACGGTATGCGGTATGTTCTGACGTACTGATCACAAGAAATTACCAGGCAATGAGAGAGTCTGCTGACGACGATGTTTGGTCTTCTTCATCTATTTCTTCGCAATCGCCAGCGGCTCCTCCGAGGAAGTAGTCGACCAGCTCGCAGAGCCGCTGGTTCTCCCGCCGCAACGAGTCGTTCTCATATCCGAGCGTGCACTTCTGCGCGAGCAGATGCTCGATCTGCATGCGAAGCGTGACGTGCTCGTCCGCTGTCACGCCGCCGTCCCCGGCTTCCCTCGGGAGCGCGCGATCCAGCTGCTCTTGGAGCCCCGAGATCTTCTTCTTCAGGTGCTCATTTTGCTTCTTCGAGCGTCGAAGCTCCTTTTGCAGCGCAGCGACGTCGCCGTCGCCCGTTTGGTGCCGCGGGGGCGTCGCTGGTCGTGCAAGAGCGGACGACAGTGTCGATCTCGGCGACGGCGACGGCGACGACGGAGAGGGACACGCTCGCTCGGCGTCAGCCTCGCCGAATATATCGTTCCACGAGATGTTCCAGACTGGAGGCTCGTCGTCGACGACGACGACGCCGACGTCGGCTTCTGGCGTGCAACGACGGCCTGCCCTCCCGACGCTCGCCTTCTTCTCCGGTGTCAAGTTCCACTCGTCCATCGTTTCGGAAATGATCTCGTCGAGCGTGTTGGCGAACGTCTCGATCACGGTGCCGAGGCCCCAAGGCAGCAGCGACGCGAGCTCCTCCTCTTTGAGTTCTGTCTTCGAAATCTCGGGGTCTGCGCCTCGCGCGTCTCGGCCGTCGGCAACCCGCATCGTGGCCACGGTGACGATGACTAACGGTAACGCACACGATCCCTTCACGTCTGTCGCGACCGATTGATGTCAAGGCTCCTTTCGTTCTGGTTCTCCGGAGCTTCAACCGTTGAGTCGTTGAGATCTCAGTCACTCGAATACAACACTTCGTCGTCGCCACCGAGGGAACCGTGAGACACCGGAGCACCCAATATCATACCGCGCGCCATGGAGTATCGCCGAGTGCGGAATTCCCGCGAACATTCCACGTTTAACAAGGCGGATGAATTCCGCGCATCGAGCACCACGCCCGTGCGCTTGCTGGCCGCGGACGGTCTTGGATACGAACATGAAGACGATGCATACGTGGTGATCGGGGAGCTGCGCCGTGAAGTCGCGCGGTTGGAGGAGCGGGAGGCCGAGATTTGCCGACTCTACGAAGCGCGCATCCGGGAGCTGGAGAGCGTTCACAAGAGCGACGTCACGATGCTGCTGGAGGAGTCGAAGCGGCTCGACAATGCGCTGCTCTGTATTCGGGGTCTGTGCGACTTCCAGCAGACGACGGAGCGCGAAGACTCGCCGTGTGCGGACGAGCTGCTGGCGGCCGTGTTGTCAGAGGCCGGGTTCTCGGGCGGCGAGGACGACGATGAGGAGGAGACGGTCGTGCATAACGTCATGCTGGACGGTCTCACAGAGTACTGTGATATGCGCACGCATGTGGTCGAGAGCATGGACAGGAAGGAGGTACAGGGGGAGGACGGGACGGAGGACGGGGACGTGGCGTCGGTCGGGCTCTCAGACGAGCGAGAGGACGACGTCATTTATACCAGGGAAGACGAAGATGATCTGTTCGTGAAGGATTCGTTCTGCCAGATTCGGGACTTTCGTGGGGAAAACCCCGGCGTGCTGACGGAGAGCAACATGGATCGGATCCTCGACCAGCCGTCCAAGTTTCAAGGAAACGCGGCGCACCGCAGCCACAAGTTCAAAAACGCGATGGACGCCATGGATGCAAGGGTTGGGCGTGCTCAGGCTCACGCGCAGGCTCACGCGCAGGCGCAATCCGTAGACTCTGTGGACTCGCCGGCGTCTGGCTGGAAAATCCCTTCCGTGCACACGCGGACGAGGCTATACGCAGAGGTGGAAGCGCTCGAGAAGAAGCTGCGGAACAGGAAGCTGCTGGCCCATGGCAAGGAGAAGATTGTCGTCGAGGGCGCGCCGGGCGACTGCCAAGACGACGACGACGGTGACGACGTCGGCGGTGATTACAGGGCCGCCGACAACCATCTCCTGCTGGTCGACCACGAGTCGGACGACGAGTTCGTGAGGACAATCAAGGCGCTCGGGGACTCGAGCCCGACGACGGCGAACCTCCTGACGCAGCACGTCAGCGACTCGTGGGTACAGAAGTACGCGAAAAAGGCGTCTGCGACAAAGGCCGGCGGCGGTTCGACCGGGTTGACGAAGAGCTCGTTCCTGAAGCGGTCGCCGATCAGCTTGGTCGAGGTGTTTAGCAGCAGCACACCGCTGTGGAAAACGAGGCTGACAGGGTGATGGTGTACATCTGTTTTACCACCAAGGGCACCACCCAATGTAACTCTGACAAAGATTCTCGTGGGACGTCGCCTGTTGGATGAGCCTCCTCACCTGTCGCTTCACCGAGTCGCTCTCGACGTATCCACCGTCTTGGCCGGGAAGACCATCGCGCCCGGTCAGCTTGTCGCTGATGCGGCGCATGACTTGAACGGCCCGATCGTTGAGGGCCTCGCTCGGGTCCGTGCCCTGGACGCCGAGCGCGTCGAGCACTTGCTCACGTGTGTAAGCCTGGCGGGGGACGGACGCCGCCGCGCCAGGCGGCATTTCGGATGCGTCGCTTCCTGGCCCACCGTCGCCGGTCGCGCCGTCGCCGACGTTGTCAGCGTTGAGCAGCCTCCAGTTGATCAACGGGTCGTGCACGAACGCCTCGAGCATGGCCATCATCGAGTCCCTCTGCGACCGCATCACCCGCATCACTTCGTCGCAGGTCGCCCGGAAATTGCCTTCGATGCCGGCAACTTCCATCGCCCGGACCATCATCCGCGTCAGACGGAACGGCACCTTCTCGGGAAACTTGTCGCGCATCATCGATGCCTCGAAGCAGTCCCCGAAGTCGATGTGAAGCATCTTGCCGCTGTAGCGGTCGAGCATGAGGTTCGACGGGTGCCTGTCGCCCAGTCCGAGGATATAACCGGCCATCGACATCACCGCGGTCGACCTCGTGTAGTTCGTCCGCTTGTAGAGCCACATCTCTGACGATCTGGACTTGAACCACATCACCTTGTCCAGGTCGTCACCCGAGGTCGACTCGAGCGCGTGCTCGAAGACCTCGACCTTCTGGATGATGGTCAACATGTCAAAGTCGGGGGCCATCGTGAGCATGAGCCGATGCTCGACGTTGAGCGGGATCTTGCGGGCGTCCCTGTACTCTCGGATAAGCCCGTGCAGCGTGTCGGTGTTGGGCACCCAACCGATGAGACCCGAGTTGGGCGAGAGGGGGATGACGGCATACCTGGCGATCGAGAGTTCCCTCTCGGAGGTATCGCGGTCGATCGCGAGCATCGAGTTGATGAGCCCAAAGAGCTGCATCACTCGCTCGTCCTGCCGCAAGTCCTCGTGACCCTTGAGCAGGAAGACGTACTCGGCGCCGTCAGAGCCGTAAATTGACAGCTTCCTTGGTCGCTGTTTGGACGTGATGACCGTGAGCTGCGGCGCGAAGGACGCGATGGTCACGAGCGGCTCGCCGACTATGTACGTGCCAGGAACGGCCAGCTCGAGGTTCTCGGCCTTGACGAGGGCGGGCGCCACGTACTGAATGTCCAGAGTCGTCAGAGATGGAAGCTGTTTATTGATCCGTTTGAAGACGTGGTAGTAGAGGTCCCACGCCTGGTGCAGCTCTGCCTCCTTCCGGGACACCTGGTACTTCAGACACCACTCGTGGGCCTCGTCCAGCTCTCTGCCGTACGCCTGCACGAATGCAATCTCCTTCAGGGTCGTCGGACCCTGTTTCTGCATCATTTCGTGCAATGGCAAGAGCGTGTTGAGCATTCCCTCCGCGTTGGACTCGCCGAAGTACAGCCTCGACGCCTCCTCGAGCGCCTCGTGCCACATCTCGTGCCAGAGGATCGCCATCCTGATGAGCTCGCCGCCGACCATCTGCGCTTGCTCAACGAGAGTGGCAGAATGCTGACGAACGCCCTCGACGACGGCAGTAGCCGCCGCTCGGCGCGACGGACTCTGGCTCTTGGATGCGACGAGCAGGGGGTACATGAGGGCCTGCGGGTGGTGCCGTCCGATGCGAATCAGCAGCGATTGGATCATATCCCTGACAGTCTCAGAGTTGGTGTGGATCCTCGCGATGATCTGCGGGATGACCGCCAGCCACGTGTCGACGCGGACGTGTCCGAAGCCCTCGCGGAGGGCAGCCTCCACGTCCTCGGCGTCTCCGTAGCCGAACCAGAGCGTCAGCAGCCTCAGAATGTCCTGAAGATTGTGTGACACCTTCTCTCCTATCATCTTGCTCTGTGCCTCGTCCTGCGACAGCTCGATCGACTTGAAGAAGCCGGTGACCGCGGGCGCGACAAACGCGCTGCCCTCCTCGTGCAAGCCGTTCGAGTTGTAGAAGATCATGGCCTCCACGTTGAAGTACGCCCATTGGTGCCACGCCTTCGACCAATTCGGCGCACAATCCTTCGCGTACGACATGGTCGAAAGGATGGACGATATAAGGCCCTCGGTGATGTTGTCGGCAAGCTGCCGCCGCCAGACGGCCGATTTGAGATGCGCACGGCCGCAGAGCAGCATGCGCTCGGCTTCGCTCGTATCCGAAGCGATCGTTATCTGGTCTTCCTGGACTTCCCTGGCCCATTCCCTGAGATCCTCGGCGAGCTGCTGCAGGGTGCCAAAGGCCTCCTGGCGGTGGCCGTCGGCCCACACGTGCTTGCACCACACGTAGAGGACGTCGATCTCGCGGTTCTGCGGCGACAGGAACGGTATGTTATCCTGTTTAGCCTGAGACCGGACGGCGTCCCGGAGATCCTGCAGCACGCGCTTGCTCTGCTTCATCCGGCCGCCGCTGCGGCACAATCCAGAAAAACGCAGCCAGGTGTTGACGTCCTCTTCCATGCCCATCATCAGGCTCCGGACGCTGAGGATCGCCTGATACACCTCGACGTTTTGCTGCACGCCGACGAGACGACCGCGCCAGATTCCCTGCGTGTGCTCCCTGATCTCCCTCGAGAACTCGCTGTCGCTCGCCGTGGCCCTCTCTGCCGTCTTGACCACGAGGATTTCCTCCAGCTCGGTGAGCTGCTGTACGCGGACCATATCCCCGTACGCACGCTCGTAGCTCTCTCCCACGAGGGCCGACATGTCGGCCCCGAGCAGCTCCCTCGCCCGCTCGGTGGACTCGGCCGCAGACTCGAGGTTGCCTGTGTGCACGTCGAGCACGGCCGACAGGAACGCGCCCTCGGCGCCGCCGCCATTCGACGTGGACATGAAGTTGACATAGTGCTTCATCTGGCCCCAGTCTCCGAGCTGCCAGGCGGCGTGCGCCGCGACGGGCGCCATGCTCCGCCTGGCCGGCGGCTCGACGCGCGCCCACTCGCTCCTGCAGAGCTTGAACAGCGTGTCCCACTCGGCGAGCGCGGCCAAACAGCGGCATTGACCAAGAAGAGCCTCCGCATGCGGTTGGGATCCCGGCTTGGTGTTCTGCACCTTGAGCTGGTACGACCTGAGGGCATCGTCCCAGCGCTGGAGCTTCTCGTGCCAGCTCTCCTTGAGCGTCATCGACAGCTTGTTCTGCGCCAGGTCAAGGACGCCAACGGCGGCGTCCGGTTGTCTGAGCTGGTTGTTGATGGAAATCAGCGCCTCAACGGCGCTATGGGGCGTGGATTGGAACTCGAGCTCCTTGTAGTGGAGGGCCTTGGCGTAAGCGTGGCACTTCTCCGCAAGCGCGCCGAGCGTCCTGGTGTCGAGCGGCAGCGCCTTCTCGTCGTGCTCCATGAACTCGGCCAGATTGAGGAGTGTCGTGACGATGTCCGGAGGGATGGTCGACGACGCGAGAGCCGCCTCCAGGCTACGGACCAGCTGGGACTGCATGCCGCTGTCGAGCTCGGACCAGCACGACACGAACGCGGCCGCGAAGAGCTCTCGGGCCATGCCGGGATTCGCTTGAGCCAGAGAAGAGCATGCTCGAAGCGCCCTGGACGGGCTTTGCTTCAGCAGCTCTATCGAAAAGTTCCGCATCCACTCGGCCCAGTCGTCTCGCGTGCTCCGCTGGCTGCTCTCCCAAGCTCTGCGGAGCGCGAGCATGCCCGTCTCGCTGTGCACTCCGCCAGACACGTCGTCGGACGCCGGAGGCGCTCCGGCGAGCGCCTGTTCCAGATTGAGCTTGCTGTACTTGATGACCAGGTGGTTGTCCAGGTTTTCGGGCCCGAGGAACGCGGGACTGGACTCCCAGTCCTCCGCGTCGGAGATGCACGGTGGATCTTGGTTGGAGAGTCGCTTTAGGATCTTCTCAAACGTGTCATGTTGGATTTGGTTCTCCTGCATCGCCCTTCGAATGGACGGGATGAACACCTTGAGGTCGTCCCCGACGGCCAGCGAGATGCAGCAGATGATGTCGAGCGCCCTGACCCGGAGCTCTTCCGAAGGCCCGTTCATGATCCGGATGAGGGGATGTAAGATGGCCGACGCGTGCGATCCCAGCTGCATTGTGGGTAGCATGGCCTGCAGGGACGACATTATGTCGATCTTGATGGTCACCGGGGCCTCGGAGTCTCCCTTGGCGCCGAGCACCTGGAAGATGGACGGCAGCAGGAGCGTGAGCGAGCCCTCCAGCACCGGCCCGAGGGCACACAGCGTCTTGAGCGCTGCGCCGACCAGCGAATAATCCTCGGTCTTGTCGGCCTCGTCGAGCAGGGAGATGAACTTGGGCAGCAGGTTGGACATGTGCTCCCGCAGGTCTTCGCGCAACGTGAACGCCAGCTCGGTCAGCAGGAACAGAATATGCGGCGTGACTGGCGTCGACTCCTCTTCCCAGAACACGTCGATCAGGGACAGAATGTCGGCCAGGAACTTCCTGATGTGCTGCCGCATGAAGACGACGAGGTCTGCGAGGGCCCGGATCATCTCTATTCGGCGGTTCACGTCGTCGGCCCGGACGGTGATTGACAGCAGCACCGGAACCACGGTAGATAAGAAGGGAACGAATCCCATACCCATCGACCGGATGATCTTGAACAGCGCCTGCACGGCCCTGCTGTGCAGGAGGGCCGACGACGGATCCCTCAGGAGGCGCATGAGCGCGTTGATGGCCACCGCCGGGTAGTATTCCTCGGACGACGTCGCTGGGGCTCCGGATGGGAAGAGGTCGTTCAGCCCCTCGGCGACCGTCATGCCCGACACCGGATCGGTCCGCGCCATGGGCGCGCGGTCAGAGTACTGCGGGCGCACCCCCTCGCGCTCCAGCCTGCCCTCCCCGTGGAGCGCCGCCAGGTTGAGCTTATGCACGTGGGGGTCCAGCGCGCCCAGAATACCAAGCGTGCGCACAATCTCGCGCCGACCGGCCGACGAAGCGTTGCCCAGCATCGTGAGCAGGATGACGAGCAGCTGCGGGTAGTCCAGGTACGGCTTGACCACGTTCCCCGTGCTCTCGACGATCCGTCCGAGCGTGCGGGTCGCCACCAGCTTTTTCGTCGAGCTGCTTCCGGCGTCCGCCAGGGCGCCAATGACCAAGGGCAACATATCGGGGACCTTGGAGTTCAGCTCGACGCCCGACACGGCAGATAGCTCCCCCAACGTGTCCAGCACCGCGATGTGCAGGCCGTCCTCGGACGAGTCCTCGGCATCCAGAGGAACAACGTTGACCATACTGTCGACCAGCTTGCCGCTCGGAAGCACCTGGCCGGCCTTGCCCTGCTGCCGCTTAGAGACGTCGCTGAGAATGCTAAGCAGCGCACGGAGGATGACCAGCGTATACGGCTGGACTAACCGAGGCGCGGCCCGAATGAGAACACATAGTAAATCGGCGCCCTCCACGCGCTGGTGCGCGTCCGGCGACGTGTCCAAGTCGGTGATCAGCTGCAGCATGTACTTGCGGAGCGCGGGGCCGATGTACGCCGGGTTGACCGACATGAGCCTCCCAGCGAGCCGGATGGCCAGCGACCTAACCACAGGAACCTCGTCATTGAATGCGATGAACAGATCCCGCAAGCTCTCGGGCTGGCCGATGTGTGGGTCGAGCGCTGTCGAGTTGGCCAGCGAGTCGAAGATCGCGATCCGCACCCTGGCCGACGCATCAATCACCGACAGGGAGAGCAGTCGGAGCACGATATTATCGATGCTCCGTTTCTCTGCCATAGTAAACGCCGGAGCGTCCGTAGAACCGTAGTGCGCGTGTCGCTGCACGATCTGGCAGATGGCCAGCGCCGCGGCTCGCCTCGTCGGCGCGTCTCGCTCCTCCAGGAGCGGCATGAGAAACGTCCTCGCAAACTCCAGAAGCTTATGAGGAATCAGCGAAAAGTCCGCAAATGTCTGCAGCGCCAGCCGCGTGAGCTCCGGGCCCTGGACTTCGCCGTCTGCCAGCGCGTCCCGCAGCGCACAGAGCTCCCCCGCCGGCAGCAAGCCTTCGAAAAACGGCTTATCCGTCAACGCAAGCGACAGAAGATCCAGAAGCAGAGACTGAACCTTGCTCAGCAGCCTCGGCAAGCTTTCCACGACCTTCTGCAGGCAGTCCACCAGGCTCGGACTGAGTCCGGTGGCCACGGCGGGGCCCAGCAGCTCCGTCATGTGCGGCTCCCAGTCGCCCTCCAGCGACACGCAGAGCACCCCGGCGCACTCCAAGGCCTCTTGAAAGTGATGCACGGCCCGATCCTTCGTCACCAAACACTCCCGAATCTGCACCGCGATCGGCTCCAAAAAGTCCTCTGGCGTCTTCATGTGGCTCACCACCCCGGCCCTTGCCAGCGACGAGATCATCTCCGCCAGGGCCACGAATCCGGCACCCTGATCGTCCGGACACGCCAACACCGAGAGCAAATGCAGCGTCGACTGCCTCAAATACGACCGCACGAACCGCTCGGGCGCAAATGTCGCCAGCTTTGGAATCAGCGAGATGACGGCCCGCCGAATCACCTTCTCCTGGTTCCCCCGGAACAGCAGCACGGTATCACACGCCTCCCGATACCTCGCCAGCATAAACTCTCCCGTATGACACAGCAGTTCCCCCAGCGCCAACAGACTCCCGTGCACCGTCTCGACGCTCGTCGTCCGACTCAGCCCCCGCTGCGTCTCCTCAAACAGCCGATAGTACCACTGCACCCGATACCTCGTCTCCCGCTTCTCTATCAGTACCAGACACGCCCGCAGCGCACTCACCGCCGCCTTCCGCACCCCCGGATCCGGATCCCGCAACGGATTCCAGATCACCTCGATGAACGACCGAACGTGCACGTTGAACACCGCCGGCGCCGCAATCGCCAGCTCCTGCAACACCATCACCCCCGCAATCGACGAATACTCCTGACGAGGCCCCGCCAACCACTGTATACTCGACTGAACCTGCTCAGCGACCACATCCGACACCCCAACCCCCCCAATCGTCACCAGCCTTCCCAACACCTCGCTCGCCAACCGCATCGTCTTCATCTCCATCGACGACGACGACGACACGGCGGCAGCAGCAGCGTTCTCGTGCCGCTCAAGCCCTCGCTCACCACCCGGCGGGTACACCCCAAACACGAACGCATCCATCAGTATCCGAATCAGATCACTCAACCGGCTCATACTATCCCCGAACACCTTGGTCTCCCCCAGCTCGTCCACAGCCAGCACCCCGCCCATCCTCCGACACCCGTCCGAGCTCTGTATCAGCCCCCGCACCCGCTCGAATATATCCTGTATAAACCGCTTCAATCGCTCCCCCTTATACCCCCTCGACGTCGTATCCACAAACTCCTTCAGCGTCGTATCCTCCGAACCCTGCTGCCCCGTCACCGCCGTATACGTCGGATCACACAGATCAGACAGAATACGCGACAGCATATCCGACCGAACCGGACGATGGGGCGGCGCCGGCGGCCCGGACAACGGCGACAACGGCGACAACGACGATAACGACGCGCTCGCGGTTGGCCCCGGGTTTCCCGCCTTGACGACGGACTCGGAGGAGGACACGGGAGGGCCCCCCGCCGGGCCAGCCGTGTGCCGGGTGTCGGTCGAATGAAGCATACTCTGCTCGACTGGTGGTCACCAAATTCCGTATCCCCTTCCCTATCCGTGTCCGTATCACCGAAGGGGAATCGGCGGAATCGCCCTCGACGAATTGAGCATGAACGTAGAAACGATGACGGATTTCACACGCGGTTTCGTGCGTGGTGGCCCGTCGTCCGACCACGTCCAGCGTCCGACGTCCGACGTCCGACGTCCGACGTCCAGGGCGCGTTGACGTGTATGTTCTGTTCCTCCGTGAAGAAACGTGTACTTGAACTTTTGCCGGGCGTTTCCAGACCGATCCGTTCTAGAACGCAAACGTATTTCTCCGGAGTGACGGGTGACTGGCTGACACACACGATTGACGTCCCGGTTCCCGGACCGACGAACGACGAACGACGAACGACGAACGACGAACGACGAACGACGAACGACTCCACGCGAAGACGACCTGACGCTGCCCCGGGTCTGTCTGTCTGAACCCAATCGGTTCGTCCTCCTCGTCCTCGTTCACCTCGTTCACCTCGCTCACCTCGTTC
>Ga0255780_10003201_pt1 | contig 14374 bp, 9 predicted proteins | sample 071ome_32_FD_179978 | JGI IMG/M metagenome (GOLD analysis project Ga0255780, IMG submission 179978) | Coastal salt marsh microbial communities from the Groves Creek Marsh, Skidaway Island, Georgia - 071405AT metaG (version 2) | ecosystem: Environmental > Aquatic > Marine > Intertidal zone > Salt... | reverse complement strand
CCCAGGCGGTTGTGCCTTGACGGCGTGAAAGAGTTGCAGACATTGTTTTAAGTAAAAGTAAGTAGATCCATCAGGGAAATGGTGGAGGTACTTATTTCCTAGACACCCTCAGTCTAGGATATGAGAGACGGATTGGTAACCCTGCCTAGTCTCGGTCAAACGGCAGGAGTGTTACAACTTGTTTCAGGAAAGTTACATTCCTTAACGTTGTTGATGTATTTATAATACTCGAATCTGGGGTCCCTGTCAAGGGCTTAGAACAAATCTCTTATTAGATCACATCCACATAAAAATCTAAGGTGGAATTACCAGTGATATCTCTAGCAACGTAAAAGGTACAGTTTCCTGGCGTAGAATCCAATGTAATCTGTGGGCTTCTTAACCACATAGCATCTCCATCTGCCGTAGGAGAAGAAGTCTCTGCATAAATGTAGAAAGATCCACCTTGTGCACTTGCGCCTCCAGTGGATCCACTCGGCGTAGATCCATTGCCATCTCTACACCAATAACCTCTGGTGTCAGATGTTTGAACACTATACCAAGTTAATGAACTATAACCACTGTCAGCGGTGCTTGGATTATCTGATACATAAGTAGTTTGGAACGATTCATTATCAGAATCAAAATTATAAGATTCTGATCCACCAGTTATAGCTACAGTATCTAACTGAATGTCATTTTGATAGACGTTACCGTTATTTACAACAATATATTTCCAGACAAGTCTTATTGTATTACTAGCATAAGAACTTAAACTTATGGTATATTGAGTCCAGTTTGTATTTCCAGTACCACCTACCAACTGGGTCATTAGTGCGGATGAAAGACCTGTACCTCCTCCGCCGCCGCCTCCGCCTCCGCCGCCAGAGGCTGCCAAGGCAATACTAAATGAACGCCAGTTATCATTTCCATTATTAAAGGTAAATGACCCTGGGCTCTCAGTACCAGAAGCACTCATTAACTGATAAGCCCCCATGACTGTAGATCCAGACTGGTCGTTACCGTCGGTCCCTGAGTCCTGAGCAGTACCTAATGTGTAACCAGATGGAGCAGATAGACTGCTGGTGTCGGCTACGTTGTCATCGTCGAGCATCCCGAGGATGACAACCATCTCACCTGATGAAACACTAACTGAAGGGCAGGAGATTGATCCAGATCCACTGCTATTATTTGTAGCAGAGTTTGAAATAGGTGTGGTTGTATCTACACCCCTGAAAACCATCGCGATGTAGTTGACAAGGTTTGATCCAGTGGATGTGTTTAGATTGCTGATGGTCATCGAAGTGCCACTGGAGATGTCCCAAGACCACATATAACCAGGCGACGTGCCGCCATTGGATTCTTGTGTGAAACCAGTAGGAGCTGTGGGAGTGGTGCTATCGGATGCTGCTGCAACAATGACTAAATCACCCGATTGGATTCCTGTCAAACTGTAGGAAGAGGTGCCATTAAATCCTTCTGACTTGATGTGAGTGATACCTCCTCCACCGCCGCCACTACCCAGCGTGTAGGTCGATGCTGTTCTCAACCAGCCATATATTCCAGACTGGTTGTTTGGTGAAGAACCCTCAAAGTAAATATAGTATCCAGATCCACTGCCGTCAGAGTCTTCAGTGGGTCCCGTGCTTCCTGATGGTGTAGTGCCAGTGTTGTACTGCCAATAATCACCTGCGTCATTTTGATTGCTTGTCAGTGCGCTGTATCCTGATGTGGGGTAAGTGGAACTCGAACCACCTTGCTGTTCCCACGCGGTATTGGCTGACTGAGTAGTGTTGGGATCTAAATCAATCGTTCCAGAACTGGTGCCCACCAGCTCCATGCTGTCAAGCGCAGGGTCTTGGTTAAATCCACCTCCAGTAGAATACCGAATTACAATTCTTCCAGTTTCTCCTGAATATGAAGAAAGGTCTATGTTGTATGCCGACCAGGGGTCTCCTGTGTCGGGGTCGTTGTCGGTTTGAATATCGCCAGTAATTGTTTGGATTGTGTTTAGTGTTGAGGTAGTCTCGTTGTACCAGTAGACAGTAAGCTCGTTGATGTCGGAACCGTAGGCGTAGTAGTCGAAATTGAACTCTAGGGTGCCTCCACCACCACCGCCAGTGGTAGAATCTCCTCCATAAAAATCTGTTAGAGAAACTTCTCCTGATGTTGGAATTGAAGAATTTGCCGCAGTATCAGGAACATTACTTCCACCCCTGAAATATTCTGTTATAGCAGTTGGAGCAGTTCCACCAAACTCAGTTTGAACATCAGTTAAAGAAATTGCACCAGTAGTTTGTAATACCATGCTCTTTACTCACTATGTTGATGCGATTCCAGCATTATTCCATGGGTAATTACCATTACCAACTATTTCAAGTGAATTTTTTCTCCTTTCAAGATCTCCATCAATATAATTATAAACTGATTCCATATCTTCACTTGAAGTAATCCAATTAATCACATTTTGTTCAGTAAGATTTTCATATGTAATAAAATCCCCATCATATGCTTGTGGAATAGTCAGCCTTGTTTTAGATTTAAATTCGCCATATCCAGCGTTTGGAACATCATCTTCCGATTCATGTCCCAATAATTTCCAACCAACTACATGCACAACATCTGAAGTAATGCCTACATTCTTTTTTGCTAAGAAATTGATTCTCCAACTATAACTTAAAGATGTATTCATTTCTTCAATCTCTCAATTTCTTCTTTAAGAATATTTATTTGTTCCTGTTGTTCCTTAATTGCTTCAATTAACAATCCAACTGTGTTTGCATAAGCAACGGCTTTATATCCATCAGGAGTTTCTTTAACGGCTTCAGGTAAAACCTTCTCAATCTCCTGTGCGATTACACCAGTTTCTCTTCTATTATGGTCCTTATCAGTTCTTACAAATGTAACTCCACGAATCTGTTGGACTTTTTCTAGCGCATTATCAATAACTTTAATATCATCCTTCAACCTTTCATCTGATGGAAATGATGTTGTATTTGCAGTTACATCACCATCAGCCCAAAAGTCGCCGTTTGATCTCTGAAAGGAAAATCTTTCAGTTGTATCATCTAAAATACGAAAATAATCCGCGTTATTGTTATTATTAGCATCTAGTTCAAGGATGAATGCATCATTACCAGAACTATAATACATTCGAACATCTGAACCATTTCCAAACTGAAGATAATCATTATCATCAATTAGAATATGGAAACCATTAAGGTCCAAATTACCACCTAATTGTGGTGATGTATCCTCTACAACATTACTTATTCCACCACCAGCAGCAGTAACCCAATTAGTTCCAGATCCAGTAGAACTTAATACCTGACCAGAACTTCCTGCATCACCAGAAGTATCTAAAAAAGTTCCATCTACCTGAAGACTTCCATATACCCTACTTCCACTTTTTAACTTTGCCATATCAACTAAGGTTTTTTCAGATATTTATTAGAGAAGACGATTAAGGATACTACGGTAAATGATTTTGATTTCCAAATCGGACAATTGACGATTATAAACTAATGCTTTTGCAATTTGTCCATCCAAAGGTAATGGAGATGCATCTGCTAATGCTCCACCAACAGAAACATAATTTGTGCTTGCGGTGTTGATGGAAGTTGTTCCGTTAGTAACGGTAAGTCCAGTAACTTCTATTCCATCTAACCACATTTGAATATCAGCTGCTGTTCCACTTGCAGGAGCACTTACTGCCATCATATGCCAGTTTCCATCAGTCATATCTACTGAATGACCAGATGGTTGTTCAACTGCAGCACCAGCAATCTCACCTCTTGCAAGATTTGATGAAGTGACTGCCATCGTCCATTTTTGACCAGTATTAGTATCTCCCCAAGCAAGTGGTTTGTAATTTATATCTGGTGCATCTATCTTTAGGAATAAAATTGAAGTCCTTGCTCCAGTACCAGTGACTCCAGTATATGCCGATGCACCACTTCCTGTCCCATCAGTAGCCGAATAGTCATCGGTTCCGTCAAAGTCAATAAAGTTTCCTACTTTGGGATTTCCAGACACACCTGAAAAAGTCGCATCTCTATTGTTGCCACTTATATCTTCCCAATAGTAAATAGTTGTTGATCCACCAGTAAAAACTGCTGTTGCAAGTGCTTCGCCCTGGGTATTTGTTGATCCGCCGTGAGTATAAGTAACCGTGTGTGATGATGTTGTAGAAGTTGTGTTTATGGCACCATCACCAGATCCGTTTCCATTCTGAACACCATCATACTCAGTAGATGTTCCTCCAGTAAATGAATGACCTTGATCATTTGGATAAAATCCAGTAGTAAATAACATTCCAGAACTAAAGTTTACGGTATTTGTCTGACTACTTTGACCAGAACTTTCACTTACATCAGTATCTGCTACAGTTGCACCAGAACCATTTACTAATCTAAATGCCTGGAATGATCCTCTAAATCCACCATTAGAACTACTAATAGATGTGCTTGTGGTGGAATCACCTGCAACCACAGATCCCTCAACATAAAATATACCAACTCTTGAGTTTCCTGAAGTATTAGAGTTTGATATTGCTACAGATGCTGTTGTTCCATTTATATCACAAGTAAATGTATCTCCAGAACTAGCCTCTGCTTGATAAGTAACTACATATAAATCGCTAGAAGTTACAGTGCTACAATCTATAGATGTAGAACTAACATTCGCACTTCCAGTATCTGTGATATTTGCCAGATTGGATATTGATAAACTACCGCCACTGCCAGTAGTAGAAGTAATACTAGAATCAACACTATCCAAATGAAGTTGTAGTCCATCTGTAGGAATCTCCCCAAATGGATCAATCTCATTAATAGAATCATAAACAATCACATTACCAGTTGGACTACTGGTAACTCTCATTCTTTGAGTGCTGGTTAATGTTGTGGAAGTGTTCTCATCAAATTCATTTGCATATGCAGTGGATAATCCAGTAATACTAAAGTTAGTTCCATTTTCATCATCAAATTCCCAAGCATATAGTGTTCCAATTCCACTCAAACTTCCTGCAGATGCTCCAGCCATATCTCAATACCTCTCAATAATTATGATGAATAGATGAAATCAAGTGAATCAGTTGTCTCATTATACTCTATAGAGAACTTCTGTGTAGCACTATCATCAGCACCAATTTCAACGGCACCATCTACAAATAAAGTTCCTGTGCTTGGATTAAATTGAAGTTTGGTTGATGCAACATATCCATTGGATAATGTTCCTGAAGTTTGATTCGCAAACGCAATGTATCTAGTAGCGTTTGTACTATTGTCATTTGAAATAGTAACTGATGTTCCCGCCGGTCCTTGAGGACCTTGAGGACCTTGAGCACCAGTTGCACCTTTTTGTCCTTTAGTTCCTTGAGGACCAGTGCCACCTTGAGGACCTGTAGGACCAGTGCCACCTTGAGGACCTTGAGCACCAGTTGCACCTTTTTGTCCTTTAGTTCCTTGAGGACCAGTACCACCTTGAGGACCTGTAGGACCAGTGCCACCTTGAGCACCTTGAGGACCTTGAGCACCAGTTGCACCTTTTTGTCCTTTAGTTCCTTGAGGACCAGTGCCACCTTGAGGACCAGTAGCACCTTGAGGACCTTGAGCACCAGTTGCACCTTTTTGTCCTTTAGTTCCTTGAGGACCAGTAGCACCTTGAGGACCTGTAGGACCAGTGCCACCTTGAGGACCAGTAGCACCTTGAGGACCTTGAGCACCAGTTGCACCCTTTTGACCCTTATCACCTTGAGGACCTGTTGGACCCGTTGGACCAGTACCACCTTGAGCACCCTGAGCACCTTGAGGACCAGTGGCTCCAGTGGCACCTTTTTGTCCTTTAGTTCCTTGAGGACCAGTGCCACCTTGAGGACCTGTAGGACCAGTAGCACCTTGAGGACCTTGAGCACCAGTTGCACCTTTTTGTCCTTTAGTTCCTTGAGGACCAGTACCACCTTGAGGACCCGTTGGACCCGTTGGACCAGTACCACCTTGAGGACCAGTGGCTCCAGTGGCACCTTTTTGACCCTTATCACCTTGAGGACCAGTGCCACCTTGAGGACCTGTAGGACCAGTACCACCTTGAGCACCTTGAGGACCAGTGGCTCCAGTGGCACCTTTTTGACCCTTATCACCTTGAGGACCAGTGCCACCTTGAGGACCTGTAGGACCAGTACCACCTTGAGCACCTTGAGGACCAGTGGCTCCAGTGGCACCTTTTTGACCCTTATCACCTTGAGGACCAGTGCCACCTTGAGGACCTGTAGGACCAGTACCACCTTGAGGTCCTTGAGCTCCAGTTACACCCTTCTGCCCTTTATCACCATTTGTACCAGCAGTACCTTGAGGACCTTGAGCACCAGTGGCACCTTTTTGACCCTTGTCACCATTTGTGCCAGCAGTACCTTGAGGACCAGTAGCACCTTGAGGACCTTGAGCACCAGTGGCACCTTTTTGACCCTTATCACCATTTGTGCCAGCAGTACCTTGAGGACCAGTAGCACCTTGAGGACCTTGTGCTCCAGTGGCACCTTTTTGACCCTTGTCACCATTTGTACCAGCAGTACCTTGAGGACCTTGAGCACCCTGGGGACCTTGAGCTCCAGTTGCACCCTTTTGACCCTTAAGTCCAGATACTGTTGTTGGATCTACCCAGTCAGTTCCTGTAGCAGTTGACTTAAGAACAAATCCTGATGTTCCTGCATCATTGTTAGAATCATAAATTGCTCCAGTAACTCTCAAGTTTCCAGAAATATCAAGTTTTTGTGTTGGAATATTTGTCCCGATGCCGACATTACCACTTGAAGTTATACGAAGTTTTTCTGTTGGAGCAGCATTACTTATACCCAACCCAAAAATCAAAGCATGGTCATTGCCAGTAGAATTTGTTGAAATTGTTTGAATAAAACTTCTAACATCTGGACCACCACTAGATCCATCATTTCCATAAAATTCAATTTTACCTATTGAACCATTTTCTGATTGTGGATCTGTTATATCCTCCAATCTTAAGATAGGACTGGTTCCTTCTAAGTGCAATAAAGTATTTGGATTAGTTAGTCCGATGCCGACATTACCATCAGAAGTTATACGGATTCTTTCATATAAATTTGGTTGACCATTTACTCTTGTATAAAAGGCAAGATCACCATTAAAAGAATTTCCAGTATTTCTTTTTATTCCACCAATACCAGCAAGAGTTCTTAAATTTCCATTTACATATCCAGCAAAACCTAAGTTACCACCTCTTCCTATTGCATCATCGGCGTTACTATCTGAAATTAAAACTACTTGGTCGGTATTAGTTAATGCAGCAGTTCCGTGTGGATTTAAAGGTGCTACTGGATTATTAGTCCCGATGCCGACATTTCCACTTGAAGTTATACGAAGTCTTTCTGCATTTGCAACTTCAAAATATAAGTCGTTAGAACTTATTCTGGCGGTTGCATATTCATTACTACTGTTTCTCCATCTCAGAACAGGTAAAGCACCTCCAACCCAAAATTCTGAGTTTGTTTTTACATAACCAGTAGAAGTTATACGAAGTGCTTCTGTATTTGGTGTAGCACTATAATTGTTATTTGTGTTTACATAAAATGCTAAATCTGAAGCAGTATTTCCACTTGCAATCGCACTTATTGCTGCTGGGCTGGTATTCGTAGAGGCATTACGGGGACCAAAGTGAATAACTGATTGGTGTGCGTTACTACCTCCAAGATTTGAAACTAATGATAAATGAGAAACACTATTGGATAGAGTATCAGTTGCTAATATTTGCTTTCTGATTGTTAATTGACCGTCTGGATTATCTGTCCCTATGCCGATATTTCCATCTGAAGTTATACGAAGTTTTTCATTCGAAATATTTGTACCATCAACTCTGAATGAAAATGCACTATCTGCTATTTCATTGAATGGATCTGCTTCAAAGATGAATAAACTTCCATTATATCTGATTCTACCATCAGAATCATTGTCCGAATCAGTCCATTGTACTTGTGGACCTGCAGAATATAAATGTAGTTTTGATGATGGATTATCAGTCCCGATGCCAATATTTCCATCTGAAGTTATACGAAGTGCCTCTGCCTGAGTTCCATTATTCGCAATATTAAAAACTAAATTTCCATCATTTTCAGAACCGTCATTAAATGATGCTATGGATGCCGCAGTATATTCTGTACTAGAACTATCTGTGTCTGTGTTTCTCCATCTAATTGCACCTATTTCAGTGGCACTTCCAGAATTTGCTTTGACAAAATCAATTACTGTCGTATTATTACCGTTTGATGCTGGTGTTGATGCTGGTGTATTTTTATAGATTCTAATTTTTTGAGATCCATCTTGAGAAATTTCAAGATCTGATGATGGATTAGTAATTCCAATGCCAATATTGCCACCTGAAGTTACACGAAATCTTTCTCCACCAGAAGCAGCAGTTACAATAAAATCATTTCCTAGGGCACCAATACCCATTTCATTTGTGGTATCTCCATCTCTAAATCTTATATTAACACTTGCATCCCCACTCTCAAATTTTGCAACAGTATTGGTTGTGGGATGATATGAATGAAGTTTTGATGATGGATTATCTGTCCCGATGCCGATATTTCCATTCGCATCTACACGTAATCTTTCTGTTCCTTCAGTAGTAACTTTAAAGTGTCCGTCAGAACCAGTATCAACTACTTCTATTTCTGTATTACCTTCGAAGATCTTATCTGTAATTGCATTTGCAACTTCTACAATAGATCCACCATTTCTAATGTATACCTTTTTATCCGCAATATTAACGGCAACTTCTCCATCCGCAAGATTTCCTGTAGTAGGAACAGAAGAAGCCGTTACAGACCTTTTTGGTTTAAAGACATTAGCCATGATACTTCAATTATTAATTGTAATCTACTACAGTATCAGTCGTTGATTTTTTTGAACGACTGGAAGACTTTTGGAGTTTTTGGTTTTCCATCTCAAGTTGTCCTATTCTTTCTTTTAAAGATAAAATAAGAGCCGCAGAGGCATTTAATCTTGCCTCTGCGGTGATGAGTTGAGTTAGGAGTTCTCCTGATTTTGATTGATATGCCTTTAGAACATCACCGTATTCAAGACCAATTTCACTTGTCATATTCAGTAAGTGCCTCCGTCAAAAACTAGATTTACTGCTTGTTGTGAGCTATTTATTACCTCATTACCAGAGGCAATACCACCAATATAAAGACCACCAGCAGCGACAGGTGCATAAGCAGTCGCACCAATTTGTGGGTCTGCATTTCCAGTGTCAGCACTTTCTGAAAGTTCAGAAAGCATTGCCATAAACTGGTTATCCAACCAAACAACACCAGACTTTTTGGCAGATGTTTGGTAGTAGTTAAACGCAATCGCACTATCCCATGTTGTTGTTGCAGTTGGTGCAGCACCATCTACAAGACCGAGTTCTAAAACTCTATCTTCTACTCTGGTTGTTTCTACACTGAAGGTAACGGCAGTACCAACAACATTCAGGTTTCCGCTAACTGTTAAGTCTCCAGCAACCGTAACATCATCAGGAAGACCAACGGTAACTGTTCCAGAAGATTCCGAAACAGTTACTTCATTACTGGTTCCCTGAATAGTGATCGTTCCACCAAGAGCCGTTGCAGTGCTGTTAGATCCATCACTAATTGTGATTGTGCTGTTTGCAAGTTGGTTATTTGCAACAGTACCAGTCAGGCTACTTGCAGGATAGTTTGTAGCATCGGTGAGATCAAATGCAGGAGTTGCATCAGAACCACCAAGACTTAACTGAACTCCACCATAGGAAACAGTGCTGTTTGCAAGATTTCCGTTAGGAAGAGCACCAGTTACATCAGTAGTAAGATCAATCTGACCCAGTGTAATCGCCTGACCAGAAAGAGTCAGGTAATCATAAGTACCAGCAAGGGTTACATCTGTTGAGTTATCTGTACCAGCAGCATCAACACCTAAAGTTGTTCTAGCGGCAGCAGCATCAGCATCATCAATTAATGTTCTACCAAAGGAACTTAAGTCCGTAGTAGCAGCAGTAGTAGCAGAATCAAAATATGGAAGTTTATTTGCGGCTTGAGTTAATCCAGATAAATCATCAAGAATATCTCCATGTGCCTGGACATCAGATCCAATGGCCAATCCAAGATTTGATCTTGCGCTAGAAGCATCACTAGCTCCAGTACCACCTTCGGTAACAGGAAGATCTCCAGTTACATCAGCAGCAAGATCAATGGCACCTAGTGTAATTGCTTGTCCAGAAAGAGACAGATAATCATAAGATGTAGTAACCAGAGTTACATCTGTTGAGTTATCTGTACCAGCAGCATCAACACCTAAAGTTGTTCTAGCGGCAGCAGCATCAGCATCATCAATTAATGTTCTACCAAATGCACTCAAATCAGCAACATCAGCAGTTCCACTTCCAGTAAAGTATGGAACTTTATTTGCGGCAGATGTTACTGTCGAAATTGCCTGAAGTTCTGTATCAAGATCATACGAAATCTGGTCGTTAGAAACTGTTGCCGAAATACCAGTTCCACCAGTGAAGGTCAGTGTTCCACCAGTACTAAAGGTATCGTCAGTACCAGAGTCTGCAGAAAGAGTAAATGAAGATGAAGAAGGTGCCGCGAATGAAAGGTTACCAGAACCATCGGTAACTAAAACATTACCACTACTACCATCAGAGTCTGGGAGAACAAAGGTTACAGCTGTACCAACAAGTGCAGGTGCTGATAACTGAACATATTCATTTCCGTTATCTGTATCCTCATAGAACTTTACGCTACCACCAGCACTCGAAGAGGCGGCAGTTAAAAGTTGAGTGACAGCCGAATATGCATCGGCACTGGCAACAGCACTTCCTGCACCACTTCCAGACCCTCCATCATCACCGACATAAAGAACCTTACCACTCTTATCATAAATTGGTTCACCCTCATAGAAAATAGACCCAGGGGTTGAAGTGCCCCTCTTAAGTTGAAGTCTGTTTGCCATCTAATTTATGGGGTTAGTATGCTTTATTTAGTTTTAATACGTTCCAAAGTCATCAATAGTTGGATCTGGATTTGCATCATTATTAATACCAAAGTAAGTCTTAGGATCCACAAACTTAAATCCAGGGACTGATGGGTCATAAACCATTAGATAATCTGTAGTGATACCAGAAAGATTTGAAGTGTTTACATCCGTAAGAGCAGATAACGGAATTGATACATTGATAGTGGCAACACCACCAGAAAATGTTGCATCCAAATCCGACCCAAAGTTTATTGTAGACGCAGTTCCAACATCACTACCATCGTTTTGTACTACAACACCAGATCCAGTTGCAACAATTCCAGTCAATCCAGAACCATCACCATAGAAAGACGATGCTGTAATGATTCCAGTCGTATTGATTGAAGCTGTAGATCCAATACCAACTGATGCCTCCTCTTCAGTTATTATTTCATCACCATCGTCATTTATTTCAGTCTTAACAAAAACAATCTTCTCAACTAGTTGTTTAATAACAACAGGTTGTATATTTGATTCAGGAGAATCGAGTCGAATCTGTTGAATACCACTAAGTGTTTTTGTATTCGAATCAAGAACAATTGAGCTTGTACCAATACTTAAAGTACCAGTAACCCTTGCATCTCCCTGAACAACCAGATCCTCCGAATATGTAAAACCAGCACCTACTGTATCAACATGGAGTTTAGTTGCAGTAGCAACACCAACACTCATTCCAAGAGATGAAGTGTTACCTATTCCTAAAGTATCATTTAATGTTTGAGAACCTGCTCCAGCATCAGCGCCAACCCATTTTCCTGCAGAAGAATCATACTTAAGATACTTACCATTAACCTTAGCAGTGTCTCTATCAATATCATCCAAAAACTCAAGACGAGTTTCACCACCCCCACCAATCGTGGCAAGTTGTTGTTGAATGCGATTGATGAATAAACGATAATGTTGTTGAAGTTGATCCAGTGTTACAAAGTTTTGATCAAGAGGAGTCAGAGGATCTTTATTATCTGTAGAAGGTGGTTCTGCAACAATGTTCTCTGTGAGAATTTCTTTCTCGCTAAACTTCTCAAATACCTCTTCAAGATACTTAATTTTTTTACCTAGTTCATAATTCTTTTTTTCCAGTTTTTCGATATTTAATTCTTTGATTGTAGAACGAACATCTTCTTGAATTTGCTCAAGATTCTTATTCTGAACTTTTAAATGAGATTCATTTTTAATAATATTAAGTTCCAGATCATATATTTTTTTGTTCAAATCATTTCTTGTTGTTTCAGATCTCTCCAAATCATCTACGACCAAATCTCTAAGAGAAACAACTTCTTGGATTTTATCATTAACTACTTTGATTAAATTTGTCTTATCGCCCTCAACAGCACTTACCTTTTTCAGAAGACTGTCTACAGTTTTGTCAAATGTTTCATTAAACTCCTGCAATTTACTCTCTGTATTTCTTTCCGCCTCAGCGACAAAACCTTTATATCTTGGAATTTCCTCTTCCTTAAGTTTTTCAAAATTTGCATCAAGAAGTTTAAAATCTTCTAAAAATTCAGAGAGACTATTATCATTAATTTCTTGAAGGGTTTCTTTTAATTCATGATACTTATTATCAACAGACTCTTCAATATCTCCAAGTTTTTGATTTACATTTTCTTCTATCTCCGCAAAACGATTACCAGTCTGGAGTTGACTATCTACAATAAGTTCTTTATATTGTGGAAATTCTACTTCCAGAAATTCATTTACCGATTGCGTTAAACCAGAAATATCTAGACGAATTTCTGTAATTTTATTCTCATTAATAGTTTTAATTTTGTCTTGAAGATCACAAATACTTTGCTCAACTGTAAGAAGTTGAGACATCATGACACGATCCAAATCCTCTTTCTTTAAAAGAGTTTGAATCTCTGTTTTAATATCTTCTACACTTTCAGAAAGATAATTAACTCTCTCAATATTAACACGATAACTATCCAAAGTGCCAGAGAATTCTGAGAGAACTTCTATATTACTCTGTTGAAGTTCATCTACTTTCTCAGTAAGTTTTTCTAAGTCATCATCATAATACTTAATCTCTGGCAATTCATCATTTATATCGTCTTGATCTACCTTAGTTGCAAGACGATTTTCTAATTTTACAAGTTCTTCACTATATTGCGTTACAAATTCTTCTACTCTCTCTTGTAAAAGTTCTATCGGTTCACGGTCTACTTCTTCTACAATAGGATCTTCTACAACTTCAACTACTGGTTTAATATCAAGTAATTCTTTTGGACCTACTAATCTTTTATTATTTTTTTGCGATTGATCAGCACAAAATTTCGTCTGCTCTTCCTGCTGCAGACGAAACTGTTTTAGTTCTGTTGGAGATAATAATTTCTTTTTCAAGGTATATCTTGACTATGTGCCATTATAGGTATTTATTATACCCTGTACTCTTCGATTTTGTCCAGAACCTTGTTGAGGTATTGATGTGCCAAAAACTTTATGCCGTCAGAATATCTCTCGTTATCCAACTGGGATTTTAGTTTAAGGACTTCACATTTAATAATATCCTTAGATAGTTGTCCTCTAGGCATACACAAAAAAACTCTGTCTCTTATTTAGAGACAGAGTTGAGTATCATTACCTATTATATCAAACAGGTGTTGGTTCCTTAACAGTAGTCTTAACGTACTCTAGGACTGCTTCTGGAGTTGATGCTTCGTAGGGGTCGTTGTCTGCGTTGTCGCGCATACCTTCTTCAACGAAGATTTTCTCAATGACTCCATCATTAACGACAGCAGCATAACGCCAACTACGCTCACCAAAGCCAAGGTTAGACTTACGAACCAGGTAACCCATGGAGCGGGTGAAGTGGGCATTACCATCAGGAATAAGTTTTACTTTCTCAATACCTTGGTCCTTTGCCCAGGCATTCATCACAAAGCCATCATTAACAGAGATGCAGTAAATATCATCGATACCAAGTTGAGCAAACTCTTCATACTGCTGCTCAAATCCAGGCAACTGATAAGCACTGCAAGTAGGAGTAAATGCACCAGGCAGACTAAAAATAACCACACGCTTACCGCTAAAGAGGTCCAAGGAAGGTTTAGTAACAAACTCTCCATCTTCACGGAATACAAATTCTACTTGGGGGACTTGATACTGTTCTTTACGCATTTTAACTTCTATCATTTAATTAGTGGGATTATAAGCGGGGATCATCATACCTCCGCCAAAGTCATCATCATCGTCAGCATCATTACTGCCAAGGGCACTGATGAATAACCACATCCCTAGCATCATGGTTGCTAACAATATCATCACCACACTCCAGGAATGACCTGTCCAGTGGCGGCATAGGCACCCATAGCGGCAACAATACCGAT
>Ga0255780_10003196_pt1 | contig 14391 bp, 21 predicted proteins | sample 071ome_32_FD_179978 | JGI IMG/M metagenome (GOLD analysis project Ga0255780, IMG submission 179978) | Coastal salt marsh microbial communities from the Groves Creek Marsh, Skidaway Island, Georgia - 071405AT metaG (version 2) | ecosystem: Environmental > Aquatic > Marine > Intertidal zone >... | reverse complement strand
ATGCGTTTGTTATGAACGCTTGGGCTAAACAGCAAGACATCCAACACGTGAAAGTTATTCCAGATGGCTCAGGCAACTTCACACGTTTTATGGGTATGCTTGTAGGTAAGAACCATCTAGGCTTTGGTAACCGTAGTTGGCGTTACATGTGCGTGATGCACAATGGTGTCGTTGAGAAGTGGTGGCAGGAACCTGGCATCAACAACGACGGAGATGACAATGATCCATACGGAGAAACAACTCCACAGAATTGTTGTGAATACCTAGAAAACGTCTAATATAGATAGTCTAGGCGGGTGATGCCGTAATGCATCCGCGGAGGGCCACGGTTAGCCCTCCATATTCTTTTCTAAGTTAGCGATATAGTTTACCATGCTGTGGTCACTGAAGTTATCAATGCTGCCGTTTTTGATACCCATCCACATGCCACGTAAACGATCTTTTACCCTTTGCCAATAGGTTAATTTGCGCACCATGCCATATGCATTCATGTAATGCTCACAACCATCGTGCTTGTATCCCATTATTGCCAACGGAACACGAGTGACTATGTCATTGTTGTTTACCCAACGTTGGTGCTTACAATTTAAGCTATTAACAAATTTACGCCAACCAACACGTGGTGATCCAAATGTGTAAACTTCTTCTATGTTTGGCATATCAGGATCGTCTTCACAACGGCTTGCCATTATTGTTGTCATGGCTGCACCTAGTGAATGTCCTGTAAACCACGCTTTGCGAGTTTTGCCTACACGATCTAAATCTTCTTTTATCATTGGCCATAGTTCGTCAACTTCTGCTTTGAAGCCTCTATGAACTCTACCAACTGTTTCTGCCATAACGGGTGCTGCTTTCAAGTCTGCTTTGATGTCGTTAAACTCTGAAGGTTGTGTGCCACGGCAAGCAATTACAATATCGTCTTTCATCATGAAACGATAGGCTTGCGCACCATCTCTATTGTAAAATTCTACTGTGGTAAAACCTAGTTTGCGAACATCTTTAGTTACTTGATCAACATCATCGCTATATGCTATACTTGCTAATTTAGCAAATAGGAGACTACGCTCCATGAACGTCATTTCAGTAATCATTGTTTGCCCTCATTTTATAAAACTATTTAGTTTTCTTAATGCTAAATACAAATAGAGGTAAAGACAATGAGAAAACGCACTCGAAGTATACTAGAAGAATTAAGCAATCTACATAGAGTAGAACGCAGTGATGAATTTATTCAAAGCACTGGTGTTAATATTATTGAGAGTGCAGTTAATCTATTGTCAAAGGTCTATGAAACTTATGATGATAAGACAGCAAGTGAATTAGAGCGTAGGTTCCTCAACAGCATCAGAGCTGGCAATAGCAAAAAATTCAAAACAGGTGTTGATAAAATAATTGAAAGCAAGAAGTAATGGCCTTTGAATTCCTAACCGATTTACAAGAAGCAAGGATGACAAGGGATGCAAAGAATCAGCGTAGGCTTACCTATGCAGATTGTAAAGAGCGTGCCTATCTAACATTGTTAATGCTACAGGTAATGCGTTATTACCCAAGTCACATCAATATGGCAGCACAGTATGCATTTAAAACTGTGATGTATAGAGACTATTTAAAATTCAGAGTAGATGGCACAGACCTATACAACCTTTTTTATTTTATCACAGGCGATACAAAAGCATTAGGCAAACTCAAAGATCCTGGCAGCGCAGAACTAGACAGGAAGAAAACGTTTCTCAGTGTAGGAAAGCTAAACGGCTACCTACGCAGCTTGGGCCGTCGAGACAGTGCAAGCGATAGTGATTATAGGATACTAGCAACTATCGAAAGCGACTTGGGCATAACCAATAGAGACTACAAAGAAATACGTAGACGTTTGGTTACATTTGATACTGACACACCTAAAGAACGACAAACAACTATTACACGTTTATTGTTTGCTGGCAGGAGCAAGCTAACTGATGGAGACTTCTTACAACAGTTTACAAGACTAACACTTGATAAGAACTTGGAGAATCCAAACCTTACAAGTCCAGAACCTACAGTAAGCACACCAGACAAGCAAGTGCCTATTGAAGACTTGAGAAACTATAGATTCCTAGTCAGCACACAGCAAATACCATTTGTTGGTAAGTTTTTACAGAGTGCAAGGAGTGGTAGAGCCATTGTTGCAAACTTCACACAAGCATACTTACCTATCATAATGATGGTAGATGATATTGTTAGAGCGGGTCCAAGTTACATTGAACAGCTAAAACAAGTTCATAACCGAGCAAAAAGAGACCTTAAACGCTAATTTTCTCCAAAAAGGATAAATACATTATAGAAATCCCGTAGAGTAACGGGTAAGTCATTAGATCAAGGAGAAGAAAAATGGCAACACCAGTAGGAGAAACAAGAGGTGGCATTGGCCACACACACGATACACAATATAGCGTAGCAAACCTAGTTGGTTTAGAACTAGACGCACTAGTTGACATTTCAGGTAAAGGTGGAATAGATTCAACAATCGAAGCAATGGTACGCGAAGCACAGCCACTGATGTACAAATCAGTTGGTTCAGCAGGTAAAATCTTCTGCATCTGTGATGGACACGCAACATCAGCAGCAGATATGCAAGTACGTATCCGTGCATTAGGTACAGTTGATTCAATCGACCTATCAAGCGCACTAGTTCTAGAGCGTGATTTAGACGACTTTAGCGCAGCATAAGTTTAGACTTATAAAAACAAAGCGTCACTTTTACAGTGGCGCTTTTTTTATGGCTGTAAATAACACATGCGCTATTTGCCAGACCATCGTATAACATTCATACACAATCCTAAAACAGCAGGGACAAGCATAAGCCAATGGTTAGATGATAACTTCAAAACCATTGAAGGACGCAAACATGGCAGTTGGAAAGAAGCACAAGAGTTTTTTCCTGATACAGTTTTTACATTTGGTGTTGTTCGCAATCCTTGGGAGAGATTGGCGAGTTGGTTTAAGTTTGCAGGACAGGGCGAGTTTGAAGATTGGCTTGTCAAAAGAATAATGTATGGACATAATGATATTCCAAGTATAGGACTAACATTTAAACCCACAGTTGGATGGGCAAGGCAATGGTATAATCTAGGCACACCGCAAGCAGATTGGCTAGGTGATAATGTTAATCTTACATTGCGGTATGAAAATCTAGAACAAGACTTTAAAGAAGTGCAGCGTATACTTAATTGTAATCAACCTTTGCCTGTGTTAAACACAAGCGACTTGACAAATTATAAAGATATGTATACAATAGAAACAGTGGAGTTGGTTAAGCAATTCTACATGAAGGATATTATTAGATACGGTTATGAGTTTTAAGTTTGACATATATACATTGGTTGATATTACCAACACAGGTGCAAAGCGCAACGAAGATAGCTTTTCATACAAGCAGCATCAAAACTTCTTAACTGTGCAACAAACAATAGGATTGCGTGTGAATATGATTATGGATACGGATCCAGAGCTGGTAGAAGATTATCCTAAATTTGGTTCAGACTATACAGGTGACTTGAAAGTTTGGAAGGTGCCAGTAGAAATAGAATATGAATCAGCATTGGATATTGAAATGCTGAATAATGATTTTGCATTGGTTCCTTTTATAGCAGGACTTACTGAAAATGTTGAATTCAAGCAGGCAGTTTTTGAACCTACATGCAGTAAAAAACGTAACATAATCTTTACAGTAGATGATAAATAATATACAGAACTATTCTGTCAGGCATTTATTAGGTATAACGAAAAGGCTATTTCCTGTCGTAAGCAATTGGAGTAATAAATGTCGACATCTGCATTAGAAAAAGAAAGTTTAGAAGCACACGTTGATTTGTGCGCCCTACGTTATGAGCAGTTTGATAAGCGACTCACCAACGTTGAACACAAACTAGATGGTATTGCAGATCAAATGGCTGCTGGTCAGAGCAGTTTGACAAAGGTTATAATAGGAGCAGCAGGAACGATAGTAGCAGGTTTGTTATCAACTATTGTCGTCATCATCTTGCAAATGTAATATGCTATTAAGAGAAATACTAGATACTCCTGTTGATGAAGGAATGGCATTTGCCAAAAGAGGCAATAAGGTTGTTCGTAAGTTCCGTTGCACATCTGGTCCTCGTAAAGGCAGAATAGTAAAAGATTTAGGACAATGTTTTGCCGCACCTGATATTGCTAAGAGACATAGACTAAAGGTCACTAAAGCTAGATTAGGCGCAAGGATGGCACGTAAAGCAAAAAGAACAAAAAGGTTAAATCCTGCAAGTTTGAGAGTTAAGGCATTGAACAAATGAAACTAGAAGATTTAGTTGTATTAGAACAAGAAATGGATCCAGTTGAAACTGCTAGAAATAATCTAGCAGCAGCAAAAGAAAATCTAAAAACTCTCACAGCACAAAAAGCAGCACTTGACGCACAGATGCGTGAAGCGCAATCACAAATTGTTGCAGCAACATCAGCAGTGCAGAATGCACAAAAAGCAGCAGCAGAAAAACAAAACATTAGAGTTTCAGCAGCAGGCCCGGCAACACCTACAACAGGTGGAACACCACAGATGCCAACTATGCCAACAACGGGCAATACATGAGACTAAACGAACTTATAGATAGTTTTGAAATAGCATTAAGCAACGAAGAGGCTAAGTTGCTTAACACCTTTGACGGTGTAATGCTACCAGAAGAATTTACTGAACGTGAACAAAGAGTAATTGAAAACATGATACGCAAAAGCGTGGTTACAAAAATAGCACATCAAGGAAAAGTTTATCTGGTAAAAAATGAGCAAGGCATATTTTAATCAACTTCAAAGCATAATTGAAAACGGAATCAAAAACAACCCTTTGCCAATTAAAAAGGGTAACAGTATCCGTATTGGCAAAATAGCAATAAGACAAAGCCGTGCAGGTTATTTGATATTTGATGTAGAAGATAAAATGAAAATAGACCAAATGCTATCATTAAGAGGTGCAATAGCAGCTGGTAGGCTTTACATGAAGAACAAAGATTATTCTCATGTAAAACATTTAGATAAACAATATAACAAACACTATATGGATACTATGTTTTTTAAACACACAATGAAGAAATCAAAGGATGATTTTAAAAAAGACATAGTAGAAACTAGATTAGAAATTGCAGAAGATGCTATGTATGATGTTGCAACTAATCTAGAACGTATAATATTTGATAACAAGAGATAAATAACTTATATGAACCCAAGGATAGATCTATGAATATATCAGAATTTGCAAAACCAGTTACCGCAAAGAGCTTGAACGAAAGCCTTGCGAAGAGATTTGGCCAAAGAGTTAAACTAGAAAACTTCTCATTAGGACAACTGCAAGATGCACGTAATAAACTACGCACTAAAATATCGCAGTTTGAAATTAGTGAAAGTTTTGATACTGTATTAGAAAATGAAACATATCAGAAAAGCAAATTAATGCTCGATATATTAAATGCTGAAATAGCAGAGCGTGGGGATATTGAGGAGGACGCAATCCAAGAGTCAACACTACGTGAAGGCGCAGAAGACCAAGCAGAGATTGTCATGGCTGCAAAGGACATGGTTGATCGTGTAACAAGCTGGATGGAAGATACAGCTGAAATGCAAACAGAATCAATGTTAGAACTAGCAGATGCAATACGTGATGAAATGGGTTCAGATCAAATGCAAGGTTTTGTTCAGAGCGTAAAGCCAGCACTAGAAGCACTGTATGGTGCAATGGAGCAAGCTCGTGAAGCATTAAGTGGTGGCGTTGGTATGCTAACAGGCGAAGGCGAAGCACCAATGGCAATGGGTGCAGAAGAGCCAGCAATGGAACCAGGCATGGAACCAACAGTAGATCAAGAAGAAGCACTACCAGCAGATGAGTTTGGAGCAGCAGCACCAGCAGCAGGCGGCGAAGAGCCAGCAGCAAGACCAGCTAGAGAGAGTGTAGATTCACGCAGGCTGGGCAAAGTGCTAGCCAGTTCAAAAAAAAAGTAAGCGAAGCTACTAATCCAAAACTATTCCAGATACTGCGCCAGATGAAAAATGCTGGCGCTGAATCTATTTCGTTTGAGAAGTTAGATAAAATACTTGCAGCAGCAGGCGAACAAGAATTCAGCTATGATACATTCACAGCAGCATTCAGTGCTGATCCAAGACTGAAAAGCATAATCACAAATTATGATCAAGAAAAGATACGTTTTAAACAAGACGATGTAAACATTGGTGATGTTGCAGATACAGATGCAGTTTCACAAATGGCAAAACGTGCTACAGATGTTGGTGCAACTCTATAGTTGACAACCTATTGATTTAATGTTATATTAAGTTATGAGCTTAATTAAAGAAAAGTATACCTATGAACGGTTAAAACGTGTTGAAGTAAATGGAAAGCGCAGATATGAAACACCTGGCGGACCACCAGTAGCAAGTGTCACAACCATCCTAGGCGAAACTAAAGATAAGAGTCATCTTATCGCTTGGAAGAAACGTGTAGGTGAAAAGAAAGCACAAGAAATTGTTACCGAAGCCAGTGGTGTAGGAACAAGGATGCACAAGTATCTTGAAGACTACATTGATACAGGCGAATGGCCTAGTGCAGGCAGCAATCCATATGCGCAACAAGCACACATGATGGCTACTACTATCAAGGTCCATGCTATGGATGATGTAGATGAAATATGGGGTAGCGAAGTTCCTCTATTTGTTCCTAAACTATATGCTGGCACAACTGACCTTGTAGGTGTATACAAAGGCAATCCTTGTATAATGGATTTCAAACAAACAAACAAGCCCAAGAAACTAGAGTGGGTTGAAGATTACTTCCTACAACTTACAGCATATGCAATAGCACACAATGAAGTGCATGGCACAGACATACGTGAAGGACACATCTTCATGTGCAGTCGTGCAGGCGAGTATCAACAGTTTGATCTCTGGCCAGACGAGTTTGACGAGTGGGAACAAGAATGGTGGCGTAGGGTCTACCAGTATTACGAAAAGTTCGGATAAATACTTCTAGTAGATCTAGGAGTAAAATATGGCTGTCGTGCAGATATCAAGAATACAAGTTCGTCGAGGTAGAGCGGGTTTAGGAACAGGTATACCTCAACTTGCATCAGGTGAATTTGGTTGGGCAATAGATAACCGCGAACTTTATATAGGTAATGGTTCTGTTAGTGAAGGTGCACCTAATGTTGGCAACACTAAAATATTAACAGAGTTTACAGATATTTTAGGTGAAGCAGCCAAATATTCATACAAGCCTGAAGAGATAACCACAGGTCCAGCAGGTAACATTGTTAGAACACTACAAGAAAAACTAGATGATGTTGTTAGTGTGTTAGACTTTGGTGTTGCAAATGATGGAACTGTCCAGACAGCAGCAATACAAAGAGCAATAGATAATTTATATTTAGGTCCAGATGTTCAAGGTCTATCACCAGAAGGTCGTGTTGTATTGCGTTTTCCTGCAGGTGAATACCAAATAGATGCTCCTATATATGTTCCACCGTTTGCTACACTGTTAGGAGACGGTTCTGAAAGAACTATTATTAGAGTTACAGGTCAATATGGATTTTATACAGTTAATGGAGATAGCACTCCAAGCAATCCAGCAGGTAGCGAATTATTAGGAACGCCTGCAACAACAGCAGCAAACCAAGCTAGAAACATCACTATCAAAGGTATGACAATAGATAAGGAGACATTTGACGGTGCATTGGTTCTGCAGAGCTGTCGTGACAGTCATTTTGAAGATTTAATTATTCAAGGTGCATGGAGTTTAGGCGATGGATTGGTTAACAGCAAAGGCATTATTATGAACAGCCTCGGATCTGGCGTAACCACTAATCAAAACATTTTTGACAACTGCACTATTAGAAATTTTGTATATTGTGTTTACAGTGATTATGATGTAACACACAACAACTGGAACGATTGTCATATACATGATTGCTATAATGGCTTTGCATGGGGACTAGCAACCACACCAGCAGATGATGCTCCGGGACAAAGAACTGGGCCAAGCTCTAACCAAATACGCAACAGCACATTTGAAAATATCTATGAAGAAGCTATTGTTATTAGAGAAGGAATCAATAACGTAAGCACTGATAATAAATTTATAGCGTGTGGTAATCACGGCGGCAGCAGTGCTACAGCTACAACAGCAGTGATCCGTTTTGGATACAAAAGGAGCGAAACCACAGAGGCTCGTTACGATCCGCGCTTCCACGTAGGTAACAAAAGTGAAAATGACTTTTTTGAACGCACAGAAGATCTAACTGTAAACGGACAATATAACACAGGTGACTATCCTCCTGAAGTTGAAGGTGCTAAATCAGTTATATTGAATACAGAAATACAAACAAGACTAGGCAACAGCACTAATAACAGCGTAGCTATTGCAGATATTACAAGAACAGATCCTGTGGTTGTTAGAACATTTACAGCACACAATTTTACTAATGGAGAACCTGTGTTGCTTACAGGTTTGACTGGTATGGCCGAGGTTAATGGCAGAACATTTTTTGCCAATATAGTTGACGACGATGAGTTTGAATTGTTTACCGATGTAAACCTAACAGCAGGTGAAGACGGAACAAGCCACAATCCTTACATATCAGACGGCGCCGCAGTAGGTAGCGTGAGGACATACTTCTTACAACTGCCTGCAGATCAACAGCGTGGAACCATTTATGTGGACTACATTTACGATGCTACATTAAATAGTAATACAATTTGTAGAAAAGGCACGTTCACAATAATTTATGATTTACTTTTAGATACAATGAGTTTCAGCGAAAGCTATACAGCTACAGGAGATTCATTCTACACTTCATTAGTAAACTTTACTGGTGCGCTAAATGCAGCAAGCTATAAGGTAGAAGTTAGTTTTACAAACCTAGGCTTTACTCTTGGATCAGACAAGGATAATTTTAGATTCACTGTGAGACATGTAGTATAATATATGTTTGACAAAGATTATTACAGCAGACTACGTCTCTGGAATCAATTTAGGAATAGTATTGAGACCAGCGACACTCCATTTGAAGATGTATTAGAATATTGGCGCAAGGCACCTTTGGGTAGGCTTGCTACTGATCCTTATGATAGCAATACTTGGCCTGATCCTTGGGAACTTATTGCCAATAATGACTATTGTGAGTTCTTGCAAATACTAGGAATTTGTTATACATTACAGTTAACAGAACGTTTTTCCCAGAGCCGTTTTGAGATACATATAGTATTAGACGAAAAAGAAAGTAACATTATCTATCTTCTTTTCGTTGACAATCAAGCAATAGGGTATTACAATAATGGAGTTATTGATAGGAAAGAAATCACACATCTTAAATGTCAAATGCACCATACAGTTAATCTATAAAACTAAATACCAATTATACTAAAAACAAGAATAGGAGCAAAAATGTCCAATGGTACTATGATCGTGAAGCGCAATGGCGCAAAAGAACCACTCAACATTGATAAGATACATTTCGTTGTTGAGGAGGCATGCAAAGGACTCGCAGGAGTTAGCAGCAGCCAAATTGAAATGAACGCTAATTTGCAATTTTACGATGGCATGAGCACCAAAGAAATACAAGAGATTTTAGTTAGAAGCGCAAACGATCTTATCTCATTGGACGCACCTAATTATCAAACAGCCGCAGCACGTTTGTTGAGTTACAGTATCAACAAGGAGGTTTTTGGACGTTATGAATCAATCTCTCTGCGTGAAATGATAGACCTCAATATTGATCGTGGTGTTTACGATAAAGAAATACTGGATTGGTATAGTGACGATGAAATTGATCGTTTGGACAGCTACATACATCACAAGCGTGATGAGAATTTTACTTATGCAGGGATGCGTCAAGTTGTAGACAAGTATCTGTGTCAGGATAGATCTACTAACCAATTGTTCGAAACTCCTCAGTTCATGTATATGATGATTGCTGCAACATTGTTTGCTCAATACCCAAAAGAAACACGTATGCATTATGTTAGGAGATACTACGATGCGACCTCCCTTTTTAGAATCAATATCCCAACGCCAGTCATGGCTGGAGTCAGAACGCCTATTAGGCAATTTGCAAGCTGTGTTCTTGTTGACAGCGACGATACCCTTGATAGCATCTTTGCCAGCGATATGTCTATTGGACGCTATACTGCGCAAAGAGCAGGAATCGGAATCAACGCAGGACGTATCAGAGCAGTAAACTCAAAGATTCGTGGAGGAGAAGTAGCACACACAGGAATCATTCCTTTCTTGAAGAAGTTTGAATCAACTGTAAGATGTTGCACACAAAACGGTGTGCGTGGAGGATCTGCTACAACACACTTCCCGTTGTGGCATTTAGAAATTGAAGACATCCTTGTGTTAAAGAACAACAAAGGCACAGAAGATAATCGTGTGCGTAAACTTGACTACTCGATACAATTAAACAAAACAATGTATGAGCGTCTATTAGCTGACGAAGATATTACATTGTTCTCTCCGCAGGATGTGCCTGGACTGTATGAAGCATATTTTGGTGATGCAGATGCTTTCAAAGAAATGTATGAAATGTATGAGCGCAAAACCAGCATCCGTAAAAAGAAAATACCTGCAATGGAACTGTTTAGTGATCTAATTAAAGAACGTGCCGAAACAGGACGCATTTACATTATGAATGTTGATCATGCAAACAGCCATAGCAGTTTCAAAGATACTGTATACATGAGCAACCTATGCCAAGAAATAACACTGCCAACAAAGCCACTACAGCACATTGATGATCCAGAAGGTGAAATTGCATTGTGTATCTTAAGTGCAATCAATGTTGGAGTTATCAAAGATCTAGATGATTTGGAAGAACTATGTGATCTTGCAGTAAGAGCACTAGAAGAAATTATAGACTATCAGCGTTATCCTATCCTTGCAGCAGAAAAATCAACAAAAGCACGCCGCAGTTTAGGTGTTGGTTATATTGGACTTGCACATTATCTTGCTAAAAACAAAGCACAGTATAGTGATCCACAAGCATGGAAACTTGTGCATGATCTGACAGAAGCATTTCAATACTATCTACTCAAAGCCAGCAACAAATTAGCGCAGGAGCGTGGTGCTTGTGAGTATTTTGACCGCACTAAATACAGTGACGGCATCCTTCCTATAGACACATACAAAAAGGATGTGGATGCTATAGTGGAGAATACACTAAACTATGATTGGGATAGTTTACGCAATGACATTAGAGAACACGGGCTCCGTCACTCAACATTGTCCGCTCAAATGCCATCAGAAAGCAGTTCCGTTGTGTCGAACGCCACTAACGGAATCGAACCACCACGCGGCTACCTGTCCGTTAAGAAGTCCAAAAAAGGGCCTCTTAAGCAGATTGTTCCACAGTATCAAACACTGAAAAACAATTACACATTGCTTTGGGATATGCCAAACAATGAAGGTTATATCAATGTAGTTGCTGTGATGCAGAAGTTCTTTGATCAGGCTATATCAGGCAACTGGAGTTACAATCCAACACACTATCCAGACAACGAAGTGCCAATGAGCCAAATGATTAATGACTTGTTAATGACTTATAAGTTGGGTTGGAAAACATCATACTATCAGAACACTTACGATTACAAAACAGATCCAAGTGAACTAGAAGATGAGAAACCACAGGTAGAATTACAACCATCAGAGCTAAATGGCAGTGAAGATGAAATGTGTGAAGCCTGCGCAATATAAATAAAACACTTGACATACAGCCCTTGCGGCTGTATAGTCATCTATACAGACACAATAAAAGGATAGAATATGTCTAAGACGGTATTTAATAAAGAGTCAGTTGACTTCACAAAGCAAAACATGTTCTTCGGAGCAGACCAAAACACTCAGCGTTATGATGTGTTCAAGTTTCCAGTATTTGATAAACTAAATCAAACAATGCTAGGCTATTTCTGGCGTCCCGAAGAAGTAAGTTTGCAGAAAGATCGTGCTGACTTTGCTAATTTCCGTCCAGAGCAAAAACATATTTTTACAGCAAATCTCAAATATCAAACACTACTAGACAGTGTGCAAGGACGTGGCCCATGTTTGGCCTTCTTGCCTCATGTTAGCATTCCAGAACTGGAAGGTTGTATTGTTACTTGGGACTTCTTTGAAACTATCCACTCACGTTCATACACACACATTATGAAAAACGTTTATGCAGATCCTGCAGAAGTTTTTGACACTATCCTAGATGATGATAAAATTATTGCTCGTGCAGTTAGTGTAACAAAGCACTATGACGATTTCAATGAAGCAGCAGATGCCTACTTCCACAGAGGAGAAGGTTCGTTGTATGAAGTGAAAAAGAAAATGTATCTTGCAATGATGACTGTAAATATCTTAGAAGGACTACGTTTCTATGTAAGTTTTGCCTGCACATTTGGCTTTGGTGAACTTAAACTTATGGAAGGTAGTGCAAAGATTATTTCACTTATCGCACGTGATGAAGCACAACACCTAGCACTAAGCACACACGTATTGAAACTATGGGCACAAGGCAAAGACGATCCTGATATGGCCAAGATTGCAAAAGAGTGTGAAGAAGATGTTTACGCCCTATGGCGTGAATGTGTTGCTGAAGAAAAGGACTGGGCAGAGTATCTATTTAAAGACGGCAGTATGATTGGTTTGAATACAACATTGCTTTCGCAGTATGTTGAATATATCGCAAACCGCAGGCTAAAAGCTCTTGGACTGAACGCTATCTTTGATGCTCCAATCAACACCAATCCGTTGCCTTGGACACAACACTGGTTGTCAAGTTCAGGACTACAAGTTGCTCCACAAGAGACAGAAGTAGAATCCTATATTATCGGCGGCATCAAGCAAGATGTGGACAAAAACAAACTGAAAGGATTTTCACTATGATACACATTTGGGGTAAGCCTGCATGTCCATCATGCACTAAAGCAAAAGCACTATGCGAAAAATACAATTACCAATTTGAATATTTAGAACTGGGTAAAGACTTTACCCGAGAAGCAGTGCTTGCAGAATTTCCGGAAGCAAGAACCTTTCCGCAAATTGTTATTAATGGCCAAAAAATTGGTGGTTATGAACAAATGGTAAGCTACATAGAAAATACAGGTTATACAGGAACAGGACACACACTATAATGTTGATTGAAGCACCATATAAAAAGAATGATACAGTTACATTTCGCACAAGTGCGGGTGAGGAAATTGTTGCACGTTTTGTAGAAGAAAATGACAAGACATTGACGGTTACAAAGCCTATGGCACTGATGAGCAAAGATGGAGGCTTTGGCTTAGGTCCTTGGTTGCTTACAGCAGATCCAAGTCAAAATATTCCGGTAAATAAGAGTATAATCCAATTTGTTGTAAAGACCGAAGCTAACATGTCTAGCCAATATGTCCAAGCAACAACAGGAGTAACTATTTAGGAGTATAAATGCCAGGCATTGTAAGAGCCAGCGTAGACAAGCACATAGGTCATGCTAGTCCTACTCCTAATCCAAAACACACAACAGCATATGTCGCAGGACAAAGCACAGTTTTTGCCAACGGTAAAGAAGTAATCCGTAAAGGTGATAAAACCAGCTGCGGTGATCCTGCCGTTGGTTCATCTGATAACGTGTATGCTGAAGGTAAACTTGTGCATAGGCAAGGAGATGCCACAGGAGGACACGGTTCATGGGTTCCTAATGCGGCAGCTAGTGGCAGTGGAGATGTTATCGTAAATGGCTAGTAATGCAAGCATAGGTGTAATACTAAGTAGAACACAACCTAAACCTCCTACACCACCTCAACCAGAACCATTTGTTCCTACTCCTGTTGTAACATATGGTGAATTTGATTTTCCTCCTAATCCTGATATTGCAGGGTTATTACAGCAAGCCGCTCAAGAATCAGATCCTGTTGTTAAGGCTGATTTGATTGCACAGGCATATGTTGTAAATGCACCTTACACAGAAGCTGAAGAAAATTTGTTTGGTTATTTAGAGCCTGGATATACTGTTGATGTAACAAGCAATCAACAGACAGCTTATGTAGGAGTTGTGTTCCAAGAGGACACAGAATAAATACTGTATGGCAGTTACAACACGAGCAGGCAAAGGCACTGCATTAACATATGAAGAAATGGATGCTAACTTTGACGCTATCGCACCACGTGATAGTGCAAATGGCGCAATTGAAATACCAACAGGCACAACAGGACAACAACCAGCATCTCCAGTAATTGGACAGCTTAGATTTAATACTCAACTTAATTTGTTTGAAGGCTATTTTGATACTGTAGGTTGGTCAACATTGGCTGCCTCAGCAGTATCAGGAGAGGTAAATCAAAATGCTTGGGCTGAAATTGTAGTAGCAGGACAGTCAAAT
>Ga0255780_10003194_pt1 | contig 14392 bp, 3 predicted proteins | sample 071ome_32_FD_179978 | JGI IMG/M metagenome (GOLD analysis project Ga0255780, IMG submission 179978) | Coastal salt marsh microbial communities from the Groves Creek Marsh, Skidaway Island, Georgia - 071405AT metaG (version 2) | ecosystem: Environmental > Aquatic > Marine > Intertidal zone > Salt... | reverse complement strand
GTGGGAGGGGGGGGGAGAGGAAGGGGGACGCGCGGGGGCGCCCGGGTCGGAGGGGGGGGGCAGCGCGGCACCCTGGTCGTCCCCTGGTCGTCCCCACTCGCGCCCCGCGGGAACCCCCCTCCTCACCTCGGGCTGGTAGAAGGCTCCGATCATGTTCTTGCCGAGGGGGTGGTTGACGCCCGTCTTGCCGCCGACGGACGAGTCGACCATGGCCATGACGGTCGTGGGCACCTGGACGAAGGCCACGCCGCGGAGGTAGGACGCGGCGGCGTACCCGGTCATGTCGCCGATCACCCCGCCCCCGAGGGCGACGAAGGTGGTCTTGCGGTCCAGGCGGGAGCCGATGGCGGCGTCGTAGATCTTGGAGAGCTCGTCCAGCGTCTTGTGCTCCTCCCCGTCCTCCAGGACCACCGTCTCCACCCGCAGCCCCGGGTCGGCCTCCCGCAGCCCCGCGACGACCCGCTCGAGGTACAGCGGCCCCACGGTGGTGTTGGTGACGACGAGGCACGACTTGCCGGGGATGTGCTTGCGCAGGAGCTCGGGGCGGTCGAGGAGGCCGGTGCCGATGTAGATGGGGTACTCGCGGCCGTCGCCGAGGGGCACCTCCACGATCCGGGTGTCGCCCACTGCGGGGGGCGGGGGGAGGCGCCGGGTCGGCACCGCCCTGCACACGGCTGAGAGGCGCGGTCCGGGGGCGCAGCACAGTCGCGAACGCCCGTGGTCGGGCCGCCCGCGGGCGATTGCAAGGACCCTCCCCCGGATAGGGGGGAAACTTTGGCCTATCCCCACGCGAAAACCCGACGTGCGGGAGGTCCCTGGTCGCCGGACGGTCCATCGTGGGGGGGTCCTTCCGCACCACAGAGCGGCGCGCGGTGCGGGCGGCCAAGCGCTCGCCGGATCGCGGGAGCTCACCGTCCTTGACCTCGGCGCTCTTGGCAGCGGCCGCGGTCATCGCCACAGACGCGCGCTGGGCGGTCGCGGCGGCGCGGCGGGTCTTGACGGAGGCGCCGAGGCAGCGGGCAGGCGCGGCGCAGCGGGCCTTGGCCTGGGAAGCCGAGGCGACGACAGCCCTGGTCGCCGGGGGAGCGAGGGAGAGGGTCATCGGGGCAAGAGGTGCACGGGGCGGCGCGGCAGGGCGGGGCGAGCCGGGTGCGGTCAGGCTACCTTTTGTGGAAGGGGGCGGGCGGCCGTCCCGCCCCGTAGGCGCGCGGAGCACGCCCGGTGCGCGCGTCCCCGCGTCGCGGGAGGCCAGACGGGCGCCGGGCCACTGTCGGGCCCGGGCCCCGCGCCGCCCGTCCCCCCGCCCCCGGCGGGGGGATGGGCGGCCCGCCTGGCCGCTCTGCCGCACTTCTCGCGAGCGGCCTGCCCCCGATCGAGCGGCCTGTTTCCACCACGAGCGCGTCGCTGTTCCCGCGACCGGCTCGGCACGCGGGGAAGGCGAGGCAAGGGGGGCCTGCTGCGGGATCCCGTGGATGATCGCTGCCGTCGTCAGGTACCACTGGAAGCAGAGGAGGGGGCGGACGGCGGACAGGGACAGGTCAGTCGCGCGACTCGGACCCTTCGGCGCGGGCCTCGGATGCGGAGAGGCGGTGGCGCGGGCGCTCGACAGCACCCAGCAGGTGCCCCCATTTGGGGTCGCGGGTGCCAGCCGCGTGCTTCCCGCGCGCCGCTCGGTCCCGGGAAGCCCTGCGCGAGGGCACTCGTCAGAGCATCTAGACTCCCTCGCGCGCCTGCGTCAGGATATTGTGCCGTCTCCGCGCGGAACGCGGCGGTTTTGCCTCGACCGGGGACGCGTGGCCCGCGGCCCCTTCCTCCGCGACCGCCCCCGTCCCCGCCCCCGCGTCGCAGGCCAGGGAAGGAGATGGTCTTCGGCAGCGGGGCTGTGGCTCCCGAGCCCCCGCGGAGGGACCGCGACCGCGACTCGGGGCACGCGAGCACGGAGGCGGTGGAGCAAGAGGCCGACTTGGAGTGGGGGCCGGGGCAGGGGGCGGCCGGGGCGCCCCGCCCGCCCCCGCGCATGGCGCCGGTCGCGGTCCCGGCCCCGGCCCGGCCCGCCGGGGCGGGCAGCGGCCGCCTCGCGCAGGCCAGGCTCCGGGAGACCCTCCACTCTGGCGCGGCCGGCGGCGTCATGGGCGCGCGGGCCGTCGAGGAGCGGGTCAGGCAGGCCGTGGAGTCGGCGGCGCTGCGGGACGCCGTCGGCGCCGGGCTGCGGGGGGGCGGGGCCGGGGCCGGGCCGGCCGCGGGGGAGGAGGACGACGTCGGGGCGCTGGCACAGGCCCTGCGGGGGGCGGACCCGGAGACGAGGAGAGAGATCGAGGCGACGGTGCGGGAGATGGAGTCGGTCCGGCAGCGGGGGCGCGCGGGGCGGGTCTTCGGGTCGCTCGAGAGGCGGCGGGCGGCGGGCGCGGGGCAGGAGCAGGGGGCGGGGGCGCGGCGGGGCTCGCGGTCGTACCGGGCCCGGAGGCAGGAGGTGCGGGAGGCGGCGAGGGGGAGCGGCGCCGCGGGGGGCGCCCCGGCCCCGGGGCCGGCGCCCGCCCGGGCCCCGGCGCCGCGGGCGGGCCCGGCGCCCGGGGCCGCCGCGTCCCCCCCTCCGAGGGAGCAGAAGGAGGAGTGGGACGAGGTGGACGCGCTGGCGGCGCGCCTCCAGGCGAAACTCGAGGCCAGGAGGCCGGGGGGGTGAGGCTAACAGCTTGAAATCTGAGCCTGGCAGGCCTAGCGGGGCGCCGTCACAGGCCCACGTCGTCGAACACGTCGTCGTCGTCGACCTTCTCGCAGAGCCGCATCAGGCGCTGCACGTACGTCTCGGTGAGCATTTTCTTCATGGAGGCGGTGGCGTCGGGGGACGCCAGGAAGTCTTCCACCCCGTCGGCGCCGCGGAGCACCCCCAGGACGACCCCGAGGGTGCGCTCGGCGTAGATCTTCTGCAGGCCGGAGAGCTTCTCGACCGACATGCAGACGGCCGGCACGGCGGCGCCCAGGTGCGGCCGGAGGGCCCCCGGCCGCGCCTCCTCGATCCGGCGCAGCGCGCGGAGGGCGTTGACCTGGACCGTCGCGTACATGTCGGGACCGAGGAGGGTGCTGAACACGGGGAGCACGGCGACGAGGAAGGCGTCGCTCCCGGACGCGGCGTCGGCCGCCCCGAGGCCCGCAACGACCGCCCCGAGGGCCTCGCGGGCCTCGAAGCTGGAGGCCCGCGCGAGGCGGACGGCGGCGGCGGCGAGCGTCCCGGCCCCGGCCAGCTCGAGGGCCCGGGCGGCGGAGAACCTGCCCGCGGCGGCCAGCACCAGCGCCTGGAAGTGCACGCGCTCCAGGGCGCAGTCCGTCTGCCCGGCGCCGAACTCGGACAGGACCTCCTGGGCGACGCCGGCGGGGGCCGCCCCGACGATCGCCCCGAGGCACCCGGCCAGGCCGGCGCGGAGCCCCTCGACGCCGTCGTGGGGCCTGTCCTGGTACGCCCCCGCCATGGCCGACAGCGTCGAGCACACCCCCTGGAACGTCTCCTCCTTGAGCTTCTCGCCCGACTGCACGACCACCCCCCGGAGCGCCCGGAGGAACCCCTCGCACGTGGCGGGGTCGTGGCTCGCGGCCGTGGAGGCGAGGTCCGACGCGAGCTGGTCGAGGCGGACCGACATGGGGGACATGTCGCCGAGGTTGGTGGCGGCCACGTCCCGGACGGTGCGGTCGGGGTCGTTGAGGCACTTGAGGAACGAGGTCTGGAGCTGCGGGACGAACGGCTTGAGCGCCACGCCGGCGCGCCCGATGATGAGGCCGAGGGTGCGGAGGATGGCGGCCTTGATCTCGGCGGGGAAGCGGTCCCCGAGGATGCGGATCAGCGGCCCCGTGATCTGCAGCACGAACGGCTTGAGCGCCTCGGCGGTCGTCGCGCGCACCAGGTCGCCCAGTCCGTCGGCGGCCGCCTCGCGCAGCTCCGTGGAGGACCCCTGCAGCAGCCCGTGCACGTAGACCGGCACCAGCGGCGCGATCCCCTTGGGGATGCACAGCCCCGGCAGCAGCGGCCTGCCCTTGGCCGCGTCCGACACGGCGTCCTTCACCGCCCGCACCAGCGACGGGTAGGCCTCCTTCGGGATGGCGCCCGTGAGCGCCCCCAGCGCCTGGTGCCCGGCCACGGCCAGGTTCTCGTCGTCCGAGGCGAGGAGGAGCACGACGGGGGGCAGGAGCTCCTCGGCGTGCTCGCGGAGCTCCCCGCGGAAGGACTTGGCGAGGTGCCCGACGGCGCGGGCGCACGCCAGGGCCCCGTCCTCGGACTCGAGCTGGAGGGACAGGAGGCGGACGAGGGCGGCGACGGCGGGCTCGTCGTCGAGTCGCATGGCGACGAGGGCGTTGGCGCAGGACTGGCAGGACGCGGCGAGGGCCTCGTCGGCGCCGGACGACGCGTGGGCGAAGAGCAGCGGGAGGGCCTTGGGGAGGTGGTGGTCCAGGGACGCGCCGGCGAGCGGGGCGAGCGCGGCCAGGGCGTCCACGCGGCACACGGACGGCGGGTCCTCGACGAGCTTGGGGAGCATGGCGTTGAAGGCCCCCGGGCGCACCGACAGGATGACGCTGAGCCCCTCGAGGGACTTCTTCTGCTGCGCCTCGGACCCCTCGAGGCCCCGCATCATGCTCGGCACCACCGAGTCCACGACACCGGCCCCGCCGCCGCGGAAGATGGAGCTGAGGGCGTCCCCGGCGGCCTCGCGGACGCCCTCGTCGTCGTCCGTGAGGGCGTCCTGGATGGAGGGGAGCACCTCAGTGAGGTGCTCGGCGAGCTGGTGGCGGGTCATCGACTCGAGCGTCTCCTTGAACCCGAGGCACGCACCGCGGCGCTTGGAGGCGTCGGGGGCCATCGCGCCGGCCTTGAGGATGGGCACGGCCTTGATGATGACCTTGTCGCCGAGCTTGCGAACGAGCTCCCCGATCGCGCGCCCGCACATCTCCCGCCGCTCGGCCGCCGCGTGCGACAGGGACGTGACGGCGAGGTCCAGCATGACGGGCAGGATCTCGTTCATTGCCCGGGGGGTGTTGTCGACGAGCGACTTCCACACGTTCAGCGCAGCCGAGCGCACGGCGAGCGCCACGTCGGACCGCGCGATGAAGAGCCGCGAGAGCACGTTCTGGTACCGCTCGTTCCCCAGCTTTGCCCGCAGCGCCTCCCCCTGCGCGTGGACGTTGACCGGCGCCGCGTTCTCGTCGTCTGCCAGCTCCGTCGCGTCGAGGCGGTTCTCCAGGCCCAGGGCCGAGAACAGCAGGGACCCGAGGAGGTCGATGGCGGCCTGGCGGATGCGGTAGTCCCCGCTGAACATGGCCTCCTCCATCGAGGGCAGGAGCAGCGCCATCGAGGTGGACGCGAACATGTCCACCAGCGTCTTGCCCGCCTTGAGCGAGGCGTCCCGGACGCCCTCCGTCTCGTCGGCGAGGCCCGCGAGGATGCACGAGAGGGTGTCGGAGAGGTGCGGCTCGAACGAGTGGCCCATAGCCATGGGGAGGTACCGCAGGAGCGTGATGTGCCCCTCGCGCACGTGCTGCCGCGCCGCCCGGGTCGCCTCGCAGTACCCCGGCATGGCGTCGGCCAGCCGGGCGGGGCCCAGCACGGCGAGCACGTGGGCGAGGCCCTGGCTGGCGCCCTGGCGCTCCACCGTGGAGACCTCCGAGGCCACGCGCTCGTGCAGCCACGGGAGCAGCCCCTCGAAGCGCTCCTCCCCGAGGCCCTCCACCAAGGACCCCAGGGCCTTGGCCGCGGTGGCACGCACCTCGGGCCCCGCGTCCACCATGCACGCCTTGAGCAGCCGGAGGACGCTGTCCAGGTAGGGCACCATGGTCGTCGGGTCCGTCAGGAGGTTGCAGAGGGAGCCCAGGATGCGGCAGGCCTTGCGCTTGACCTCGCCCGTCTGCAGAGCCCCGGGGGGGTGGGGGGGGGGAGGGGCGTCAGGTAGGCGCGGCGGGGGGGGGCGGGGGCCCCGGGAGAGGGACGCGGGGCGCCGCTGTGCTGGCCTCAGGGAATACAAACTGTTAGCTGCCCTCATCTGTCGCCGGGGCCGACTCGTCGGCCCGCGGCTCAGGCAAGAAGGTTGTCGATCATCGGCCAGACCGGCGGGGGCGCAGGGCGGAGCAGCGGGGGCCGAGGGGTGTGGCGCGGCGGCCAGCTGCTGACGACTCACCTGCGACTTCATGCCGCGCTCGATGATGGGGACGAGGAGGGCGAGGGAGGCGGAGTCGACAGTGTTGATGAAGGTGGTCCCGAGGACAGCGTCGAGGGCCTTCTTGGGCTCGGCCGAGGTGTTGGAGATGGCGTCGAGGAGGGTCGGGGCGAGGCTCCTGACCTCGGGGTTCTGGATGGTCTCGCCGACCTGGCGGAGGGCCTCCTTGGCGGCGTCCTTGACCTTCTCGTGGGGGTCCGAGAGGACCTCCCCGAGCTTGGGGACGATCTGCGGCAGCGCGCTGCCGAGCTGCTTGGGGGCGCAGAAGGCCATCGCCGCCAGCAGCTGCACGGCGCCCTGCTTGGTCCGCCACGCCGACTCCTCGAGGGACTGGAGGATGTGGGGGAGGACGAGGCGGATGCCCCAGCCCGTCAGCTGCCCCATGATGGCCCTGGACGACACCCCGGCCGCCTCCTGCACGCCGCGGGCGCCGTCCCCGAAGCACGTGAGGAGCACGGGGAGGACGCGGATGACGTAGGGCTCGAAGAGGCGCCCGAGGGCCTCCGTCATGGCGGCGAAGGAGTAGAGCGCCCCCTCCTTGCCGAGGGTGTCCTTGCGGGACTCGCAGCGCTCCGACAGCTTGTCGATGATCCCGTGCTTCTTCAGGGACGCGAGCCCCAGGCCCTTGACGACCCCCGCGAGCCCGAAGGCCGCCCCCCGGCGCTCGGCGTAGGACTCGTTCGAGAGGGCGTCCTCCGAGAGGCGCTGGACGAGCGCCTCGACGTACGCGGCGTCCCCGGCCAGGCGCCTGGTCAGCGGGGCCAGACACTGCCCGCACGACCGCTGCACCGCCTCGGACGGCGTGCGCAGCCCCTGGATCATCACCTCGGCCACCTCGCGCACCTTGGGGTCCGACGCGGGGATGTGGGCGGCGACCGTGCCCAGCATGATGACGGCGCCCTCGCGGATGAAGTCGTACGTCTCCTCGTCCATGTCCTGGGGGGACTTGTCCAGGAAGGACTCGAGGGTGGGCACGAGCGCGTCCGCCATGGACTCGCCGTGGGCGTCGGCAATCTCCTGCGCCGCCGCCACCATGTCGGCCCGGACGTCGTCGGCCGGGTCGGCCATCCCGCGGGACAGGAGGAACTGCACGGCGGCCTCGACCTGCGGCGTCGACATGAGCCGCGCGCACGCCGCCAGCCCGACCGCGACGCCCGAGCGCACCGCGTCCGTGGCCCCCGGGACGTACCCCATGATCATCGTCTCGAGGGCCGTCTCGAGGGCGTCCGCGCCCAGGGCCTCGGCGGCCGCCGCCAGGGCCTTGCCGGCCGCCACGCGGATATCGCGGTACCTGGATGACAGCATCGCGGGCCCGGTGAGGTCCCCGATGAGGCCCCGGGGCTCGGCCGAGCCAGCCACCGAGAGGCCCGACCCGGCAAAGAGCTTCGAGGCGATCGCCGCGTTGGCGGCGGTCTCGTCGAAGCAGGCGACGTGCATGCCGGCCACGAGGTCGCTGCGGGGCGGCACGAGCCCTTCCCCGACCATGGGCACCCGGGCGAGGGCGCTGAGGGCGGCCACGCGCACGTGGGGCTCCCCGCAGAGCGCCCCGGCCAGCACCGAGGCGACCTCGTCCGCCGTCGTCACGCCCGCCCCCAGCGTCTGGAGCAGCGGGGTGAGCTGGTACTTGGCCGCGGGCGTGCCCTCGAGGTGCGCGTACAGCGACGCGAACAGGCGAGCGCGGGGGAGCTCCATGGACGGCGCTGCGTGCAGAGCCACCACCGAGATGGCCGGGTCGTGGACCTTGGTCCGGAGCCCCGACGTGAGGACGGCCTCGAGGACGGGGAACACCAGGGCGTACGCCGGGGGCGGGAGTGGCCGCTGGATGGCCGCGGAGGACCTCTGCAGCTCCAGGACGACCCTCCGGACGACCTCGTTCTCCACGTACCTCTGAGGGGCCTGCGTCACGGCCGCCTGCATGGCCTCGCCGATCTCGGCGGACGCGTCGCACAGCGGCGCCGGGAGGCAGCGGCAGAGCGCCTCGGTGGCGGCGCGCGCCGACGTGGGGCCGACGAGCACCGAGCCGAGGAGCGGGGACACGAGGTCGCACAGCGCCCCCAGGTTGTCCTCGACAACGGGCGCCGCGGCGTCGCAGATCTCGCCCACCGCCCGGAGGCCGAGGTCGAGGCGCCCCTTGATGCGCTGCGTCCGCTTGCGGCTGCCCGCCTCGCGCGCGAGCTGGCGGAGCCGCGACTCGGCCTGCGGGTTGGGCTTCTCGCCCTTCTTGAGCGGGAGCCTGACCTCCTCCGCTGCTGCCGCGTCCTCGGGCTCGATCGTCATGGCGACGTCGTCCGCCAGGACGAGCGCCCGCCCGTCGTCCGTCTCCGTCGCGAGCTCCCCCTCGGGCGTGAAGAAGACCACGCGGTCCATGGCCGTGAGCGCGTCGTGGTCGCCGCGGTCCAGGAGCTCGGCCAGAGCGTCGAGGACCAGGTGCCAGGTGGACTCGGGGGCCGAGGCGACGCAGGCGGCCAGGGACCGGGCGGCCGCGACGTGTAGGTCGGGGTCCTCGGAGCGCAGGTGGCCGCGGAGGGTGGCGACGAGGCCGTGCCCGGCGTGGGAACCGACGGTGCCGTCGAGGCCGCCGCCGCGCTCGCTCATGGCGAGCCAGGGCCCCGCGTCCGGGGACGCGCCGGCGCCGCCCGTGGCCGCGGGGTGCATGGCGCACACCATGGCCGTGGCCAGCGCGCGCGGGGTGAGGGAGCAGGACGCCTCGGGGAGGGCCCCCGACAGGGCTCGCTGGATGGCGGCCGTGACGGCGGGGCCGGCGTCGTCGCCAGAGACCCCGAGGATCCCGGGGACGTCGGCCTCGGCGGCGCCCACGAGCCTCAGCAGGGCGTCGAATACCTCGTCGGTGTGCACCCCGTCGTGGATGACGGCCTGGCAGCAGGCGGCGGCGGCGCCCGACACCGCTGACTCGCGGACGAGACACGCGGCGAGGGTGTCGCAGGCCACGGGCACGAGCCACGCCGGGTCCGGGACGCCCGGGCGCGGGGGCTCCTCGAGCAGGGTGCGGCAGAGCCGGGAGCAGGACCGGAGCTGGTCGTCGCCCAGGCGGTGGACCGCCGCGGGGTCGAGGACCTTGGAGCCCTCGGTGAGGGCGGGGCCCCAGAAGGGGGCGGCGCGGAGCGCGGCCTCCGAGGCCTCGCTGGTCCGGGCGACGAGGACGGCGGCGAGGAGCGCCGACATGGCGTCGTACCGCAGCGGCGCCTTGGCGACCCCCTCGGCCACGCACTTCTCCAGCGCCGGGAGCGCCGGCGCCATCTGGGCGCGCAGGTCGGGGCGGGCCCACGCGACGTCGCACGCGGACACGAGGTGCGCCCGGCGCAGGGGCTCCTTCCCGAGCTCGGCCTCCACCTGCGCGAGCAGCGCCAGGTACTCCCCTGGCAGCTCGTCGCCCAGGAGCGGCGCGAACAGGGCCGCCGTCGTGATCCCCGAGGCCTTGACGGCCTCGTTCGGCTCCTCCCGGGCGAACGCGCACAGGCCCGAGAAGGCGGCGGTGGCGGCCTCGGCGAACGCCCCCCGGTCCGCCCTCCCCGCCAGCGCCCCAGCGACGCCCCGCAGCGCCCGCAGGTGGCCCTCCTTCTCCCCCGGCGACTTGGCCACCCTACCGACCAGCGCCTCCCACACCCCCGCCAGCACGGGCGAGAGGTCCCCCTGCGCGGGGGTGATGGCGGCGAACGCCGCCAGCACCACACCGGCGTCCCCCTGCCGCACGGCGTCCGAGTGCCGGAGTGCCGCCAGCACCCCGGCCCGCACCTCGGCCATCAGCCCCGCCGCCAGCCCCGGCTTGGACCCCAGCGCGCCCATCAGGCGGGCCAGGGCGCCCATGACGACCTCCGGCGACCGCTTGATCACGCGGGACGCCACGGGCATGATCTTCCCCGCCACCTCGTCCTCCGACGCGGCCGCGACCAGCGAGTCGAAGCACGACACGAGCCCCGTCGCCGGCCGCACCTTGGCCCCGAGGACGCCCTTCAGGTACAGCTCGAGGGCGGCGGCGGCGACGGAGGCGTCGCTGGAGGGGGACGACGGGTCCTCGTCGCCCTCGCCGGCGGCCGCCACGGCGCACAGGACGGCGCCGGCGGCGGGGCCCGCGGCCGCGGGGTCCACGGCGGCGTAGGAGGGGACGAGGGCGCGCCGCGCGAGGGCGGGGCCGGCGGCAGCGCCGAGCGCGGCAGGGGCCGCGGCGGGGTCCCCCGCGGCGAGCTCGAGGAGCCTCAGCTGGAGCCTGACCAGCGCCTCGGCCGCCTTGGCGGCCCCGGGCAGCGGCACGGCGCGGAGAAGCGCGCCCACCCAGCCCAGCATGACGGAGCACTGCTCGGGCTTGGCCTTGGCCAGCGCCTTCTCCGCCTTGACGAGGCTGGCCGTGAGGGCCTTCATGAAGGGGGGCTGGGCCGCGGCGCGGTCCACGAAGGCCTGCACGGCCGCCACGGCCGCCGGGCCGGACTTGCACGCGGGCGCCAGCGACGCCATCACGGCCTGCAGAGGGGAGGGGGGGGGAGGGGGGCCTCTGGGGCACGGGCAGCTCGGGCCGCGGCGCGTCGGGGGGGCGTGACAGCGACGGGCCGGGGATCGGAGGGGGCGGCGACGAGGTGTTTTGCCCTCACCTGGGCAAGATCAGCCGCGCCGGCCTCCACGTCGTCTGGCTTGGCGAGGGTGCCCGTGAGCTCCCCCGAAAAGATGGACACAATGTCCGCCCCGGGGGCGCGGATCTTCTCCACGGCCCCAGAAGCCATCTTGGGACGAACCTTCCCGCTACTCTCCAACCCCTCGGATGTCTAAGCCGGGGCGCCCTCCTCTAACTCGGCGAAAAGCACGGCGCGCCGGCGCTGTTCAGGCCCTCTCTCTTCGCGGAAGGAACGAGGAGAGGGGAACGCGCCTCGAGGTACGATATGTGGGCCCGCGGGGAGGGGGGTGACGTATTTGGGCACTCGTCCGCGCAAGCAGCGAGAACGGGCCCCGGTGCGGCGGGCGAGGGGGACGGGGGGGGTTCCCAGCACTCGGCTCCCCGGGCGTCCGTCTGGTGGCCGGTGCCTGCGTGCGCCCCACTCTCGCCCGATGCCCCCGCCGCCGCTCTTGAGCGCGTCGCGCGCACCAGAGCAACCCGATGCCCCCGCACCCGACTGACATATCGCCGTCGGGAGCCGCACGCGAGCCCCTACGAGAACGAGCCCCACCGCGCCCTGTTCGTTATCCGCTTCTGGCGCCAGCAGGTGGGATGCGGATCTTCCAGGCGGGAACCCGGGGTCTTTCTTGCAGAATTCCGCTGCATGGACCCCCCCGCGCCCTTTCCCCGCGGGCGCGCTTCGACGCCGCGCCCCCGCCCTCGCCTCCCCACCCTCCTCTCCACCCCCCGCCGCGGGGCGGTCCCAGCGATCCCAAGCCCGAGATTGCGCCGCCCCGGCCCTCCGCTCGCAGGACTTCCCCGGCTGATCCGCACCGGCCCCGCTCCGCCACCCCCGCGGCGAGTCTGATGCAGGCCCTCGGGTTCGCCCCCCCCGCTGCCCCCAGGGCCCCCCTGGTGGGCCCCTCCCGCCGGGCCGTGCGCGCCGCGGCCGCCGACCGCGAGGTGTACCTCCTCGACTACGGCGCCGGCAACGTGCGCTCGGTCCGCAACGCCATCAAGAAGCTCGGCTTCGAGATCAAGGACGTCACCTCCCCCCTCGACATTGCCAAGGCCCGGCGCCTCGTCTTTCCCGGGGTGGGGGCCCTCGGGTCGTGCATGGAGATCCTCAAGGCCAAGGGCTACGAGAAGCCCCTGGTGGACTACCTGAACGATGGCAGGCCCTTTTACGGCATCTGCCTCGGCCTCCAGTGCCTCTTCGAGGGCAGCGAGGAGTCGGGCGGCGTCGAGGGGCTCGGGGTGATCCCCGGGACGGTGCGCCGCTTTGACGAGAAGGCCCTCGGGATGCCCGTGCCGCACATCGGGTGGAACACCATCGACCTCCGGCGCCCCTCCCCGCTCCTGAACGGCGTCGCCGACAAGCGGGTCTACTACGTGCACTCTTTCCACGCCGACCCGGCAGAGTGCGAGGACTGGACGCTGGCCACGACGACCTACGGGAAGGAGTTCGTGGCGGCGGTGAACAAGGGCGACGTGTACGCGTCGCAGTTCCACCCGGAGAAGTCGGGGACCACGGGCCTCGCGATCCTCAACGCCTTCCTGGACCCCTCCACGGCCGCCCCGGAGCCCGTGCCCATCCCCGCCGGCCAGCCGAGGGGCCTCGCCCGCCGGGTGATCGCGTGCCTCGACGTGCGGTCCAACGACAACGGGGACCTCGTGGTGACCAAGGGGGACCAGTACGACGTCCGCGAGAAGAGCGACGGGGGCGACGTGCGCAACCTGGGCAAGCCCGTGGAGCTCTGCGGCACCTACTACGAGAACGGCGCGGACGAGGTCACCTTCCTCAACATCACGGGGTTCCGCGACTGCCCGATGGACGACCTGCCGATGCTCGAGGTCATGAAGCAGTCGAGCGAGAAGGTGTTCGTGCCGCTCACGGTGGGCGGCGGGATCAAGGAGTTCACGGACGACTCGGGCCGCTTTTACAGCGCCCTCGAGGTGGCTGCCGAATACTTCCGGTCGGGCGCGGACAAGGTGTCGATCGGGTCGGACGCGGTGGACGTGGCGGAGCGGTACTACGCGTCGGGCAAGGCGAAGACGGGGCAGTCGTCCATCGAGCAGATCTCGCGGGTCTACGGGGCGCAGGCGGTGGTCGTGTCGATCGACCCGCGCCGGGTCTGGGTCGCGGACCCCAGCGAGACGAAGAACGCGTGCGTCAGGGCCACGTCGGCCCGGGGGCCCAACGGGGAGGAGCACTGCTGGTGGCAGTGCACGGTCCGGGGCGGCCGGGAGGGCCGGGACCTCGGGGCCATCGAGCTCGCCCGGGCGGTGGAGGACCTGGGGGCCGGGGAGATCCTCCTCAACTGCATCGACAAGGACGGCACCAACAGCGGCTTCGAGCTCGACCTCGTGGACGCCGTCTCCCGGGCCGTGACCATCCCCGTCATCGCGTCCTCGGGCGCCGGCAAGCCCGAGCACTTCACCGAGGTCTTCGACAAGACGGCCTGCTCCGCCGGCCTCGCCGCCGGCATCTTCCACCGCGGGGAGGTGGGCATCGGCGAGGTGAAGGGCCGCATGGCGCAGGACGGCATCCCCACCCGCCAGTGACGCGCTGGGACCGCCAAGCGGCGCCGGGCCCCGGGACCCCGAGACCCCGCCCCCGCCGTGTTTGAAAAGAGCCCCGTCTCAGGCAGCACACGTCCGCGCGGGCGCCCGCCCGCACCCGTCGCCCTCGCCCTCGCGCGCCCAGCGGTCGCGGTACCCCGTCCAGCTCCGGCAGTACAGCTCGGCGGCTCCCGGGGGGATGTCACACCGCTGGAAGGTCTCGGCGAAGCTGGAGCCCTCGCGGCGGTCGAAGCGGGACCCGGCAGCCAGCATGGCGGCGGCCAGGTCCGCGTGTCCCGACAGGTTGGCGTAGTCGAAGGCCGTCCCGTGCGACGCGGGGGGCTCGGTGAAGGCCCGGACGTAGGAAACGTCGCGGGGGCTGGCGCCGGCCTCGAGCAGCGCGAGCGCGATGGGCCCCATCCCGTCCCGGCACGCGAGGTGCAGCGGCATCTCCTGCCGCCCCCGGTTCCGAGGGGACGCCCCGTGCCGGAGCAGGGACAGGGCCTCGCCCACCAGGCCCAGCTCGAGCGCCGAGTGGAGGAGGAGGTCCTCGTTCTCCGTCTCCCAGACCGACGCCGGGTGCGTCGTGCAGTTGGGCTGCCCGCCGGCGCCGAGGAGCAGTTCGACGACCCGCGCGTGCTGCAAGACGACCGCCTGGTGGACGGGCCCCAGCCGGTCCGTCGCCTCGGACGCCACGCGCTCCACCAGCCGCCGCGTGGGCTCGCTGACGGCCCCCGCCGCGGCCCTCTGGCACCAGTTGGGCCGCAGGAGGGCCGCGGGGGGCCGGGCCGGGCTCCACGCGTCGGGCGTCACGAGGGCGGCCGTGGACACCCTCGCGCAGGCCTCCTGCGTGTGCCGCTTCAGCTCGGCGAACGCCTCGCGCTCCCCCGGGGCCAGCTCGTGGAACAGGAGCTGCAAGGGCCGGGCATATGAGATGTCGGACGCGTTGGCCCCGCACCCGCACCCGAGGAGGTACTCGACGACCTCCACGTTGCGCTCTCGGACGGCCACGTGCAGGGGGGTCTGCCTGCAC
>Ga0255780_10003181_pt1 | contig 14426 bp, 15 predicted proteins | sample 071ome_32_FD_179978 | JGI IMG/M metagenome (GOLD analysis project Ga0255780, IMG submission 179978) | Coastal salt marsh microbial communities from the Groves Creek Marsh, Skidaway Island, Georgia - 071405AT metaG (version 2) | ecosystem: Environmental > Aquatic > Marine > Intertidal zone >... | reverse complement strand
AGCCGAAAGATCTCAATTCACGCGAAAGATTTACAGCTAGTGGCAATGATTCTTTATCCATACAACAGAATAATATGCCATTCTGGTTGGTTACTTCTTCCTCTTTTTCAATCGCTGCCAAGGTATCCATAATCCGGTCTAAGCCAAATGAAACCCCTACTCCAGCCACATCCTTCATACCAAAAATCCCCGTAAGATTATCGTACCTACCTCCACCGCCAATGCTTCCAATATTAAATCGTTCGTCTAAGCGCTGATCATTAGGAAGGACTTCAAAAACACATCCGGTGTAATAACTCAAGCCACGCGCCAAGCGTAAATCCCAAATAACCGAAGATTTATCAGAAACTAAATCCATCACCTCGGTTAGAGCCGATATCCCTAACTCTAATTCCTCGCCTTGTAATTCAGGTATATTTCGTAATCCTTCAATCAACTGGGTTAAATCTTGTTGTTCTGATAGTTTGCTGTAGGCCTCCCAAACCTCTAACATATGCGATAGGCCACGGTTTTGCAACTCTGTATTTACTCCTTCAAGTCCGATTTTATCAAACTTATCAATGGCTTGCATGAAGGAATTCCAATTCTCCTGATTTCCAGCAATCGATAAAAAACTATCCAAAATACCACGGTGATTAATTTTTACGATTACACCCAAATCAAGGACCTTGAAAACTTCTAAATAAATGTCTATTAATTCGGCTTCTGAAACTACACTTTTGGTTCCGACTACGTCCACGTCGCACTGCCAAAATTCACGGTATCGACCTTTTTGTGGCCTATCGGCTCTCCAAACGGGCTGCATTTGATAACGCTTAAATGGAAATTGAATCTCATTACTATTCATGACCACAAACCTGGCTAATGGAACCGTGAGATCGTAACGCAATCCCCTATTGGATATTTTTGGTAACAATTCCTTTGACTGGATATTCGCCTTATCCTCTTCTTTTACTTTTGACAGAAAATCACCCGAGTTCAATACTTTAAACAACAATTGATCTCCCTCATCTCCATATTTACCTTGTAAAGTTGATAAGTTTTCCAACGCTGGGGTTTCTATTCCTTGAAATCCGTGTAAGCGAAAAACTTTTTCCATGACACCGATGACATATCGCCTTTGTTCAAAAGCCTTAGGGCCAAAATCCCTCGTTCCCGAAGGAAGTGATGGTTTCTGCATGCCACAAATATACTGCTGCGAAACTGGTAATAAATAAAAATGGCGACACTTGGCCGCCATTCATTGTTTTGAAATTAACCTAACATCACTCTTGCAATTTCTTTAGTTGCTCCTCTAGCTCAAATTCAGCTCCTGGAGTATATCCTTGATGTGAGTACACAATATTTCCTGATCCGTCAATCACAAAGGTCATTGGAGGATTGTTTACATTCATTTTCCTTGCCAATTCTTGGTTTTGATCGAGAATAATGTCATAAGTCCAACCTTCCCCTAATACGAATGGTTTCACTTTTTTTACATTTCTCGCATCATCAATACTCACGGCTACAAACTTCATGTTGTAGTCTTCCTGCCATATTTCATAGTATTCATCTATCGCACGGAGTTCTTTAATACAAGGGCCGCACCAAGTTGCCCAAAATGAAACCACCGTAATTTTGCCAGAGTCGATCACCTCGCTAAAATCGATATCCACTTGATTGATATTTTTAACTTTTGCATTTGGAACGGTTTGCTCCTGCGCATGAACGGCCCCGAAAAAGGTCAAGGCGGCAACTAAGAACGACAATTTCATTTTCATCTCTTCAAATTTACGATTTAAACAAACTAGGTACAATTACCGTGCCAACAAACTTGAATCAAAAACAGGTAATCCTGCGTTTGTGTCTCTGAGTATACCGTAAACCCCTGCGGCATTAGCCGCTTCAATATCCCTGGGTTTATCACCAAACATTACCGATTGTGAACTATCGCCATTCAAGGCGTGCAACGCCTTTTCTATCATGAGAGACCCTGGCTTTCTACAAAGGCATTTACCACTAAAATCGGGGTGATGTTCACAATAGTAAAATGATTCTATTCTGAACCCTTCTCTGATACAATTCCCTTGTAAAAATTGATGAATGGCATCAACATCGTTTCGCGTGTACAAGCCTTTATCAATTCCGGCCTGATTGGTAATAACCACAAGCACATAGCCCTTATCAAACCACGATTTTGCAGCTCGCAAAAATCCGGGTAGTATATGAAACTCCTCTAATGATTTGGTGTAATCTCCGGGATCATGATTAATGATGCCATCTCTGTCTAAAAACAAAATCTTCTGTAAAACCCCTTTATCCATGGTTGTGTATCACGAAAATAGCGATTGATATATTGAAAAATCGACTACTTTTGTTTTCCTCATGAGCCATCCACCTTATTTGGTCATTATTCCTACCTACAACGAAATCGAAAACATCGAACGAATGATCGATACCGTTATGGCTCTTGAAAAGGGAATCGACCTTTTAATCGTGGATGATAATTCACCAGATGGAACCGGCCAAGCTGTAAAAAATTTACAAGCTAAATTCTCGGAAAGACTTCACCTATTGGAACGAACCGAAAAAAATGGTTTAGGAACCGCTTACATTGCAGGTTTTCATTGGGCTCTTGATCGAGATTACCAATTCATTTGTGAGATGGACTGCGATTTTTCACATCCGGTTGATCAACTACCACATATCATTGAGCACTGCGAGAAAGATGCGGATGTTTGTGTTGGTTCTCGTTATGTGGGAGGTGTTGTGAATGTAGTGAATTGGCCAATGGGAAGAGTATTGATGAGCTATTATGCTTCAAAATATGTTCGCTTCATTACAGGGCTCAAAATTGCAGACACCACCGCAGGTTTTGTGTGCTACAAAAGAGAAGTTTTAGAAAACCTTGATATCGACCATATTAAATTCCGAGGGTATGCGTTCCAAATTGAGATGAAATACCGCGCAAAAGTAAGGGGATATCAAATTCATGAACACCCTATTATTTTTACGGATCGCACAGCAGGAACCTCTAAAATGAGCACAAAAATTTTCCGTGAGGCGCTTCTTGGTGTCATAGAACTGAAAGTAAAACAAGTTCTCGGTAGGTTATAGAAGAGATTTTCCTAAATTGCAGAGGAACCAAATAATCTACTATGAAATTAAATCTACTATTTACAGGTGTTGTAGCCATGGTATTTGCGTCCTGTTCTACAACCATCGAAAGAAATGCTACCGCATTTGGTGGCGGATGGGGTATGAACTCTGCCAAAGAATCATACAAGGCCAAGCCATCAGAGGAGAAAAAAGAGACTTCTGAAATCAAAACACTAACAGGAGAGAAATACACTCAACTAACCCTCATCAACTCTCAGCGAAATGAAGTGATCCCCGAAAAGCAATTAAAAGCTGAAGATTTATTTAAGGCTAAAGAATTTAAAAATCTCAATTTTGTCCAAAAGGCAATCGTTAAGAAAGCGGTTAAAAAAATCGAGAAAAAACAAGCTGAAACAAATAAAAACGCACCTATTCAGAGTACATCATCTAATGCTGCTCAAGGCTCAGGTATCCCATTGAATAGCGACGAGCAAATTATCGCCATTTTACTCTGCTTGTTTCTTGGCGGTTTAGGCATACACCGTTTTTATTTGGGTTACACCACCATTGGTGTGATACAACTATTGACCGCAGGTGGTTGTGGCGTCTGGGTATTAATTGACTTCATTCGATTGATTATTGGCGACCTAGGAAGAGCTGGTGGTTCAGCGAGCAATGGCGGACCCAAATCAGATAACTTTGGCCCCATGGGTTAATGAAATCTTTAACAAATAAACTAATTTCTGCAATGAGAACCCTTTACCGGGTTCTCATTGTTTTTGTACCCCTTGTATTAATACTACTCCCAGCTGATTTTTTTGATCACGGCCCAACTATCTGCGTTTCTAAATTACTAACCGAAGCGGAATGCCCTGGTTGTGGTATCACTCGTGCAACTCAGCATGCCATACATTTAGAATTTTCCAACGCTTGGAATTACAACAAACTCTTTGTTGTCGTCACCCCCCTATTGATTTGGTTGTATATCACAGAGGTAATTGAATCATATAGGTACTACAAACGGTGGAAACATCGATCAAAATAATAGTTAGGATTCAATGAAAATTTGAATGTTGAATGATAGCCGTTACCTTTGCACCCAAATAACCATGGAACCCGAACCTCGAAGTTGTTTTACATATGATGCGCGTATACCACAAGCGACAAAACCGCGTGCACAAAGTGCAAACGTTGTCTCAACTCGAGACGCTAGAGGGATTGGTATGGGTTGACCTTCAGAATCCAAGTCCGTCAGAAATCGCCGATGTTGAGGCGCATTTCGAATTCAAATTCCAGTCTAGACAGCAACAATTAGAGATTGAAAGTTCTTCTCGTTACTTTGAAACCGACGACGAGATCATTGCAAATAGCAACTTCCTGCAGTTAAACTCAGAGCAAGATCATTTCATTTCAAACGCGGTATCCTTTATCCTTCAGGACGAAGTCCTTTTTACATACCGAGACGCTGACTTAACCGCATTTTCAGATTGTGTAAAGAAGATCAAGGGAACTGGAAGATTTTTTCATAGCGGTAAACAAATCATGGCCACCCTCTTGGAGGTTGGAGTTGATAACGATGCCGACTTGCTAGAAAATCTGTCTCGTCAGGTAGCCGACCTTTCAAAAACCGTGGCCTTTGGCGGTAATCCCGATGAGGAACTGATTTTGAAAATCTCGCGAACACAGGAAATGACCATGGAAATTCGGCAAAATGCGGTGGATAAGCAGCGTGTATTATCGGCCATATTAAAAAGTCGAGAATTTGAAGGTGATGATCTTGAAAGATTGCGAATTGTAATTAAAGACATCAACTCACTGATTGATCATGCAAATTTCACCTTTCAGCGACTTGAGTACCTGCAAAATACCTTCCTTGGTCTTGTAAATATCGAACAGAACAAGATCATCAAAATATTTACCGTTGCTTCGGTGATATTCATGCCTCCAACGCTCATTGCTAGTGTATACGGGATGAACTTCCGTTTCATTCAAGCATTTAATTGGGAATATGGATTCTTATTCGCCATAATCCTGATGATTTTATCTTCCGCAGGAACGCTGTATTTCTTCCGAAGAAAAAAATGGTTATAAAACCAATAAGGGATTGAGTTGTTGATTGTGGAGTGAGGAAGTATATAACCGTACTATTACTAGTATTTGTTTTCGTCTCTTGGAAGAGTCCTGATTCAGAGAGGTTAAAAAACATACGCCTATCATATACAAAAGCCCTAAAATCAGCAAAAGCCATAAACCAGCTAAGTCGCTTATCTTCTGCGGAAAAAACGGCCATATTCTTGGCATACCAAGGAACATCCAAAGCCTTAGAAGCCAGAAACAGCAATTGGCCTTCCACTAAAATATCATTAGCCAAGGAGGCATACTCCTTGTTGAATATTGCGGTAACTAAAGATCCAAAGAACTATGAAGTGCGATTTCTTCGATATAGTTTTGAGTGTGAAACGCCTACTTGGTTGGATCTAAACGCTCACATCGCAAAGGATGAAAGGTTCTTGTTATCCCATGCAAAGAAAGGGTTGCCCATTGCAGGTGTCATGAGGGCTTACTTCTCCAAAAATGAGAAATTAAACCCTAAGGAAAAACAGAAATTACTTAACCGTTTATAGCGGCAATTCCGGGTAATTGCTTGCCCTCGAAATACTCGAGAAGTGCTCCACCACCCGTACTCACGTAACTCACTTGATTCTCAAACCCAAAGCGATAAACAGCAGCTGCACTATCGCCACCGCCAATTAGGCTAAATGCCCCATTCTCTGTTGCACGTGCAACCGCCTCAGCGACTCCTTTGGTCCCTTTTTCAAATGCTTCCATTTCAAAAACACCCATGGGTCCATTCCAAAGGATGGTATGACTATCCAGAAGTACGCGGCTGAATTGCTCGGTTGCAGAGGTTCCGATATCCAAGCCCATCCATTCATCGGCTATTTCGTTGCTCGGGGCATGTTGAGTGTTTGCCTGTGCATCGAATTTATCTGCAATAATGGAATCGGCAGGCAAGTGAATTTTCACCCCTTTTTCTTCGGCCTTTTTCAGGATGGCTCTACAGGTATCTAAGCGATCATCTTCACACAGAGAATTCCCAATGTTGCCGCCCTGTGCTTTGAAAAAAGTGTATGCCATACCTCCCCCAATTAAAATATGATCTGCGATGTTTAACAGATTCTCAACAATAAGAATCTTATCGCTCACCTTCGCACCACCTACGATAGCTGTAAATGGGCGTTTAGGATTTTGCATTACCATTTCGGCATTATCTATCTCTTTTGCCATTAAAAACCCGAAGGATTTCTTTCCCTCAAAATGCTCTGCAATGATGGCTGTGGATGCATGGGCCCTATGTGCTGTTCCGAATGCATCGTTCACGTAAAAATCACCCAGAGATGCTAACTTTCTAGCAAAATCTGAGTCTCCTTTGGTTTCCTCTTTGTAGAAACGGAGATTCTCCAACACCAAAATTTCACCTGCTCTTAAAGCTTTCGACTTTTCAACGGCCTCTTCACCCTTACAATCATTGGCAAATTGAATCTCCTTGTTCGTTAACTCAGATAAACGCGCAACAATATGCTTCAGAGAAAATGCTTCTTCAGGTCCATTTTTTGGCCGACCCAAATGACTCATGATGATGACTGCACCTCCTTCGCTCAGGATGTGATTGATGCTAGGTAAAGCAGCTCTAATTCTGGAATCGTCGGTGATTTCAAATTGGTCATTCAAGGGAACATTAAAGTCCACTCGCATTAAAACCTTCTGGTCCTGGAAGGAAAACTGTTCTAGTTTAGGGGTCATAGGATTATAGTGATTTTAATAGATTATTCATAGATGTTTGATTGCGGATGATTTCCGCAAGCTTCTCAATAGAAATTCTCTCCTGCTCCATAGAGTCTCGATAACGAAGGGTAACATCGCCGTTGGTTAAGCTATCGTGATCCACGGTAACACAAAACGGCGTACCTAGAGCATCCATTCTACGGTAGCGTTTACCAATACTGTCCTTATCCTCGATGAAGACATTGAAATCAAATCGTAAATCTTGATAGATTTTCTCCGCTAATTCTGGCAAACCATCTTTTTTCACCAATGGGAGAATAGCACACTGTATAGGTGCGATTGCAGGGTGCAGTTTTAAAACCGTTCGGTTATCCCCGTTGACATTCTCTTCGGTGTAGGCCTCCGATAAGGTCATCAAGAACAACCTATCTAAACCAATAGAGGTTTCGACCACATACGGCACATAGCTTTCATTTGACTCAGCATCAAAATAACGCAGCTTTTTACCGCTAAACTCTTCGTGTTGCTTCAAATCAAAATCGGTTCTACTATGGATGCCTTCCACCTCTTTAAAACCAAAAGGAAAATCATATTCAATATCAACGGCAGCATTCGCATAGTGCGCGAGCTTGACATGATCGTGGTACCTGAGTTTTTCACTTTGCGTTCCTAATGTTTCGTGCCATTTCATGCGCCAAGCTTTCCAATGCTCATACCACTCTTTTTCAGTGCCCGGCTTACAGAAAAATTGCATCTCCATTTGCTCAAACTCTTTCATTCTCATAATAAATTGTCGTGCAACAATTTCATTACGGAACGCTTTACCCGTTTGCGCAATACCAAATGGCAACTTCATTCGGCCGGTCTTTTGCACATTCAAATAGTTCACAAAAATTCCTTGCGCGGTTTCAGGTCTAAGATAAAGATTAGCATCCTGTCCATCTGTAGCATTCATTTGGGTGGAGTACATTAAATTGAATTGACGCACCTCTGTCCAGTTCTTACTGCCACTGATAGGACAGGCAATTTCCTCTGCTTCTATCAGTTCTTTAATTTTATGTAGTTCTCCTGTCTCAAGACCATCTTTCAACACTTGATCCATGTGATCAATGCGGTCTTGGTAGCCTTTTACTCTAGGATTGGTATCGCGATATTGCTGTTCATCAAAACTATCTCCAAATCGTTTGGCGGCCTTTACCACCTCTTTTTGGATTTTTTGTCTCAGCTTTTCTTGATGCTCTTCGATCAATACATCGGCTCTATATCTCTTTTTAGAATCCTTATTATCGATCATAGGATCGTTAAACCCATCCACATGGCCACTTGCTTTCCATACTTTTGGATGCATAAAGATAGCAGAATCTAGCCCTACTATATTTTGATGTAAACGCGTCATCGATAAATACCAAAAACGACGAAGGTTGTTCCTTAGTTCCACTCCATTCTGTCCGTAGTCATAAACGGCAGCTAATCCACCGTAAATATCACTAGATGGAAAAACGAAGCCGTATTCTTTGGCGTGTGAAATGATTTTCTCGAATTGCTGTTGATCACCCATAAAATTTTCAACGACAAAGATAGTTTTTTGCAAGCAGGAAGTAGGGCCACTTTAGAAATGTTGTAATTTTGATCTTATGGATCCTGCGATTCTTTTGTGCTGGGCGCAACACCCAATTTTCGTTTCGGTCTTGTCGTTCACCTTGGGCTTTTTAATTTCCATGCTCATATGGCAGGCAAGAAAAAGACGCGTGATGAAAAATCTCGAAAAACTGTTACTAAATGAAGAGAAGGAATTCAAACAGGCTTTCAACCCCAAGGCACAGGTCATTGAGGAGGGTTTTCGAGGATTATTTATTGCACGAAAACAAGAACTCCAGCGTTTACAACAACTTGAAAACTACCGTCGAAATTATATTGGGAATGTCGCCCACGAATTGAAAACTCCTCTATTCTCCATTCAAGGATATATCGAATCGGTTTTGGAAGATCCAGACATCGATAAAGAAATGTTAACGCAATTTCTTAATAAGGCCAATAAGAACGCCGATCGATTGGGTCAAATTGTAAACGACTTGGACGCCATCACCAAGTTTGAAAGTGGCATGTTAGCCATCGAAAAAGACTCATTCAACATTGAAGATCTGATCACTGAAGTTTGCGAAGAATTAGAAATTCAAGCTTCCCAAAAAGAAATCAATTTAGAACATATTTCTGACAGCAGTGCGAATTTGGTTTTTGCAGACCGCGTTAGAATCCGGCAGATATTGGTAAACCTAGGCTTCAACTCCATTAAATATGGTAAACAAAAAGGGAAAACTACTTACCACATCAGGGAAAATGAAAAACAACTAATCATTGAAGTAACTGACAATGGAATTGGTATCCCACAAGAGAGTTTAGGACGGATTTTCGAACGCTTTTATCGCGTAGATTCTCACCGAAGCAGAGATAAAGGAGGTAGCGGTTTAGGATTGAGTATTGTCAAGCACATCATTGAAGCGCACGGAGAGCATATCGAAGTAAGTAGTGTTGAGGGCGAAGGCTCGACCTTTACATTCACCTTATCAAAACCATAAAAATTTGTTGATATCTGTTGCTAATCGGGTGATAATCTAACCCCTTATCGGGCATATTTTTGTTGGATGATGCAATGGCCCGATCAGCAAGAAAATAATGATACCCCTCCGTTTATTGACTCTCTGAATCCTTCCCAAAAGGAAGCAGTGTTAAACACGGACGGCCCGATCATGATCATTGCCGGTGCTGGTTCAGGTAAAACGAGGGTGCTTACCTATCGCATTGCGTATTTAATGCATAAAGGCATTGACCCTTTCAACATTCTATCCCTCACTTTTACCAACAAAGCGGCTAAAGAAATGCGGGAACGTATTGAAAAGTTAGTTGGGGCTGAGGCTAGAAACATATGGATGGGTACATTCCATTCTGTTTTTGCGAGAATTCTCAGACAGGAAGCAGAAAAAATCGGTTACCCCTCTAATTTCACCATCTACGACTCTGACGACTCCAAGAGTTTGATCAAAACCATTCTTAAGGAAATGCAAATTGATGACAAGTTGTATAAACCTAACCTAGTCCTCAGCCGAATCAGTCTTTCCAAAAACAATCTCATTTCTTCAAAATCATATGCCAATAGTGCTGAATATACCGAATCAGACAAAGCGGCAGGGCGCCCTAAGTTTGCCGAGATTTTTAAGCAGTATACCTCGCGCTGCTTCAAAGCAGGAGCCATGGACTTTGACGATATCTTGGTAAATACACACTACTTACTCAGTCAATTTCCAGACGTTCTAAATAAATGGCAGCATCGATTTAAATACATTCTTGTGGATGAGTACCAGGACACCAACCATGTTCAGTATATGATTACCAAGCTATTGGCCGCGGTCAATCAAAATATTTGTGTAGTTGGAGACGATGCCCAAAGTATTTATGCATTCCGTGGCGCAAATATTGAGAACATACTGAATTACGAGAGAGATTATCCCGATGTTGCAACATTCCGATTGGAACAGAATTATCGAAGTACTCAGAACATTGTCAAAGCCGCGTCAAGCTTAATCCAACACAATAAAAAACAGCTCAAAAAGGAAATTTGGACGGCCAATGATGAAGGTGAAAAAATCACGGTCTTAAGGAATCCATCCGATTCAGATGAAGGCCGAAAGGTTGCCGAACTCATCTTTGAGGATCAACATAAACTTCATTTACCAAATCGAGCGTTCGCCATTTTGTATCGAACCAATGCCCAAAGTCGATCGATGGAGGAAGCCTTGAGGAAAAGAGGTATCGATTATAAAATCTATGGAGGGGTGAGCTTCTATCAGCGCAAGGAAGTGAAAGACATGTTGGCCTATCTACGATTAATTGTCAACCCACATGACGAAGAAGCGCTAAAAAGAATCATCAATTATCCTGCCCGTGGTATCGGGAACACCACTATTACACGTTTGGTTTACATCGCTAACCAAAACAATATCCCCATTTACGATGTGGTAAAAAACATTCGTCAATACCCCGAAGTAGGTGCAAGCGTCGGCAAAGTGGAACAGTTTGGTATATTGATGGATAGTTTCAAGCAACCGGATGAAACAAAGAATGCCTATGAAGTAGCCGTAGATGTAGCGAAACGCACAGGAATGCTGAAAACCCTATATGACGATAAATCGGTAGAGGGAATTTCGCGGTACGAAAACATCACGGAGTTCTTAAATAGTGTTCAAGAATTCACCGAAGACGATGAAAGTGAATCAGAAAAAACACTTCCTATGTTCTTAGAGAACGTGGCCTTATACACCGACGATGATCGGGATAAGAATGCAGACCGCGATTGTGTTTCATTGATGACCATACACGCATCCAAAGGATTGGAATTCCCCGTGGTGCATATTGTTGGACTCGAGGAAAATCTATTTCCTTCACAAATGGCTCTGATGAACCGACAGGAGCTAGAAGAAGAAAGACGATTATTTTATGTGGCAATTACCCGAGCGGAACAAAAACTTTATTTGAGCTTTGCTACCAGTAGATTTAGACACGGAAACTTGCTGCATTGTGAGCCATCTCGTTTTATAAGTGAAATAGATGATGCCTATTTAAATATGGACTTGGCAAGCATGAAACAACCGGGCATCATGGAGCGGCAGCCAAGGGGAGAAAGAAGCATCAGTTCACGCGAACCCCTTCCAAAACGAAAAATTTACACCACCTCTAAACCCGTACCTCCTCCCCCACCCGTAAATCCGAATTTCACTCCTGGGGATATCAGTGCGTTAAAAACAGGCGATCGCGTGGAACATCAACGATTTGGAATCGGTACGGTAACCGATATGGAAGGTCAAGGCGATAGTCGCAAAGCAAAAGTTTCATTTGATAATATTGGAAATAAAACCTTGGTGCTAAAGTTTGCTAAGATGCGGATAGTATAAAAAGTTGATTTTTAGCCGTATATTTGCATCCCGTTTTGGAGAAACGGGCCTCTACGGAGGTTTATTTTAAAACATTATGGCTACAAAAATTAGATTACAGAGACATGGTAGAAAGAAAAGACCTTTCTATCACATTGTGGTGGCGGATACGCGTGCTCCGAGGGATGGCCGTTTCATTGAAAAAATTGGAACTTACAACCCAACGACCAATCCAGCAACCATCGACCTAGACGTTAACAAAGCAACCGAATGGTTACTTAAAGGTGCAGAAGTGACTGACACTGCAGGTGCTATCCTTTCTTACAAAGGAGCAAAGTACAAGAAACACCTACAAGTTGGTGTGAACAAAGGTTCTATCTCACAGGAAGATGCGGACAAGAAATTCGCCGAGTGGTTAGCTGAGAAAGACGGTAAGGTTCAAAGTAAAATGGATACCCTTTCTAAAGCAGCGGATGAAAAGAGAGCCGCAGCTCTTAAGGCTGAAACCGAAAAGAAAGAGGCAAGAGCAGCTAAAATAGCGGAAAGATTGGCTGCAGAAGAAGCGGCAAATGCTCCAGCGGAAGAGGTAAGCGAAGAAGCAGAAGCAAATACCGAAGAAGCAAGCGCAGAGGCTGCTACTGAAGAAGCAACCGCAGAGGCTGCTAATGAGGAAGCGCCAGCTGAAGAGGCTCCTAGCGAAGACGCTGCAGAATAAAACTATGGATTTCTTGCCGCAAAAGGTGGAAACCGAAGGATTTATCACTTCCACCCACGGCTATAAAGGAAATATACATATTCAATGGGAAGTAAAACCTACTTCCCTAAAAAAAGGGGACTACCTGTTCGTTTTAATACACGAGAAAGGGGTCCCCTTTATAATTGAAGAGGTTATCGGAAATCAAGATATCCTCAAACTCGCTTTTATCAATAGCGATAAAGATGCTCAAGAAATTATTGGACTACCCGTCTCAACAGGTACAGCATCTATCCCCTCTAAAAAAGAGGACCTTTTCCCAATGAATTATACGCTAATAGATACAAATAGCGAATTCCAGGGCATAATCACCGCCGTAGAGGAGTACCCACAACAAACCATCTGGACCGTTACGAGCGAAAATCGCGAATATTTAATTCCCTTTGTGGAGGATTGGATTGAGATGTCCGAACCAAAAACACGAACTTTGAAGGTACACCTACCTGCTGGGTTATTAAATTTGGATGAATCAGAACTTGAGGATTGATATAATTAGTGCCGTACCCGAACTCTTGAAGAGTCCGCTGATGAACAGTATCCCGGCACGTGCACAAGAAAAAGGCAAACTCGAATTACACATCCACAACCTACACGATTACGGAATTGGTAAGTATCGCCAAATTGACGATTACCCATTTGGTGGTGGTGCGGGCATGGTCCTTAAGCCAGAACCTTTTGCCCAAATCATTGAAAAACTACTTTCTGAACGGGAATACGATGAAATCATATTTACCAGTCCAGATGGTAAACCATTCACCCAAAGCAGTGCCAATCAACTATCACTGAAAGGTAACTTGATGTTTCTCTGCGGTCATTACAAAGGCATTGACCACCGAATCAGAGAGCAATATGTCACCATGGAATTATCACTAGGTGATTTTGTATTAACCGGGGGTGAAATAGCTGTATGCGCCATGGTTGACGCGATTGTACGATTAATCCCCGGTGTAATCGGAAATGAAGAATCGGCTTTATCTGATTCATTTCAAGATGATTTATTAGCTCCTCCTGTATTCACAAGACCCGAAAACTTCAACGGAAAGCTCGTCCCAGATGTATTACTCAGCGGTAATCATAAAAAGATTGAAGAATGGCGAATGGAACAGGCGATTCAAAGAACACAGGAACTAAGGCCTGACTTAATAAAAAAAGAAGAATGAATGTGCAATTAACAAGGCCGTTGGTGGTTTTTGATCTAGAAACCACTGGAATAAACACCCAAAAAGATCGAATCATTGAAATCTCCATGTTGAAGGTTTTTCCAAATGGAGATGAGGAACTGAGAACCTATAGAGTCAATCCAACCATCCCGATTCCCAAGGACTCAAGTGCCATTCACGGGATTTTTGACCAAGATGTGGCGGACAAACCTACTTTTAAGCAGCTAGCAAAAGAAATTGAACACTTTTTGGAACTATGCGATTTTGCGGGATTCAATTCCAACAAATTTGACTTTCCCTTATTGGTAGAGGAATTTTACCGTGCTGAAATTGACTTTGAAATAGACAACCGAAAATTTATTGATGTTCAGCGCATATTCCACACGATGGAGCCAAGAAATTTATCTGCGGCATATAAATTCTATTGCGACAGAAATTTGGAAAATGCCCATTCTGCAGAGGCCGATACCATAGCTACTTGGAACATTTTAAAAGCACAAATTGATCGATACGATGGTCTCCCAAAAGATGTAAAGGGTTTACATGAGTATTCGGGTCAAAGCCGCAATGTTGACCTTGCCGGTAGATTTGTTTATGATAATAATAAAGTTCCTGTTTTCAACTTCGGTAAACACCGTGGAAAGCCCATTGAATGGGTTTTAGAGAAGGAGCCGAGTTATTATAAATGGATGATGGACGGAGATTTTCCACTCCAAACCAAAC
>Ga0255780_10003179_pt1 | contig 14446 bp, 6 predicted proteins | sample 071ome_32_FD_179978 | JGI IMG/M metagenome (GOLD analysis project Ga0255780, IMG submission 179978) | Coastal salt marsh microbial communities from the Groves Creek Marsh, Skidaway Island, Georgia - 071405AT metaG (version 2) | ecosystem: Environmental > Aquatic > Marine > Intertidal zone > Salt... | reverse complement strand
GAGAAGAGGAAGGCGGCGATGCAGGGGGCCGGGGCAGTCAAGGCGATCGAAGGGGGGAGCGGCGGGGGCGGGAGTGACGCGGAGAACGGCGGCGAGAACGGGAAGGACGCCGGGGAGAGCGGGCCGGTGACGAGGAGGCGGAGCAGTCGCGTGGCAGATAAGGATAAGAATAGGGACAAGGGCAATGACGCTGGGAAGGGCGGCAAGGAGAAGGCGAAGGGCAAGGGGCAGGAGGACGAGGACGCCGACGAGGACGCCCCGAGCAAGTCTTCTGGTAAAGCCACCGACGCTGCGGGTGCCGAGGAGGGAAACGCGGGCAACAACAAGAAGGCCGGTGCGTCGAAAAAGTCCGCCAAGTCGAAAAACGAGCTCGACAATGCGGACGTCGACTTGGACCTGTCCGAGGTGCCGGAGGGCGGCGCGCTGAACATTGCCGACAAGCACATCAACAGCGCGGCGATTCAGGCCGCGGAGAAAATGATGACAGACTTCAATGAGGAATTTGACAAGCTGGAGGCGGAAGACGACAAGAAGAAGCGGAAGAAGGGACAGGTTTCGCTCAAGGCGGTCATGGCGTCAATCTCCAGAGACGAGGTGGAACAGATCGAGGGGGCGTGCCCGGGTTTGGAGTTGACGACCGCCGTGGACGGGAAGGATATGCCGCTCACTGTCACCGGCGATTTCCCGGTCGCGGATCCCGACGACCAGCTTCAGGACGAGCTGGACGAACTGCTGAACGACGAGAACCTGTCGGACATCAGCGACTCGGAGATCAACCAGTACATCGCCCACGAGGACGAGGTCAAGTGCAAGGAGGAGATCTGGAACATGATGAATCAGGACTGGATGGAGAAGCAAGAGGCCAAGAGAGCCGCGCAAGAGGCTCAGCAACGTGCTCAGGAGGAGCAGCGGCTGGCGATGGAGCGGGCGCAGAAAGCGGGCATCCAGTACAAGCGCGGACGAGGGCGGCCTCTTGGATCAAAGTCCAAGCCCAAGATCAACGACAATATGCCGACGGCGGAGACGCCCGAGGAGGCTGCCATGCGCGTCATGGAGGATCGCAAGCTGAGCACCAAGATCAACTACTCGATCCTGGGCCAGCTCTTCAAGCGGGGGGACGACCAGGAGCCCATGGCCAGGCCGCTTTATAGCGAGGGAGAGGGTGCTGATGGGGAGGACATCGATATTTTCCCTATCGAACACTCGCTCGTACGGTCTGGGAGCGGGGTCGGCGGCGGTGTACATCTCGGCGAAGGCGGAGGCCCGGGCGTGAGCGGCGTCGGCAGCATCGGCGTCGGCGGCGTGGCGAACCCTGTCGCAGGAGACGCGCTGCCGCCTGGCACTGGCATGAACGCATCGCTCACAAAGAACGACGGGGCCAACCCCATCAAGGGGGCGTCGAAGAAAATCAAGAAATCCAAGCTGCAGTCGGAGAAGCAGAGCAAGGGCGGCTTGCCCCCGCGTCCTCCGCCCGCAAGGACGGACTCCCAGGCGCTCAAGCGGCATGGATCGTCCCAAGACGCCGGAGGGAGCGACAAGAAGCTGCGAGCCGCTGGCGCTGGCAGCGGCGGTTCGTTCAACCAGCCGACGCCGGTCCGCCTCGGTAGCCTGAAGGGCGGTCTGGGTGTTCCGACCGGTCCGGTAGGATTCGGGGCCTCGAAACCGATTCAACGTCCACCACAGGCCGTGGGACCGCCAGGCGCGGCGCTACCGGCGAGACTCGGTAGCCTCAAGGGTATAGGACGCACGAGAGGGCCGGAAGGGGTGGGACCTGCCTAGGTGACCCAGGCCTCTCAGGCCATCAGCCTCAAGGGGGGACTCAATAGGCCATAAGAGTAATTCCTACCATCATGTGTGTGATACAGATATATCAGAAATCGTCATCAGAATACTCGTCGCCGATATCAACGTCGAGGTCGGACTCGTCGCTCTCTCCGCTGTCGTCGCTGTCGTCGTCCAACGCGCCTGAGCCCTCGAAGCCGGTCTGGTAGCCGTCCTCCACCTTGAGGTACGGATCTCCAAAGTAGTTCTGCGTCGGGTTGGGCGCGTCGGGGGCGTCCAGAATGCCCCCCAAAGAGGCCGAGAACTCGTCGACCGGGTACATTGACGACTCTGCCACTTCGTTCTCGAACGACTGCTCCCCGCGGCTCATCGCCTCCTTGAGCAGCTCCCGGAGGACCTCAACGTGGGACATGGGCGGCGAGAGAAGCGCCGCCTGCCGCATGAGAAGGCCGTTGGGGCTGACGTCGGGGTGCACGTCGACCTCGTTGATGACAATCTCGCCAGTCTGCGCGTTGACCAGGAGCGAGATGGTCGCCGCCCCGGACAGGCCGAGCCTGTCGGACACCAGCTGCAGACGCAACATTGTGTCTCCTGCCGTATCTTCCGGCAGAATGGACCGAGGCGGCGGCGACACTTCGAACAGCGAGGCGATGGACCCGTCGTGGGCGAGCCGTGCGACAGCCGTGCTCAGGCCGAGGCAGCGCATGGTACCGGCCCCGCCGAGGAGCGATCCCTTGACCTCGAGCCAGTTATCAGTGGTGTTCCAACGCAGTTTGCCGTAGACAGGATCGTTGATATCCTCGTTCGGGTTGGCGTCCTTGTGCTCCTTGTGGTGCGAGCACGAGACGAGCTGCACCGGCTCTGCGGCGAGGAACGGCTCGATGACGAATTGGGTTGGCGGCGGAAGGGGCATCTGGACGTCTTCCACCTCGACTTCGCAATCGTGCGCCGAGACGCTCTCCAACCAGTTCTGGACGGCGTCGTTGTAGGCCATCAGGTCCCGCCCGCTCCGCATCCGCAGGACGCCAACGCCGCAGTCAGTTGCCGGGCGGATGACCATCATCTTGTTCTCCCACGCGCCAAAAAGCCTGTTGAAGAACTCGTTCGCCGAGTCCTCGGACTGGCACGTGGCGCGCAGCTCGAGCGCCGAGATGGAGTGCGCCGGTGGGGCCGAGATGATGGAACCGTCATAGTTGACGGCGTCCGTGAGCGACCTGAGCAGCTCGGGGCGCTCGTGGCACAGTTCGGACGCGACCATTGACGGTCCCGTGTACGGCACGCCGATCTCGTCCATGAGCTCCTGGATGGGCCCGTACGCCGACGGGTGACCGGGCAGGACCATGAGGACGACGGCGCATTTCTCCGACGCGGCCACCGCCCAGTCCTTGAGCGAGAGGTACCTGGGAATGGTATGCAAGCCATTGTCATGGAGCGATCCTCCCCACGGCGCACGAACTCCCTCGAGGCTCGCACCAGCGCCCTTAAGCGACGACCTGGTCGCGTCAGAGATCTGGTCGGCCTTGTGCAGGTCGTCACCGACGGCCCTTGAAACGTTCGTGAGCTTGTTGGCGTGAGAAATCCTATCGATCGATACTCGCATATCCTCGACGGTCTCCCTGACAACGTTGGATCCGGCCAACCGCCACACGCCACGCCTGTTGAGGTCGCCCGGCAGGGGCAGCTTGGGTGACTTGATCTGGGAAGGGTGCATGTACGGCACCTCGGAAGCCAAAAACGTGTCTGATCCACCGCTCTTGAGAATGTCCTCGCGCAGCTTGACGAGGGACATCAGGCGCTGGTCGTGGCCGAGACCCGCGTTGGGAGGGTCGAGCATGAACGTCTCCAGCAGGAGGTCCGGCGCGCCCTGCAGGGCGCGCATCGTGGCCGCAGCGGCCTGCAATGACTCATCCCTATGGTATCCCTCGCCTCCGCACAGGATCCACACCCGCTGCCTGCAAGGGTGCAGGCCCGGGAACTGCTGGGCGAGGACCTCGGAGACGTCGCCGGCAGGCTCCTCGTCAATGGCATCCAGATCGTCCATCTCGTTGAGTGCAGCAACGCTCTGCTCCAGGGCAGCCTCGATATTCTCAGCGGACGTCTGGTCCTTGATTTCGTCGTACGATAGCTCCTCGGCGAGCTGGTCCTCGGCGACCTCTCCGGCGGCTCCATCAGCCCCGGCAGCTTGGCCTCCTCTCGCCTCCCAGGCCTTGATGGCATCGGCAATTTCACTCATCGTCGTTTGTTTGGACTGACTCGACGTGCTTGATGCGTCCTCAGTCTCGCTCGTACCCACCCAGTCCTCGTCGCCGTCTTTGATCTCCTCCAGCGAGACGGCCTCGTCGTCGAGTGTGGGCAGTCCGCGGCGGGCCGCGGCCTGAGAGATGAGCTGCTTGGGCAGCCAGTTCCACGACAGACCGGATGCAACGAGCTGCTGCGAGAGAACGCCGACCTTGCTGTCAAAGTCCGGCACAACGTCCACGTTGGCGATGTACAGCTTGTTGGAGCCAAAGGTGCTCGGGTCAACAAGTGTCGAAGGGTCGTTCTCACCCTCGTACCGACCAGATGGCGGCTCTCTACGAATGGGAATGCCGTTAGTTGATCCGGATCCGGACGCGCCGTCGGAGCCGGCGGCCAGGTCGGCGCGAGTCCGATCGTCGATCGGGATCCCGAACACCTCCCCATACCGAGCGGTCGACACGCTTGCCGGATGCGTCGAGCCCATCATTTCGACGGGAGCACTCGCTACGGCGATGTCATTCTCCTCAATTGCCGACGCGTGGCCCGACAGAGCGTCAATCAGCGCGGCCTCGGCCGCCTTCCTGGCAGCAGCCACGGCCTCCTGCCGGCGCATCAGAGACGCGAGCGACTCGATCTTGACGCTCGTGTAGTCGCTCTCGTCCTCGACGACCTTCTTGGCGCCAGATTCGAACGCCACGAGGGCGCGCTTGTCCTGCGCCAGGACCTGCTGGTCGACGGCCGGGGCGACGAGGACGGACACCTTGGCATAGTCCCTCAGGTGCATGTCGCTGAAGAGCTTGCATGCGGCAAGCCTCGCGTGGTTCATGAGATCCACGGAGACCGACTGCGGTGGGGTCATATGCCGGATACTCCTGCTCTGCGACAGATCCCGGTCCCTGCTATCGTGCCCGGCCGGGATGAAGACGTCCTCACGCTTGAGCTTCACGATCCGCTCCATCATGTCGACGTCGTAGTCGTTCTGATGCCCAATCTTGGCGATCTCGATGTCGGAGATCTCGATGTAGTCGTTGATATCGAAGTAGCTCACCTCTGTCGGAACGAGCGCGACCGGCCCGGACGTCGTGCCGATCACGTTGACCTCGAGGACGACTGCGTTCTGCATCAGGGCTTCGACGGTCAAACGAAGACCAGAGAGTCCGTCGGTATCGACCTTGATCGAGTCGACGACCTCCACGAGGGCATCCGTGCCGCGGCACACGGCCGAGACCAGCGGCTCTGAGAGCCCGTCGACCACCTTAATCCTGAACCTGCCGATGACGGGATCCGAGACGCCAGCGGCCCATGTCATGAGAACCTCCGTGGAAGATTCCGCGTTCTCGCTCTCTATGACGCACGTGGGCACCGTGGAGAACTGCGACACGCGCGAGACGTCTGGCGGGGCCAGGCTCAGCGCGCTGATCTCCCCGAGTCCAGACGCCGAGTCATCGTCGTCGTCGTCGTCGTCGTGGTGCGCCGTGGCACCCAGAGGCAACACGATTGTGTCGTTGGCCTTGAGATCTTCGACCGTCTGGCAGCTCCTGTGCTTGTCCCTCCCGAGCAGCGAGTCGAGCGCACCAGCGTCCCACCCGTGCAGCTCCTCCCACGACAGCTCGGTGTACCTCTTGCCCTCGCCTGTGCCGATCGGGTACAACACGGAGACAGAGACGCCCTGGCGCAGCAGCGTCGCCGCGTGGTACGCCTCCCCGGCGGGTCCCTCGCCCATCTTGTTGACGACCGCGGCCGAAAACTCATAGGCGGTGCCAGGCTTGAGGCCCTTGATGACGACGTCCTGCGACAGGCCGCTCGACACGATGACGTCCCCTTCTCCGTCCGCCTGCTTGGCTGTCACCCGGAACAGGCTCCCCAGCGGAGCCAGCGGCGCGGACAACGTGGCTACCACGCCGTTCACGGACGGCGTCAGGTACACGATATTGACGACGTCTGTCGGCGGCGCGTCACAGTCGGACGACGCAAACACCTCCTCCTCGAGGATGCCGTCGCCCTTGGTCGACGAGAACGGCATCAGCGTGCCCCAGATCTGGTCCGACTGCAGCCCGGGGAGCATCTCCCTCGCGGCACGCACGGCGCGATCCCTCGCCGCCTCCGTGCTCCCGTCGCACAGCAGCGCCACGTTGAGCGTCGGATCGCTGGGGCCGTCCCCCTCCCCCTCCCCGTCCCCATCTGCCTCGCTCGACACCCCCACGCCATCCTCGTCGCCCTCGTCGTTGTCCCAATCGTCTGGATCCGGCATCATCGCCGCGTGAATCCACTCTTCCACCAGCGCATTCGCCAGCCTCGACCCAGAGTCCTCCCCGACCGAAAAGCTGGCCAGCCCGCGCGCCGCCAGCGCCTCGTAAATCTCCTCATCGTTCAGCTTCCCCACCGCCGCCTCTGCGTACTTGATCATCCTCCCGAGCCCCGCATGTGCGTCAATCACATCCTTCCGCAGCACGTTGGTCAGCCGCTCGATCAGCACCTCGGACGTCCCATACACCGGCAAGCTCCTCGCCAGCAGCGTCGCCCTCAGGTACGGCAGATCCATCTCACTCACAGACGCCATCGTATTCTGCGCCTCCCTCAGATCCGCAGCCATCGCCCGATTCGGCGGCCTCGGCGGCACGTCAATCGTCGCCTGGTCCAGCTCCTTCCTCGCCGCGTCGGCCGCCTTATCCGCCAGCACCTTCCGCTCCCGCTGCGCATCGTACTCGACCAGTCGCGCCAACAGCTCGGCTTTATTGCCCTTTGTCGGCAGGTTCCGCTTCTGGCAGATCTGAATCAACCGCTTGGTGTTGAGCTTGTCGTACGCCGACGTGGTCGGCACCACGTCCTGCGAGATCGCCCCGTCCACCACGAGCATCGCGAACGCCAACCCGATTGCATCCTCTTTATCGTCGGGCATGACAACCTCCCGCTGCTTGTAAAACTTGGCCAGATCGTGGTCCGTCATGGCCGACGGCAGCTTGACCCGACGCCCGTACGACCGACGGTCCCACACCGGCTTCCCCAGCATCTCCCGCACCTTCCGGATCAGCTTGGCCCGCAAATTGTACTTCATATCCTTCCCACCGAGACCGTTCAGCTTGCACATCGACTTGAGATCGTGGTACCTGGCGATTGAGCGTAGCGCGAGTGAGGGTCGATTCTGGGCGTGCGATCGCGTGTCCACCGAGGTCAATGCACCGTACTCGACGTCATTCTCGCACAACCGCATGTGAAAGTCGTTGAGCTGCTCCGCGGTCATGTCTTCCAGGATGAAGATCTTCCTGTCAGCCGTGCTCGGAGAGAGTCCGATGGCAGACGAGGGCTCGGTGGCCAGTGGAAGGTCCGACGAGTCTGACGAGAGCGACGCAAGCGGGGCCACCGGGCGGCGGGCAGCCCGCTCGAGCAGCCCTCGATGCGTCGAGGGCGGACGTGCCAACATCCTTCCCGCGAGCGCGCGACTCCCGCCGCGACTCCCGCCGCGACCGCCGCCGCGACCGCCGCGGTTGCCCCGCCCGACCGTGCCACCGCGACGTGCGCTGCATGAAAAAGACCCACCGGCCGTCGTGAATTGCCTCTGTGTCTGCAGCATGCCCACTCCGACCGTCCGACGACGCACGCACGAGCTCCTATGTACTGATGCTTGTCCACCACGCTCCGCACGCAGATGTCGAGGTTGAGGTCCCTCGAGAACCGCGAATTTCCTCGAGACGAGAAATGCGGATGCAAAGCAGCCGTACGCGTCGAATTCGGCCTTGATGACGTTACGGCCACGCGATACCAATGGAGTACGTATATACTACGAATGTGTAAAGTGTGGACGTCGCGTGGGTGAGATCGAGCGAGCGCGCCTAGAGGCCGGGAGCGGGGCCTCGAGCAAGCCGAGCTCGGCTCGTTGCGACATTTTTTCGCTCCATGCGTCGTCGCGGATGAACAGCTTCGGAATTCAGGGAGGGAAACCGACTTGACTGATTTCCCGATTGCCACGACCATGTCCAAGGCGACCAAGGCGGTTGCGTCGAAGATACGCCTCGTCATCGAGGCTGGTCAGGCGAAACCGGCGCCGCCGGTGGGTCCTGCGCTGGGCCAGGCGGGTCTGAAGATCATGGACTTTTGCAAGGACTTCAACGCCAAGACGGCAGACTTCAAGCCAGACGTGCCAATCTCGGTGCTCATCACGGCGTACGAGGATAAGACGTTTTCGTACGTCATGAAGTCGCCGCCGGCGACGTATTTTATCCGGAAAGCGGCCGGGCTGAGCGGGAACAAGGGGAGCCAGAAGCCGGGGCACGAGGCGGTGGGGGAGATTAGCGTCAAGGCGCTGCATGCCATTGCCGAGGTGAAGCGGAAAGACGGGACGCACGTGCCGCTCGAGGGCGTCGTCAAGAGTCTGATGGGGACGTGCAAAAGCATGGGGGTCAACGTGGTCGAGTAGTACATACATACATTTTGCAACGATATATCGCAGTCGGTACGGTAGTAGTTTGTCAGAGTCAGGGTCGCTACTACGACTTGGCCTTCCATTTCCAGCACTTGACCTTGCCCGTCTCGTCCCCTGCAAAGAGCAGCTGTGCCTGCGGGAAGGAGGCCATGGCCCTGGGGTTGTTGACGTGCGTCAGCGTCCCTCGGTCTGCAAACGTGGGCAGCTCGTAGAGCTTGATGCACTGCTCCGTGTTGTAGCTGATCATCAGCACCGCCTTGCCGTCCAGATCGGCGACGCCCTGCATCGCCAGGACGCCGTTGTTATTATTCGTGTGGTGGTAATTTCGCCCCCGTCCCCGTCCCCCGCCCCCGCTCGTGTGCATTTCCTCCGGGTGCGTGAAGATGCACACCGGGTTGACCATGTTGGTCCCGTCGGTTCCCGGCTCGAAGATCTTCACGGCACCGTCGAGGCTCCCGCTCATCAAATGCCCCTCCCATATCAACAGCTGCGTGATGGCCGGATACTGCGCGTTGCGGTGCGCCTTGATCAGCGTCTGCTTGATCGACCCGCTCTGCAAGTCCCACACCTTGATGGTCCCAGACGTGTCTCCCGAGAAGAGAATCGGACCGGCGACGGTCATACACGAGATCGACGACCGATGCCCGTCCGCGTTCTGCTGCTCTAGCACCGCCGCGCATTCAAACTGGTGCTGGCTGTTGCCGTTCACGTTCACCGTTGCAGCACTCGGCTTCCACACCCGAATGGTCTTATCCTGCCCACCGCTGAACAACATCCCGTTGCCCATGGCCAGACTCGTCACTTGCCCGGTGTGACCCTCCAATCGCACCTCCGTCCCCGGCGGCGCGTGGCCGACAATGCCCGCGTGTGCGCCGCCCAGCGCCCAGCCCTTGACCTCCCCCCGACCTGCCCGCGTCTTGACCCCGACAAACAGCCACCCGTGCTCGACCAACATGCTGTCCACCTCCCCGCCGACCTCCTGTGTATGCACGCACTGGCCGGACGTACAGTCCCACACGCGAACGGTGCCGTCGTGCGAGCCCGACAGCAGCTGGGAGTTGGCATAGTCGACGGCGAGGCAGGTCACCTTGCGCCGGTGCCCGCGCAAGTCCGACACAAACTCGACGTCTGGGGCTGCATTGGCGCCGTAGCCCCGACCTCCCCCTCGACCTCCACGTCCTCCGAACCGACCCCGACCGCGGGGGGCGTAGGAGGTGTTTTGCGGGTAGGAATTCGTGTTCTGCCAACCATTTGAATTCGAAAAGCCCCGGCCTCCCCGGCCTCTGCCGCTATGACCTCCGCGACCGCCGCCTTCTCTCGTGTCCATGGACACCATACCGACGCGGGCGTGTGGTGGAGTTGAAGAAAGAAAAATACATGCATGAGGCGGCCGAGTGTGGAGGGCTTGCTTTCTCGGCTAGCGAGTTGGCCAGTCGGGTGGTTCTGATGATCCACCGGGGGGAGGGCGAGAGAGGGAGCGGGCGAGCGGGCGAGCGGGTTAGCGGGCGAGCGGGTTAGCGGGTTAGCGGGTTAGCGCGCTGGGTCGTGGCGTGTCGGAGTAGGCCGGTCGTCTGGGCCCGACCGCCCCCGTCACTCCCGGGGGGCACACACACACGGTGCACTGGCGCAACAGCAACCGGCTCGTCCGATGTCCGACCAGAGCCCTTGGAAAAGGGATGTCGTCATATCCACGTGGCAGTCCGCGGGGTGACTCGCTCGACGACGACGATCGCTCGGCTGCTGCTGCTCCGTCTCGCTTCGAGCTTCGCTCGAAGCGACGCGCTTCATTCTCAATTTCCCGTTCGGAGACTGCTGGTGATTCTCCGAGTTGATACATACCCTGTGAAATTCTCCCGGGGAGAGCGGCGCTGTTTCGAGCGCGAGGAATCAATTTGCATGTGTTTCCTCCCACCGCACACAAATCTTCCGAAACCGCTGACTTTCGAGTGCATAGAGCGCTGTTGAGCACGTGGCTATATAACGACATGAGCGTGCGCCTCGGTGTTGTTTCGGCCGGTGTCGTATCGTCGTCTCGCGGCGAGGGGCAAATCTCGCGGACGACGAGATGTGCGGTCGCACCCAGGGCGTGGGCTGCCCCGGTCTCGACGTCTTTCCACGCGCCCGTGTCTGCCGGGAGAGGCTTCCAAGCGTCGCGGCCCTCCCTGCCGAAGGGGACGTGGGCGTGGGCGCGGACGAGGACCCGGACCCGGACCCGGACAGTGGCCGCGGCCGGGAGCAGCAGCAGCAGCAGCAACAGCAATAATAACAGCACGAACAAGAAGAGACAACAGACTGCGGCCATTGCAAAGCTGCGGGGCGCGGTGGATCACCAACTCAGCAAGGTCGAAGGCCTGTGGCAACAGCTCATCCCGATGACGTGTCTGTTCTTCATGCTGGCGTTTGTGAATACGATCATCGACAGTCTGAAGGACTCGTTGGTGATTACGGCGGTGGGTGGCGGCACCGAGGTGCTGCCGTATCTGTCAACGTACGCGGTTCTCCCGTCCTCCGTCCTGTTTCTCGTGCTGTACTCGTCGGCGACCAGGAAGTGGTCCCGCGAGAAGATTTTCAACATCGTCATGGGGTGCTTTCTCATGTTTTACGGTGGGTTTGCGTTCCTCTATCCGCACCATGAGGCGCTGCACGGCGGGCCGTTCGCGGATTGGCTGCTGAGTACGCTGCCAAACGGGCTGGCCGGGTTTGTGGGGATGGTCCGGAACTGGTTGTTCACGGCGTTCTACTGCGTGAGCGAGCTGTGGGGCGATATCCTGCTCTCTCTGTTGTTCTGGGGGCTGGCGAACGAGACGACGTCGATTGAGGATGCGCCGTTGTTGTATCCTTTGTTCGGGATCGGGGCGAACATCGCGCAGACCTGCGCGGGGCGGAGCCTGCGGCTGATCAGCGAGGTGAGCGGCAGTTTTCTCACGTACTCGCAACAGATACAGCTGACCGTGGGCTTATGCGTGTGTATGGGGGTGGGGATCGCTGGCGTCCATAGCTTCATCTGCAGGACGTTCGAGAAGAATCCAAAGGGGAGCGCGATTGAGAGGAAAAGGCGGCGGGAGGAGCGGGAGAAGCTGGGGAACGTGGCGGTGCCAAAGTTGAACAAGATGGGGATGACTGACGCTGCAAAAGCGGCGCAGGAACAGGCCATGGCCAAGGCCAAGGCTCAGTCTCAGGGAAAGCCGACGCCCAAGGACACGTCGTCGATGTCGATCGTGAGCGCGTTCCGGTACCTCGTGCGGAGCCCGCAGATCAAGTGCCTGGCGGTGATGGCGATCGCCCAGGGGTTAACGACGCGGATCTTGGAGATCTCGTGGAAGACATACCTGCACATGCTTTGCCAGTCTCCGGTGGAGTATGCGGCCTTCCTGGGGGACGTCGCCGCGATGACGGGGGTCTCCACGGCCCTGCTGATGGTGTTCTCCCCGCTGCTGTTCGAGCTGATGGGATGGGTCGGCGTGGCGTCGGCCACACCGAACATCATGCTGATCGGAGGCATCCCGTTCTTCCTGACGTGCATGGCGTACACGTTTGGGGGTGGTCTGCTCGCGGGCCTGGTGTCGCTCAAGACGGTCGTCATCGGCGGTGCCATGCTCCACGTCTTCGCGCGCGGCGCCAAGTTCTCGCTCTTCAAGCCCAGCGAGGAGATGGTGTACATCGGGTTGGACGACGAGGCGAGGACGAAAGGGAAAGCGGCGATCGACGTGGTCGGCGCGCAGAGCGGCAAGAGCCTGAGCTCCATCCTGCAGCAGTTTTTGCTCATCTTCGTGTCGGGCGGGTCGGTGGCTGGGATCGTTCCGGTGTTGGGATTGTGTTTCGTGACGATGCTGAACGAGTGGAAGCGGTCGATCAGGGAACTGGCGAGCCACGGAGACCCCGCCGAGGCGCATCGGCTGAGCGTCATGGCGAGCATCGACGACGACGCGGAGAAGGAGTTTGACGAGATTTCGGTGTCGTTATCGGGAACGTAAGTGTAATGATATGTCATGACATTCATGCGATCACATGAATGGTGGGGCCGCCATCGAGAAGGGGCCGCGGCCGTTGGCGCTGCTGTCCTGCTGGCCGTCTCGTCCCGACTCCGTTCGAGGCCAAGTATACGACACGCCGTTGGAGACCAGCACGCGGAACAACGCCTCGTACATGTACGATCTCGCAAACGCCGTGCGCTGGAAGTTCGTCCCGTTGTGCTGGAGAGCGAACGAAGCGCGTAGCACGAGTGAGTGTGAGTGTGAGAGTGAGAGTCAGGGCGTGCGAGCGTTCAACACCCACCGAGTACTCGAAGACCATCTCGATTCCCAGTTTGTAAGGGGGTTCGGATGCGGCAAATCTGCAGCGCCAGCCTACACCATACTCCCCCTTATGCTCGAGCTTCACCCGATCGCATTCCTCCTGTATCTTCAGTAAGATACTTGGAGATGTGTCGGCGTCGACATAGACATAGATGACTTCCCACTTGTTCAGCGACTTGGACAGATTGACGAACTGCGCCTTGAGCATCGCTTGGTTGGGATAGTAGACGCGTTGATCCCACCCGGACAGGCACACCGTAAAATTCTGGCGAACGAGCGGAGCATATAGCGAGTGAGCGGCACGCGGGCGCCTGGCCGTCGATGTCGAGGTCAACACCCACCATGTTGATCTCGTCCACGGTGAGCTGCTGGCCGTCGATGTACAGGACGTCGCCGACGTCGTACGCATGGACGCCTGGCGAACGAGCGAAGCGCGTAGCGCAAGTGAGAGAGTCAGGGCGCGCGGGCGCGCCGTCGAGTTCGATACCCACCGAAGATGAACACCGCATTTTCGAAGACGGCCGACACCGTGCCGGAGAACACGAAGGAGAAGCCCAGCACGAGTGTCCCGAATCCGACCCACAACTTGTCGGCGTTCTGGCGCAGAATCAGCAGGTAGACGAAAATGAAGATCCCGTGGATGATGATCCCGAGCAGGAGGTCGACGACCGAGGTGATCGACTTGTTGTCCCGGAGCGTGCAAGCTAGGTTGTTCCGATCCCAGTAGACCCGCTCCAGCGCATTGACGCAGTCGTCGCAGTCGACGACCCCGTCGCCGTTGTTGTCCAGCATCTGAAAGGCCGCCGCCGCATCCTTCTCCTTCGGGATATACGCTCGGATGTCTTCCATCGAGACCGTCTTCGAATCGACATCGTGCGTCAGGTGGAAGAACAGAAAATTCCCGAGTCGCTGGTAGGTACTGGCGTCCACCGCCACGTTCTCGACCTGGTTCAGCTGATCGCGCAGCGTCACGTGGAGGTTCCGCTTGCGGAGGTACCGCTCGAGGCGGTTGAGTCGCTCGAGCTGCTGGGCGCGATGCAGAGGGCTGGCTCTCTTCCGAGCATCATTGTCATCCTCGTCATCTTCGTCATCCTCATCGTCGTCGTCCTTCGTCCTGCCGGCGAGGCTTGCTATCTTCTCGGTGATCCTCTTTGCGCCGTTGGTCGGCGAGCCGGGCATGGACGCACCACTGCCTTTGCCGTTTCCGACGCTGACACTGACGCTGAGGTCGATGTCGACGTCGACGTCGACGACGTGATCGCTGCCGTCGCGCTGAAGAGACCATGCGGCGACATCGCTTGGCTCGAACGGCCGCTGCGCCATCAACGCGTCGAGAAGCTTCTCCTGCTTGAGCGCTTTCTCCATCCTTTTTCGCTGGTTCTGGCCCGTGAGGATCGTCGAAATCATCTTCGCCAGTGTCCGCTTGAGCAGCTGGGCAAAGAAGAAGACGGCGATGCACCCCAGGACCCGAGTCACCCAGTCGACAATGTCCATGACTGTCGAGTCTTGCCCGTCGGCGTCGATGTACTGCCAACATGCCCACGATATGAGGACAAGGACAGCCGCGGCGAACCACAGTAGCGGACGCCGTACGCCGTACACGACGTACAAAAACGAGGGGCGACGGGTCGCCGTGCGCTCCACAATCTTGATCGTCAGGAAGGTGACGAACCTGCCACCGATCCAGCACAGAGGGCACGTTGCCAGGAAG
>Ga0255780_10003174_pt1 | contig 14462 bp, 13 predicted proteins | sample 071ome_32_FD_179978 | JGI IMG/M metagenome (GOLD analysis project Ga0255780, IMG submission 179978) | Coastal salt marsh microbial communities from the Groves Creek Marsh, Skidaway Island, Georgia - 071405AT metaG (version 2) | ecosystem: Environmental > Aquatic > Marine > Intertidal zone >... | reverse complement strand
CTCTACCCCTCCTCCTCCTCCTCCTCCTCCTCCTCCTCCTCCTCCTCGACCTCGACCTCGGCCAGGTCCGCGACGTGCACCGCCGGGAGCTTGGCGGGGACCGGTTCCTCACCCTCGGTCGCCGCCTGCACCAGCACCAGGCCCCGGACCTGCACCGCCGGGAGCTTGGCGGGGCCCACCTTCGCGGAGGCCGGCTGCGCGAACGCCAGGCCATTCAGGTCGGCGGAGCTCGCCAGGATGGCCGCGGTCAGCGCGGCCGTCTTATTCGTGTAGACGGCCCCCAGGACCGTGTACTTCCCGCCATTGGTATTCACGCCGTACTTTTTCAGGTCAACGGCGGTGGGTTCACCCGGCACGTTCGGGACGGGGTGAGTCTTCGTGCGCAGCTCGGTCTCCGTATCCAGGCGCTTCTTGAGGAAATCCTTCATTCTCGTGTCGACGTTGCGCGTCCTCGAGTGGATCGCGTTGCGGAGCTCCGTGTCCTTGTCTTTCCGCAGGCGGCACCAGGACTGCGTCACCATCTCCATGGCCTCCTTGATGCCCTCTGTGTGGGCATCCAAGACATCCAGGATGGCCTCGATGGTCTTGGGCTCCGTCATGTCGCGCTGCCACCCCGCCTCAAAAAAATCGCCCTCAGGCCGCGCGCATGTCGCGCACGGCGCCCCACAGGACCGCGAGGGCCTCCCTCAGACGGAGGTTCCCGTCCGCGTCCGCCAGCTCGGGGTACGCGGCGGCGCCTGTCCCCAGGACGTCCGCGAGGGCGTCGACGATCTCGCCGCACCGCGCGTCCGTCGGCGGCGTCCGCGCCGGCGGTGGGGGGACCAGCAGCTCCCCCGCGACGGAGAGGTCCGTCGCGACGGAGACCCGCCCGGGGAGGCCCGTCGGGAGGAGCGCGAGGTCGACCGCCGAGGTCTGCGTGACGCCGCCCGCGTCGCGCCCGACGCTCTCGGTGACGCGGAGCGCGCACCAGTCCCCGGCCGGCGCGCGGTGGAGGCACGTCTCGTTCGCGGTCGCGAGCCCGTCGATCGTGCGCTCCGTCCAGAGGACGTCCCTCTCGCCGCCGTCCGGGAAGGTGTGGAACAGCACGGTCTCCGTCCCCCCGCGCCGCGCGAAGGCCAGCCCCGCGTCGCCGCCCCCGTGGCGGAGCGCGAGCGTGGCCTCGGCGGCCTCCGCGACGACGGAGGCGCGCCCGGAGACGCTCCCGGTGACGACCAGCGCCCCCCCGCCCCCGGCGTCGCCGAGGACCCGGGCGTCCGGGAAGATCGCGTCGCCGTTCTCCTCGACCGAGACGGCGCCGCCGGCGAGCGCCGTCGTGCCCGCGACGGCGAGCGTCGAGGCGGCGAGGTCCGCGACCCCGAGGAGCTGCGCGCCGGCGAGGTCGACGTCCCCCCCGAACTGGATGGCCGCCCCCGCCGCGGCCGGGTGCAGCGACGGCGTCCGGACCCCGCCGCCGGCCTCCCCGAGGACCAGCGACAGGAACGTGGCCGTCGCGCCCGGCGCGGAGACGGCCGTCGCGCCGGCGTGCAGGGTCAGGTTGCAGGCGCCGTCCAGGCGCAGGAGCTCCGTCTCGCCGCTCAGCAGGCTCGTCCCGCGGACCAGGAGCGTCGGCGCGGGGTTCGAGCTGAACCGCTCGACGACGACGACGGCGTCCTGCCCGTCCGTGGCGCCGTCCACGACGTGGAGGTCCGCGCGGGGCGCACCCGTGCCGACACCCAGGCGGCGCTGCGGCGTCACGCAGACGACCCCGGCCTCCCCGTCGATGCTGACCTCGCTCTCGTTGGAGACGGAGACCTTCAGCGGGTAGGCGACGGCGGCGTCGCCCGGGTAGGCGACCGCGACCTGCACCGACCCGTGCTCCACGAGGACCTCCTCCGTCGAGACGCCCGGGGCGACGACGCGCCGGCCGGCGCCGAGGACGCGCAGGTCCCCGGTCTGGACCTCGACGCTCCCCTGCACGGAGACGTCCCGGCGCGCCTCGAGCGAGGCGACGCGGAGCCGGCGCGCGGTCGTGGCCTCGTCCGCGGGGGCGATGTCCGGGGCCATGTCGACGTCCGCGGCGATGTGCATCTCCGAGGCGACCTGCACGGGGACCCCGTCCGCGGAGCCGTAGACGGTCCCGACCCGCAGCGTCGTGGCCAGGACCTGGCTCTCGAGCTCCAGCTCGCCCTCCATGCGGATCGGTCCGCGGAAGACGGCCACGTACGCGTCCTCGTCGGGGGCGAAGGCGCCCGCGACCGGGTCGGCGGCGACGAGCAGGCGCCGCACGGTCGCCGTGGCCGTCGCGTCCACCCCGAAGTCCCCGTCCGCGCCGAGGGCCAGGCGCCCCGGGCAGGCGAGCTCCTGCGTCACGCGCGCGGTCTCGGCCAGGACGGAGGGGGAGGTCAGCTCGGAGGCGACGACGGTCCCGCGGGTATCGGAGACCGTCAGGACGTCGGCGCCCCCGGAGCGGAGGACGAGCTCGGCGCCCCGCCGCCGGAGCTCCGGCGGCGGGTACAGGGTCCCGAGGCTGCCGACGCGGATGACGGTCTCGTCGATCCCGTCGGAGGTCATCACGTCCAGCGCATACTCCGTCCGGCTGGTGACCGTCTGGGTCGAGCCGGTGCTCCGGCCGATGGATATCATGATGGTACGGGGAAATTGTCCGTTACGTCCCCGCGTCCGAAAAAGCGCCCCGGGCGAGCGTTCCCCCCCCGCATACCGCCGCCATGGGACCCGTCAGCCACCGGAACACGCAGAAGCCGCAGTCCCACGAGGACCTCGCGTTCAACCCGCGGAACCGCCTCCTGACACCGGAGGGCGCCGCCGCCATTTTCCGCGCCGCCTCGATGCCCGAGGAGCACTGGCCCGACCTCGCCGACCCGGAGGTCCTCGAGACCCTGCGCCTCGCGTTCGTCCACCGCTCGTACACGCTCCCGGTCAACGCGGACCACGCGACCGGGAACGCCCTGTGCCCCCCCGGGACCGTGCCCCTCCAGCCCCTGTCCTACGACGAGCTCGAGTTCAACGGGGACAAGTTCTTCAACCACTTCACGCAGCGGTACATCACGCGCCGCTTCGCCGGCGCGCTCTGGGCGCGGAACGAGGGGAACCTGACGCGCCTCGTCTCCCGCGTGGTCTGCCGCCAGGGGCTCTCGCGGATCGGGCGGGCGCTCGGCCTCGGGCAGTGGCTCCTCGTCTCCCGCCACCGCGAGGAGGCCGGGGCCCGCGAAAGCGACGCCCTCGTCGAGGACGCCTTCGAGGCCCTCGTCGGGGCGCTCGACCGCGTCGGGAGCCGCGGGCGGGAGATCTGGGAGATGCCCGAGACCGCCTGCCGCTTCGCCCACGCCGTGCTCGACACCATGGTCGACTGGCCCGCGCTGGTCTCCGACCTGCGCACGAAGCACGGCATCAACGAGCGCGAGCGCCTCGGGGCCTACCTGACCGCGTCCGGCGAGCGGCTCGTCTTCCGCGACGAGCACCACGCGCGCCTCGTCCGCCTGCGCCCCGGGACGCGGACGGAGGAGGTCGTCGCCACCGGGCGCGGGGACACCGTCGAGGCCGCCCGCGAGGCCGCCGCCGCCAGGGCCAACCGCGTCCTCAGCGAGGCGTGACGACCGGACGACGAGTCTTGGGAGTGCCGCTGGACTTGCCGGTGGACTTGCTGCCGGGCTTGCCACTGGACTTGCTGCCGGGCTTGCCGCTGGACTTGCCGGTGGACTTGCCGCTGAGCTTGCCGCTGGACTTGCCGCTGGACTTGCTGCCGGGCTTGCCGCTGGGCTTGCCGCCTAACTGGGCGGAGCCAAGCTTCCCCAGTTCAAAGTATCTGTTATCGTCGGTCTTAGGGAGATTCTTCAAGATTTCTCCGGCGCGTTTGAACGCCCTCGACCTCTTCTCCGGGGAGACGCCCGAGTTGCGGTCCATGACCTTGCCCAGCTCGTGGATGAGGTAGTCCTCTTTCGGGACGGGGATGCCGCCGACGTCATTCAGTACGGTGGCGAGCTGGACCCCCCGGTAGCCCTCCTCTGTCTTTGGCGGGTACACGAGGTCCATGAGGCCGAGGGTGACGTGCCTGACCTTCTCCTTGTTCTCCTTGGGGTCCTTGGGCAACAGCGCGACTGTGGCCTTCAGCTGCAGGATGCCGATATGGAGGGAGTCGTTGTTGATGAAGGTCCAGTAGCGGGTCACGGGCCACTTGACTTTGCCATTGCCACCGTCCCAGTTGGCAAAGTCTAGGTTGTATTCGTTCAGGTGTTCGGCGCATCTGCCTACAACGATGCCTTTCATAACGGAGTCCATCTCGATGATATCGACCTTCATGGTAAGGTTCTTTTCCTTGTTCGTGACCTTGCACGAGTCCTGGACGCCGTGGACGAACTTCATGGTGTACGTCTTCGTATCCTTCTTCTTCGTAACAAAGGTGAACTCAGAATTCTCGAGTTTCTGGAGCTCGCGGTGGATGGCCTCGCGGAACGACTCGGCGAACTTGGTCATGGTGATCTTCGGGTCGGTGATCTGCACGTCGATATCGGTGGAGTCCTTGGCGGCAGTTACCCCTCTAAGGGCGAGGGCGACCCCCCCCTTGAGGTACCACCCGTCGGTGGTCTTGCCCTTCTCCTTGAGGGCATTCAGGAGCTCTTTCTGGATCTTCCCCTGCACATGCTTCTCTACGGCGTCTCTTAAGGACGTGTCCCGCATCGTATCGTGGTCGTCCAGTGTGATAGCAGACCACTTCGCTCCCTCCCTGGTGCTGCAGAACTTGGTCTCCGTCTTCTCTGTTTTCGTTTTCTCCGTTTTTTTTATCTCGGCGGCGACGAAATCGACCACCTTCTGTGCGAAGGCGCAGGGGGTGGTCGCCTTGATGGCGAGGTTAGAGACTTTTCCGTTCTTGATGGTGGGTTCCTCGGCCCTGCTGGCCGCGGCCAGCTTGGGGGCAGTCGCCCTAGTCGCCTTGGAACCCCTGGCCGCGGCCGACTTGGAGGCAGTCGCCGGGCCGACCGAGATGCCTAGCTCCTTATCGACGAGATCCGCCCAGTTCCAGTTCTTCGATGCCGTCGCCTTGGGGGCAGGTGCCTTGGCGCTCGCCTTGGGGGCAGGTGCCTTGGCGCTCGCCCTGGGGGCAGGTGCCGAGGCCGCCTTGGAGGCAGCCTTGGCGCTCCTGGCCGAGACCGCCCTGGGGGCAGGTGCCGAGGCCGCCGAGACCGACTCGGTGGCAGATGTCGAGACCGTGGAGCCCCTGGTCACGGTCCTGGTATTTCCTCTCCGCATGCGTCTCTTCAGTTTCTCTCGAAAAAATCTCACGGGGGGCGTCGTTGGTTCGCGTGTCTTTTTTCCCACGGCCCGGTCAACGTCCCGCCCATGAAGATCCGTGTGCGCCGCTTCGACCCCGACTTCCTCCAGGAGTCCATCACCTGCCTGCTCGTGGGGAAGCGCGCCACCGGGAAGTCGACGCTCATGAAGGACTTCTTGTACCACACGAAGAACGTCCCGTACGGCATCGCCGTCTCCGGTTCCGAGTCCGTCAACCAGTTCTACACGGGCATCCTCCCCCCGCAGTTCGTGTACGACGACTACTCGACGGAACTCATGCAAAAGCTGATCAAGTTCCAGACCAAGCGCACGCAGGAGGCACGGGCGCGCAAGAAGCTCCGCGACAAGTACCGCGGCGACCCGCAGATGCTGCGGGCCAACCCCGAGATCGACCCCCGCATGTGGCTCGTCCTCGACGACGTGCTCCACGACGTCAAGACGTTCGTCTCGGACAAGTCCGCCAAGTTCATCTTCTTCAACGGCCGCCACGTCTCGATCAGTCTGTTCCTGCTGCAGCAGTACGCCGTCGCGATCCCGCCCGCGTTCCGCGCGAACCTCGACCTGGTGGTCCTGTTCCGGGAGGGAGTCCTGCAGAACCGGCGGAAGCTCTATGAGATGTACGCGGGGGTCTTCCCGTCCTTCCCGATGTTCGAGGCCACGCTCAAGGAGCTGACCAAGTCGTACGGCGCCATGGTCATCAACAACCGCGCGACCTCCGGCGAGCTGACGGACACGGTCTTCTGGTACCAGGCCTCCCCCCGCGCGGACTTCCGGGGCGCGTGGTACGCCTGGGAGATCGTGCAGGAGCTGACCCGGGACCCGTCCTCTCTGGCCAACGCCTACGCGGGCGACGACGACGCAGACGACGACGACGCGGGGGGCGCCCCGCCCCCGCCCCAGTTCCGCGTGCTCCGCGACTGACCCCCCGGCAGTTTTCCAACCATGGCCTTCCGGATCGCCCCCTCGTCCCTCCCCGGAGCCGGTCGCGGCGTCTTCGCCGCCCGCGACCTCCGCCCCGGGGAGGTGGTCGGGTGGTACCCCGGCGCGGGCGCGTCGCCGCGCGGGCCCGAGTGGGCGGACTACTCCTTCCAGCGGGCAGACGGCGAGACGCTCTTCCCCGACCCGGCGGAGCCGGGTGTCCACCTCTGCAACGACGCCGTCCACCCCCGCCTCACGGGGCGCCGGAACAACGCCGCCTTCCGCGAGCTCCCGGGAGGCGAGGACGTCGAGGTGCCCCCGTGGGCCCTGGCCGCCCTGTACCACGTCGCCGAGCCCGAGGGGGACCTCCCCGCCGACCCGGAGTGGCTCCCGCGCCTGACCCACTGGGTCGCCCAAAACGGCGCGGCCGCGACCCCCCGCCAGATGGCCGCGGTCCTCGCCGGGCAGCGGGCGCTCTTCGCCTCCGACATGGTGTGGGAGAGCTACGCCCGGAGCGACCTCGAGCGCGTGCTCCCGGGGCGCCGGGACGCGGCCGTCGCGGCCGTCGCGGCCGCGAGGGCGCGCCTCCCGCCGGGCGCCGAGAGGCCCCTGAACGACGAGGGCCTGTTCCCCGAGGGGCACCCCCTCATCGCGTTCATGGATGCCGATGGCGAACTGCTCTTCTCCCTCGGCGACGGGGGAATCCGCGGGCGGCTGGAACGGCTCTTCGAGGCCGCCCCAGCCGACCACCCGGCGAGGGCCCGCTGCGAGGAGGCCCTCGGGCGGGCGAGGCGGGGCCGCGTCACGGCGGAAGAATGGATGCGCCTCGTCGAGGGGGACATGCAGGAGCTCAGCGACGCGGTCGCCCGGAACAACCCGCTGCGCGCGTTCATGGCCACCCCGATCGGCACGGACGCGCGCCTCCGCGCCCTGCTCGCGCCACACGTCCCCCTGCGCCGCCCCGCGCCGGGCGGCGTCGCGGTCGTCGCGGAGGCGCCGATCCCCGCGGGGGAGGAGGTCCTCGTCGGCTACGGCTGGCGGTACTGGGACGACCCGGCCCGCGACGAGCGGTTCCGGCGCCACCCGGCCGTCGTCCTGTCGCGCCTCCTCCAGGACGAGGTCCGCGCGGGGGGGTCCGAGATGGAGGTGCACATGATCGGCGAGGCGACGCCCGACCCCGCATCGGACGGGACGATCTGGGACCTCGACGCGCGGATCCGGTCCCCCGTTCACTGCATGGCGTGCAAGGGGACGCACGCCGTGGGCGACTGGGCGGTCTTCGTCAGCTCGGCGGGGGAGGTCGCGCTCGTCTGCGACCGCGGCGGGCGGGCGCCGATGGGGACGCTCTCAGAGGCGGGGGCGGCGGACGTCGACCTGCGGAGCGACGCCCCGCCGGGCGGACAGCCGGTAGGAGATGCTCATCCGGGCGGCGCGGACCTCGAGGGTGGCCGTGCACGGCGTCCCGGCGTCCACGAACTTGCCCAGGTCCCGCGTCACCTGCTGCCACGCGGGGTGGTCGTCGGCGGGGGGGACGCCGACGGACGCGAGCGCGGCGGTGACGCGCTCGAGGACGATCCGGGCGTCGCGCTCGCGCGCGCCCCGTCCCTTCTTGTTCCTGTGGCACGGCCTGCCCGGGACGATGTGGGCTCCTGCGGGCGGCTCCATGGTTTGAAAATAGCGTGAGCCGCGGGCTTACGGGGCCTCCGAGAGGGGGCGCAAGACGCACCCGCGGGGCAGAGGCGAACCCTCGGGGATCGCCCCGTCGGCCGTGAAGACCTCGATCCTCGGCGGCCACGCCACCGAGATGTCGGGGAACTCCGAGAGATGGGGCACCACCAGCTGCAGGCAGGGACGGCCCAGGTCCCCAGACCCGCGGGGGGGCGCGGGACGTCGTCGTAGGGGGAAAAAATTGCTGACGCGATCCAAGTTCAATCAGAAGAGAATCTCAGCGATCCACCTAAACATCCAGCCCAGGATGCGGTAGAACTCGTACTTCTCCACGTACCTGGTGTTGCACAGGATCTGCCCTACCGGCACCTTCACCCTGCACCCCTTGGGGTACTGCCAAGCGCTCCGGTCCGTGGTCGTCCGGATGGCAGACTGCAGCTGCTCCACGGCACGCTTGAGCGCCGGGAGGTCGTTCGGGTCGACGTCGACGGTGATGCGGCCCTGACTCGCAGAGTCAGGGGAGGGGCCATCGAGCGAAACGCTCTCGAGCCCATTCAGGTTCCGGCCATCAAACTTCGCCCAGAACGACATGAGGCTCCACACCACGGCGAACTCGAGGAGCACGTGCATGTTGAGTTCAGGGAGGCTCCCGATGTCCATGACTTCGAGCGCGTGCTTGACAGCGGGCCCGATGTCGCCCCTTAGGTTGGACGTCACTCGGTCGGGGCGCTCCTCGAGCTTCGCGATGAGCCCCTCCACGGTGAGCCTCCTCGGGGTGTAGTGCTGCCCGTAAAGCTTGAAGATCCCCCTGACGGCGTTTACGTGGCCGATGTCGTATACCTGGAGGTGCAGACCCTGAATACCCCCCGTAACACGGATTGCGCGGGCACCCTCCTCCTCGTTCCCGTACAGGAACAACTCGACCTTCCTGGGGTCGACCGGAGTCGGGTGGAAGCACCGCCCATTCGCGACGTGGTCGAGGTAGTTCTTGTGCAGCTTCGACTTGGGTAGCAGCTTCCTTAGAATGCTTGGAGCCTTCTCCGGGTTGTTCTCGTAGACGTATGCCGCGAGGTCCTCGAGGACCTCCTGCACCGGGATCTCGTCAGACATGGTTCTCGCTCGCGATTATATACTGGCTTTAATGGCCATGGGGGGTCATTTTTTCCCTCCTGCGTCTGACGACAGGCCTCTCCCTCACTCCCTCACTTCTTGGCCGCGGCCTCGAGGGTGGCGACGCGCGCGGCGACGGCGGCGACGGCGTCCTGGAGCTTCTTCTCCGCGAGGGCCACGCGGGCCTCGGCCTCGATCTTGGCCTTGGCGACGTCCTCCTCCGCGGCCTTGGTCCGGCGCTCGAGCTCCGCGACGCGCGCCTCCGCGGCGGCCAGCTTCTCCCGGAGCTCCTTCGCGGCGGCCTGGGCCTGGCGCGCGACGTCCGCCGTGGCCCGCCCCTCCGACTCGGCGCGCGCGGCCATCTCGCGCGCCTCGCGCGCCTGCGTCGTCGCCCCCTCGACGGCGGCCTGGGCCCCCTCCGCGGCGGACGCGGCCCCGGCGGCGGCGGCCTCCGCGGCGGAGACGGCCGCGGCCGTGTCGGCGACGGCCGCCTCGGCGGCGGCGGCCCGCTCCTCGGCGGCCGCGACGCGCGCGCCGAGCTCGGCGGGGACCTCGGCGGGCGCCGCCGCGACCGGGGCGCCGCGGGCGGCGGCCTCGGCCGTCCGCAGCGCGAGGGAGGCGGTCTGGACGGCGCTGTTCAGCTTGTTCTCGATATCGCGGACAGACTTCAGCATCCTTTTTCCGTGGCCCAGAAAATGATTGGGGGACTGATCGCCGCGTTCGACGCCGCGCGGCGCGGCGCGGCCGTGCTCCAACGCACCTTCCCGCCGGCGCGCCTCGCCACGAAGCCGGTCTCCTGCCCGGTATGCCTCGAGACGGCGACGCAGGGCGTTCTCATGGACGGGTGCGGCCACGGGTTCTGCCTGACGTGCATGACCGACTGGTGCCTTGCGTCCCTCGAGTCGGGGCGCGCGACGCTGTGCCCCATGTGCCGGGGCGGCGACGCGGCCCCGGTCAGCGCCTGAGCCCGGACCATGCGGATCGAGGTCGGCCCGGACTCCGCGGCCCTCCGTCGGCGGATCCGGACGGTCCTCCGGGCGGACGTCGCCGCGGGACGCGTCGCCCTCGACGGCCCGTGCGTCGTCCCGCGAGGACCCGAGGGCTGGGACGCGGCCGCGCGCGCGCTGCGGGACCTGGTCCGCCGCGGGGGGGGCGTCCGCACGCGCGGACTCCTACCCCTCCCCCCGGCCGAGTTCTCGACGGTGCGGGAGGTCCGCGAGATCGCCGCCGCGCTCGACCCCCGCGGCGACGCCTCGGCCGCCGCCGTCGTCGCCGGGCGGGCGCGCCTCGCGGACCCCTGGGTCCTCGGGCCCGCGGGGACGGCCCCCGCCCTCGAGGAGGAGGTCGCGCGCATCCTGGCCTCGGCCCGCCGGCTCCACGAGCGAGCGACCTCGACGGCGGCGGCCGTCCGACGGGCCGTCGCGGCCGCTACGGGCGAGTTCCTCCCGCACGGCCCCCGAGTCGTGGGCGCGTCCGTAGACGGAGCCCCGGTAGTCCCCGTCGCGGAGCTGGTCGCGGAGGACGGCGTAGCCTACCTCGTCCCGAACCGGGACCTCCGCGAGGCCCTGCCCGCCGGCTTCGCCGGCCGGGTCGTCCCGGACGCGGCCGGCACCGCGGACGAGGTCCGCGGGCGCGTCGCGGCGTCGCTCGCGCTCGGCGTCGCGGCGGACCACGTCTTGCGCGAGGACGGGGGCGAGGCGCGCAGCCGCGTCCTCGCCGCGGCGTTCCTCCGCCTGCTGGCGGAGGCCGGGGAGTGGGACCGCCCCGCGCCCCCGCGCCCCCCGCGGGCGTGCGCGTCGGCGGGGTGCGGCGAGCCCCCCGAGTTCGCGGAGCTCCCCTCGTCGTCCCCGGCAGCGGCGCCGTTCTGGTGCCGGAGGCACGCGCCGCCCCGCGCGCCGACGACGGCCGCGGTCGGGGGCATGGTCCTCGCGCCCGTCATGGAGGACCTCCGCGGGCGGAGCGTCGTCGCGCTCGACTTCCGCTCCATGTACCCCTCGCTGATGATCGCGCACAACCTGAGTCCCGAGACGGTCGCCGCGGGCATCGACGGCGCGCGCCTCGAGTACGCGTGCGTCTGCGCAGACGGAGAGGAGCGGCGGTTCGCGCGCGGGATCCGCGCGACGCCGGGGGCGCTCCCGCGACTGCTGCGGCGGCTGCGCGCGCTCCGCGACGCGGAGGCGGACCGCGACGGACCCGTCGGGCGCGAGCTCAAGCTCCTCGCGAACGCGGTCTACGGGCTGTGCGGGACGCGGTGGAGCCCGCTGGGCGGCGAGGCCGGGGGGGAGGTCCAGCGGCTGGTCGTGCAGGCCGGGCGCGACCTCCTGGCGCGCACCATCGCCGCGGCGGAGGGCCGGGGCCTGCGGGTCCTGTACGGAGACACGGACAGCGTCTTCGTGCTCGCGGAGCCCGCCGCGGCGCGCGCGCTGGCGGAGGAGATCACGGCCCGGGAGCCGCCCCCGGTGACCCTGTGCGTGGAGCGGGAGTTCGCGTCCTGGGTCCCGGTCAGCCGCAAGCGGTACTACGGACGGACGGCGGACGGACAGGTCGTCGAGAAGGGCGTGGCGACGGTCCGCTCGGACCTCCCCGAGGCCGCGCGCGCGCCCCTGCGCGCGGCGATGCTCCGGGTCCTCGACGGGGACGGGGAACCGGCGGAGATCGCGCGCGAGGCGCGGGCGGCCCTGGCGGCGACCGGCGACGCGGACGCGGCGCGCCTCGGGATCTCGGCCCTGGGGGCGCTCCTCGGGATCTTCGCGCGGTCCCCGGAGGCGCCCCCCGCGGGGCCCGCGCCCGCCGTCGCGACGGTCCCCGCGACGGAGATGACGGTGGAGGTCGCGGCCGCGGAGTACTCGCGGAGCGCGCGGCTGTGGGGCGCGCGGGTCGCGTACGAGGCGGCGCGGGGCGTGGTCGCGGGAGAGCTCGTGCGCGAGGCGACGGCCGCGGACCGGTACGCGGGCGGGCAGGAGGCGGTCTGGGCGTGGGCCATCCGCGCGGCGGCGGGGCGGGTGCGCGACGCGGGGTTCGCGGTGCGCCAGACGACGGTGCGGATCGCGGGGCGGACGGCCGCGAAGAGGGGGCTGGTGGGAGTCGTGCGGTCCCCGTCGGCGGAACTGGCGGCGGTCCTGGCCCCCGCGGGGGAGCTCTGCCTGGAGGCGTGAGCCGTCTGGATTCGGCACTGAAGCCGCAAAATGGGGGGGGGTGTTCTCGGATACGTCCTCTCTCCTCCAAATTCACCCTGAACGACCGGTGAACGATGGACCACGGGCGCCGACGCCCGGCCGACGAGGGGGATGACCTCAAGAAGCTCAAGAAGGAGATGGCCTTCGTGGCGGGGGTCGTGAAGAAGATGGAGCGGGCGAAGGCCACGCGGAACGTCATGGAGGGTAAGAGGAGCAGGTCCGTCACCGGGGTGGTCATCCGCATCAAGCGCCGATTCATGGGGCTCATCTCCCAGTTCCTGCGCGCCACGGGGGACCGGCGGCTGACCGGGCCGATATCAAAGAAAATCTACGCGTTGAACACACGGAAATTCGAAGATTTCCTGAAGATCCTGGCAAACAAGGGCATCCACTCGAACCACCACACCCAGTGGGACAGCTCCCTCCCCTCCTTCAGGGAGGAGAGGAACGCGACGGGGAAAGACGTCGCGTTCGTCTTCGCGCAGGCCGCGTCTGCGTTCCTGGACCTCTTGTACAGGCACAGGGACGAGCTGCTCCAGATCTCCCCGGAGGTCCTGGCCATGCTCTGCGCCTAGGCGGGCACGGCCCCGCAGAACAGTTCTTTTCAAGGGTACAGCAGCCCATGGCCCCTCCCCCCGTCACGGCGGCGATCGCCATCGTCTCCGCCCTGGCGTACTCGTGGTACGCGCACGGGACGCGGGGGATGAAGAGCGTCCGCGCCGTCCGCGACGGGCGCGAGTACCGCGTCCGCGACCGCGAGGACGCCCAGGCCGCGTCCGAGACGCTCGCGGAGATCGTCCGGCGGTGCCTCGCCCTGATCGCGCACCTGCGCGAGAAGGCCGCGGACGACCCGCGGACGGAACGGCTCGCGCGCCGCTTCGACCCCGAGGTCGTCTCGGAGCTCGCGGAGGACGAGGAGGGCACGAGCTACTCGGTCGACAAGGGCCGGAGTCTGGTCTTCTGCGTGCGGTCGCGGGAGAGCGGGGAAATCGAGCGGATGAACACGCTCACGTATGTCGCCGTGCACGAGCTGGCGCACCTGGCCGTGGACGTCATCGGGCACCCGCCCGAGTTCTGGAAGGCCTTCGGGTGGCTGCTCCGCCACGCGGTGGACGCGGGGGTGTACGCCTTCGAGGACTACGGCAAAAGCGAGGAGCGCTACTGCGGCATCGACATCAACTCCAACGTCCTCGCGGGCTAGCGCCCGTAGTCCGGCGCGAGCCCGTGCGAGAACTCGACCAGCCCGGGCTCGTCCGAGCGGTACGTCAGGTCGCCCCCCACGGGCGTTTGGCAGACCTTGTACCTCCGGTACTTGGCGCCGCCCTCGCGCCCCGGCCACGTGAAGAACTCGATCCGCCGCGGGGAGCCCTCGTCCTCCCCGACCTCCGCGCATACCACCCGGGACGTCCGCGACGCCGGGTGGTACCGCACCTCCGCCACGTCGCGGACCCGCCCCTTCGCGTCCCGGCCCTGGACCAGCACCGTGTCGCGCGGGAGCGAAGAGAGCGCCCCCGGGGGCCGCGACGGCGCCAGGCCGCGCCCCAGGAAGTGCACGGCCAGCGCGACGAAGACCAGCACGCCCGCGCACAAGAGAACCGGGCGATCCATCCCTACCCCTCCGCACCATTTTCGCCCAGGGACGAGATGCCCGTCGCGCCGTCGCGGCGGACGCGCAGGTGCCGGTCCGCCCCCGCGCGGACCTCCTCCAGGTGCGAGACCGCGAGGACCGACGGCGCCAGCGCCCGCAGGAACCCCGGGACCATCTCCAGGTGCCGCGCGTCGCAGACGCCGAAGCCCTCGTCCACGAACAGCTGCGGCGGTGGCGCGCCCGCCAGCCCCGCCAGCGCCATGCGGGCCGCCAGACCCAGCGCCCACCGCTGGAACCCGCTCGCCTTCTGGATCGCCGCGCCGCCCGCCAGGAACCGCACCGACGAGCAGTCCTCCGCCACCTCCGCCGACAGGAGCGCCGCCGCGGGGAACGCCGCGCTCACCAGCGCGTTCACCCGCCGCGCGAGGCCCGGGACGATCACCCGGCGGAACAGCCACGCGCGGAACCCCGACAGCAGCTCGCCCAGGGCCTGCACCCCGCGCGCGCGCGCCCGCAGCGCCGCGACGTCCCGCCGCGCGCGCGCCAGCGCGTCCGGGTCCGACGAGGCCGCCAGGACGGCCTCCAGCGACGCCCGCGCCGACAGCACCCGCGTCTCCGCCGAGGAGACCTCCGTCCGCGCCCGCCGCGCCGCGCGCACCTCGTCCGCGTGCCGCGCCAGCAGCGCCAGGGACGGGTCCGCCGCGCGCGCGGCCTCG
>Ga0255780_10003159_pt1 | contig 14491 bp, 11 predicted proteins | sample 071ome_32_FD_179978 | JGI IMG/M metagenome (GOLD analysis project Ga0255780, IMG submission 179978) | Coastal salt marsh microbial communities from the Groves Creek Marsh, Skidaway Island, Georgia - 071405AT metaG (version 2) | ecosystem: Environmental > Aquatic > Marine > Intertidal zone >... | reverse complement strand
TACTACTGCATGTCATCCATGGCCAAATCGTCGAACGAGGCCGCGTGACCTCTGGATAACGGCGGCGGCGTCGGCGTCATTTGAGACGAGCGCATTCTCACTCCGAGGTGGTCGTCATCGTCTTCGTCGTCGTAAAAGCTTTGGTCTCTTTTGATTTTACTCGCGCACGAAAAGAACAAGATCCGTTTCAGTTTCTTGTTGTAAAAGAAGTAGTTGAAATTCCACAAACTCCCGTCGCCATCGAACGGGTCGCCGTCGTTTAGGGCGGCGTAGGAATACACGTCCACGTCTTGTAACTCAATCGCGCTGTCTATGCACCGCCACAGTTCGTCCGAAAACGGTAAGCTACCCGCGCTGCCGCTCGCGCCGTATAACCGAGTTTCGTCGTACACTTTACCCACGTCGTACAACATCTGGTCGATTTCTTCTTTGCACTCCGCGACGCCGATTTCTTTACTAAAGTTATTCGGTCGCAAATTCGAGAAATCGTAATCCGGATACGCTTGATTTAACGTCAAGATCAAATAAATCAGAGTCTTTCTCGAGTGCGCGTCCGTCAACGGTCCCACCGGCGAGGTCGAGTACAGGTTCGGCGACGAGCTGAGCTCTTCCACGACGTCCGTTTCGATCGCGCCAAAGTTTTTCTTATCCTGACCCGCGAGTTTGCCTGTTATATTTTTTTTGAGTGCATCGTATGGTGTGACGTCGTGATGCGTCGCACGTTTGAGGATTGGCGGTAAGGGTCAGTTCGGCGGAAGAGGAGGAGGACGACGAAGAAGAAGACAACAGAGAAGAGAGAGGTGCGCGTCCTTTCGACACGAAAAAAAAAAACTCTCTCTCTCTCTCTCGGGACGACGAAGATGAATGAAAAAACGAAGAGCATCGTCGCAAACGACGACAAACGCACAGGAATAATTCTCCAACTGCCCGGTGACGACGTGGTCGCCCAAGTTCACGTGCGCTAAAAAGCTGTTCAGTTGCGACAGCTCTCGGTCTTCCAAGAATTTCATCTTAATATTCTCTTCCGATTTCTCTCTCTATAACGGTATATAAACACTTATCTAGATATGATTTCTTTGATGCCTTTAACGCGCGGTGTGTATCCGTATGACTTCTTTACGCATAGTAAACGGTTCAAAAAGCGACGACGACGACGCGTGGTGATAAGGATGATGATGCGAGAGTATTTTATCGCGTGTTTTACCGATGTTGTTGTCGCGAGATAGCTATTGCGTGTGCTTTTGATTTGGAGCCGAGACGACGCGTTTGCGTGCTTTTCTCTCTCTTTCGAGGCGTTTGAGAAAAAACAAAAATTCCACCATACCATTTAGGGTTTCAAAAACAGATTTAAAAAAAAAAGGATAAAACTTTCTCTCTTCCTCTCTCTTTTTTCTCTCTCTCTCTCTCTCAACATACGCAATAAAAAACCATCATGGAGATGAAGAACCCGTCCTCGTCCTCCTCTTCCGGAGCGGTGAAGGAACACCAAACGGACGCGGAGAAGAAAGAAGCGGCGGCGTTGTACGCCAAGATTGTTTTTGGCATCGTCGCGTACGCGAGTTGCTCATCCATGATGCTCATCATCAACAAGCTCGCCGTCACGTTTTTACCGGCACCGTCGGTGGTTTTGTTTTGCCAGCTGTTGACGTCCGCGGTGGCGATTAAAGCCATGCACGAGGGCGGGCTGGTGGAATCTGATCCGTTAGTCGCGGAGAAGGTGAAACCGTTCATGTTAGTTGCGATTGCGTTTTTAGGGGCGTTGTATACCAACGTGAAAACTTTGCAATACGCGAACGTGGAGACGTTCATCGTGTTTCGATCGTCGACGCCGATTTTGATCGCGTTTTTGGATTACGTGTTCTTAGGGAGACAGTTACCGAACGCGCGAAGTTGGTTGTCGCTCGCGGCGATCTTGATGGGCGCGATCGCGTACGTGTTTACGGATTCGAACTTTGAAGTGAAGGCGTACTCGTGGGTGGCGGCGTGGTTCGTCGTGTTCGCGTTTGATCAGGTGTACATTAAGTTCGCGGTGGATAACGTTAAATTGACCGCCTGGGGGAGAAGTTACTACACGAACTTGTTGGCGGTGGTTCCGGTGTTTTTGTTGGGCGTGGTAACGAGAGAACACGAAATTTTGAGCGACTTTGAGTGGTCGACGGCTTCGATTTTCGCCTTGAGCGCGTCGTGCGCCGCGGGGGTTTTGATGTCGTACTCGCAGTTTTTGTTGAGAGGGTTGATCTCTGCGACAAGTTTTACCGTGGTCGGAACGATGTGTAAAATTGGGACCGTCATTATTAATTGCATGATCTGGGATAAGCACGCGAGCATGGAAGGGTTGATTGCCTTGTTCATTTGTATTTTTTCGGGATTGTTTTACCAACAATCGCCACTTAGGAATCCGATTCCGACGCACACGCGGAATTAATAAAATACATTCAAAAAACAGCCACAAAAAACAAAGAATATACTTCATGTAGCCGAATACTATTGTGTAAGGAGTAATTACTACTATTATCATTATTATTATTAATATATGCACATGCTCTCTACAAATGGACCCGACTATTTATTTCTTAATACACAATACATCTCCGCGTGGGATCTTTCTTTCTTTCTTTTGTTTTTAGCGGCTGGATGAAAATTTAGCCTTTCCTCGAGGTTTGCCGCCGCCTCTTCCTCCTCCTCTACCTCCACCTCTACCTCCTCCTCTTCCTCCTCCTCTTCCACCTTCTTGCCCGTCTTCGGAGGTTTCGTATCTCGAACTCCCTCTTCTGCCTCGATTGCTCGACTTAAAGTTCTTCCGCGTGGTTACTTCTTTCCCTTTTGCTCGTCTTCTTTCGTCGACCAATTTCATCTTTCGAATTTCCGCGACGGCTTTCGAGCTCGTCGCGTCGTCGATTGGTCTTCCTAATCTGACCGCGATATCGATTTCGTTCGCTAACACTTTATCTCTTTTCGATATTAAGTTTGTGACCACGCCTTTGGCACCCGCTCGGGCTGTTCTTCCCGAGCGATGTATGTAATCCACCGGGTTCAACGGGAAATCAAAATTTACGACGTTGTCAACCTTAACGCCGGCAAAATCTAAACCTCTCGCAGCTAAATCTGTGCACACTAAAATCAAATTATCATCTTCAGGATCAGCATCGCAAAACGCTTTCATGGACTCCACGCGCTCTTCCGAGCTCATTTCTCCGTGGTATTGAACCGTGTTGACGTTTCTTTCCGCCATCGTCTTCTCGACCGCGACACAGCTCGACACCGTGTTACAAAAGACCATCACGCGTTTCCCACGCTCGTGCATAGGAACAACGATATCCTCCAGATACTTCATCTTATCCTCGGAACCAGGGACGTTTACGAAGTTATGTTTTAATCCAGGCGCGGATTTGTGTAACGTTTGCGTCTTGACGTATTGCACGTCGGGTAACGACGTGTCGATTAATTTCTTCAATCTATCTGGCATAGTCGCCGAAACGAGAACGATGGTAGTCGATTTCTTTTTACTCTCATCGCCTCCGTTATCATCGCCTCTGTTTCGGTTTTTCACCGGTCTCAACAACCTCTCCACGTCTTCCCCGAACCCAGCCTCGTATAACGTATCCGCCTCGTCCAAAACGACAAATTTACAACTCCCGAGAAACAAACTCTTCTCCTCGCAGTGTTTCACCAGCCTCCCGGGGGTCCCGACGACGATATCCACCGGCGCTTCCAAATTATCTTTTTGTAACGCGAACGGCCTCCCGCCCAAAATCAACCTCGAGGACACTTTCGCGTAGTGCGACAAACTCTTCGTCACCGCGAATATCTGCTCCGCCAACTCTCTCGTCGGCGAGACGATCAACGCTCTCGGTCGACGACTCTTCGCCAATCGATCTCCATCAGCTTCTATCTCTTCTCTTTTCAACGCATCAATGACGGGTAACAAATACGCGAGCGTCTTCCCGGACCCGGTGTGAGAGGCGATGCACACGTTTCCTCCTTTGTCCCGGATGGATGGAATAGCCAAAGATTGAATCTCAGTCGGCGAGTGTAAGTTTAAGTTTTCCAAAGCCTGGCGCACGTCCGCCGAGAGATCGTCGAAAGACGCCATCAATAATTCGTCGTCTCGCTGTTCGTTTTGTTCCACCATCCTCGTCGAGGATGCCGCCGCCGCCGCCGCGGTCGTGGTCGCAGCGCGAGACGACGAGGCTCTGTTGTTGTTCTTCGGGAGAGAATTCATTTTCGTGGTGGCGGCGTTGGTGAACGACGACGACGAAGCGCGTCGACGTTGCTGTTGCTGCTGCTGCGCGATGAAGGACAGCGGTAAAGAGGAAACGCTCGCGGCGCTCGCCATGGTTGTTGTTCTTCTTCTTGTCGATGAGAATAAGAGTTGGTGTCGTGGTAGCGCGATGTGATGATGTCTTCTTCCCGCACGAAGAAGGAAAAGAGACATATAAAAAAAGTGTGGACGATTGAGAGAAAGTTGCCTTTCTCTTGTCAGACAGGAGCTCGCTCGCGAGATTACCCATCAGGCATATATCATATAAAATTTATGATTATAATTACTCTAATTTAAAAGGCACTCCATCTAAGCTGTGATACGGCGCTGGCGTGGCCATTCTCGCGCTCATCAACATGTACGCTAATCGACTGAACCCGGAGGAAAACTGACCGACGAAGGCGTCGCAGGTTCTCGCGGCTTCGAGTTCGATGACCGTGGCTAAAGCCGCGGAGACCGCGCGGTCTTTGCCGGAGTCTTTCCACAGCAAGTTTCTTCTTCTACTGCTCATTCTCTTTTTGAAACTCGGTAAGTTATCGTTGACGTCGTTTTCGGCGTCGTGTAACAGTCGCTTCGTGGAGGTTGTGTAAAAGCACGGCAAGTCTGCGTTGGAGGCGCATTTTTCAGCCACTTTTAAATCGTCCGAGATGAGGAGGATGGAGTGTAAGTTGTACTTTTTCGCGAATTCTTTCGCGGTTTCTAAGTATTTCTTCGATGGGACGCACAAACCTTCCAAACGGTTCGGATCTTCGTGAGTATCGATATCTCTGACGCACCCAGATCGGCGAACGTGCACCGCGACGCACTTGCCGAACGGATGTCCCGAGTCGCGTTCTAAAGCGTCGCCGGATAAGACTTGCTGTTGATGCCCGTTTCCTATGAACGACCCGACTCCGTTGTTACTTTGTAACATCGTTTCCGCCTGTTTTCGGATTGAATCTCTAAATGCTGCTCGAATGACTGCTCCTGCTTGTTTATTTGGTTCAAAGACGTACGATAACGCTTCAGCTTGGTACATCAACGTCCCTCTTCTTTTCGTTCTGTACACGCTAAAATCAATCAAACCACTCGCGCCAAACATGCTCGTTCCAGCCATTGATGCGCCAATCTGTCTACCTTCCTTATCTCTAGCATCCAACAAGCACTTACCGATTGGTTTCAAAAAACACATCACGTTCCTATTCAACCCGCACCTCTTCGCCGACGTCCACTGTCTCATGCTCAATCTTCCGAGAACGTACGTCTTATTGAACGCGGACGCCCTGGCTAGCCCGCTCGCCACAGAAGCCAAGTGTTTCCCTACCGACACTCTTTCCGGTGCGTGATAAATAACCAACGTGTGATCTAAACCGTTCTTCGGACAGCCGCTCCGTCTTTTCCGTTGGAAAAAATCAAAGTGCGTCTTCAAATAAAACGCGTCTTTCTTCTCTCCAATCGTAGCTTTCGGCATGCGCTCCGGTTCAAACTTACTCGATCGACACAAATCCACGCACTCGTGTTTATTTATAAAAGCCACACCACACGGCGTCTGCGCTTCGCATTTGCGTTCTCGTTGTCCATCATCACTTTCACTCTCTTCTTCCTCACTAAAATCTCTATCCTCTTCCTCCTCTTCTCTTTCTCCTCGACGAGCGGCATCGTCGGTCCTTCTCGTCTCCGCCGCTACTTCTTCTTCTTCCTCTTCCTCTCCATCTCTGGCATCAAAGGCATCCTCCTCGTCCTCTTCGCTTCGAATCACATCAACATCGCGTCTGTGAACTCGATTCCTCCTCTCAAAATCCATCTCTTCTCTCCGTTGCATTTTTCTATTCGCGTGTTCCGCGCCTTGCGAGCTCGTCTCTTCGTACAAAGTCCAACCTAAAAATCGAACCTCTTCCGATTGCGGTTTGGACAAAGGTTTCGGTCGGTCCTCGAATCGCCAGCGACCTCGTTCGAATTTATCTCTCGCCAATCGAGACGCGTCCGAGAGTGGGTGCGTGTGCGAGGAAGCCCCCGCGCCCACTAAAGAAGCTTCGTCTGCCCCACTACCACCACCGAGAGCGTCGTGGTGCGATTCCCCTCCCTCTCCTCCTCGTCGGGAAGAAGAAGAAGGATTGTTCTTCAACACCATGACGAGAAACCCGAGCATGGAGAAGAAGGCGACGAGCGACGTCCACACCGGGGAATCCATCGCGCGCATGTTGCGCGTGCTCTCTTCTTCTTTTCGTTCTCTCTCTCTCTCTCTCGCGCGCGCGTTTGCGCGTATATATAATGGAGAGACGGACACCTCGATCCGATGTTGGGGAAAAACAGACACATGTGGGGAAGAAATTCGGCAGAGTCAATACCATCGAATACACAAAAACAATATGGGAAAGAAGCAACTCTCCGGCGCGGCGAAGAGGAAGAAGAAAAAAGAGAAGGAAGAGGCGATTGAGGAAGCCGCGGCGGAGATTGAGCGTTTGAAACTTGGTCCGAGCAAGTTGTGGACGGGTTTGGTGACGCATCACAGGGATATTTTCGTATCGCATGTCTTGTCGAAATTGACCGCGACAGATCGGGGGTTCTTTGCAAACGCGAATACCGAGAGTTTGGAGTTACTCGAATACGCGGGGTTTAACGTACAGAAACTAGGTTGCTCTATTTACGAATGTGCGTCCATTTCGACGTTGGAATATATGTGGGATCACTGTCCATGGGGAAATCGTGATGCAGGAGGAGAAGTGTATGACCAAACCAACTTTTGTGCAGGAATTGCTCAAACGAAGAAACTTGAGTTGATGAAGTGGTTGAGAGAAGTGAAACATTGCGAATGGGATAACAAGGCAATTGAACATGCAATAGCCAATGGGGATCTTGAGATGGTTAAGTACTGCTACTCTAACGGGTGCCCGTATGATGTAGAAGAGTTGCGTCATCGAGGTGCACGTTTTGGACACCTCGAATGTCTTCGATTTCTTTTCGACAACGTGATACCTCCGTCACGTTTGCAATACATGGAAAGGAAAGTGGCAACAGATGCGGCGGAATTCGGTCACATAGACATCTTGAAATATCTCGTTGAAGAAAGAAAGATAACGGAAGAGGTAAAACATGCCTGCGCGGGTAGCGCTGTATGCAACGGTAATTTCGAGTGTGTCAAGTACTTAGTCGAAGAGGCGAGATCACCTCTTCACTGGATATACATCGCTTCCGCTCGTCACATGAAGCAAACCAAGTTGCTAAACTACTTGCGAGAAAAAGGGTTCCCAGAACCATCGAACGAACAAAGCGCTCGTTTTCTCGAGGTACACAGAGAAGAGTCTGAGAAGTATGATTTTCTGAGAAACAGCGATAGACCACCGAGAGAAGACAAGATACAAAATAGATAAAACCACTCAGAGAAAGAAAAATCATACACATATAAATAACGCGGGCGCGCGGAATACTTCTTCACAAAGAAGAGATTTACAACTCTAAAACAATCTCCCCGGTGGATTCGTCGATGGTGACTGGATACACCTCGGCGTTCTTCGGTTCGCCCGCCATCGGTTTACCGACGATGGGCAACGTGGGCACTTTTGGGCACCACTCGCCCAAAGCTTCACCCGTCTTCAAATCAAACTCACTTCCGTGCACCGGGCACACGACGCCTCCTCGTTTCGAGCACGTCGCAGAAAGCAACGGCGTTTTGCCTTGCAAAGGAAGCCCCAAGTGCGGGCACTTGTTGTTAATCGCGTAGACATCCCCCATGAACTCTTGAAGCAAAATTCTCCCCTTCGCGTCGTCTTCGTAGACGAATTTCCCGTCTTTCAAATCGGATTTTTTGACGCCGGTTTTTACCGCGCGCATGTGCACTTTCAAAGAAGACGATCGAGAAGTGGTCGTGGTGGAAGTGGTTTTGCGCAAGGCGAGCGTTTGCTGGGTCGCGGCGAACATGTTTTACCGTTTGTTTTATCGTTTGGTGTGATGTGAATGACGAAATTTTGGATTACTTCTCGCGTGTCCAAAGCCACAAATTTTTGCGATTTTGCCACGCTGGCGGGTAAAAGTAGTGGTTCGAAAACATCGACACGCGGATAGACACGATTAAAGAATATAACGTTACAAAATAATCGTTAATAATCTAAATTAAAAACGGCAGCAAAGAAGGTCCGACGAAGACTTTACCTTTCGGACACATTCGCGGGCGATTGACAACCTCGCAGAGGTAGTACAAGAAACACCCCGCGGGGGCGTCGAAGAGCAGGTATTCGCGAACGCCGTACTTTCGCGGCGGCCATTTCGCGCTACTGCTGCTACTACTGCTATTGCTATTGCTAGTATTTTTACCATTTTGTTGTTCTCCTCCAACGCTACTGGTATTTTCTCCGGAGTGTTTGGACATGACCCACGCGCTGTACGCCATGCTTGCCATGGATTCGCCGAAAAAGAAGAAGTAGTTGTTCTCGTAGTACAAGGCGACGCAGATGAGGAAACCGGAGAACCACAGGACGGGGTAGAGGTACATTTTTACCGGCGCTTTCGTCAGCGCGTGGTGTTGCGCTAATAACTTCAGGGAATTTTCGTGGTTGTTCTTCTCACCATCGAATTCGTCGGCGTCGCCATTTACTCCACTACCGCTGCTATCGGTGTTCGTTTTTCTGTTCCCTTCGACTTCCTCCCCTTTCATCGTCATCAACGCGCTCGTCGATATCGCCCACATCCAGACGCTCGTCTGATGACACTGCCAAAAACATCTCGGAAAATACATCGTCAAATACAAACTCAGCACTGAAATCATGCCAACAACCATCCTCACAGTCGCTCGTCTCGCGCTCGCCTCCACTCTCACCGATCTGACCACGTACCACAAACACGAGTGGTTGCTCGCCGTCGCCGAGGCGTAGAACAGAATCCCCACGTACCAAGGCACGACCGCGTTGTACCCACACGCGCTTATATTTTCCACGTTCTCTTTCCCAACCAACGCCACGCAACTCGCGACGTACGCGAGAAACACGATTTGCGTGAACAATTCCCCTTGCTTTCGCAAGCGCATGTGTTTTTTGCTCGTGAAAATGGACAGTTGATTGAAAAGCGAATTGCGAACGGATGCGAGCGATGTCAGTCTCCTTCTTCTTCTTTTTGATGTTGTCGTCATCGTCGTCGTCGTTTTCCCGCCAAATTCCAGATCATCGCTCTGGGTAATGAGACCAGCAGCAGCAGCGCCAGCGGTGACAGCGCCAGAAGAGGAGGAAGAAGGCGACATGATGGATGATCAAAGTTTGATGAGAAAAAGTGGAGTTTTGCAAGAGAGGAAATTCTTCACTTTTTTTTCCCCTAAATACGTAAAAAAATGGGAGAAGAAGAAGAACGCGGTCCCCGGCGGTATCGTCGCCGCAGCTCCTCGCGCTCGCCCAGTGATGATGAAAGAAGAAGAAGGAGAAGAAGAAGAAGAGGAGGATACGATTCCGCGGATTCCGCGGAGTTGAGCGGTAGTTTTAGCGACGATGGTGAAGACGAGAGGAGAAGAAGGAGAAGAAGAGGACGCGATGACGACGAAGAAGAAGATGCGCCTTCGCCGCCGTTCTTTGGAAACGGTAGGGGAAAGCACGGGAAGGAAGACGACGACGACGATAATGATGACGATAAAAACGAGAAGAAGAAGAAACAGGTGAGGTTGTTTGGCGTCGACGCGAACGGGAAAGATCTGAACGCGTACCCGGAAACAGAGAACCTTCCCGAACTCCCGAAAGAGAAACCGACGTTTGAACTCTCGTCTCTTTTACGGCAAGAAGCGAACGCGAACGAACGCGGGAAGTTTATAGATTACGACGAGCCGGAGGATAAGTGTTCACCGCAAGACTACGGTTTGCGATTGCGGTTGTACACGTTCAAAGGGGACGAAGAGATTGAGAAACCGATAAGTTTAGCGCATAAGAGTAGGTATATTTTCGGGCGAGACCGAGACGCGGTGGATATTCCGACGGATCATCCGTCGTGTTCAAAGCAACACGCCGTGTTGCAGTTTCGGAACCAGAGGAAGACGGACGTGTACGGAGAGACGAGAAATGATGTGGCTGGGTATTTATACGATAACGGAAGCACAAATAAGACGAAATTGAACGGGAAAGTCATCGAGGCGAAGAGGTATTACCGATTGAAAGGTTCGGATTGCGTGCAGTTTGGTTCGTCGACGAGAGAGTACGTGGTGATGGACGAAAGTCTCGTGGAGAAGAAGAAGTGAGCGAGTAGATTTGTAAAAGAGATATCATAGCTACTTAGATGAGAGCGAGCGCTCGACTATACTACAATTCTAGACCACATAATTTCATTATTACACTTCGCGGCGCTCGGTTCTTCCTAAACTGACGTTAAATCTCGCAGCAACTTGACCTCGGGCCCAAAACCAGAATCGCGACCAGCCGACGCCGGCGATGACGACGCACGCGAAAAAGATAAGCACGAGTAAAACCGTCGCGAACGTAGATGCGGTCGCAGTATTTCCATTTCCAGAAGAGATGCCACCACCGCCACCACTCGTATACGTCGAGGCATCGTAGGCGAGCGCGGAATAGTCTACGAGTCCGCCGTCAAACGCTTTACACTGCGGCGAAGCTGTACCGGACAAAAACTGGACAGCCCAGCCGCGCTCAAGTTCTCGTGAGGCCGGTTTACTCTTATTCTTACTAACGCCGCTCTTTTTCGACGAAGTCGCCTGCACGAATGTCTTGATGGAACGCGTCGACAAGTCTTTGCGATCGTACCAATACACGCGCCCGGCATCGCACACGACCATCAGATTCGGTAAAGAACCAAATGTTTCCGACGACGAAGTTCCAATGGCGCTCGTCGCTACGACCGAACCTTGCAACTTGCCCACGTACATTGGTTCACCTTTATATTGGACAATCTCTGGAAATTTGAAACGCACGGTGTTTATATCGCTCTCAGTATCTCCTTTCACATCGGATTTACCTTTAAGAAACAGAAGCGCGGCTTGATAATGTCCGACGTGCAAAGGCAAGCCACGTTCTGGATCCGGAACGCTCGCGTGTTTCGGCGCCGTGATCAAAACGTCCAAAATATCATCACCATCAAAATCTACGATATCAATCGATAAACGTCCTCTCGCCCCACCGTATAAAGTGTGCGTGGAAATGCGCGTTTCTTTCTCGTCGTTCAGTTTTAACGCACCGATTTTCTTCACCAACGCGTCGCCTATTTTCTCAAAGACAAGTAAAATGCTGGTATCTGGACACGGCGCGACGACAATGATTTTCTTCCCAATCGCGCCTACGAACGGTTTCACTTGCCAATCTGTTTTAAAAACCTCCTTTTCGCCATTTTCCATTTCTCGGTAGAGTTTCTTTAACGCGTCAAATTTCATCGCCGACGGTTTGCCGATGTTTTCCAAGAGTGACATCTCTCCCGAAAAGTCATTCACGAGGATGTCAAATTTACCGTCCTGGTTCCAATCGAAAGTCGCGACGGTGGTGTAACCAAATCGAGACTCGCGCGGTCCGTGCGGAGATATTTTGTTACTACCATCTGGAACGAGTCTCATTATTTCAGATTTCGTTTCAATCGCGCTTGGAGGCATGTACGACGGTTGCGCATTCGTGCCAACATTTTTAAGCGCGTACAAGACACCTTCGGCGCTGCCGGACACTATATCTTCACGGCCGTCGTTATCGAGATCAACGAGGGAAATCGTGCCTAAAGAGGCAACAAACGTATCCGCATCTTCCTCTCCACAAACGCGCGGTGGATAGAAAACCATCTTAGCATTCGTATCTTCCGTGCTCAACCCGGAGCCGGCGGATTTTTTCATGCGAGAATAAGGAGTAGAAGCGACGTACCGCTTGTAATGGTACAAACTTCCAACGCCGCCGACGAGGAGATCGAACGGCATTACAGACGACGAAGTCGTCTTCATCGTCTTGCTGCCATCGTTTTCATCGTTATTATTATTGTCATCGTCGTGGTCACTCGAGTACGGATACGGCATCGGCACCGCGTTTGGCGCAGGATGCGCATTCAATGGCGCGTTCCCGGGCGCGATTAAAACGTGTTCGTGCGCGACGAAATCATCTTCATTCTCGCTACCTTCACCGGTACTTTTCCGATTCTTCCTATACATCGTAATTTCACCACCCGAGTGGCCGAGAAGTATGCTTCCATCTTCTAATCCAAAAGCAGAAACAATCGGTAACCGATCGATTTCGTCGTCGCTCGAAGCGGACGGCGGCGGCATTTTCGCTTTCTTCGCTCGCGCGCTGTCCTTTGCGTCTTCGGCTTCGCCAACCTCCAATTTCCAAATTGAAGTTTCAATATCTCCTTTGTTGTTATTGCTATTGTTATCGTTGTCGCTACTACTACTACTACTACTACTACTACTACTACTACTACCATCACTACCTCCGTTACTATTCATCTCCTCGTCGTTGCGCGCACCACCGTCCATGGGATCGTACCTCGGCGCCTCGTACTTCCACAGGATTCTCGCACGCTCTCGGTCAAACTCTCTCCCCTTCACCTTCCTGTAATCGTTCACCAATAAATACACGAAATCCGTCCTCCCGGGCACGCACACCACGTTCTCAATCTCCTTCCAATTCCCTCTTATTCCAGTCACGTGTACCTCTTTTCTCCCGACGAACCCACCGCTCGCTTCGTCGTACCGACTTCTCGCCAAAATATTCCCCTCGACGACGAAGAATCCGTATATCTCTTTCGTCTCTGCGTTTTGCGAAACGCACTTCGCTTTCGGTGGTTTCAATCCGGAAAACGGATGCGTTACGTGGTTCCGTCGGAAAAAGAACGGCGCGAACGTTCTGCCATCGTCCGATTCGACGTGTTCGTAGAGCGTAATCTTATCGAACTTGGCGCCGACGCTCGAGAGGAACACGTCCGGTCTTCTTCTTCGTCTGTTCTTATCGCTTCTTCTTCCATTTTTCTCTTTATATCTGCTGCTAAAAACATCCGCGTATCCAATCGGCCACACCTCTCGCCCGTCGCAGGTCAGCGGATTAATCGGCACTTGGTGCGTGCCAATGTCAAAATCTCGTCTGGATATAACGTTGAGGAAATCTGGCGCACGAAGCGGTTGCGAGGAGTGCAACGACGACGACGACGTAGAAGACGAAGACGACGACGACGACGCGCTGTTCACAGCATTTGAAATCACAAAGATGCGTTGAAGAAGAAGAAGAAGGACAACGCGCGGGGAAAGGAAACCGGGACGCATGCGCGGTAACTCTGTCCCGCGTCTTTTCCCTTCTCTCTCTCTCTCTCTCTTCCCACCACCCCCCCGGGCGATTTTATCTCTTCCTTTAACAACGAAGCGCGGCGCAACAACCACAAAAAGTGAGACGTCGTTGTTCTCCTCCTTCTTTTTTTTGTTTTTCTCTCTGTTTTCTCCTCCTTTTTCTCCTTTTTTGTCTTTTTGCTCTTCGTACTCGTCGTGAGCGACTCTGGACTGATTGGTTACGTTTGGATGGAGGTCTCTCTGTCTCTCTGTCTCTCTCTCGCTCTCGCTCTTTTTTTTTTCTCGGATGGATGCTTTTTTCGACCAAAAATATCTTCTCACTTTTCTGAAAATTGTCTTCCCCCTAGTTTTCTTCATTTAAATACACACTTACACACACACACACACGCAAGTAAAAATGCCATCTTTACCGAACCCAGAAACGACCATGACTCTCGCCGGCGTCGGCATGGTGCGCGATTCTTCGTTCTCCTCCTCTTTTTTTTTCTTTCCTCTCTCTTTCTCTTTTCGCATTTTTCGATCAATTTTCGATGAGTCATCTTTAAAACAATTCGTTTTTCTTGACCCCTATATGCCTCCAAATCTTGGGGGGGGCGGGCGCGCGCCGACGACGACAAAAAAGAAGAAGAAGGAGAGAGAGCGCGCAAAAAGAGATCGCGCGCGTTCGTTTACGCGTGAAGTTCTCCTCGATCGGTTTTTAAAAAGAGAAGACGCGGCCGGCGCGCGCTCTCGTTGCTTTTCGATCGATTTTTGTTTTTTATTCCTTTTTGCAACTGTCACTGTCGCGACTAAAAAGCGCGGAGGGACAAAAAAAAGGAGAGAAAAGGAACTTTTACCTGACCTTTGTTCTTCTCTCTCTTTCTTTCGAACTTTACCTAACAACAACGACAACGACAACAACAGTGCAACTACGGCGCGCAAATGCTCCTCGCCCCGGAATGGGCGAACGATTTCTACTACAAGAAAGGCGCGGTTGAGGCCTCGCCGAAGTGGCAAGCGTGGATGGGCCAAGCTTTGGT
>Ga0255780_10003155_pt1 | contig 14500 bp, 14 predicted proteins | sample 071ome_32_FD_179978 | JGI IMG/M metagenome (GOLD analysis project Ga0255780, IMG submission 179978) | Coastal salt marsh microbial communities from the Groves Creek Marsh, Skidaway Island, Georgia - 071405AT metaG (version 2) | ecosystem: Environmental > Aquatic > Marine > Intertidal zone >... | reverse complement strand
TAGGCCTCCACCATGAGCTCCTCGGCGCCGCTCTCCCAGCGCTCGCCGAAGCGTGAGCAACCCATGCCTAGGATTGCGACCTTATCTTTGATTCCTCGTGCCATTGCCTAGCCCTCCCGCGGTTTAGGCGTCTTGGCCGCGCTGCGGCACGGCCTTCCAAAAGTAGCGAACAAAGCCCCGGAGGCGATCGCTCGATTTGATGCGGAACATCATTTTTACCGGGGTGCCGACGTCGAGTTCACCGACGTCCACGTCCGTGAAATCGGTCATGAAGCGGCCCCCGTCCTCGAAGGTGATCATGCCATAGTGGCTCGGGGGGTTGGGGATGTAGGTCAGGTAGTCCGCGGACCAGGTCAGCACGGAGGCCTTACTATCCCGGAAGCTGTGGGGCTCTTGGGTGTGGTGAGCGCCGCATTGGGGATTTACGCAAATGTCCGTGCGGGGGAACTGAAGCGTTCCGCACTGAGTGCACTTACCCCCTTCCAAGGCCAGCAGCATGTCCCGCTTTCGATAGGTGACGGACAGGGCTGTTTTGTAATCGTCGCGTTCCGCCCGCATGCCCTTTTCAAGGGTGACCAGATCGTTGAACGCAAGATATTGCATGTAGTTATCGCTAGTCTTGCCGAGGGCCAGGTGGCCCCGCACCCCAAGCTTCCCCTGCGGCGCCGCTGCTGCCTCCGTGGCCCGGAACAGCAAGGCGTCACAGCCCTGCCCAAAGGCCGCCACCAGGACGAGGGCCCCGGGCTTAAGCCCGCCCTCGAGGAGGTGGCTGAGCATGACCAGGGCGTGGGCGGTCCCGCATTCCCCTAGGGTTGCCGAGAGATTATCGGCGAGGGCCTCAGCTTTGATGCCCACGCTTTTGGCGACGCCGTCGGCAGCCCGGCCAATGGTGGAGGGGAAGATGAAGTGGTCGATGGCGCTGGCCTCGACCCCGGCCTTAGCAAGCACCGCGTTCACCGCCTCCGGGACGATTTGGCTGATCCCTTCGTCTCGAATCCAGCGCTCTTCCCAGGTGTAGTCGAAGGCTTCCCCCGCGCCGCGGAAGTGATCGACGAAATCGGCTGTTTCCGTGACCCCCGCCAGGAAGGAGAGCAGCCCCTCCCCCTCCTCCACAAGCAGGGCCGCGGCACCATCGCCATAGGCCAGCTCCCCGGCGGAGGCTGCTTTGCTTTGCCGCTTATCCGTGCCCACGACCAGGGCTTGGCTACTATAGGGGCCCGAAACCGCCTGCAGGGCCTCGAGCAGCGCCGTGGTGCCCGCACGCTGGGAACCGGTGATGTCTAAGGTGCGCCGCTGACCATCGAGGCTTAGGGCCGTAGCGACGATGCCCGCGTTTTGCCGGTCGGCGAAGGGCAAGGTGGTGGAGGCGAGGTAAAGGGCATCGAGGCTCGCGCTGGCCTCCGGGCCCGGCGCTGCGCCGTGGGCGAGGCAATCCCGGGCCGCTTCCACGGCCATGGTGATGGCATCTTCATCCCAGTTCGCGATGGCGCGCTCGCCCTTTCCTTTCCCCTTGAAACTGGGATCGGACCACTGATGGGCCGCAGCAATGGCGCTGCGGGCCAATCTCAAGCGTGGAACGTAAGCGCCGTAGGCGGAAATACCGGCCATGCCCCCTCCTTTCCTGTTATGCATGAATAATCCCCACGGCCCGAGCATAAGCTTTGATTTAGGACAAGGCACCCCCTGGCCTGCCCCGGCATCCTCAAGCTATGGTGATCACTGCGCAAATTGGGAACCCACTTTCATGGCTCAGCAACCCTCCGTCGGCCCCTTTGTCGACTACTTAAAGACCCTTCAGGATTCCATTGTCGCGGCGCTCGAGGCGGCGGATGGGGAGGCCACGTTTCTCCGGGAGGAAATTGCCACGGACGGCGGCGGCCTTTCCCGGCCCCGGGTACTCGCTGATGGCCCGGTGATCGAAAAAGCGGCGGTGCAGTTCACCCACTCCGTAGGGAAAGCCCTGCCCCCGGCGGCGACGGAGCGCCATCCGCATCTGGCCGGGCGCGGCTTTCAGGCGGGCGCCGTGTCCCTGATTGTCCATCCGCGCAACCCCTATGCGCCCACCACGCACATGAATATTCGGATGTTTGTGGTCGATGGCGCCGTGGACGAACCCGGAGCTTGGTACTTTGGTGGTGGCTTCGATCTCACGCCCTACTATGGCTTCGACGACGATGCGCTCCATTGGCACCGCACCTGCGCAGCGGCGCTGGAAGGCCATGGGCAGGGGCTCTATCCCCGACTAAAAGCCTGGTGCGACGATTACTTCGTGCTCACGCACCGCCAGGAACAGCGCGGCCTCGGGGGGATTTTCTTCGACGACTGGACCGAGGGCGGCTTTGAAGCTGCGCAGGCACTGACGCAAAGCGTCGGTAGTCATTTTCTGCCGGCCTACCTTCCCATCCTGGAGCGCCGTAAGGCGATGCCCTATGGCGAGCGGGAGCGGGACTTCCAGCTCTATCGTCGGGGACGCTACGCGGAGTTCAATTTGGCGATTGACCGGGGCACCAAGTACGGCATTCAGTCCGGTCGGCGCATCGAATCGGTGCTGGCTTCCCTGCCGCCCCTCTGCACTTGGAAGTACAACTATCAGCCGGAACCGGGAACCCCCGAAGCAGCCCTTTACGAACGCTATCTAGTGCCCCGGGATTGGTTAGGCGACGCGTAAGCGGCGTCAATTCTTTGGCGGTTGTCCACAAAATCTGTGGATAAGTTTGGGGACAACCGCTCGGCGTAGGCTCAGAGGCGAGAGAGACTGGGAACTTCTTTCCGCTGGTTAAAAATTGAACAAATCACAAAAAGTCTTTAAAAACAGTATATTAAAAGCTTTTATTTGTGGAGAAACTGAGGAGGAAGGACTAAACCGCGCCCTTCCGACGTCGATCTTGCAGGTGTGTATAACCTTGCTGACGTTGACGTCTGCTGGCAGAGAAGGTCCGGGGCCCGCTCGGGCCCCGGATCTCAGCCGCCGATCTAGCTTCGGCCCTTGCCTCGCGGATAGGCGTCCACCACGCGCCATACCCGCAGCAGATTTCCAGACAAAATGCCCTTGATTTCCCCCTCGCTGTAGCCCCGGGAAAGGAGCCCCGCGATCAGATGGGGGTACGCCGCCACATCGCGCATGCCGATGGGGAGCGTATCCCCTACCCCGTCGAAATCCGTCCCAATGCCCACGGCATCAATGCCCGCAATGCCAGCCAGGTAGTCGACGTGGTCCAGAACATGCTCCAGGGTCGCCCGGAGATAGGGGTTTTCCTTGGCGTAGGCGGCGCGCCAAGCCTTCGCGGCTTCGCTATCCCGCGCTTCTCCGCTTTCCCGTAGGTAGGCCTGGAATGCCTGAGTGGCCTGTTCGCTGCTTCGACGGGAGGCTTGGCTGAGGAAGGAAGAGCCGATATTGACCATGATGACGCCGCCCTTTTCGCCGATAGCCCGGAGCAGATCGTCGTCCGGGTTGCGTAGGAAGCCCGGAATGAAATGGCGCGCGCTGGAATGGGAGGCAATGACCGGTACGGCGGAGAGCTCTAGGATCTGATAAGCCGCCTTGTCGGACACGTGGGATAGATCCAGCATGATGCCCGCGTCGTTCAGTGCGGGAACCAGGGACTTCCCGAGGGGCGATAGGCCGTCCCAGCGCTCATTGATGTCGTAGGAGGAGTCGGACAAGGCATTGCTTCGCGAGTGCGCCAGGGACGCGTAGCGAATGCCCCGCTCCCGCCAGTGCGCCACTTCCTCAACGGAGCGGATGGGCCCCGCGTTCTCCATCCCCATGGGCAGGGAAATCTTGCCCGCGTGGAAATTCGCGACAAGCTCCCCGGGGCTTTTTGCCAGGGCGAATTTGTTCGGGTCCGCGGCGACCAGCGCCTCCACGGAATCGATGAGGCGGTTCGCGAGCTCCGAGCCCTGGTCCTGGGCGTCGACGTCCGCGGGGATATAGATAGACATGAAGGGCGCGTCTAAGCCGCCGGCCACGGCCCGGGGATAATCGAAGTCCCCGCCCTCCGTGGCCTCGCTGACATCCACCCAGCCGCGCTCAAGGCGATAGGGCACATCGACATGCGTATCCAGAATGATACTTTCGGCGGCGATGCGCCGAGCCTCCGGCAGGAAGGCTTGCACCGCCGGGGGCAGGCTAGGGATGCGCTCGGCGAGGCCCTGGCCGTAGCCCGGGGGGTGGGCATCCCCGGCCTGGGCCAGGGGCGCTAGGGTGAGGGCCGAAAGGGTCCATGCTAGAGTCAAACGTCGCATCGCGGTCTCCTAGTGGGTAAGCGTCGCGCCCGAAACGCCGGGGCCATGGCATGAGCCTAGCACCCGGGCAGTTGTAGCCCAAAGCCCATGGGAGTCGCCGTGACCGCAGCGGAAAAATCCTCTCCAAGCCTGCTTGAGGCCCTCTTTCCCATTGCCCTTCTGGTCAGCCTCCTAGGGGCCTCCGTTGCCGTTTATGGAGAAGACAGCTCCTACGGTCCCAACCAGATCGCCCTGCTTCTCGCGGCCCTCGTGGCCGGGCTTCTGGGGCTTCGCCATGGTCACCGCTGGCCCACCCTCGAAGCGGCGGTGGTGCGGGCCATCTCCGTCACCATGCCCGCCTGCCTCATTCTCCTGGCCGTGGGGGCCCTGATCGGCGCCTGGATACTCTCCGGCACCGTGCCCTATCTGATCCTGCTGGCCGCGGAGCTGCTTTCGCCCAACTGGTACTACGCCGCGTGCTGCCTTATCTGTGCATTGATCTCCCTGTCCATCGGCAGTTCCTGGACCACCGCCGGGACGGTAGGCATCGCCCTTATGGGGGCGGCGGAAGCGCTCGGGCTCTCGCCCATGATCACCGCCGGCGCCATCATCTCCGGCGCCTATTTTGGGGACAAAATGTCGCCCCTTTCGGAGACCACGAATCTCGCCGCCGCCGTGGCGGAGGCCGATCTCTTCGCCCATATCCGCAACATGCTGTGGACCGCCCTGCCTGCCCTGGCCATCGCCCTGCTGCTCTTTTCCTGGCTCAGCGCCGCGCCCGAGGGCGCGAGCGCCGATGTCTTTGCTCAGCTGGCGGCGGCGCTTGAATTGGAATACGACCTGGGGCCCCTAAGCCTCCTGCCCCTCCTGCTCCTGCTGGCGCTGTCCGTGCTGCGCTTCCCTCCGGTCCCGGTGATCGCCGCGGGGACGCTGCTGGCTTTGCTGCTCGCCCTGCTGACCCAATACCCCGCGGCCCTGTCCCAGGCCCCGGCAGGGCTCGAGGGGTTCCCGGCGGCCTTGGCAGGATGCTGGACCGTGCTCTACGCGGGCTTTGAAAGCCAAAGCAGTGTGGAAAGCGTTGCCAGCCTCCTCACGAGGGGGGGCATGGCGAGCATGCTCAATACGGTGTGGCTCATCCTCTGCGCCATGGTCTTCGCTGGGGTGATGGAGGCCACCGGAGCCTTGGCGCGCCTCGTGTCTGCCATTCTGTCCCTGGTTCGCGGGGTCGCGAGCCTTCAGCTATCCACCCTCGTGACGGCCCTGGTGACCAACATTTTGGCTGCAGATCAGTACATGGGGGTTTCCATTCCCGGACGCCTGTTCCAGGGGGCCTACGCCCGGCGCGGGGTGCACCGCCTGAATCTCTCTCGGAATCTTGAGGACGGGGGCACGCTCACCTCCGTGCTCGTGCCCTGGAATACCTGCGGGGCTTACATGGCGGCCACCCTGGGGGTGGGCACCCTGGCCTACCTGCCATTTTGCTTTTTCAATATGGCGTCCTTTGGCGTTGCGGTGCTTTGGGCCCTCCTGGGCATTGGTCTGGTGGCCCCGGAGGCCGCAGCGGAGCCTACCTCCTAGGGGTAGGGTGAAAAGGTTTTATTGAGGGGGAGATCATCGATGGAAGTACGGAACAGCTGGGGGGAAAGCACCCTCGTTACGGAGGGCCTTCGCTTTCCCGAGGGCCCCGTAGCCCTGCCCGATGGGCGAGTGCTGCTGGTGGAGATTGCCCGAGGCACGATCACGGAGGTGGCCCCCGATGGCACGCAGCGCATCGTAGCGACCCCGGGCGGGGGCCCCAATGGTGCGGCGCTGGGCCCCGATGGGGCCCTCTATATCTGTAATAACGGCGGCTTTGAGTGGCATGAACGGGACGGACGGCTCTATCCCGGGGACCAGCCCGCCGACTACAGCGGTGGCCGCATCGAGCGCCTCGATCTCACCACGGGGGCACTCACCGTTCTCTATGATGCCTGCGAGGGTCGCCCGCTCTGCGGGCCAAACGATCTTGTGTTCGATCGCACCGGCGGCTTCTGGTTCACCGATCACGGCAAGAATCGCCCCCAGGACCGGGACCGTACCGGGGTGTTTTACGCCCGGGCCGATGGCAGCGAGATCAAGCAAGTCATCTTCCCCCTGGAGGGGCCGAATGGCATCGGCCTGTCCCCGGCGGAGGACGCCCTCTATGTCGCGGAAACCTTGACCGGACGGGTTTGGGAATGGCGCCTGGCCGGCCCCGGCGCGCTCGCCGCAGAGCGCCGGGACCGCCCCGACGGAGGGCGCCTTCTGCCCGCGCCGCCGGGCTACCTACTCTATGACTCCCTTGCCGTGGACAGCCTGGGGCGGGTATGCGTGGCCACCTTGATTCAGGGGGGGATCACGGTCATCGATCCGGTAGCGAATACGGCGGAGCTTCGCCGCTTCGACGATATTCTGACCACCAACATCTGCTTCGGTGGCCCAGACCTGCGGACCGCGTTCCTGACCCTATCTTCCACGGGGCGGTTGGTCAGCGTGCCCTGGGATGCCCCCGGGCTAGCCTTGAACTTCGGCGGGGAGGCCTAGCATGGAGAAGTCTCTAACGCGCAACGGGGTTACGCTCTTCTATGAGGTGCTGGGCTCTGGCCCTACGCTGCTTCTGAGTCATGGCTTTGGGGCCTCGGCGGCCATGTGGGCGCCCCAGCGTGAGGCGCTGAGCGCGAACCACCGCCTCATTTTGTGGGAGTTGCGTGGCCACGCCCGCAGCGATAGCCCAGAGGATCCCGCCGCCTACAGCGAGGCGGAAACGGTGGCTGATATGGCCGCCATCCTCGATGCGGAAGGGGCGGCCACGGCGCTCGTTGGCGGGCTCTCCCTCGGGGGCTATATGTCCCTGGCTTTTGCCCTTTCCCACCCTGAGCGCGTCGACGGGCTCCTGCTCTTTGATACGGGTCCGGGGTACAAGCAGGATGAGGCGCGGGAGAAATGGAATGGCTTCGCCCGGCGCCAGGCGGAAAAATACGAAAGCCGGGGCCTCGAGGCTGCGCCTAAGGGGCCAGAAACGGAAGGCGCGGCCCATCGTTCAGCCCTGGGCCTTGCCAACGCAGCTCGCGGCATGCTCGCGCAGGTAAACGCCCGGGTGATGCTGGGTCTGGACTCGATCGCCGTGCCCACGCTGGTGCTGGTGGGGGCTGAGGATAAGCCTTATCTCGGCGCTGCGGAGTACATGGCAAGGAAGATCCCCGGCGCGTCTCAGGTGGTGGTGCCTGGGGCCGGCCATGCGGCCAATTTGGATCAGCCCAAGGCCTTCAATGCTGCGGTCCTGAGCTTTTTAGGCGCGCACTTTTCCCGGGCCTAAGGGTTGTGAAGTTAGCTGCCCCGTGTACACTCCAGAGCCTTGGGAAGGGACTAAAAACCGCTACGGCGGCCCAGGGTCAAAGCAATAGGAGAATTTATTCGTGCGACGTCGGCTTGGAGCCCCGCAAGAGGATGACGAAAGCTCGATCGATTTGACGCCCATGCTGGACGTCGTTTTCATCATGCTCATCTTTTTTATTGTGACCGCGACCTTCATTAAGGAAGTGGGCCTGGATCTGAACTCTCCCGATCCGAACAAAACGCCGCCGCCTCCGGACCCGGACAAGCAGAGCATCGTGGTGAAGATTTCGAACCGGGATCGCATCATCATCGCTCAGCGTGACGTCGACTGGCGCTCCGTGCGGGCTAACATCGAGCGGCTCCACGCAGAGAACCCGGAAGCTCCGGTGGTTGTGGTTCCCCACGCGGATTCCTCCACCGGCGCCCTCATCCACATCATGGACTCGGCGCGGCAGGCGGGGGTTTATGATGTGAAGCTCGGGAACATGGCCGAATAGGCCTCCCGGGATAAAAAAAGCGCGCCCTTCGGCGCGCTTTTTTTTGCCTCCGATTTAGAGACCGGACACGAGGCCCATCATGGCCCCGGTGCTTAGGGTTGCCAGGTTCCCAGAGATGAGGGTTTTCGGCGCGAGGGCCAGGATGTCCTCTCGCCGCTCCGGGCACATGCCCAAAAGGCCCCCAATCATGATGCCAAGGGAGCCAAGGTTCGCGAAGCCGCAAAGGGCGTAGGTCATGATGATCGTACTGCGCTCGCTTAGGGTCCCGTCCCCGAGGCCCGTGAGCTGCAGGTAGGCCACGAACTCATTGAGGATAATCTTGCTGCCTAGGAGGGCCCCGGCGGCGCCGGCCTCGCTCCAGGGGACGCCGATGGCCCAGGCCAGGGGCGCTAGAAGCCAACCGAGGAGGCGTTCGAGGGTCAGGGGGGCCCCAGCGAACTCCGGACCGAGGCTCAGCAGGCTATTGGCCAGGGCCGTTAGGGATAGAAACACCACGAGCATGGCCACTACCGCAGCGGCTAGGCGCAGCCCATCGAGGGTGCTTTGGGTAATGGCATCCATGGTAGAGCCGTAGCTAACCATGGGTGCGTTGCTGGCGCCGTCCGTGGTGTGCTCCGAGGGCACCATGATGTGGGCCATGACGATGGCAGCGGGAACGCTCATTACCGAGGCCGCAAGGATATGGCCAAGGGCCCCAGGGACCACGGGCTCGAGCACCGTCGCATAGAGAATCATCATAGTGCCCGCGACCGTGGCCATGCCGCAGGTCAGCACAATAAAGAGCTCCCCTCGGCTAAGGCGCGGCAGCATGGGGCGGATTGCCAGGGGCGCTTCCACCATCCCCACAAAAATGGACACCGCAGCGCCGAGACCCACGGCGCCTCCGACCTTGAGGGTCTTGCGTAGCAGGCGGCTGAAGCCACTCACCAGCAAGGGCAGGATGCGCCAGTGCCAGCCCAGGCCCGCAAGGACGGTGAAGAGCAGAATTTGCGGGACCACGCGAAACGCGAGCACCGTGCCATTTTCCGGGGCGGTTACGGTAAAAGGCGTGGGGCCACCGCTCAGGTAGGCAAAGAGGAACTGGGCGCCGGCAAGGCTCGCCTCCTCCAGGAGCGCCACCACGGCGTTGAGGCTTAGGAGCCCCTCCCGAAGCGGTGCGATCTTCACCAGGGCCAGGGCTATGACGGCTTGGAAAAGCATGCCCATGGCGATAAGGCGCCAGGACACCCGGCTACGCTGTTCGGAAACGAGCCAGGCGAGCCCTAATAGGGCCACGAGGCCAAGAATTGCCTGCATGGGAAGCTCCTGCCGCTGGGCCTAAGGCGTGAAGTGTACACGCATCTTTCCTAGGGCTTTGCCTGGAGCTGGCTCGCCCTTGCATCCCAGAGCGCCCTCGCCTACCTTCGCGCGTTCCTGGATGGGAGGAACTCATGACCCCTGGCCGTATCGTGTTGCTCAATGGCGCTTCAAGCGCTGGGAAAACGACCCTTGCCCGCGCTTTCCAAGATCAGCGCCAGGAGCCCTGGTTCCATTTGGCCCTGGATCAGTTTCGCGATGGCATGCCACCCGCCTATCGGGGCCTGAACTCCCCGGAGGGCTGCCCCGGCGCCCGAGGCCTCAACGTGGTCCCCGTCACCCGGGGCGAACGCCGCGTGACGGAGGTGCGCTTCGGCGATGTAGGACAGCGCATGCTGGCCGGTATGCACCGAGCGATTCGCGCCTTCGCCCTCGCAGGAAACGATGTGGTGGTTGATGACCTGTGCCTCGAGCCCAGCATCCTCGAGGATTACCTGGCGGCTTTGGAGGGGCTCTGGGTGCTTTTTGTGGCGGTACGGGCGCCCCTCGAGGTGGTCCAGGCTCGGGAGGACGCGCGCCCCGGCCGCTTCCCCGGCACGGCCTATTCCCATTTCGATGCGGTGCATGCTCACGGCGTATACGACCTTGAAGTTGATACGGGCGCCGAGGGTCCGGAGGGCTGCGCTCGGCAGATCTCCAGCTTTATTGAGGCAGGGCTTGAGCCTTCGGCCTTCGACCGCCTTCGGCAGTCCGGGGGGGCTAGGGCCCGAGGTGTGCAGCCATGAGCGCCTTCGGCGCCGTCCCTGCGGCGGTCCCCCATCGGGGCCGCGCCCTCCTCTTTCTGATTCTGGCCGAGCTCTGGGAGCGCTTCTCCTATTACGGCATGCGCGCCATCCTGGTCCTTTACCTGACGCGCGCCGCAGACTTTTCCGACGGCGATGCGCTTCGCCTTTATGGGGCCTACCTGGCCTTGCTCTATGCCCTCCCCGTGCTCGGTGGCGCGCTGGCCGATCAAGCCCTGGGTGCTCGGCGGGCCGTCTACTACGGTGCGGTGGTGCTCGTGCTGGGCCACGCCATTCTCACCTTGGATGGGGCGCAGCTGGGGTTTGCGCTGCCGGTCAGTCCTCTCTACCTCGCGCTGGCGCTGATCGGTATTGGTACGGGCCTTTTGAAGGCCAATATCTCGACCCTCGTGGGCATGCTCTATGCCAAGGAGGACCCGGAGCGGGACGGTGCCTTTAGCTGGTTTTACCTGGGCATCAACGTCGGCGCCTTCACCGCTGCCCTGGCCGTCGGCTACGTGGGGGAACGGCTCGGGTGGCACTGGGGCTTCGCTTTGGCGGGCCTGGGCATGGCCGTTGGCCTCTTGGTTCTGGTGCTGGGTCGTCGGGCCCTGGCCGGACTTGGAGATCCGCCGGCGCAGCCCACCCTGGGTCCCCGGGTGCTGCTGGCGACGGCGGTGCTGGCCCTGCCCGTGGCCTATCAACTGCTGAGTCACCCCCCGCTCATGGGCGGTACCTTGGCGCTCGTGGGCTGCGGTGCGGTGGCCTTCGCGCTGTTTTACGCCTTTCGACGCCTGCCCCGGGAGGCGCGGCACGACACCCTGCTCATGCTGACCCTGATCGCCTTCTCGATTATTTTTTGGTTCCTGTTTGAACAGGCTGGCGGTGCGCTGAATCTATTCACGGACCGCTTTGTGGATCGGACCCTGGGCTCTGGGGAGATTCCCGCCTCCCAGCTTCAGTCCCTGAATGCGTTCTTCATTATTCTCTTCGCCCCGCTCTTCGCGCGCCTTTGGCCCTGGCTGGCCCGGCGAGGTTGGTCCCCGGGCCTGGCTCGGCAGTTTGCGCTGGCACTGGTGCTCGTGGGACTGGGCTTCGCTCTCTTGGTATTAGCCGGGCACGGCGTCGGCTCCGCGCCCCTGTGGGCGCTTGTGGGTACCTACTGGCTTCACACCATGGGAGAGCTATGCCTGTCCCCCGTGGGCCTTGCCATGGTGACGCGCCTGGCCGTGCCCCAGCTCGTGGGCATGATGATGGGCGTATGGTTCCTCGCCGTGTCCGCGGCGGGCTATCTCAGTGGGCTCTTCGCGGAGACCCTGGTTTCCGCCGATGCCGGAGCCGGCATGGAGGGCTTCCTCGGGGGCTTTGAGCGCCTCGCACTTCTCGCCGTGGGCGCTGGCCTCTTGCTGGGCCTCCTTGCCCAGCATCCCTTCTTTAAGCCCGCCCCCGCGGCCGAGCGGTCCCGCGATACAGGTACGTCAGCACCCTAGGCCCGGGCATACCGTAGCCCCTATCCTGGTGAGCTTCCTCGATGTGCCAGCCCGCATCTTCGAGAAGGGCCTTGGGGTCGCGGATCAGCTGACAGCCGCCCGCCAGCGCCCCCCAAAGGGGATTGAGCCGCCGTTGCCACCGAGCGACGGTGGGCTCCGGCGCCAGGCCATGCTCTAAAAACACCAGCTTGCCGTCGGGCTTCAGCACGCGCCGTGCCTCCCGCAGCGCCGCGTACACGTTCGGGATGGTGCACAGCGTGAAAGTGGTGAGCACCGTATCGATGCTGTGGTCCGCCTGGGGCAAGGCTTCCCCGGAAATGCTCAAGAGCTCCACGGGCACCGGGGCCGCGGCCATGCGCGCCTGAGCGAGATCAGTCAGAGCAACCCCGGGATCGACCCCGAGCACCTTTGTCACCCTTTGCGGATCGTAAAAGGCCAAATTCAGCCCCGAGCCGAGGCCGAGCTCAAGCACCGTTCCCTGGGCGAGGGGCACCACTTCACCCCGCAGTTTCATGACCTCCGGGCCACCGCAGAGCTTGTCGATGCCTGGGCTTAGGCAGTAGCGGTCGTACCAAGACTGGCTCATGCGCTTAGGCGGGGTCGCGGCGGTAGGTGCCCACGAGGCGATTCATGCCGAGAACGTGGGGTTCGGTGCGCTCCAGTAGCGTCCAAAGATCCAGCCCCGGCGGAAGGTCCAGCGCCGAATCGAGGGCGAGGAGCCAAAAATAATAGCGGTGCGTGCCGTGGCCTTCGGGAGGCATGGGGCCGCCATAGCCCTCAGCACCAAAGTCGTTCCGTCCCCGGGTGCCGCCCTCAAAGCCTTCCGGGAGCGCATCGAGGGTTGGGGGCAGGTTATAGAGCACCCAGTGCACGAAGCCATAGTGGCCCGGGGTAACGAGGGGTGCGTCCGGGTCGTGGCAAACCAACGCTAGCTGCTGCGTCCCTTCGGGCAGGCCATCCCAGCTAAGGGCGGGAGACGTGTCAGCGCCCTCCCCCGTATGGTTCTTAGGGATGGGGCCGTCTTCGGCAAAGGCTGGGGACCGGAGCGTCATGTCTGACAAGGCAAAACCCATGGTGCTCTCCTATTTCGATGGGGCGAGGTGATCGAGAGAAAATACTAGAAAATGTCCCCGAGGGCCTCCGGAAGGGTAGGAAAGCGAAAGGCAAAGCCTGCGGCCTCCGCTTCCTTGGGGAGCACCCTGGGCCCACCCAGCAGCAGCTCCTCGCCCATTTGCCCAAAGAGGATCTTTACCAGGGGCGCCGGCAAGGGGAAGGGTGTGGGGCGAGCTAGCGCGCGGCCCAGAACCCGGGTGAATTCGCCGTTGCTAAGGGGATGGGGGGCCGTGCCGTTTACCGTCTTCGGTAGCGCTGGCGCGCTGCGGAGCCAGGACAGCAGGCCCAGCACGTCGTCGCGATGAATCCAGCTCATGCCCTGAGCGCCATCGCCAATCCGTCCGCCGAGTCCCAGGCGAAAGGGCGGCGCGAGGCGCCCCAGGAGCCCGCCCCCAGGGCCCAATACGAGCCCCAGGCGCAGGCAGCACACCCGACTCCCCGCCCCCTCCAGGGCTCGGCTTTCCGCCTCCCAGGCTTCGCACAGTGCAGCAGCAAAGCCGTCACCCCGGGGTGCGGTTTCATCGACCGGGGGATGCGCCGCGGGGCCGTAATAGCCAATGGCGGAGGCGGCAATCATGCGCGCCGGCGGCGCCGCACGGAGCGCGTCCACGAGGCGGCGGGTGTAGTCCACCCGCGAGGCCCAGAGCGCAGCGCGGCGTTTAGCCGTCCAGCGCGCCTCCGCAATGCCCGCCCCCGCCAAATGCACGACAAGGGTAGGTTTAAAGGCGGCAGCGGCCTCCGCGTCGTCAAAGATGACCGCCGGGGAAAGGCCTAGGCTGGCGGCGGCACGCGGGCCGCTTTGCGTCAGCACGGCGATCTCCCCGCTCCCCTGCCAGGCCCGAAGCAGCGCTTGTCCGATAAAGCCCGTGGCGCCGGTGAGCAAAATGCGATCCATGGTGGACTCCTGCGCCCGTGCCTGTGGAGGAAAGGGGGCAATGATAAGCTTTCCCCCTGGCCTTGCGGAGGGAGAAGGCATGGATCCCCAGGGAAAGCTACGGGCGCTGGTTGGCGCAGCCCGCCGCGCCGTGATTTTTACCGGTGCGGGCATGAGCACCGATTCGGGCATTCCGGATTTTCGCAGCCCCAGCGGACTGTGGACCCGCATGAAACCGATCCCCTTCGACGAGTTCATCAGCTCCGAGGCGGTGCGCCGGGAAAGCTGGCGCCGGCGCTTTGAGGGGGACGATACGCTGACCCAGGCGACGCCAAACGCGGGGCACTACGCGGTGACGGCCCTGCTCACTAAGGGCTATGCACGCTGTGTGCTGACCCAGAATGTTGACGACCTGCATCGCCGCGCCGGGGTCGACCCGAACGCGCTGATTGAGCTTCACGGCAACAGTACCTACGCCGCCTGCCTCAGCTGCGGTCAGCGCCACGAGCTGGCGGCGCTGAAGGCCGCCTTCGAGGCCACGAGCACCGTGCCGCCCTGCGACGCCTGTGGTGGCATCGTCAAGAGCGCCACCATCAGCTTCGGCCAGGCCATGCCCGAGGGGCCCATGGCCCGAGCCGCGGAGGCCATAGCCGCCTGCGATTTGTGCCTAGTCCTGGGTTCATCCCTGCAGGTCTACCCCGCCGCCGCCTTTCCCGAGGAAGCGGCGCGGCGGGGGGTGCCGCTGGTTATCATCAATCGCGAAGCAACGCCCCTCGATGGGCTCGCGGAGCTGGTATGGCATGAAGGCATCGCTGAAGCCCTCGCCGTACTCGACGACCTACCGACCCTGGAGCTTGCCCAATGAATCGT
>Ga0255780_10003153_pt1 | contig 14502 bp, 10 predicted proteins | sample 071ome_32_FD_179978 | JGI IMG/M metagenome (GOLD analysis project Ga0255780, IMG submission 179978) | Coastal salt marsh microbial communities from the Groves Creek Marsh, Skidaway Island, Georgia - 071405AT metaG (version 2) | ecosystem: Environmental > Aquatic > Marine > Intertidal zone >... | reverse complement strand
CGTTTATAGGTTCTTTGGGGATGCTAGCATCATTAATTTACCTATATACAAAAACTCCGGATGCTTCTTTTGCATTTGAGTCATTAATGAGTATTAACCTCGGTTACACCGAATCAATTTGGGTAGGAGCAGGTTTCCTGTTGGCCTTTGCTGTTAAAATACCATTGTTTCCTTTTCATACGTGGCAACCTAATACCTATACCTATGCTCCGGCTCAAGGAAGTATGTTACTATCGGGTATAATGTTGAAAATGGGTTTATATGGACTCATCCGTTGGTATATGCCTTTAGCAGGGGAGAGTATACCATTTTATCAGCCTATTCTAATCACCTTAGCTGTGATCGGTATTGTATACGGAGCTTTAATTGCCATGCGTCAGGAAGACATGAAGCGCCTTGTTGCATACAGCTCGTTATCTCACGTTGGATTAATTGCTGCGGGAATCATGACAATGACGGAAACCGGTTTGAATGGAGCATTATTGCAGATGTTCGTTCACGGTGTCAATGTAGTTGGTTTGTTTATGGCCATTGATCTTATACAACAGACATATAGAGGAAGGCATTTTGCAGAATTGGGAGGGTTGGCAAAAGTAAACCGATGGTTTACCATATTGTTTTTCCTGATTATTATTGGTACCGCTGCTGCACCTTTGACCAATGGTTTCCCAGGTGAATTTATGTTGTTAAAGTCTATTTTTGATTACGACACTACATACGTTGTGTTTGCTGGACTTACCATTATTTTATGTGCTGTATACATGTTAAGGATGTTCCAATTTAGCATGCTTGGTGAAGCACAGGAAGTTAATAAACCAATTGCCCTAATTAATACACTGCCCTTAGTGGTAATTGCTGTATTGGTCATTGTTGTTGGGATATTCCCCCAATGGTTCATTGAGATATTTGAGCCTGCAGTAAAAAATATATTAACCACCATATCTAATACGAAAGGAGTAATGTCGTGATAGCCATTTCTATGATATTCTTAGGCAGTATCGCCTTGATGTTCGCCGGAATTAATGCAGAGGAGAAAAAGGTCAAACCATTTTTCGCAGTTCTATTGGCTTTGTCAGGCATTTTTGCGTTTCTAGAGTCTAAAGCCATATTTGCGTTTGATGAGCTATTTGTTTGGGTTCCTAAGCATATGGTTGATTTTGATGCATTTGGTTTACAAATGGTGGGAGTATTGTCAATATTGGCTGCTATCATCATAAATCTTATGCCCGCTGCAAATCGTAAAGGGGCGGATATTTTAGCTCTGATGGCTTTTTCCTTATGTGGGGGTATTTTGATGATAGGTGCGAAGCATTTAGTGGTGTTATTTCTTGGAATCGAGGTGCTTTCTATTCCGTTATTTGTATTGGCAGGAAGCGATAAAGATAATATCAGTGGGAATGAAGCCGCATTAAAGTACTTTTTGATGGGTGCGTTTTCATCGGCTATCTTTTTGTTAGGCGCTGCATTCTTGTACGGAGGAAGTGCAGTTATGACGTATCAGGAAATGTTTTTAAGATTAAGTTTCTCAGAACATTTCGGTGATTTCCCAGTATTGATGAAAGCGGGAATGATATTGGTAATGGTTGGTTTGCTATTTAAAGTGAGTGCGGTTCCTTTTCATTTTTGGAGCCCTGACGTATACGAAGGATCCCCAAATCGAGTAACGTCATTTATGGCGGTTATTGTGAAGATTGCAGGTTTTGTAGCACTGGCTAATTTCATGAAGGCCTTCTTGCCAATGTTAGAGTGGACATCAAACTGGTTGCTTCCAATTTCAGCGATTACCATATTAGGTGGTAACATTGCCGCTTTTGCGCAGAAGTCTTTTAAAAGGATGTTAGCATATTCTAGTATCTCGCATGCTGGATATTTGTTGTTGTTTGCATTAACATCAATGCAGGATATGTCAGTGTTAGGTACTTATCTATTAGCATATGGACTTTCAACAGCGTTGTTGTTCTACTTATTTGATAAATATGCGAATGGTGATAAGAACGGATTTGAAATATTTACAGGGTTGACGTTTACCAATAGAACAGATACAATAGCATTGGTTGTAGCAACCTTATCTATTGCTGGAATTCCTGGCACCATCGGATTCATAGGTAAATATCAATTGTTTTCAACCGCCTTTGGTCCTCAATTTTGGGGAGTAATGATTGCATTGCTTGGTTCAATAATATCTATTGGATATTATTTCAAGCCATTTAAGTATGCATTTAGAACCGAGAGCGATACTCCAAACCAATGGAATTGGTCTTGGGGTTCTATTTGTTCTGTGGTCATCTCTTCTGTCATTCTTGCCTTAGGGTTGTTCCCTTATTTGCTATCCCTATATTTTTAAGGGAAGTTTCCTCTTGCTTATAATGCGCGTCTTGTTCAAGGGATGCAAGTAGGCATTTTTAAATAGTTTTATTAATCCATGAATATTAAGTCCCTAGCATCTTTAGCCGCTGGATTTTCAGAAACAGGGAAGATGCCAGTGGCTTTTATTGGTCATGGTAACCCCATGAATGCCATTGAGAATAATGTATTTGTGGAAGGATTTAAAACATTAGGTAAGTGCCTTCCAAAGCCTCAAGCAATAGTCTGTGTTTCGGCACATTGGGAAACATATGGCACAAGAATCACAGCGATGGAATCGCCAAGAACTATTTATGATTTTGGTGGTTTCCCCGAAGCTTTGTATCAAGAGAACTATCCAGCTCCCGGTGACCCATCTCTAGCGAATGAAATCGTGACAACTCCGAGTAAATTCCCTAAAGAACTAGATTATCAATGGGGCTTAGATCACGGAACTTGGACGGTAGTAAAGCATTTATATCCAAATTGCGATGTTCCTGTTGTTCAAATGAGTTTAGATAGAGGTTTAAGCATGGAACAACATGCTGAACTCGCAAGAGAATTAGACTTTTTAAGGTATCGAGGAGTTTTGATTATCGGTAGTGGTAATATCGTTCACAACCTAAGGATGGTTGATTGGAATAAGTTAAGAGAACCTTTTGGTTATGATTGGGCAGAGGCAGCCAATTCGAAAATCAAGGATCTTATTATTTCCCGAGATTTAAAAGGGTTATCTCGTGTAGAGCGTAGTGGAATGGAAATGAATCTAGCCATTCCCACAGCCGAGCATTATTTGCCTTTATTGTATACCATGGGGCTTGCCAAAAGCGATGAACAACACTATTTCTTCAATGATATTTCAATTGGAGGTTCACTAAGTATGTGTTCGGTAGTTTTGGGTTGATTAATTAATTAATGCGAATCAATTCTTCCCTTGAAATCCAACTTTGAAGTTTGTGTCATTAAAACCTAAAGCCAAATCGGTAAACGAAACTTCCAATTGAATTGGTGTAGGCAAATTTGGGATTAAACGCAATACCAACCAAGGCATATGCAGAAAGGTTTCCATCTGAGTTATAGCCACCTCCTATAATAGGAGTTCCAAACCATTCTCGTTCTGGTCTATCATAACTATTGATAGCATTCTGATATCGGTATTCTCCATGTAGAAAAATAGAACCCACTGGTATTCGAACAAACGCAAAGGTTCCACCTACCAAGGTATTGATGGGGATGTAATTATCTCCGTAGTAAGATCCTGTAACACCAACGGCGGCGTATAGTTTTTCATTAAAATGAACACCTGTGTAAGGTGCTAGTTCTAAATGATAGGATATTCCCGTGCCAAATACCGTAAAATCCATCCCTGAATAGGCCATATCCTTGTAACGATAGGCTACAATATCATCTGCAAATGGTGTTTCCTCTTGTTTTTGATTGGATTGCCGCCTATTGCTATCCAATCCTTCGTATTGCCCCATGACAGAACCAGATGCGAGAAACAATAAGATAACATGAATAATCCTAGTTATAAGCTTCATAGGTTTGGTCTCTCACAATAATAGGCGTAAAATTGTAGCCGTTTATGACAAACGGCAAAAAGATTCACAATTTTTCGGCGGGACCCTCAATTTTATCGGATTACGCCATTGAAAAAAGCAGCGCAGACCTTAAATCATTTTCAGATACCGGTTTAAGTGTACTTGAAATCTCTCACAGAAGTAAGCAATTTGTTCAAGTTGCAGATGAAGCTACACAACTGGTTAAAAAGTTATTAAATCTCACTGATGATTATGATGTGTTGTTCTTACAGGGCGGGGCATCAACGCAGTTTTTCCAAATTCCTCATAATTTCCTGAAAACAAAAGCGGTTTATCTAAACACAGGTACTTGGTCTAAAAAGGCCATTAAAGAGGCAAAGGGCTATGGAGAGGTAGACGTTTGTGCGTCAAGTGAAGATGGTAATTTTAATTACATCCCCGGCAACTATACTATTTCATCCGATGCTGATTACTTTCATTGTACAAGCAATAACACCATCTTTGGGACGCAAATAAAGGAGTTTCCTGACTCGGACATACCGATGATTTGCGATATGAGTTCAGATATTTTCTCACGACCAATAGATGTTACTAAATTTGATATTATCTATGCTGGAGCACAGAAAAATATGGGACCTGCAGGTGTTACTTTGGTTGTGATCAAAAAAGAAATGTATAACAAATTGGCTGACAGACACATCCCAAGTATGGTGAATTACAAAACACATGCGGATGCGGATAGTATGTTTAATACTCCTCCTGTTTTTCCAATTTTAGTTTCTAAGTATAACATGGAGTGGGTATTGAATAATGGAGGTCTTGAAGGAATGGAAAAGCGCAATAATGAAAAAGCTTCTTTACTATATGATGCCATTGATGCTTCTCCATATTTTAAGGGTACAGCAAGGGAAGACTCGCGAAGTCACATGAATGCTTGTTTCGTATTTAAACCTGAACATGAAGGTTTATCATCAAAGTTTGACCAGGCTTGTAAAGAAGCTGGGTTAAGCGGATTGAAAGGGCACAGAAGTGTTGGCGGTTATCGCGCTTCATTATACAATGCTCTATCCATAGAAAGCGTTCAAGCTCTTGTTGATGTAATAAATAAATTTAACGGATAATTCAGATGAAAGTATTAGCAAACGATGGAATAGATGCACTAGGAAAGTCGCTATTGGAACAGGCTGGTTTTGAGGTAGTCACAGACAAAATTGAACAAAGCGAGTTGATAAATGGCATCTCTGAATTTGATGTATTGATCGTTCGAAGTGCAACCAAAGTGAATGCAGAGGTTATCTCAGCTGCCGAGAATCTCAAATTAATCGCTCGTGCAGGCGTTGGGCTAGATAATATCGACTTGAAAGCTGCGGGAGAAGCTCTAATTACAGTGGTGAATACTCCTAATGCTTCTTCTCGTTCCGTTGCAGAGCTTGTGATGGCACATGCATTCTCTGTATCGCGAATGATTCACATGACCAATAGAATCATGCCAACGGAGGGAAAAGAACGATTTAAGGAGCTAAAGAAAAAAGCTTCCAAAGGTTTTGAACTTACAGGCAAGACTATTGGAATTATTGGATTTGGTCGTATCGGGCAAGAGGTGGCTAAAATGGCTATTGGTCTTGGTATGAAGGTTTTGTTATACGATTACAAGGGCCGTTCATTTGACCTGACCATCGCACTACACGAACAATATTGTAATCACAATTTCCAAGTCACCCTCAAGGGTGTTAGTATGGAACAAGTATTGTCTGAATCAGATATCATTTCCGTTCATACTCCTGGATCCGCTCAGGTAATTGGTAAAGAAGAGTTGAACGCGTGTAAAGATGGAGTCGTATTGGTGAATTGTGCTAGGGGTGGTGTAGTTAACGAAAATGACCTTAAGAATGCAATTGACTCTGGAAAAGTAGCTTTTGCTGGAGTAGATGTATTTGAAAGTGAACCACCTGTTAACGATACAATGCTTCATCTAGATAATGCTTCATTATCCCCACATATTGGAGCAAGTACAGCAGAAGCTCAGCAGAGGGTTGGAATCGAGTTAGCTGAAAAAATCATCCAGCACCTTGTATAGTATCTGCAATGAGGGTATTTCCTATAAAGACCTTATTGCCTAAAAAAGATGATGCACAACGAATTGCATCTCTTGGTTCAGGAAAGTTAAGTGCTGAGGTTTTACAGTCTAAGGCTCAAGCCTTGCCTGAATCATATTTAAGAGTGGTGAAGCCACAATTCTTGGATTCCTCCTTGATGTCTGAAACCCAAGCGTTTTATGATGCTTCGAGAGCAAATTTAAGCAAGCTCATAAAAGAGAAGTTTTTGTTGGTTCATGAGCCAAATGTTTTTCTGTATGAACAAACTCATCATTCTGGTAAAAAGATCGCTGGATGGATTGTTGGGGTTGATGCCGAAGATTACTTAGACGGAAGAATCAAGAAGCATGAAAATACACTAACTAGTAAAGAGAATAGATTAGTTAGGCATATTTCTGCATTGGAGTCTATGGCCGAACCGGTTCTACTGAGTCAACAGTTACCCCTTGAATTGAACCAGCTAGTTCTCGCCATTACAAGTGAAAGAGAAGCAGATCTCAGTGTTTCTGACGAATTTTATAACACGCACAAAGTTTGGAAGGTTGAAACTAAAGAAGAAATCGATTTAGTCTGTAATTTATTGAATAAATTGCCTTCATTGTATATTGCCGATGGTCACCATCGATGTGCCTCATCTTCTAGATACCTTACTGAAAGGTTTGGTAATAATTCAGGTAAAGGAATTATGGCGTTAATCGCTGATGAATCTGAATTGCTGATAAAGCCCTTTTTTAGAATGCTGAAAGGAGTCGATAGCACGATCCTGTGGGATTTTTTAGAGGAGCATCGCATTCATCACTACGAAATTGGCCATTCTCTTGGCTACGAAGACCTAAAAAAAGGTCAGGTTTTGTGTATTGCCAAAGATCGTAGGTGTGTAATTGAACTTTCTGAGTCAATGTTGGGAGACAAAGCCATAGATAAATTGGATGTGCGTGTGGTAGAAAAGAAAATTCTACAGCCCGCCTTTGGTTTGTCCTCTAGTTCAGAAGATGATCGTTATCAGTTTTTACGAGGAGACACTCCCCTAGATAGTATTAAATTACAGCTGCAGAATGGCGATATTGATATAGCCTTCTTGTTTGCTCCAAATCAAATGGAAGAAGTTAGAGCCGTAGCTGACGAGGGAGACACGATGCCGGCAAAGTCAACCTTTATTGAGCCCAAGATACCTACGGGCTTAATTATTGAAGATTACCGTTAGGGTTTAGAAAAGAGACAATTGCTTTTTCTCACCTCCTAAATTGAATGTAGAATTCAATAGGTTGCTCATTTTCTGGATAACCTCTTTATCCATGGAGTAAATACTCGAGGTCTTGTGTGATTTCATTTTAATCAAACCTTCCTCCTTAAGTTTCTGAAGGTGACCTGATACGGTACTTTGGGAGTAGGGGAGTTCATCTACAATTTGCTGGCAGGTGCATGCACCTTCTTCCATTAAATGTAGCATAATGGTAATTCTTGCCGGATGACCGATGGCTTTAGTTAGTTTCGCTAAATCCGCTACTGATGACTCAAACTCTACTTTCTTTTTCATTCTTTATCGCTAAATGCAAATATACTTACTGATTCGATAATTCTTAAACAAATCAAGGTTTTAGATGTTTCCATCGACGATGGCTCCATAGCCAGGTGAAGGGCTGACTTTGGATTTCGTTTTCCATTGTATCGCAGATATAGTTCATTATTTCGTCTGACGATTGTCCTTCTGTATTATATCGTTCAAAATAAGCCTCGTAATAGCCACGACGTACCTTTTTTTGTCGTAAGTAAATAATGGGTATGTTAAACTTGTGTGCGAGTTTAGCAGGGCCATTTAAAAAAGCAGTCTCCTGATTTAAAAAATTCATCCAGTAACATCCATTTAAGTTGGAAGGGGATTGATCCCCTATAAGCGCTAAAACAAAATTTTTCTTTGCGCCATTTAAAGAAGTAATTGCTCGAGGAGTTTCTTGCATGCTTAAGGCTAAACCACTAAATCGTGTTCTCATTTTGTGCATGAGCCAATTGAAGCCTTGATTACTTAATGGCTTATAGGTGAAGTAAACCTGTTGTGGACAGTAGGGTTGAGATGCTAAGGCGACCCATTCCCAATTTCCAGAATGGCTAAGTACAACAAATGCGTTTTGATTTTCGTTGTTTAGCGTTTCAAAGATGTTCTTTTCAGTCGGGTACTTCATTCTATTTAAGATTTCCGACCTACTTATGCTTAAACCTTTGATTGTTTCAACAAAAACATCTGCTAAGTGTTTGTAATACTTTATTTCTAATGTGGTTACCTCCGGTTTTGATTTGTTGGGGAATGCTCGTTCTAGGTTTTGCCGAACGACAGCCGTTCGGTATTTGATAACATAGTAAAGTAGAAAATAGAGTAGGTCTGATATCCAATAAAGAACACGAAAAGGAAGTAATGAAATCAAAAATAAAACCGGATATACGAGTAGTTTGAACCATATAGGTGCTTGAGGTATATCCGGTTTGTAACTCATTGTGTTTATGTGTACTGAAAACTTTGTCCTGATTCTAATCCTTTGACGGCAGATAACATAAGTTGGATACAACCCTCAATGTCATCTTCGTGAACCATCTCTACGGTTGTGTGCATGTATTTCAATGGTAACGAGATTAATGCAGAGGCAACGCCCGTCGTTGAGTATGCAAAACTATCTGTATCTGTTCCAGTAGACCTGCTAACTGCATTGCGTTGAAAATCAATATTATTAGACTTGGCTGTTTGAATAATATATTGAAGTAGATTGTTCTGTACAGCTGGTCCATATGTCACTACTGGACCTTTTCCGCATTTGGTGTCTCCTTGTTGTTTTTTATTGTACATAGGACTGTAGGTGTCGTGTGTAACATCTGTAATAATAGCGACATCAGGGTTCAATCTTCTGGAGATCATCTCTGCACCTCTCAAACCAATTTCTTCCTGTACACTATTCACCACATACAATGTAAATGGAAGGTCAATATTATTCTCTTTGATATGACGAGCAACTTCAGCAATCATGAAGCCACCCATTCTATTGTCAAGTGCTCTCCCGATTAAATACTTTTGATTTAACCATTCAGAACCCGCTTCAAATACAGCTACGCTTCCCACATGAATACCAAGTTTTTCAACTTCTTCTTTGGTATTGCATCCCACATCAATGCAGATATTTTCTTGCTTTACTTCAGGGTTCTTGCCTTGCCTTACGTGGATAGCTGGCCATCCGAAAACACCTTTTACAATTTCACCACTTTCACAATGAATCAAGCATCTCATGCTCGGCGCGATTTGGAAGTCACTACCACCATTTCTAATTACATATAGGTATCCGTCATCACTAATATAGTTTACAAACCAACTGATTTCGTCGGCATGCGCTTCAATAACTACTTTGTATTCTTTTCCTGGATTGATCACACCTACAGCAGTGCCATAGGTATCAACGATTTCCTCGTCAATGTATGGTTTAAGGTAGTCTAACCATATTTTTTGGCCACTATATTCAAAGCCTGTTGGGCTAACATTGTCTAGGTAACGATGTAAAAACGCTCTCGATTCTTCTCTCATAAAAACAAATTTATAGAAAGAAGCGTAATGATGAGATTATTTCCAATGAAAAGCTTAGTAAAGTAAGGAATATTCAAAAAAGAAAAGCCCCGCTTTCGCGAGGCTCTTTTTTTTAGTGGGGGCTACTGGATTCGAACCAGTGACCCTCTGCTTGTAAGGCAGATGCTCTGAACCAACTGAGCTAAGCCCCCTTTGAGGTGTGCAAATATAGAAATGTTTTGAATGTTTGCAAATGCTTTTTATAACTTTTTTTGTCTTCAGAGGTAATGCTTTAAAGATCAATCATATATACTAAAGTTTCAAATCTGTGGGTATTACATCAATGGTTTCAAATTGGCTTAATTTGACCGCGCCTGCAGCGCCATTCTTTGGCTTGCTCAAGAATTTACGCTTAGTGTATTGTACCGTTTGAATAGGTTGACTCCTGCCTTTAGAATGGAAAGCTGCAAGCTGAGCAACTTTTTCGAGTTGTGTTTTGTTCAGTACCTTTCCATTGGTTCGTGCTAAAACATGAGACCCTGAAACATCCGCGGCATGAAACCAAAGATCGTTTTTACTCGCTTTCCTCAATAGTTCGTCATTGGATTTGGCGTTTTTACCTAACCAAATTTCTAATTCTCCTAAACGTAGTGACCTATATGTAGCGGTGTTGGTCTGTTTCTTTACTTCTTTTTCAGGATGTAGTTGCTGTTTAATTTCATTCAGTTCTTTTCCGTTTTTTGCTGAATCAATTCTTTTTTGAAGATCTAAAAGATGGTCCAACTCATCTTGGGTGTTTTTTTCATGAATGGTGACAAAATCCCATTCCAAACGTTCATTTTTTGATTTACGATAGAATTTCTGGGCGTTTTCTGCAGATGATAACTTAGGGTCAAGCTTTACACGAATTCTTTGATTTGTGAAAAAATCAGTAATTAAAGCTTCTGAAACTCCTGCTTTAATTGAATGCGCATTGGCCATGATTAAGTCTCCCAATTCTCGAAAACTCCGTTGCTTTTTTAGTGCGTCTTTTCGTTTTGTGATATTTTTTAGATTTGAACTTAAAGATTTGATTTTCTTACTGATGAGATTTTTTATTTGTTTTTCTTGTTCAATGAAGAAATAAGTTCTTAAATACTCTCTTATGCAGCTCTCAAGTTCTTGATAAATCAATAAGACTTCCCGCGGTTCTTGTTTGTTAAGTTCAAAGTCAATTTTGTTTTTATTGCTGTTTATGTGGAAATAGTAATTTTCTGGATTGGTTAACTCCTTAATTCGGAGTGAGCTTTGTGAAGCTTCGAATTGGTTTTTGTTAAACCATTTGCTAGGAATCTGTTCCCATTTCAATGCAGGAAATTGTGTATTCCATTCGTCTATATTGTCTGTTGGGAGGATATTGTTCTCCTTACTTTGGAGCCATTGAATATCCTCGATAATTACTTTTTTATCTACTGACCAGTCCTTTTTTAGATTAAGTCGAAATATGGCCAAAGGTAATGGCTCATTTTGGGGGTACAACAGAATGTTAGAGAATTTACCAAAGCCTTTTAATACAAGTTGGTATTCATTTTGAAACTTAATGGTTAAAACCCTGTCAATTGGCGCATAACCAATATCTTTAACGGTTTGTTTGGATAATTCTTTAAACTGAACAACTGCATTTGTTTTCTTTTTCGAGTGTTCTCGTAAGGGGTGGCTTGGAAGGATAATCAAGAAGCCATTAACAAACTTCAATTCAAATGCTTTTCGATGACCTTTAGACCGGAATTGAAGAAAAACCGAATCACGGCTGTAGCTAAGGCCCAAATCGAAATCACTACCTATGAGCTCTTCGTAGAGGTACGAAGCCCACACTCGGTACATCCAATGACTACCTAACATACTCAGCAAAGATCGTCATTAATTTTTCTGTCGGCTCAAGTATATATTGACTGCTTCTTTTCTTTTGGCAGTTTTTCGACCTTTAAGTTCTATATAAGCGGTGTAGATACCTTCGGGAACTGGTTTGTTTAAATAAACTCCATCCCAACCTTCGTCAGGGTCAATAGATTGATGCAAAATTTGTCCCCAACGGTTGTATATGGCTATGTAAACAGAAGTCGCGCCGTAAATCCTGGGTATCCATTTGTCATTTATTCCATCACCGTCAGGTGTAAAAGCTGAGGGTAAATAACTAATTACGGTGTCTTTGTAACAAATGGTTTGAGTAGCCGTGTCAGAACATCCTCCGTTGTTTAATATAGATAGCTTCAGTATATATGAGCTTTTCGATCCATCCAATACAAAGTTCCAATTTTGAAAGGCTTGGTAATTCCCAATGAATGAATCATTAAGACGCCATTCACCTGATGTCCCTCCATCGCTTCCATCAAATATTGAGATTTGTTTATCAATGGGGGTATAACATAGTCCACTACTAGGCGGAGAAATAGTAAAAGATGCATTCAATGCCTTGAATCCCGGGATATAAAGGCTGGTATCCGCGTAGCAATTACTCATCGAATCAAGAACAAAGGCAGTGTAAAATGAGCCAGAGGGGGCAAAAAAGGTATCGTTCTTGGTTGTTCCTGGGTAGTTCCATTGAATTTTCATAGGATTCCCTTCTCTTAGACTTAATACAATGAAGCCATTTTTGCCATAGCACACAGAATCGCTTATCACCGATGAAAACCACATTTCAGGATGTACCAATATATTCGATTCCGCGTTTGCTAATTCAGAACACCCATCTGTTAGTGTCAATGTGTATACCGTGCTTTTCAAGGGTGTAGCGAATGCTTTAGCGCCGCTTTGGCCGTGTGACCATTGGTAGCTATAGTTACCCGTACCACCAAACCCAAATGCTTGCAACGTTGTGTTCTCGCCCGGGCAAAGACTATCAAAATCAGGAGTTACAATAGCTTTCAATGGATTAAGTACTGTTAAATCAAAAGAGTCTTCCCCAATGCATGATGCAAATGGAACCGTGTAGGTGATACTGTGGTTGCCAGAACCTAAAACAACTGGGTTAATCTGATTATAGGTGCTGTTTTGGAATTTGTATTGACCACCTGAAGGGGCTATCTCTAAATCGAATAAGGAATCCTTGTAACAAAGAGATGAAGGGATTAAGCCAAAATCAATGTTGGGTAGTGTATCAATAAATACGTTAAATGAATTTCTACAACCTTTCTCTGAAATGAAATTGACTTGCTCAATTAATGATTTTCGTAATAACGGATTAAATAATTGTGGGTTATTCGAAATCACGGTATTACCGTAGAAGAAACCATTTTCTTTTGGCGATAAAACTATATTGGGTGTGTCTTCACAGATAAATGTATCGGAAGGGACAAGTGCAGAGTCTAACACCCTAAGGGTTAAATTATCGGAACAGTTGTTTTGAGTGTAAGTAAGTGTATGTAGACCAGTTCCAGCTTTGTTTGGATTGAAAACATCGCCTTTGACATAGATAGAGCTCCATTTGCCGTTATCGACATTTGTTTTAATCTTATTAAGATCAAATGAATCAATTTCTGGGCAGATTTCAATTGTGTCTTTCTCAAGAACTCTAGTACCAATAATGTGAATGATTTTTTCATCCGTGCATCCTTTGCTGGTTAGAGTGATAGTATCAACGGCATCTTCTCCATTCGCCCATTTTGCGGAATATCTTCCGATGCTTGGATTATTGATGCCTTTTCCTGTCCATTCAAATTGTTTTGATGCTCGAAATCCTGCAAGTAGGAAGTCGGAAGTTGTCGGGCAAATAGTATCATCTTTTCCTGCATAGCAAGGTAGAACGGTAATTTGAGTAGTATCTCTGCACCCACTGCCTCGTCCATAAAAATACACATTGTAATCGCCTGGGCCTCCCATGATCGAGGGGTTGTACCATCCCCAGTAAGCATTTACTCGACCTTTAAAGTATCCAACGATTAAACCTCGTGGTGAAAAGGATAAAGTATCTCTTGTTCTTGATTCACAGGTGGTATCAAACTTAGGTACATCAGGTTTGTCCAATACAATGACTTTTTTATCAGAGGTACACCCTTGCCAGTGGTAAGTAGGGTAGAACTCTCCCACAGAATCTGCGAGATATCGACCACTTGAATCAACATTATTACCTGTCCAGTAGCCTCCGGCTGGTCCATACCAATAAAGAGGTTGGGTGCGCTTGCTGTCTTTGCAGAATACATTTTCATAGTTGTATGGACGACTTACGAATACATTGAGGGTATCCGTACATCCGCCGATTTTGTATACAATCGCACTGTTACCCCAAGCCCTTCTTGGGTTGAATTGCCCGGTTTTTGAATTTTCAATTCCGCGACCTTGCCAAACACCTCCATTAGGCGATGCGGTTAATTCAACAGGGTCAGAGTAGTAGCACAGTTGTGTGTCTGATTGGGTTTTGGGAGGGGACAACACAACATAATAGAAAGTGTCTAATCCTGGTATTGCATTCCCGTCTGTGACTTTAATTGTTGTGAATCCTGATTTTTTAGGGCAAATGCTGGTTTTCTTTGAGTCTTTACTAGTGTGACGCCATTCATATTTGTATTTAGTGCTATCCCCGCCCGTTGCATTCGCCTCTATATTAATACACTCGCCAAGACAGATGGTATCGACGGATGATGTTAAATCCACTGTAATGGGACAATTTCTCACGGAAAATGTCAGTGACGAAGACAGGAAATATGCGCTGTCACAAAAATCACGATATCCATGCGTATGGTCAATGCGATAGCTTCCATTTGACCCTATTGGTTTTTGGAAAAAGATTCGAAAATTATCACTTAAACTATCTTTGCATGTAATAGATTCTATCCTGTTTATAATCAAATTACTAATGGATGTATTTCTATTGTTAAACGAGTCACAATGTATCTTAGTGCTTAGCTTCACATCTATGAATGAATCTTTGCAATTGATACTATTTTTAATAGAAAGATTTGCTGCTTTAGGAGGTATGATATTATTGATAATCTTGGCTTTCCAT
>Ga0255780_10003145_pt1 | contig 14536 bp, 8 predicted proteins | sample 071ome_32_FD_179978 | JGI IMG/M metagenome (GOLD analysis project Ga0255780, IMG submission 179978) | Coastal salt marsh microbial communities from the Groves Creek Marsh, Skidaway Island, Georgia - 071405AT metaG (version 2) | ecosystem: Environmental > Aquatic > Marine > Intertidal zone > Salt... | reverse complement strand
CTCCATCGATGACGGATTTTGTTTGATTTTCTCCCTCTCCCTCTCCATCGATCCATCGGTCGGTCGGTCCCTGCGTGCGTTTTTTTGCGTGCATTCTTCGTAACCGACGACGCGAACGACGACGCGAACGATGACGACGGAGACGACGACGGAGACGACGACGACGACGCCAGAGACGACGCGCGCGAGAAGAAGAGGAAGAGGAAGAAGAAGAGGTAGAGGAAGAGGAAGAAGAGGGTCTTCGGCGGGAAGAAGAGACGAAACGACGCGGAGTCACGAAACCGTTTGTTTTGTCTCATCATCAAATCATGACGGCGATACGCGTGGAAGATCTCGGGGCGCTCGTCGGGGAGGAGGCGGCGGTGTGTCTGTTTGACTGCGACGGAGACGACGGAGAGGGCGAGACGGCGACGGCGACGGCGACGGCGACGGCGACGGCGGTGGAAGAGGAGACCGCTCGGGAGGATGGAAGAGGAGGACGCGCGATGGGTTCGGCGAGCGACGAATCTGGAATGGGACGGATTGAGAGCGCCATGTCGGGACACGATTCGACGTGGCACTTGCGCTACAATCGACTCGCTCGCGGGGAGAAGAGGGCGATGTACGAGGTGAGGCACGCGCGCGTTCCCGTGCGAGCGCAACCGCACTTGGATTCGAGCATCGTTTCCGTCGTTTCTCGAGGCGCGCGGGTGGTCGGGGTGTCCATCACCGACGGCGACTGGCTAGAGCTCGCGGGCGAGGATGACTCGGGCGAAAACGTCGAAGGAAGTCGCGGATGGATGCTGACGGAACATCCGGAGCTCGGGACGTTGCTTCGGCGCGTCGGCGGCATTGAACTTCCGAAGACGACGATGCGGCTAGCGAGCGCGGAAGACGCCTCGGTCGTCAATCACACACATTTACCCTTTATCAAAGAGCGTCGGGCGTTTCGCGTCGCGCACTCTCCGTTCGTGCCGGTGCGCGACGCCGCGTCCACGGCGGCGAAAACCGTCGGGCGCCGGGCGGAAAACGCCTTGGTGCGTTCGCGAGGACGACGAGGGGATTGGATCCTCCTCGTGGATGACGAAAAGGAAGAAACCGAACCAGCCGGGTCAGCGGCGTTGGATCGTCAGACGGAAACGCGCGAAAAGTGGATGCTCGCGCTCCATCCAGAGTTTGGTAATCTCTTGCGAAGATGCAACGCCGACGGAAGCGATTGCCTGTGAACATTAATCAAGGCTGCTCTCGTGAGCGCGCGAAGCGCTAATACAACCTCGGCAGTACCTACAGTAGTGTGTTATGTTACAACCCGAACCAAACAATGAATAATCAATCGAAATGGCCCAACACGACGTGGTCACAGCTTGGCCAAGAACCCGCCGTCGACGGGTAAAACAATTCCCGTGATCCAACTCGCGGCGTCCGAAGCGAGGAACGCGCACGCGCCCGCGACGTCGGACGGTCGCCCTGCTCGACGCAACGGAACCGACGACTTGACGATATCATCCTGGGACTCTCCGTATTTCGACAATTGGTTGCTCATCTTCGTCGGCACGTAACCCGGGGCGACGACATTCACGGTGATATCGAGCGCCCGCTTCGAGGCGAACTCGTCGGCGAGCTTGCGCGCCAAGTGATGTAAAGCCGCTTTAGACGCGTCGTACGAAAACGTCGGGTACTTTTGCGGCTGAATCCCAGCGATCGATCCTATGATGATGATCCTTCCCGGATCGTTCGGCGTCGATGCCGCTTTCAGATTGTTCAACAAGGCTCTCGTCAACCGAAACGTTCCGAATACGTTGAGCTCGAAAGTCTTCGCCCATCCTTCGTGCGTCTCAAACGCCTCCCCCCACGACGTCCCGCTGTTATGCACGAGCACGTGCACGGGCGTCGCACCTATCACTGATTTCACCCTCCCCACCCCGGCTTCGGTGGATAAATCAGCGGAAACGCCAATCAATCGTCCGTTCTCCTCGCTCGAGTCTCGCGTCGAGCGACTCACGCTGTACACTCGCGACGCCCCGTGTCGACGAAGAAACGCGTCGACGACCCCTGCCCCGATCCCCCGGTTCCCACCCGTGACGACGATCGTCTTCCCATCGAAATTAAACGACGACGTGGTCGACGCGGTCGACGTCATCTTCGTCGTCCGTCGGGCTGTGACGGACGGACGGACGGATGGTTCGTTGGAAGTGTTTGCGCGAACCAAGGACCGAGGAGACGACGGCGCACCCGCTGGAGCCGCCACACGCGCGCGCGCGCCCACGCCCACACCCACGCGCGGGCGGGCGTCGAGCGTCGAGCGCACGGCGCGCATGGGTGAAGACAGAGACGGCGGCGGCGGCGACGGCGGACGCGTCCCGAGCGAGACGGAGGCGTTGGAGCTCGCCCAACTCGAAGCGCTGAGAACGGCGCTGCGGGACAGGCTCGAGGAACACGGGTTAGCGCCGCCGCGACGAGCGCAGGGAGATGACGGTGAAGACGGTGAAGACGAGGACGAAGACGCGCGGTACGCCCGGGATTTCGGTGCGTTACGCGCCGAGGGTGTGGATTACGACGACGACGACGACGGTTTGTCTCACGTGGGCGCGTCCGTGCGCGCGGCGCTTCGGATGTGCGACGACGACGAGGACGTCATAGCCGCCGCCTCGGTAGCCGCGTCTCGTCCGAGCGGCGACGTCGAAGCGGCCGCGGCCGCGGCCAAGGCGTTCGAGGACATCGTAGCCGCGGCGAAGAGCGCCGGGGAGGATTTAAACGCCAAAAACGCCGACGGCGAGACCGCGTTACACCTCGCCGCGCTCTACGGCAAGTCCGCTTTCGCCAAGACGCTCGTCGCCGCCGGCGCCGACGTCTTCGCGCTGGATGAAAACGCCGGAACGCCCTTCCACGACGCGTGCGCGTCCGGCGCCCTGGACGTCGTTCGCGCAATCTTCAGCGCCGCCGACGACCTCGGTCGAACTCGCGAGTTACTAGACGCGCGAGACGAGGACGGCGAGACCCCGCTTCACCTCGCCGCCCGGGGCGAACACGCCGACGTCGTCCGCTTTCTCCTATCGGCGGGCGCCGACGTCGCCGTGCAGTCGGCGTCCGGGGAGACCCCAGAGCGCGCGTGCGAGGACGAGGACGTTCGAAAGTTATTACGAGGCGACGACGACGAGGCCAAGACGCGAAGTCAGGAGTAGGATGGAGTAGGATGAGAGGTTGGTTGAAGTACTACCGGTACTTGTACTAAAGTATACATTCCACGTAAAGAAGAGAAAAATAAGCTAACGAGAGTGCACTTTCATCGAGCACGAAGTCAGCGCTCTCTGACGCGCTCTTCGCTCGGTGCCCAGAGCCCGTCCGTCCGTCCGTCCGTCACGACGACGACGACGACGATGCGCGCGATGTGTCGAGCGAGAATCACCCCCGGACGACGAGCGAGCGGAAACGCGTCGTCGGCGTTCGCGTCGTCGTCGGCGGCGTCGGCATCCTTCACAGCCGTGGCGAGGACGATGACGGCGGTTCGAAGGTGCTTCGTGCGCGGCGCTTCGTCGCCCGGCTACTCGTCGACGTGGACGTTCACGGGGCGAGAGAGAAGACGGGCGTCGTCGACGAGAACGGGCGTCGCGGTGCGCGCCGGGTCGAGCGGGGGTATCAGCGGTGTGGACGGCGGCGACGAAGGGCGCGCGCGGGCGGCGGACGACGCCTCGACGACGAGAGACGCTTCCGGTCCTCCGTTGCGGTCCACGATTCCCGAGGGCGGGTTAAAGGTGGAGAGACTTTTGAACGAACTCTCCGGGGACACGAAAAATGAACTGAGCAACCGGGCCAAGTTTAGGGCGCTGCCGATCGACGGAGCCATCATGGGTCGGATCAAAAAGTACAATTTGACGACGACGGCTTCGACGGCGGGTCGAACGACGCGCGTTTTGAGAAATCGAAACGAAATCAGCGACGTGACGACGCGATACGCAATGTACGACGTGAGCATGCTCGACTATAAGACGCAGAAACTTTTGGGATTGGGGCGGAGCAAACGCACGGCGAAATTTATCGCGGCGGCTTCGAGACGAGGGGAGGAGCCGCCGACGCACGCCGTGGGCAAGGGGGCGAGTAAAATCAAGGATGACGTGCCCGAGTTTGCGTTCGCCGGGCGCTCTAACGTTGGGAAGAGCTCGTTGATAAACGCCCTCACGCTCAGTTCGGTGGCTCGATCGAGCGATGTTCCGGGAAAGACTCAGAGTTTGAATTTTTATTCGCTAGACGAGCGCGTACGACTCGTCGATTTGCCGGGTTACGGCTTTGCGTTCGCCAAACAAAGCCGGGTTGAAACTTGGAACGAACTCATGGACATGTACCTCACGAGTCGTCCAACGTTAAAGCGCGTCTATCTCGTCGTCGACGCTCGCCACGGATTGAAGGCTTCGGATAGAGAAATGCTCGCCTTTCTGTCAAAATACGGCGAGACGCAGTGCGCGGTCATTCTCAACAAGTGCGATTACGTCAATCCAAACGAGCTCGCTCGTCGAGCCTATCTCATCCAAGAGGAGCTTCGGTACACGAAACGTGCGCGCACAACGGTCTTGATGGCATCGACGTCGACGGGCGCTGGCGTCACGGAGATTGCCCGCGAGATTTACAACCTAGCGCTCGACGACCCACAAGGTCCAGATGAAGACGAAGAGTGGTTCGACGACGAAGACAACGAAGATGACGACGGCGACGGCGACGATCGCGACGAATCGGAGCAGCGATTCGGCGGTACGACACAGCGAAAGAAAAATGACTTTTACGGTGGTGAATGGAAGCCTGGACAAAAGAAGGCGAAGAAATTCACGCCTGGCTCGGCGGCGGGCGGGCTCGGCGGCGGGCGAGGTCGCGCGGGCGGGCGGGGCGGTGGTCCCGCTCGCGGGGGTCGAGGAGGCCGCGGAGGCCGCGGAGGTCGTGGTCGCGGTAAGGGATTCACATCGGGTATGCCCGGGGTGTGAGAATTCACACGCGTAGCTTACAATAGATAGCAAAGATTATAACAAACATCTTAGGAGAACGACATCCCAAAGGCGACGTCAGAAGCTTCTTTTTCTGTTCACCCCGCGCGTCTGATAAACCTTAAAATTCCCAGCCGTGATTGAGCTGGAACGTCGGGTTCTGTAAACCTTGGGTCGTGAGCACAGACTTCGCGACGACTTCCCAACCCTTGAGCTCTTCCGTGAATTCGTATCCGACTTGAAACTCGAGCTCCTTCTTCGCCACTCGAGCCGTCGCTTTCCCATTGAAGTGCTTGGCGATTTGACGCCGAGCGCTCATCTCTAACTCTAAGCCATTGTCTGTCATAAAGTTGGCTGACAGATCGAATTCACCCTTGCGCTGCGCCCATCCGGCGCGCCAGCACCCACCCGAATTGACATCGAGCTTGTCCTCGGCTACAGTGTGTTGACTCACGCGAGAGAGCGAGAGCTGTCCGTATTCCTCGTGCGTCGTGCTGATGTCAAAGTCCAGGTGATCCATCGACACCGAGTCGTGAACCATGGTGTACTTGGCGCTCACCGCGACGCCGTCGACGTCGAGGTTCGTCTCCAAGGCTGGATTCCATTTGGTCTTTGCGTTCCACGGGAGCGCCGGCTCTGGAGAGAGCACCAGCGTCGGCGCCTTGGACACGTTGAGCAACTTTTCCAAATCTAATCTCGTCTTGAGCTGCAGCAACTCTCCTTTGAACGGGCGAGACTTGAATTCGACGCCAAATGCGCCGATGTTCTCGCTCGTCGTAATCTTCGCCGCCTTCAAATCGGGAAACTTGGCCTCAAACGTCGAGTGCGCGCCAGCCAAGTCAAACTCTGCCCTCGTCGTCGACTCGTACGTGTTGGCGTCGATCACCTCCTCGACGGATTTCAGTCTAAACCAGCACGTCTCCTTTACCAAGTCTTTCACGCAATCGGCAAAGCGCTCGTTCAGCGGTTTCAACACTTTACCCGCGAGTTGGTCTCGCTCGCGCTTTATATCCACCACCTGTCTCTGCAAGCTGGCGATCTCTCTCGCCTGCGCGCGCAGTTGCGCCTGGAGCAGACCGAGCGTCTGTTTGGTGTCTTCATCTAAACCGTGTCGAGACGCCATGGCGATGACCACTCGCGATCGATCGCCTCGTTCGATCCCCCGACGGCGACGCTGCGTGCGTCTGGTGAATTTTTTTTGAAATTCGAAAGCCTGCGCCACTCAGACACGGACGCAGCGCGCGCGCGAGGAACGAACGAGAACCGCGGACGACGACGACGTAAACCGTGGACGTGAATGTCCCTTTATCTACGCGTTCGTGGGTCGACCTCTCGTCGTCGCGACGCGTGGGTACGTATCCGCGAGGCGCGTTGTATCGCGTCGCGTCGTCCACTTCATCGCGTCAACACAGCCTGGCCAAAAAACAACACACGTCTCTCTTCTCGTCGAGAAAACGCTCATGCATTGTGTGACTGACCATCACTTTGTTGGCGCATTTCTCACATTTCGTCTTGTAAAGGTCGTGATCGCGATGAAGAGCAGAAACGTACGATGAAACGATGAAATCAGCCTTTCCACCAACGTGATTCCGTACTCCTATTACATGACTATTACGTGTTTTATTTCGTTTTACAAATCGTTCGTCCGTGTCGTCTACTTGGCCGCGCCTCGTGCGCTTCGCCGCTTGGACGCTTTCGGCTCGTTGGGAGAATTTTCTGTATATGCGTCGCGAGCGGCGTCGTCACCGTCTTCGACGTCAGCGAGCATGTTGTCTCCGTCGCCACCAACGGCGTCACCTTTTTTCGTGTTTTCCACGACGAAATCATCCTTCACACCATCCTTGAAAAAGCCACCTTGGGCACTCAGGAGCTCATTCTTTTCAATAAATTCAGCTGCGCCAGTCCAAGACGGGGTGTGCACGTGCCCCTTGGAATGGTCCCTGTAGTCCTCGTCATCTGTATCCATGAGCAGAGCCGGTTGCTCACCGCCCTCTCTCGCGTCGTACATGGCTTCATCATCAGAAAGATCGCCCTCGTCGTAATCCTTTGTGTGTTTGCTGAAGAAGGCGCTGTACGGCTTGGTCACCGAAAGCGCGCACTTTCGTCTTTGCGCACTTTCGACGAGAACGCCCCAGTTTTCATCGTCTCGAATACTCTCCGAGCACCCCAACACGAACAAGCTAGCCCGCGCGCGCGTCAAGCCGACGTTAACGCGGCGTTCGTCGGCGACGAAACCCAATCCTCTACTCTTCTTGTGCTTTCGGTGCTGCGAGGCTCGCACGACGGAGAAAATGCAAACATCCTTTTCTCTGCCCTGGAAACCATCAATGGTATTGACATCGATCGCCTTCGCTCTTTCGGCTCCGAGGCGTTCCTTAATCTTCTGCCGAATATTCTTCACCTGAGCCTTATACGGAGAGATGACAGCGACGTGTTCGCCGACGCCCAGCTCAGGAAACTTTTTCAGTAAATTCGAAATCAAAGCCACCGCGAAATCGGCTTCGTCGTCGTTTGCCCAAGAGTGTCCCGCCGCGCTGTACTCCTTACCCTTGATGTCAAAGAAAACAAAGGGTCTGAAAACACTAAGTCTATGCCACGGACGCGCCGTGAGCGCCGCCATCTTCGGCCCATCGACGAGCTCGTCGTCGTAAAAGCACTTGGATGGAAAGTCTCTAATCGCCGGATGCATGCGATATTGCGTCTTGAGCATGTGCACGGGATAGCCACAGAGCTGGAAGCGTTTGAACATGGACATGTCGTACTTGTTTTCAATGGCGGTTGAGCTCAGAATGGTAGCTGGGAGCTGTCTCGGGTCACCAACCAAAAAAACCTGCTTTGCGCCGTAGACGAGTGGTACGAGAGTGGATGGTTCCACCGCTTGCGCCGCTTCGTCGACGATTACGGCGTCAAAAGGTTTTAGCATTCGGGCAAACATGCCCGATCCACTAAAAGAAAGCGTGCTGCACACGATACTCGCCTCTTCCAAGATGGCATATTTAAGCCTATCGCGCTCGAGCGCTGCTTCAAATTTGCGTACGGAATCCGCGTGCTCGCCGAGCTCGCCGAGTCGTTGCGCCAATAGAGTCTCCATGCTCACCTCGCTCACGCTGTGATGCACGCTCAGCCCCACGCGCACGACCTTGGGAGAGTACGTCTCACCGGCGCCGTTCACCAGTCCACTCTGAAGGATACGCAGCACAATCTCGTCGAGAGCGCTGTTGGACGGCGCGCACACCAGAATCTTTAGACGCTTGTACGCGTCCGATCCAAGAAGCCGCGTCGTTGCGGACTTAGGCGTCCGAGACTGGGCCGGTTCAGAAGCCAAATTGTTGTGGCTCGAACCATTCTTGACGAACATCGGTGGAGCATCGCGCGGGTTACTTGCACCGCTCAACCAAGGCGACGCTCGTCTCCATGCCGCGCTCTTCTCCTCTGCAGTCATTTCCACTCGTTCGTCGCGCATTTTCGCATACGATTCAAAATCGACGCTCGTATGCGCCGTCACACTCGGCACCGAATGCAATAGAACGGATAACAATGACAAAATCGTGCGCGTCTTACCCGTTCCAGGAGGTCCTTGGATCAACACGAGCGGGTCTCTGTTGAGCGCCGTCTGCACTGCCTTGACTTGGGAATCGTTGTACGTGTGCTCAATTTCATTCTTCAGCGCATCCGGCATGGTCCACATGTTCGCGCCCGTCGGCGCCCCGCCATCCGCGCTGGGCGTCGCCTTGAGGATAGTTTGTGCGTACGGAAGAGACGGAAACGCGTGGATGGCCAACCACTCCCGCGTTACCGTGGACAGATTGGCGAGATTTTTCAGAAACCAGCGTTCGCCCTTCACCGCTGTGAGCGCGTTACGCACAGACCTAAACCGCTTTTTATCTCCCTCGCTGAACTCTGCGTCGCTCAACTTTGCTCTCTTTACGGCGGCTCCGTTTTCGTTCACATTTCTCGCCCTCGCAGCGCCGCTAGAATCCGGTAAGAAGAGCTTCACGAGCAGCGTCGTCTTTGACTCGCGACCTTCGACGATGCCCAACGCGTGCGTCGCTCGAGCGCTCTTTCCCGAGTTTTTATCGTCCAAATCCGTATTCACTTTGGTCAAGAGCACCAAATCGTTGTCGTGAAACTCCAAAGCGTCCTCTTCCTCTAGAGCAAACTTTCCAGCGTGGAATTCTCCGCGTCTGATAACCTCCACTACGCCTGCGACTTTCGACGCTCGCTCCCGCTCGTCGTCCGACCCGCGTTTGACGATGGCGGCGCACTCCTCTAATATAAGCAGCTTGAACGTCTCCACGTACTCGCGCGCGTTGTTAAATCTCAGAGGCACCTCTTCGCACGGCTTGCCCGAGGGTGAAAACGCCGGAGCATCCGAAGAACCATCGACAACCGTCGCGCCGCCGCCCTCGTCGTTTGCACCGGCATCATCGGCACCGCCATCGTCGTCGCCCGTCTTTGTGCGCTCGGAGCGCCGACGGGCGGCGTCGTTAATGAGGGCAAAGTAATCCCATCGCAGCGTCGCCTGGTGGAAGGACCCGAGATGCGACTCCATCGAAGCGACGACTTCGACTTCGACGTGGTGTGGTGTGAGGTCGAGGTCTTCCTTCTGAAGGCTGAAAAAGTACACTTCTTGTCCATCCGTCATAAAGTGCCTCGCTCGTTGACTGACTCTTTCTTGATGGCGACGACGACGACGACGACGACGCGAGCAACTATGACATGCGTGGGCGCGCGCGCACCGACTATGCGTTCGCTTCCATCGCGGCGATGCGTTCGCGCGTCGTTTCAACCTTGTCGAGCGAGTGCTGATGAGGCTGACGACGCGCCTTCGACATCCTCGGCTGATTCAGCGCGATACGAGCGGTGGGTGCGGCGAGCGAAAGGCTTGCGGGCGAAATCGCTCAAGCAGTACTTGGCGAGGATGAATGTCGATTACGCCGATTGTTTCGAGAAGAGCGATTTAGAACGCAGGGCTGCCGAGTCGTGGATGTCTCTGGAAAACTCATGCACGAAGACGCCGCTTCGACAGCTGGGCAACGTCGCCGGCAATCCTCGCGCTGGATACGCAGTAGTGACGCTGGACGTAGGAGGCGACATCGGTCTCTGTGATTTCGTCATTGACACCGGCGCTACAACGGCGCTCGTCACCCCGAAAGTCGTTTCCATGTTGGACAAGGGCCAAGTGACGGAGGGCGCCGCCGTGCGTGGCTTAACTGGCACTGGTGAAACGTTGAGACAAAAAGTGTCCATCAAGGATGTCCGCCTCGGTGCGAAGCGCTTCGATTCGTTCGACGCCGTTGTGACGGATCTCGCCGCCGTGGGTTTACCTCCTTACATCGGCGGACTCATCGGGCTCGATTTACTCGGACAGTTTGAAATAGAATTCGACTTCGCGACTTCAGCGCTTTCCTTCTGGCCAAAGGGTGCGATTGCGGACGGCGCCCTAAGCGTGGACGACTTGGTTAAGATTCCCATGCGAAAACATCCGGTTGGTCTCAAGACGGTTCGATGCAGTCTCAACGGGGCGGAAACGTTTGACGCAATCGTCGACATGGGATCGTTCTTTAGCGTGGTCAATTGGATGGCGAGCGCAAACGCCGGCATCGGACCGGACTCCGAAAAGGTACAGCGGGGCGGGTTACAAGTCAAGGGCGTGGACGGTCAAACAATGGGTATGGCCATCGCGCCGTACGATTTGCGCGTCATCGGAGAAACGGAAGATCTCGAATCTGTTTACCAAGGCATGTGTTGCGTCGGAGATTTACCAGCTTTCAATGCTCTAGGCGCGAGCGTGTCGCCATTCATGGCATTGGGATTGGACGTCATCGGGCGTAATCGAATGGTATTCGACGCGAGCAACGACGCGATGTATTTATCCAAGGGAATAGACGCGGATGGGAATCCAAACGCGTTTCAATGATGTGTATCATGAGTGCCGCCACTCCTCTACAATACTATTTTATAGATTTACCGAGATTACAACGTAAAACCTTCACCTTGTTGTTTTGCGCCCGGCACGTCAGCTGACAGGCCGGAGAACAATTCATCCCACGTGCTCCCGCGTCGCTCCTTGCCAGTTTTCTTCACCTCGCCTTCTGCCGTGGTGGACTTCATCATGTTCGACAAGCCAACTTCCCCAAGCGGTTTGGCCGCGTCCCAACTGTAGCATTCAAACGTCGCGTTCGCGGCATCTTCTTGCGTGATGCTTTCGATGCAAATCGCTGCTACGTCTTCTCGCGAAATTCGACCAGAGATTTCGTCGCCTTGGTTGAGTTCCAACGCCGAAACGCCTCGCGCTGGATCTTCAGACAGGCCTCCCGGACGCACGATGGTGTAATACTGGCCTGGTCGGTCGAAATAAAGCGCTCGAACAGCGTCTTCGCCAAGAATTTTGTTTCTCATGATGCCGCCAAACAAGTTGAGGAAGATGTACACGGGCGACGCCGGCTTCGACACCGCGCCCGAGCTCACGATAACGAATCGCTCGACCCCTGCGCGCAGACACGCTCGCGCGCACGATATGACGCCATCGCGGTCCACTTGCGACGCGTCGCCGCCCGCTTGCGATTGAGAAGCCGCGAAGACGACAGCTTTGGCGCCGTCAAACGCGTTGGTGAGCTCGGCGACGCTCGCAGTAGCGACATTCACGCTCATCGACGACACTCGACCGTCAGTTGTGGACCCACCGTCGTACGAACCGCTTCTCGTGCAAGCGACGACGTCTTTCGCTTGCGTCTTCTCGCGCAAGTACTCGACGCAGCGGCGTCCAGTCTTGCCATTGGCACCGACGACGACCACCTTGGCATCGGACAAGTCTTGTGCGGCGGTAACGACGGTGACGCGCGAACACCGTCGCGACGTTGACGTTCGAAACGATTTCGACGCGAACGCGCGCGATGGACCCGTCGAGGAAAACTGCTGCGTCGCGGATACGGACATCCTCTGTGAGTGCTAAAGTGACGTCACGCGCCTATCCACTTACTTGGATTAATCCAAACGCGTAACACGGCACTGCACGACGACGACCCGACTTCCCGATTTGTCGCGATGCGGCCGTCGATATGCGCGAACGCATCGACGTCTTCCTCCTCTGCGTGCGCTCGAAGCGCTGCTCGCTCGCGCGTCGCCGCGTCGTCCAGAAGCGTCGCAGTCAGAAGCGCCGGTTCGTCGATGCGGCGCGTTTCGGACGACGCATTCATGGAAATCGCGTCGACGTCCGGAGGCGCAAACGACGATGGAAAACGCGTGACACTGCGCGATGTCTTAGGTCGGGACACAGCTGGACCGCCTCGCATCTTCTGTCCAGTCATAGAAGGCGAAGAGCACGTCGCGACGAGCAAGGCGGATGCAACGAGCAAGCCGCTCGCAGTGTACCTCCCGGGTTTGGACGGAACCGGGTTCAGCGCTTCTTCGCAGTTTGCGTATTTGTCGAAAGAGTTTGATTTGGTTGCGCTCAACATTCCGGCGAGTGATAGAAGCGACGTGTTCGAGCTCGTTCGAGTCGTGTGCGAGTATCTCGAAGCGCACATTGCGTCTCGGCGTTCCGGTGAAACGACAGACGTCTTTCTCGTCGGTGAATCCATGGGAGGTCTTCTCGCTCTGTGCGTCGCGTGCGAACGGCCCGATTTGATAACGAGATTGATTTTAGTCAATCCAGCATCTTCGTTTGACAGGAGCGTTTGGCCAGTGCTTGGACCCGCCCTCCCCAGCGTTCCTGAAGAATTATGGAGTGCAGTGCCGTACGCATTGACACCCGTGCTCATCGATCCGGTGCGCATGGCGACTGGCGTCGTTGAGAAGTTTGCATCGGACGCGAACGCGTCTGGGGATCCCTTGAACACGGCGTTGGAGAGCGTTCGAGAGCTCTCGGCGTTATTGCCTGCTCTCGGCGCACTCGCTGAAATCATCCCGCGCGACGCACTCGCGCATAGATTAGACAAGGTTCTTCGTGCCGGATGCGAATATTTGAACGAGGATGACTATCGTCGCTTGACGTCGATTCGAGTGCCGACTTTGGTGGTGGCGAGCGAAAACGACCAGCTCATTCCGAGTCTTGAGGAAAGCGAGAGATTACGCAAGTTTCTTCCCAGTTGTAAAGTCGAAGTCGTCCGTGGCGCGTCGCACGCGCTCCTTCAAGAACCAAAGACGAATTTGATGAAAATTGCAACGCGAAACGGATTCGCGCCGCGGCGGCAGAGCGATGACGTCATGACGCGAGACGCCAAGTTTGAGCCGCCATCGATCGCTGACATTGAAAAAGCGCGTGCAAGTCTCTCTGGACTGCGGGCGCTCACGAGCCCAGTCTTCTTTTCCACTCGACCAGATGGCAAGGTTGTTTCCGGTTTGGGAGCTGTGCCGATTCGTCAGCGTGGCACCCGGCCCATTCTTCTCGTCGGAAACCATCAAACCATGGCGCCAGATTTGGGCTTTTTAGTGGATGAATTCTTACGCGAGTACAACGTGTGCGTTCGCGGCTTAGCGCATCCAGTCGTATCTAGAGTGGGTGCGGGCGTCGGCGAAGATCAAACGTCACCGTCTCGCGCGTTCGAAGACACACTTCGCGATGCGGTCAAGGGGACTCCAATTGAGTCTATGCTGCCACGAAGCGAGCCCGCGCCTCCTCGCCGTGCGATGACGATGGGCGGTCTCGGCGACTTTACGACGTTTGGTGCCGTACCTGTGTCCGGAATGAATTTCTATCGCTTGATGAAGCAAGGCGAGGCGGTTCTACTCTTTCCAGGTGGCGTCCGTGAGGCTTTCAAAAGGAGAAACGAAAAGTATGAGTTGTTCTGGCCGACGCAACCCGAGTTTGTGCGCATGGCCATCAAACATGACGCAATCATAGTACCTTTTGCGGCAGTCGGAGCGGAGGACTCTTTCGAGATTGTCGCCGACGCTCGTGACTTGTTGAACAATCCATTGCTCGGCGCAAACGTGCGTGAGCGCGCGACAAAGATGCCGCGAGCACGAGCAGTCGACACGCGCTTCACAGATGGGGATGAAGGCGATGAAGAACTATTCATCCAACCGGTCCTCGCGCCAAAGACGCCCGAACGATTCTATTTTCGATTCATGGAGCCGATTGATCTTCGACAACGAAGCGTCGCCATCGACGATGATGAGGCTGTCGCTCACATTTATGGCGAATGCAAGCGAGCGTGTCAAGACGGGATTGAATATCTGCGCTCAAAACGAAACGAAGACCCTTTCGCGTCGTTGCCGGCGCGACTGCTGTACGAGCGAGCGAGTTCTTCGCAAGCGCCGACTTTTACGCCGTAAAGCGATTTTTGTAATGATAGAAACGTCCCTTTTTTCCTCGCTCTCTGAGGCGAACAAGATGTAAAACGAACTGCAAGACAGGAAAAGAACGGGAAGAGGTCGTGGTGGAAAGGCTGATTGCATCGACGAGTGTAACGCGAATCACGACCTTTACAAGACGAAATGTGAGAAATGCGCCAACAAAGTGATGGTCAGTCGCACAACACAATGCATGAGCGTTTTCTCGACGAGAAGAGAGACGTGTTTTTTTTTGGGCCAGGCTGTTGACGCGATGAAGTGGACGACGCGACGCGATACAACGCGCCTCG
>Ga0255780_10003136_pt1 | contig 14555 bp, 13 predicted proteins | sample 071ome_32_FD_179978 | JGI IMG/M metagenome (GOLD analysis project Ga0255780, IMG submission 179978) | Coastal salt marsh microbial communities from the Groves Creek Marsh, Skidaway Island, Georgia - 071405AT metaG (version 2) | ecosystem: Environmental > Aquatic > Marine > Intertidal zone >... | reverse complement strand
TTGGCGAAGAAGCACTCAAAAATCGGCTTGCTTTGAATCTCTTTAGGCCTCTTGAACTTGGTGTCATCAAGGACACTCCTGAAGACCGTGAGTTCATTGCACACTTTATTACTCATTTAATTGGGTTGTCAGACCCAGAAGATTACGACAGAGTCGTAGCAGTGATTGGTGCACCTGCTGAAGCAAGTCACGTCGACAAAACATCGATTTTCGATGCGGCGGCGGGTTCGGTCAATGCAGCAATGATTATCTCCGAACCATTTGCTGTAGCTTACGCACTTGACATGATTACACACACTCTCGTGATTGACATTGGTGCTGGCACCACTGACTTATGCCGTGTATACGGTACAGTTCCAACACCAGATGACCAAATGCACACTGGCTATGCTGGTGACTATGTTGACAACCAAATTATCGTTGAGGTGAAGAAAAAATACAACGGTGCACAGGTGACAAAAGATATGGCACGACGATGGAAGGAACAATTCTCATTTGTATCGTCTTCTCCACCCGATGAGCCAATTATGGTTGACTTCTCGATTGAAGGAAAAGCAATGACCCTCGACATTACAGACTGCGTCCAAAACGCATGTGAATCTATTGTTGACCCTATCGTTGATAATGTGAAGAAACTCATCGCTGGATCAAATCCAGAATACCACGACCAATTTAGAAGCAACATGATTCTTGCAGGTGGCGGTTCTGGTATCCGTGGCCTTGGAGCAATGATTGAGCGACGTCTTTCCGACATGGGTGATGTCAATGTTCACGTTGTTGATGACCCTGTACGATTGGGAGCAATGGGTGGACTTCGACTGTCAATGGAAGTTCCTGAAGAAATGTGGAAGAACCTCACGCTTGCAACACGCTGAGATTATTCTTCTTGGTTGGTTCCACCAACATATCGGCCTTCGAGTTCTGCTCGGACGAGGGGATTCTTGCAATGTGGACAGGTATCTTTTGAAGATAGCATCATTGGTTGAATGGCGAGAACTGCTAAACACGTCGGACAAGCAGCCAGCATCTCGCCACTTTCTAATTGGAAGTCAAGTGAATTTTCTTGGCCAAAGTATGCTGCTTTGTACATAGGATGATGATGCATTCTCGCCCGTAAGATTGAACCTCGTGCCGCCCATAGCATAATGACCCCAATCAGTAATGTAAAGACATCAATATTGAGAACAAAGAACAGACAATTGATTAATCCAATGACTCCGAAACCTAAGCCAATGACATAGAGAATAACAATAGCAAAGGGATATGCCCATTCTTTTTGGTCCCTATAACCTCGATAAATGAGGTAGCCTCCAAGGTAGAGCAGTGCAACAACAAATTTCAAATTTGAATCAATGAAGGTAAAGAAGACATTTGTCGAAAAATAGCACAAGATGGCAATATCAACAAGCAAAATAACTGAGGTTCCTCTGAGTAATGCTTGGTAAGGATCGGTCGTATATCGATGTGCAGAAGACGTTCCTGCGAAGACCATGTCTTCAGCTCTCTTTCCTTCCGCCATGATAATGATATAAGCACCTCTTTTTTCAAGATTCGTCCTTTATACACGAGAATATGAACAACGAAGGAGTCATGAAGAGGAGATTCTTCGGCCAAACATGGCCCTTCGTGACACTGATGTTGAAGGAAAGGGCAAGTCGTTGCAAGGAAAGAAGATTCTCTTGGGAGTTACAGGAGGTATTGCTGCTGTTGATACTGTCCGACTTTGCCGAGAATTTCGTAGATACGGGGCCGAATTAACGGTTATCATGACACCATCCGCACAAAAAATCATCACACCATTGTCAGTAAAATGGGCTGCACAGTGTGATGTCATCACCGATTTTGACAGTAATTTAGAGGCCTTGAATCATATGGATGCAATCGTGGTAGCACCAGCTACACGACATATTCTCGCATCAACTGTCCATGGACTGCAACACGGACCATTGCTCATGGCATTATCCGTTGCAAGAAGTCGCCAAACGCCAACAATTTTTGTACCGAGCATGCATGAGGATTTAGCTGAAGAACCCATAACTCGAGACCTTTGTGACCGCATCTCCTCTGAAGGTTCTCACATTTTATGGGGTTCACTCGATGAAGGAAAACAAAAAACTCCCTCGCACGATACCATTGTTGCCCATACATCCCATCTCATTCATTCTTCGAGTGCATCTGCATCTGTGGTCATCACTCTAGGTGCAACAAAATCTCACATTGATGATATTCGATATGTAGCAAACACAAGCACAGGTTCAACCGGTTGGGGAATTGCAGACATGCTGTATCGATATGGTCACGATGTTACATGCGTTGTCGGCATAACAACCCAACCACAGCCGCCATGGTTGCCATTGTGTATTCATACGCCAACTCCTGAAATGATGCTTAACGAATGCGTAGCCTTGTCGAATGATTCCATCGACGTCTGGATTCACACTGCTGCTGTTTTAGATTATGTTGTCAAAGAACCTGTTGAGGGTAAGATAGCAAGCCAACAAGGTGATCTTGAATTCCAACTTCAAGAATCAAAGAAACACATTCATGAATTGAAAGATCGGTGTAAAGATGCATTGAGAATCGGTTTCAAACTCGAATCCGGAATAAAGCAGAAAGATTTGGTTTATCGTGCTCATGCCCAAATACAGCATGCTGGAATGAATGCTGTGATTGCAAATCGACTCGAGGATGTGTACCAATCTGATAAACCACGAGGTTACCTCGTTGATGAACAGGGTGTTGACTTTGCACTAAAATCGATCGAAGATATGCATGAAGCTATTCGCACACTCATTGCCAACAGGAGATGAGGAGTGTGAGGCGATTCGCTATTATTGGCCAGCGTGCATTAGCAAAAGGAAAACTCCCACTCAATGACTTAGCAGGCGGTGCAGGCAGAATGGATGTACTGGTCCGTGGATTGATGGCATCACTCCTCACAAGTCATGGTGTTCGAGAAAATACCGAGTGTATCCTGCATTTGCACGGAGGACCTGGGCCTTCGAGGAGAATAAAGTTCAACGGTCACGAAATCAAAGGAATGCATGCAGATGAAAGGTCTGTTGCCGGACTTATCGCAAAGGTCATTCGAGAACCATTGCCACCAATAGGGCACTGGATTGAACGACAACATGGTATTTATGACTCGGGAGGGACAATCGAACAGACATTACAAGAATGGGATAATGATGTGACAATTATTTTGGACGCACATCAGCCTATGCTTTGGTCAGAGCCAGGTGTAGGCAATCCATCACCTTCGTTCAAGTCGATTGGTTTTATCGTTGGTGATGACCAAGAATTGCCTCATTTCAAACATGATGACAAGTGTTTGAAACGATCGCTTGGTGAAGATTGGTTACAAGGAAGTGCTGCAATTTCAATTTGCCATTTCATATTGGACCGTGGAGAAAATCTCAACCTCAATCCTGTTACATAATCCAGCCTGGGAATTCATGATGAGCCTCATATGCATAAGTAAGAGTTTGCTCACTTAAAGATAGCGGATGGTTTTGTGGCCAAGTACCGAGTGAAGAAATACTTGCATATCTCAACTCAACAGCATCACAGTCTCCACGTTCAACATCGGTTTTTTCAATCTTTGATGCACCAATTGTGAATGTAGCATTTGTTTCATTCTCATTACCATCAAAGGCGACGGCGTTTCGATACCAACGGATACCAAATCGTGTTGTCTTCCACTGTCCATTCCAATTCGGTGGAATATTGAGATTGAGATACAAATCCCCTTCACTAAATGCTTTTTTCAACATAGCATCATCTGTGTCTGAAACCCCTCCCCAGTGCCAAGATTGAGGATGGTGTTCATCTCTTCCAAGATTCGTTGCTTGAAGTGGTAAGTTAGGAACGATTTGTACGATGGCTTGGACTGTAGCATCTACTGCGACCTGCATATTAGCATCCTCAAACACGGTCAAGGATGAAGCAATGGATGGCACACCATACATGGAAGATTCTCGTGCAGCACCCATTGTACCACTGTGCAAACAGTCTTGACTCATATTTGGACCTAAATTCACGCCAGAGACAACCATTGTCGGCCGTGCTCCCTCAATAAGAAAATCCAATCCGCCATCGAGAGCAATAATCATGCAATCGCAAGGCGTTCCATCGAGGTCAAAAAGATGGATACGTTCTGGGTATTCAAGATTCCAAGTCTCAATTAAATCATTTCGACGCCGTATTGGTAGGGGCGTCATCAAATTCAGACGCATGCCAGTTGCAGATTGGTTCTGACGAGGTGCAACCACAACAATGTCAAAGGCATCAATTGCATGAAGCGATTGAACGAGCAATTTCATCCCAATTGCCTCAAGACCGTCATCATTGGTCAACAAAAGAAGAGGACGCTCTACCATATTCTCACCTAATTAATTGCCGGACTTTATGACATTTCATTGTTCGTTTCAAGATTTTGTTCTGATTCTTGGACGATGACGACCATGAGTAAGCCAACAAGTAATATCATTCCACCCAAAACTGTACGAATATCTGGTGTGCCCGAATCAAAGAATAACCATCCAATCAATGTACCTATGACTGGTTCGAGTGTAACCGCCACAGAGACCACGAGAGGAGATACATAACGCAAGCACGTATTGAGTCCGGTATGGCCAAGAAACCCTGATATGGCAGCCAAGAGGAGAAACCATGGTAAAAATTCCATAGCCAACCAGCCAAACGGTCCAAAGTCAGTAAAATTCGATTCCAAGACGTACGAGGCGGGTATGAGCAAGACGCCTCCAATCAATGTCACAGGAAAGGCGTAAAGAAAAATCGGCATCCAAATTCGAAGTACTCGGCCACAAACGATGTATCCAACAACAAATACTCCACCTGCAAATGCGAGAAGGTCACCGTATAGCGTAACGACATGGTCACCTTGTTGTTCACCTAAACTGGTTAATGTGAGGGATGCACCAAGAAAGCCGATCATTGCACCAAGAATCTCATTTCGATGGGGAAATTCAACATCCTTCGAGGTTTTTGCCAAAACCATCATTCCGATGACGATGATGATTGGGTGAGAGGTTACAAAAAGAAGTGAATGTGTCAACGAAGTTGCATCAAGACTTGCTACCCATGTGCCAAAATGAATTGCGAGAAAAATTCCACTTAGAAAGATAATTCTTACACTCGAAGATTGTTTGTATCTCACTTTCATTGACTCATCAGCGTTCAGCCACTGCATCAAAGCAAATGGTGCTAACATTAACGCAGTAAGTTGTAATCTCCACGATGCACGCAACAACGGAGGTATTTGGTCAACATGTTGGAAAAGTGCTCCTGCACTTGAAACCCCAACAACAGCACAACCCAGAAGAATCCAAATTCGAACAGGCACCTGTTGGTGATTCATGAGGCATCATGCAGATGCATCAGATTTTGCACCAATGACTCCGGCTCTCTTGAATAAGAGATAAATGCCTAATCCTGCGAGGACGTTAATGAGAATCAAACCTGCCATACGTAAAGCATACCAGGTTTTCGAAAAGGCAAAATCATCATCAAATAATGAATCAATAAACGAAAGAATACTAGATTCAGTACCAAAGAATGCCTCCCCAGTGAGTAAACCAGCCGCAACCATGAAAGTGCCGAGCAGAATCAGAGCCCTCTGTTTCTCAGCTGCTGCAGAGCCTTCTGATTCCTTGATTTTCTCGACTCTAGGGGCCAATTTCTTTTCTTCCCACTTGTCACGTGCAACACCACCAATCAACATTGGAAGAGTGTGGGGTACATCGAGATACATGCCAAGACCGAATGATGTTCCCATACCTGTTGCCCATTCAACAAACATTCCGAGGAGGAATCCTAAGCCGAGAAGAACCAAATCGCCTTCTCGCTCAGCGAAAATAACTGAGAAGGTTGCGAAAGCGTTTGCTTGAGGTGCAATAAGATTAATTCTGCCTTCAGCGAGTTGAATAGATAGGAAAATAGCCACGGCAGCACCAATAATTGCACCTGGGACGACACCCATAATGTTCCCCTTTGAAATGTGATATGGACGATTTCCAATGTACAAACTGTTCTTGTAATCACCGATGACCGTTCCAGACATCGAGATTGCGGAGCCAAATACAGTCGTACCTACGAGACCAAGAAGGACAGCGTTTTGCGTATTGAGACCGAGTAAATCTTGGAAATTCAAGAACACGCCGAGAAGCATGAGCAGAACGATGAACGATGTCCCTGACACTGGTTCAATACCTGTCTCACCCATGACACGAACTGCAATTGCACCGAGTAAGAATGTCGTCAACAACAAAACGGTTGCGAAGACAATTGAGGCGAGGACTGAAAATTCTCCGATGACGAAAATGATAATCATCGAAAAGAATGTAACAATCATAAAAATTGGAATGTGTTTGAGAGGCCACTCATACCATCCTTTGCCTTCCATGAATTCTTGACTACCTTCGCCTTTGAACGCAGAACCAATATCCGAAAAGATGCTTGCAAACGTCCTCCACATCTTCGCTAATCCAAATATCCCCCCACCGACAATCGCACCTATGGCAATTGTTCTGATTGTTTTAGCAAAGGCAATCATCTGTAGTGATGCAGCCCCTCCCGAAGCATAATCCTGAATCGGTACATTTGCTTGTTGAGCCGCATCATAGATTGGCATGTTGAAAAAGACGGCGAGTGGAACGAGGAAGAACCAACCGACAATAGTACCTAGATTGACGAGGAAGGCCACTCTCGTTTTCATGAACCATCCAATAGCGAACATCGAAGGGGTCAAAGCCACGCCGATGTACGTGTAAGCAAATGGATTCCATTGAGAATCTTCACTCCATTGTGTGTACTTTAGCGACTTTCCATCAACAGTGCCTGAAGGCTGGTGGATTTTACCGTTTGAATAAAATGATGCGAGACCAATATCTCCGTAATGAACCGTTTCAGCAATGTAGTCGAGTAAGGCTATTTTTCGATTTTCAATCCAGATGAGTGGGTATTCAATTAAAAACAGACCGACCATCGTTAATCCTGTCCATACACCTATGGTTTTGAGTGAATCACGTGCATGCTCAACTGCTCCTGTACTCACATCTGAGGCGATATCGAGCATCTTGAGTGTTGCTTCAAAGCCAGGAAGAGGTAATGGGTCCTCGACGAGCCAAACCCTTCTAAAAATGATGAAGTACATCACACCGAGGAATCCTGCGAACATCGAGGCAATAATACCGATGAAGGCTAAACGAAATGCTTCCCCGTCACCAAGGGTGATCAGAGGACCACTGGCGAGTTCGTACTGAGGTTGACTTGCAAGCAAAAAGATTGCAGGGAATGTGAAAATGAAACCTGTCGAGGCATGTGTTGCCCCAGTTGTTGCCGATGTTGAAATATTTACTTCTGAAGGAGACCATTTGAGGGCCATGCCCAACAAGTATGCAATGTACCATGCTGCTGAAATTGCAAGACCTAATTTCAAACCTATGTACGCAGTAACTCCAGAAAATACTGCTCCGATGAGGATTCCTATCAGCACCTTTGAGGTATTCCAATGTGAAACTTCAAATGATTCTTGAAGGTTTTTTTCCTCAAGATATTGTTCGAGTAAACCGGTATTGAGATTGTTGTACATCTCATCATCGAGCCAGGTGAGTGTACCGTTTTCTATCGCTTGAAGACCCGCCGGAGTAACAGGTTGCCGATATGCTGACTGAGAAACTGTTTTTTTACCACCCTCAGCAGCCATATTCTCACCATTTTTCGACGTGGATAGACCTCACGCTAAACCATTGGAGTGTTCGACACTTCATGACCATTACGGCATCGTGTTGTCGAATCATGCTTGATTTCGATTCTTAGCATCTTCTGCCTTTGCAACTGCTATGCCATCTTCAACATCGACCCGACGAAGCAACAATGCACCTGCAACGATGAGCAATGATATTGCGAAAATACCGACTCGTGAATCAAACATAACCGTCATAATCGAATAGATCAGTGGACCGAGCAAAGCCGCTACTTTACCGAAGAAACCAAAGAAACCAAAGAATTCTGCAGAACGTGTTTCAGGGACCATTTGGCCAAACATAGAACGTGCAAGTCCCTGCGACCCGCCGAGTAGAGCACCTGCAAATACGCCGAGAAGGAGGAATTGGAAAAAGACGCTTAATCCGAGTGGAGCCCAGATATATGTACGTGCATTCTCAGGAATGAAATCAAGAAGGCCATCACCAAGGCTTGTGGGATGATTCACACCAAGCCCAGTCGTTCCATTAAATTCGCCTCCTTGGATACTAAATGAAAATCTTGATTCATCCATTGAATTAGTGAGGTTAGCGATATTTTCTGATGTCAAATAGACTGTTGATGGAACTGCAGTACCATTGTCATAGAAGGCCCATTTTACAGCGAACCCCTGTCGGGTGACATCTGTATTTTGTTCAACGGGGAGGATGTCTCTAAACTCAAGAGCCCAAAGTTGCTCATCATTGTCAGGTAAAGCTGCAATAGCATTGACACCTTCTCGAGCCTCTACAGTGTAGTTTGAGGATGATTCATCCCACGAATAGAGAATGTCATATTCTTCATGCTCAGATAATTCTAGAGGAGCAAAACCTAATGCCCCAACAATGACGATACACCAACACACCAATGAAAATTGAAGTGCTGATTTTGTACCCCATTTTTCAGCTAATTTCGTAAAACCTATGGCTGCAGGTGCTGCAACAAATTGTATGATGAGAATGGTCACAATGAGGCCTGTTGTTGTAATGCCAAGAACCACAACTCCAAATACACCAGCAAGTGCTGTCACAGAATTGATTCCATCAATAAAGCAGAAGTAAGCGAGCATGTAGAAGAATAGAGTTCGAAAACTCTTGATATCCATTAGTGTTTCTTTGACTTCACCTAAGGCCATCTTCGTTGAATCGACGACCCCCATTTTTTCCATTTCGTTTTCAATATGCGGTTCTGGAACCATAGCGAATGTCATTTGTGCAAAGCCCAGCCACCAAATTCCAGATGACGCCATAACGAATGGAATGACCCAAGGTAAAACTGACCCTGATTCGTCGACAATTAAGGTGATCATTGCGAGGTGAACCACCAAAAGCAACCCTCCACCGAGATAACCAGAGGCGAATGCCTTGTTTGAAATTGAATCCATTTCGGTTTCGTCCCCCATGTGAGGGAGCAAAGCATTGTAAAATACGCCAGCACCATTGAGGCCAACATTCGCCAACATGAACATAATCAATGCCCATACCCACGCCAATGATACTCCAAGATACGGGGCGGCTGCGAGTAGAATACAAGAGAGCGAACCGACAATTGTGAGAATTCTCAACCACCAAATTTTGATCATTCGTCGGTCAGCGATCACACCAAGAGAAGGGGCACAAACTGCAACGATAAGTGCTCCAAACATAACGGCTGCTGAAAACATGGCATCGGCGGTCCATTCAGAGCCAAGAATTTTCGTTGAAATTCCATTGGCCTCAGCAAATAGATAAGCAAACCAAGCGGGGAATACAGCAGTTGTCACTGATGTTTCAAAAGCACTTTTTCCCCAGTCATAGGCACAATAGCCTCGTACTCGGCCGTCTTTTTCTTCACTAACTTCTTCGCTGGACATGTTTGTTAAACATTCAAATTAGTATTTGAACTGATATCCTATCAATTGAAAAAAATCAGTGGTCTCGGATGATTTTGTATCTGCCAAGAGCTTCCATCCACATGATTTCTTTTCCTGCCTCGATGTTCATCTCTGCTTCCATTGGAAGAATCATCATAGAGTGGTCTCGCATATTCATCGCATGGACTTCACTGCCATCGATATGGGTGACCATGGCCGTACCCTTTTCTATCATTGGAACGTTGATGGAATCAGTTACTGTTCCTACATGGGAGATTTTTTTGTCTGTGAAAATTGAAACGAGTTCGAGTCGGGCTTTTGCAGAACCGTGTTTTCCTGGTTTTGATTTTGAAATACTCAATATTTTGTAAGCTTCGTCGTCAACGACGCAAAAACGTCCTTCCTTAAGTGTCCGAATTTCTACTCTGTCTGTTCCGGGCATAGTGTTCCCTCACCTGTCCCTCTTCGATGGGATTTATGACAATATCCCTTGGAACGAACCAACAATGTCAGTTCTCAACTTCGAAATCACGTATGTCATATCGTTGGCCTGATTGATCCATGCTATGTTCAAGAACGAGCGGAGTGAGCCTTACAGCGACATCTTTTGGATGCGATAACGAAGCATTGTCATAGTAATCCTGAAATGTTTGCCTCATTGGAAACTTTTCATCAGGTGTTGATCGTATCGTCAATTGCATCGATGTATCAACGATGCCAGGTGCGATAGAAATTGCACTGATACCATCCAATTGTCCCTCGACCGCTATAGATTTGGCGAGCATATCCAAACCAGCCTTTGATACACAATATGCACTCCAAGATTCTAATGCGCGAAGAGAGGCACCACTTGAGATAGTGGTGATTCTTGACCGCTCAGCACGACAGAGCAGAGGCCACAATTCCTTTGTCATGTGTTGGACTGAAAGCAAATTCATCTCAATATTTTTTGACCAATCGTCAACATTCACTCGATAGATGGCATCGATAGGTGAAATTTGACCGGCGTTGAATATAACGCCATTCAAAGGACGATTTAACTCAAGAATATTCTTGCACAATTCAGCAACTTCGCTTCTGTTTGCCAAATCTGCGGAAAAAACTGTGACATTTGTCAACTCATTGAGTTCTTCAAGTGAACTGCTCGGACGAGCAGTTGCTATCACATAAAAGCCCCTATTGACCAATTCTTCAACAAAAGAACGACCAATACCTTTTGATGCTCCCGTGATGAGCCAAGTCCCTGTCATCAAATGGCCTCAATCGTATGTGTAAAAACCACGACCTGTTTTCCGTCCTAACAGGCCAGCATCGACCATTCGCTTTAGAAGTGGGGCAGGCCGATATTTTGAATCACCAAAGCCTTCATACAACACATTCATGATATGCAAAACAGTGTCGAGACCTATATAATCTGCAAGTGTCAACGGACCCATAGGATGATTCATACCAAGTTTCATGATACCATCGATGGCTTCTTTGGTCGCGACACCCTCTTGAAGACAAAAAATAGCCTCATTGAGCATAGGGCACAAAATTCTGTTCGAAATAAAACCTGGGAAGTCCTCCGATGTGAGAGGAATTTTGCCCATTGTTTCAGCAGCTTCAATGATCATTGCGTTTGTCTCGACACTTGTTTCTTCTCCGTTGATAATTTCAACCAATTTCATGAGCGGGACTGGATTCATGAAATGCATGCCAATGACCTTGTCAGGGCGAGTGGTTGCACCTGCAATTTTTGTAATTGAAATGCTCGACGTATTTGATGCGAGAATGGTATGAGCAGGGCAAATGGAATCAAGATCTTTGAACAAATCTAATTTCCATTCAAGGACTTCAGGAATTGCTTCGACGACGAGGTCTGCAGTTTTACAAAGGGACCGATCTGTTCCTACGGAAATTCGGCCCAGAGCGGCATCTGCATCTTCTTGTGTCATCCTTTCCTTGCTCACAAGTTTTCCAAGAGAAAATTGAATTGTTCCCATAGCCTTGTTGAGTAATTCATCACTCATATCGACCAAGAGAACATCAAAGCCTGCACAGGATGCTACTTGTGCAATGCCATTTCCCATTTGTCCCGCACCAATTACGCCTACAGTCTTGATTGTCATGACTTCACCAATCCTCTGGTCCACACTCATGTTCAATAAGTTGCGGTTGAGGAAATTTGCTATGAAAGCGGATGGTAGCCCGACTCGGATTCGAACCGAGGTCAGCGGGACCAAAACCCGCTATGATGGACCCCTACACTATCGGGCTGTGTAACCCTGCCGAATCACAACCTCTTTTTTGGTTTGTCGGCTTTGAGAATAGAAATCTTCGTTGTATTATTCTGATTCTTTTTCTTCTAACTTTTTCATCGGAGTCGGGTGATTGCTTGATGTGAATGCAGCAGGCAAGAACAATGAAGACCATGTTGGACGTTCAACATCTCCTTCCTCGTTGACTGCGGAGCGCAGTGCCATTGAAATGAAATCAATAACGACAACAACGATGAAGATGATGATGAGCAATGCTACGACCTTATCATATTGTGCAAGTTTGAGGTAAGTGTTCAAGTAAAGTCCAATGCCACCAGCCCCCACAAGTCCAACGACGCTACCATGACGAACATTGTACTCAAACATGAAAAGAGCATGGCTTAGCAGATTATTTGCTGATTCTGGAATGGCGACAAGCCACGCAGTTTCAAAGCGAGTCATTCCTGTAGCCTTCGCTGCTTCAAGTGGAGCATTTTTGATGCCCTCCATAGACTCAAATTGCAGTTTTCCGAGGTAACCAACCGTGTAAAATGTCATTGCAAAAATTCCTGCGAGAGCGCCAACATCAAAGATAATCATGAAAAGTACAGCCCAGATAATCGAAGGTAGACTTCTCATACCTGCCAAGATGACTCGTGCTGGAAGAGCAATGTAGGCTGGACTCAAATTACTTGCAGCCATAACGGAGAGCGGAAGTGAAATGAAACACCCAAAAATCGTTGCTATAAAAGCGATTTTTAGAGTTTCCACCATGCCTAACCAAGCGACTGAACAGAAAATTTCGAAACGAGCATCACAAACAGGATATGATTGTGCCTCGAGAACTGACCAATTTGGAGGCCAAAGACTCTCTTCAAAAAAGACCACTAAGTTGCCCCAACCACCACTTAGACGCCCCCAATCTCCAACAAGGTCGAAAAACAAAACGAGCGCAAAAATGAAAATTGATGAGGCAAAAAGCAAGAACCTCTTCTGCATTTCTACACCTCCTCAACAAGCCGGCCATCCGAAATTGTCCATATTCTGTTGGCAACTTGACGAGCTAACTCTTCGTGATGTTCAACCATGACGAGAGCAGAATTTTGCTTGTTGATGACTTGCTGTACAGCTTGCATAACAATTTCAACATTGTCATCATCCAATTCACCCAAGAATTCATCAGCAAGCAGAAGTTTTGGTGCTTGTGCAATCGTCCTTGCCGTCGCAACCCGTCGTTGTTGGCCACCCGAAAGGATACGAACTGGTTGGTCTGCTAGATGGTCAATGCCTAAGGCTTCGAGACATGTATTCACCTCTTCATCGAGTTCCTTTGGCAGAGGCAAAAATGGTGGGTGCCATTTTGACAAGCGAACACGAGCACCCATTTCCACGTTTGACCGGACTGAGAGGTTTCCCACCAAACCAAGACGTTGAGGAATATATCCTAAGCCACCTCTTGGGTTGACACCGAGTTCAACCTCTCCAGATAATGGACGGACGAGACCTGCAATGGTTCGAAGAAGGGTGGTTTTTCCGATACCTGATGGTCCTAAAATTGCAATAACATCACCGGCAACAATCTCAATAGTGATCTCATGAACAAGTGGCTCAACATATCCGATGCTCACATCGTGTAGGTGGGCAAGTTCTTCTTCCATGATCGCACCTCAAGAGGAGTACTTTGAGTCAAGATACACCGAAATTCCTGGAACATGCTCGATGAGGTTGGAATACGAGCCCAGATGTTCATCACTCGTGGTTTCAACGATGCCCGGTGTGTTGAGAATATCGGACAACATTGCACGGCCATCCTCTGAATTCTCCAAATCAAGCAAGGCGATAAGGAGGTTTTGTCGAAGGTCATCACCAACCGTCGTTGGATTGTACATCAACGGATGGCTCGGTGCCTTACCAAATGAAGGAAGAGCAACATACTCGTCCATTTCAAGACACCATCCTTCAGGTCCATTTGCATTTGAATCTCCGCAGTATGTGTTAACGGTTGAATCTTTGACAAATGCGACGTCGCCGACTTCTTCCGAGAGACAACGCAACGCCCCACCATAGTTGTAGTATGGTGTGCCTGAATCAGGAATCATTGCATCTTCTGAAAAATAACTGAAAATCGTGTTTCGTAATGATTCGATATCTTCTTCGTCACCGACCACCTTCGTGTAGTTTTGTCCGATAAAGTAACCCATTGGAATGAGCATACCTGCTGATTTCAACCAGCCTGTATGACATGAAGGCGAACCTTCTAACATCGCAAACGGATCTGTTTCAGGGTCATCATCAAGGTGTGCCTCTGCGGCAGGACTGCCGTTGAGGACAATAGCATGTGCATTGTAGAATGTTCGTCCATCTGCATTCATATCGGCTGCCATGACTTCTAAACCATATTTTTTCCACCCCATCCAACCTGAACCACCGTCTAGGAATGCAATGTCTGCACTACCAAATCTCAGTGCTTCAAGTGCAAGTGCATCTGATGTAATCGGGAAAATTTCAACCTTCATGCCTATTGATTCTGAAAGATAATCAGCCAATTTCTGAGGATTTTCATCAAAATTCGTGTAATCGTCTTTTACAGAAAAGGCAATTTTTATCGATGGTTCATCTTCCTTAGAAAGGCAGCCACTGAGCAAGGACACATACATCATGAAAACGATACATACAACCTGTACACTCCTCATCGGTCC